>Ga0208242_100125_pt1 | contig 107387 bp, 98 predicted proteins | sample SubbioAug_CSW13A_FD_184825 | JGI IMG/M metagenome (GOLD analysis project Ga0208242, IMG submission 184825) | Serpentinite rock and fluid subsurface biosphere microbial communities from McLaughlin Reserve, California, USA - CR12Aug_CSW13A (SPAdes) | ecosystem: Environmental > Terrestrial > Deep... | reverse complement strand
GGAAGGAAGCGAAGGCGCTGGTGCGGCCCGCAGGCGCAGCCGAGGACACGGGCGCCGCAGCGGCCCTTGACGGGGGGAGCGCCCGCAAAGGCCAGGCAAGTCGGTGAAACCGGCGCGCAGGGGGTGCGAATTGCGCAGCACCGCCGGAGAGAACAAGGTGGGCCCGTTCGGTCGAAGGCCAACACCAACAGCGCGGCGCAGCAACAGAAAAGCGCCGCTCCCGCGATCCACGGGGCGGCGCATCGAAGCCCCAGCGCAACGTCAATCCGTCGCTGGCACCATCGCCTGCAGTTGTTCGATCACGCCGGGTTCGACGAAGACACAGGGTTGCTCGGCCGCGACCGGGACGTTGAACACCCGGGCGAAGGCATCCCGCTTCATATGCGCCAGCCGCCCGGTGCGGTAGGCCTGCTCAGGTTTCATCAAGCCTGAACTCGATGGAGTGACGCTTCGCTGCGGGTCGCATTCGACCAGGGCCACGAAGCCCTCCGAGAACAAACGCTGGTGCTCGGGACACAGTCCCCAGCCCGTCGTCGTGTGGTGCTTCATGCTCGCGCGCAGGCGACGATCCAGCAGGATGTTGCCCGTGTCAAAAGAGGTGCCGCACACCAGACAAAGCTGCTGCTCCAGCGAAACGTGTGACTTGTCGTCCATGGTGATCTCCGATTGATCGGGCGGGATTGCCCGAGACCGGAACCGGCACGCCGCAGCGCAGCGGTCACAGGTTCGAAGACGGCCGAACGGCCGCCAGCGCCCACAGGGCGCGCAGACCTTGACGGCGAGAACGGTGTGCAAGGATGAAGGGATCAGCAAGCCAGCCCCACCACAACAGCAGGCGTGAGACAAGCAAGCGCAGCGCGCAGGCCGGGGGGATGCCAACGGCCGAAGGCGCAGGGATCGAAGCCGAATGGCCGTGACCCGGCATGGGGCGCGGGGCACAGCCCACAGAGCCCGACGGCGGCACGCCGGGACGCACCACCAGAAAAAGTCAAGCAGCACGTCTTTCTGGGTTATCCACCGGCCAGCACAATGCCATCATGAAAACCCTGCTGCTTTTCGTCGCCACCGCGCTGGCAGAAATCATCGGCTGCTATCTGCCCTACCTGTGGCTCAAGCAAGGCCGGTCCATGTGGCTGTTGGTGCCCGGCTTCCTGAGCCTGGCCTTGTTCGCCTGGCTCCTGACCTTGCACGACACGGCGGCCGGTCGCGTGTATGCCGCCTACGGCGGCGTCTACATCTCTGTGGCGCTTTTGTGGCTTTGGGCTGTCGATCAGGTGCGTCCCACCGTGTGGGATATCGCGGGCGTGGCGATGGCTCTGATCGGCATGGGCATCATCATGTTCCAGCCGGCCCGCTGACCCCAGCCAGGGGGACCGTGCAGATGCCTCAGGGCAGCTTCACCGAGTGGCAAGCGCAGGCTTCACCGTGTGCGGCGGCCACCAACTCCTTGAGGATGCCGCAATCGGCTCCGTCGTCGTCACAACGCCCGCAACTGGCCTTGAGCAGCAGCAACTGCTTCTCCAGCGCTCGCATGCTCTTGAGTCTTGCCCGCACCCGCTCGATCTGCTCCTGCACCAGCTGGTCCACGTCCGGGTGCGGCTTGCCCGGTGCGTCCAGCGCACTCAGCAGTCGGCGGATGTCGGCCAGCGGCATCTCCAGCGCTCGGCAATGCCGGATGAAGGCCAGTTGTTCCAGGTGGGTGTCGGTGTAGTCGCGGTAGCCGTTGTCTTGGCGCGCCGGTGCTGGCAGCAGGCTTTGCTTCTCGTAGTAGCGGATGGTTTCCACATCCACGCCAGTGGCCTGGGCCAGTTCCTTGATACGCATAGGGTTTTTCAGGTCGTTTGAGGAGTGGACTTGACTCTGGAGCCGCTCCAGGGTTTTCAATACCCTCATTCTGTACCTGTAGGAGTTCCCATGTCCGCCCACTGCTGTGAGCACGAAACCCCCAAGCCCGCCCAGATTGCCAACCTGACCCGCTACCGCCGGGTGTTGTGGATCGCTCTGGCGGTGAATGCCGCGATGTTCGCTGTTGAACTGTCGGCCGGGTTCACGTCTGGCTCCCTGTCTCTCATAGCCGATGCCATCGATTTCGCAGGTGACGCGCTGAACTACGGCGTGTCTCTGGCGGTGCTGGCGTCGGCAATGGCATGGCGGGCGCGTGCCGCCATGCTCAAGGCCGTCAGCATGATGGGCTTTGGTGTGTATGTCCTGGGCCAGGCCATCTGGTCGATCTGGAACGGGGGCACGCCCGACGCGCCGACCATGGGCGTGGTGGCCCTCATGGCGCTGGTCGCCAATGTGGGTGTGGCCTGGATGCTCTACGCCTTCCGGGAGGGCGACGCCAACATGCGCAGCGTCTGGCTGTGCTCGCGCAACGACGCGATTGGCAATGTGGCTGTGTTTCTGGCCGCACTGGGGGTGTTCGGAACTGGAAAAGCATGGCCTGACCTGATCGTGGCCAGTCTGATGGCAGTGCTTGCCCTTCACGCCGGCTGGCAGGTGCTCCGCCAAGCCCGTGGTGAATTGCAAGCGGATGATCACCATGGCCACGCCCACTGACACTTCGCACACCGTTGATTTCGACGCTGCGGTGTACATGCGGCTGCTGTCGAGCTACAAGCAATCCAGCGACGCCCAGCCCGGGCAGCGCTGGCTCTTGCTGGAAGCCCTGCATGTGCTGGGCCAGACGCGGTTCTATCCGCACCTGGAGACCCATGTGCTGATGCTGGGGCTCGGATGGCGCACCCGAAACTGGGCCGAAGTTCGTGGACAGATCGTCCGCCTGCTGCTGGTTCCTCTGGGTCATGCCTTGGGGCGCTTGCCTCTGGGCAACAGCGGCCGCTCGAACATCAGCGCCTTTCAGCCCATGCCCGTGCGGCAAGACATTGCAGACGCCATCAACAGAGCCCGCGGTTCAGGCCGCTAGGGTTTTGACCGGTTCCATGAAGGCCAACCACTACAATTCCACCATGCGTTCCTGGCTGCTTGTCGTGTTGATGATGTGGATGCCGCTGCAGCTGTCCTGGGCTGCAACGGGGTCGTATTGCGCGCACGACCAGGATGCCACGGTGCAACATCTCGGGCACCACGCCCACCAGCACCAGAGTGCCGAAGACGCTGCCGCCAACCAGTCGGCCGCAGGCACGGTGTCGCCCGATCTCGATTGCGGAACCTGCCACGCCAGCTGCTCCATGGTCTTGCACGCAATGCCCTCTTCGGGGTGCGTTCAAGCCAGCTCGGTGGTTCTGCCTCGACCGCTTCCGTGGTCGGAGTCTTTGCTCATCGACCGCCCCGACCGACCACGGTGGGTATCCCCGGTTTGACCGGGGGTTGGCTCACCGCGCGGTAGCTCCGCGCCCCCACCAATCCCTGTAAAGCGCACCAATCCCTTGGGGTTGGTGATGTTTTCATCTTGGGGATTGATTCATGTATTTTTCTCGTTGGCGGGCTCACCCCCGCTTGCTCTGGCTCTGCGCAGTGGGGGTCATGATCGCCTTGGACCAGGTGACCAAGGCCTATTTCGCCGCGACGATTCCCTTTGGATCTTCGGTGGAGGTGACGGGCTGGTTCAACCTGGTTCATGCCCTGAACGAGGGAGCTGCGTTTTCGCTCTTCGCGGATGCGGGTGGCTGGCAGCGCTGGTTTCTCATTGCCATCAGCATCCTGGTGGTGGTTCCCATCACCTTCACCAGTCTGGTCAAACACGCCAACCCCCTGGATCGTCTGGTTGGGGCATTGATCGTGGCCGGTGGGACGGGCAACCTCCTGGATCGCGTTTTCAACGGCGCGGTGACCGACTTCCTGGACGTGCACTGGCGCGGTCTGCACTGGCCGGCGTTCAACCTGGCGGATGTCTTCATCGTCCTGGCCGTGATCGGCTGGGGATTGATGTCGTTGCCACTGTCGTCCGCCAAGACCCGGAGCGAACCATGAAGAAGGACTGGACCCTGCTGCTGATGGCCTGGCTGGTGGCGACCACTGCCACCCTGGGCGCGCTGTTCATCGGTGAAGTCATGGGCATGACGCCCTGCGTGCTGTGCTGGTACCAGCGCATCTTCATGTTCCCCATCGCCATCGTTCTGGGCATCGCCTGTTTCAACGATGACCGCCGGGGCGCCGTCTATGCCCTGGCCCTGGCCTTGGGCGGTCTGGCCATGGCCGGCTACCACACCCTGCTGGTCGCGGGCCTGATCCCCAAAGCCTGGGTGCCGTGCAGCGCAGGGGTGTATTGCGCGGACCAGAAGCTCGAAATCCTCAATGGTGTCCAGATTCCCTGGCTGTCATTGGCCGCGTTCTTGGCGCTGGTCATCCTTCTCGTCGTCTACCTCAGAAAGTCCTCCCGATGAATTCCAAAAAAATCACCGTCGCAGCCCTGGTCGCCATCGTCCTGGTGTTCTTCTTCCTGGGCATGAATGCCTACCAGAAGCGGGTCCAGAACTCGCAGGCGGAAAAGGTCAATCAGGTCGTCAAAGAGTCCACCGGTCAGCCGGTCAACCCGTCGGGCAGCCAGGCAGACAACCGCCTGGTCCGCTTCCATTCGCCGGTCTTTGGGCCGCGCAACGCGCCGGTCACCATCGTCGAGTTCTTTGACCCTGCGTGCGAAACCTGCCGCGCCTTCTACCCCATCGTCAAAGACATCCTCAAGCAGTACCCGAACGATGTGCGCCTGGTGATCCGGTACGCCCCCTTCCATGCGGGCTCCGATCAGGTGGTCAAACTGCTGGAGGCCGCCAAACTGCAGGACAAATACCTGCCCGTGCTGGAGATGGTGCTGGCCGCCCAGCCCCAATGGGCCGACCACGGCAAGCCCAACCTCGATCTGGCGTACCGCGCAGCGCAAGAAGCTGGTCTGGACATCGCCAAGGCACAGGCCGACGCACAGACTCCGGCCATTGACGGAGTTTTGAAGCAGGACATCGAGGACCTGACCGCCCTGGAAGTGACCAAGACGCCCACGTTCTTCGTCAATGGCCGCGGACTGCCGTCTTTTGGCGATCAGCAGTTGATGGCGCTCGTGGCCGAAGAAGTAGCCAAAGCCAGGAAGTGACATGACACAGCGCTCTTCAACCATTTCAGACGACTCGTCCATCGACCGTCGGCGATTTGTTCAGACGTCTCTCGCTTGCTTGGCAGGTATCCCTGCGTTGATGGCCTGTTCACCAGAAGCTCCCAAGTTCAAGAGCACCGATGTGACCGGCGCCTCCTTCGCCCAGGATCTGCGGCTCAAGGATCACCACGGCCGCCTGCGAACGATGAAGGACTTCAAGGGCAAGATCGCGGTCGTTTTCTTCGGCTTCACGCAGTGTCCGGACGTCTGCCCCACCTCGATGACCACCATGGCGGAAGTCAAGCGCCTGCTGGGCGCTCAGGGTGACCAGTTGCAGGTGCTCTTCATCACGGTGGACCCCGAGCGGGACACGCAGGCGCTGCTCAAGGAGTACATGGCGAACTTTGACCCGAGCTTCATCGCGTTGCGGCCCGAGCCCGACGAACTCAAGGACGTCGCGGCGGGCTTCAAGATCTACTACAAGAAGGTCCCGGGCTCGACCCCGACCTCCTACACCATGGACCATTCGGCAGGCAAGTACATCTTCGACACCGAAGCCCGGGTCCGCCTGTTTTCCGCCTACGGAACCGATGCCGCCACGATCGCGTCGGACATCCAGATCCTTTTGTCCAATGCTTGAGGCGCGTCAAGCCTTGGCAAAGCCACCGTCTGTCCTGCCATGAAGCCAGTCCACTTGCTCCCTTTGAAAACACTGATCCACAGCCACCGACGGCCCGTGCTGGCGGCCCTGGGCAGCCTGATGCTGGGCACGGGTGTCGTGGCCTTTGGCGTCTCACCCAACTTGCCCGACGCGGCCCAGTGGCCGGTTCGGCAGGTGGTGGAGCCGGTGGACGCGTCGCTTGCGGTGCCTGACCTGACGGCATCGACGCCCGAGTTTCTGATTCACCAATCGCAGCTCACCCGCCGCGACGACTCTCTCCAGGCCTTGCTCAAACGGCTGGGTGTCGATGATCGTGAAGCACAGGGCTTTCTCGCGCGTGACGTCACATCGCGCCTGCTGCTGACCGGTGCGTCTGGCAAGCTGGCTTCTGTCACCCGGACCCCCGAGGGGCAATTGAAGACCTTGTCGGTGCGCTGGGTGGATGCCAACAAGCAGCGGGTCAGCCGACTGGTGGTGGCGCGGCAGGACGTTGGATTCAACGCCCGACTCGAACAGCCGACGCCACGACGCCTGGAGCAGTTCGGTTCGCTCACCATCCGCTCCTCGTTCTACGCGGCCACAGACCAAGCCGGCATTCCGGATGCCGTCGCCGCGCAGACGGTCGAGGCCTTTGCAGGGGACATCGATTTCCAGCGCGACTTGAAGCGCGGTGCGCGTGTCAGCCTCGTGTATGAGGTATTCGAGCTGGATGGTGAAACCTTGTTCACAGGTCAATTGCTGGGCGCCGAGATTCAGAACGGCAATGACACGCACCAGGCCATGTGGTTCGAAGCCGCAGGCCAGACCGGCGAGTTTGTCAACCTTGAAGGGGCGAGCCAACGACGGGCCTACCTGGCCTCACCCTTGGCGTTTTCCAGGGTTACCAGCGTCTACGGGCCTCGCATCCACCCGGTGTTTGGTGGGCAGAGAGCGCACAAAGGCACGGACTACGGCGCTCCGGCCGGAACCCCGATTCGAACCGTGGCCGACGGCGTGGTGAGCTTCGCGGGGCGCCAGGGCGGGTATGGCAACTACGTCGTGATCCAGCATCCCGACAAGGCCGCCACCGCCTACGCGCACCTGGGCCGCATCGATGTCCGCGTGGGCCAGCGCGTGCAGCAAGGTCAGACCATCGGCACGGTCGGCTCCACCGGAACGGCGACGGGCCCGAATCTGCACTTTGAATACCTGGTCAAGGGCGTGCAGACCAACCCGTCGCGGATCGCCAGCGATCCATCGGTCTCGACCGTTGCGGTGGCCCAGCTGCCCGGCTTCAAGCGGGAGGCAAAAACCATACGGGAACAACTTGCCATGGCCGCTTCCGTCGCCCTGGCCCACGCGCAATGACCTTTGGACAGAACGACGCCATGTTGGTACCACCCGATCGGGTCACCACCCGACGAAATTTGCTCTCCCGAGCCGCGCTCGCGGGTGCGTCTCTGGTCCTGCCATTCGGGCAAGCCAGCGGCCAGACCCCCAGGAGCAGCGTGGACAAAGGCGCGGTGCTGGCCGGTTCATTGCGTTCGTCGCCGGAAGCGCGCCTCATCGCGGTCTACCGTGCCATCGCGGTCGGGGACCGGCAAGCCCTGCCAATGGCCGCGGCGCTGGTGCGCGACGTGCCGGGTTTCCAATTGGGGCAACTCGTCTACGGGGATCTTCTGATGACCCAGAGTGGAGCGCTGTCCAGCTTCGCCACGGTAAAAGATGGCCCTCCGGCCGTTCGCGAGCAACTGCAAAAACTGCGCGTCGAGGCCGCTCGGCGTCTGGCTTCGCTGAGTGAGATGCCTCCGTCCGGCACCGTGCCGGAGCAGGTGCTGGAGCTTGCCCGCAATGTTCGGCATGTGGTCGTCGTGGACGCCAGCCATTCACGGGTCTACGTGTTCGCGCAGCAGTCCAGCGGCCTGCAGCTGGTTCGCAGTTTCTATGCGTCCATTGGTCGGGCGGGTTTTGACAAAGAGGTGGAAGGTGATCTGCGCACGCCGCTGGGCGTTTATCACATCACCAGCCGGCTGGACGACCAGCAGCTTGAAGAGCTGTACGGCATTGGCGCGCTGCCGCTGAACTACCCGAACGAGCACGACCGCCGGATGGGTCGCACGGGCAGCGGCATCTGGTTGCATGGCGTCCCTCGCGTGTCGTACGCCCGCAGCCCCTATGCCACCGAAGGTTGTGTTGCTTTGGCCAACGACGACATGGCCTACCTCATGCGCGAGCTGGAGCCGCGCCGCACACCGGTCATCATTGCCGACGAGGTGAATTGGGTCAAACCGGAGTCGCTCTCCACCCACAGAGCGGAGTTCCGCGAGCTGCTCTCACGCTGGACGCAAGCCAGGGCATTGGGCGACCGAGCGACGATGCAGGCCCTGTCCACCCACGATTTCCAGGCAGACGATGGGGTGCAGGATCGGCCGCTCAAGACGCTGGTGCGCGCTGTAGCGCCAATGCGCCAGAGCCGGCGCATCGATCTCAAGGAGGTGTCGATCTTTCGCTGGAAGCGCGGCACCGAAGTCACGGTGGTCAACTTTGCCGAGGTCGTGGCGGGGGAGACACGCGGGCTGGTCAAGCGCCAGTATTGGGGCAAAGAACAGGGCCGCTGGAAGCTGTTCTACGACGGCGTGACGGGCTGACAAATAGCAGTCAAAACTGTCATCTGCAGGCAAGCTAGCGGTCACCCGCACCTCACTACATTGCATCTGTACACGGTACCTCGTTGCATCACCCGATCAACGTGAAACTTTCAGGAGCAACCATGATTCGCAAGTTCAACATCCTCGTCCTTTCGCTCGCCGCAACCCTCCCGGCTTTTGCCATGGATGCGGCCCAATCCGAGGCCAAGCAGACGGTGCCGCTGGTCAATGGCGAGACCTTGTACGTCTTCAAGGACGGGAACATGGCCAAAACCAACCAATTTGGACGCACTGCATACCTCGCCAAAGGAGAGGTCGTTCAATCGGTGGACGGTCAGAAGATCAGCACGGTGGGCAACGAAGTCGCTCGTCTTGATATCCTGGCGCGCAAGGGTCACCACAACTGATCGCGACCTCTGCGCAGAAACAGCCACCCTGTCTTGGGGTGGCTTTTCTATTTGTGGCGGAACATCACGGTGGCAACAGCCAACATAGCCAGATAGTTGACCACCATGAACCACGGGGTGTTCCACGCTATACCGTCGAACCCCCAATAGGTCACCGGATAAAAAACCGGGGATGGGTAGAAATCAGCCGAGTGGGTAAAGACATCGATCAGGATGTGGGACCACCAGCCCAGCAAAGGTATCCAGAGGCGTCTCAACCACAGCCAGCAGCCGGCAGTGACCACACCGGCCACCAAGGCGCTGTGCATCACACAATGCAGGTGGTGCGTGAGTGCCGTGATGGTTGGAGACATCGCCGGCTCATAGCCCGGCAGCGCATTGGCATAGGCCTGCAGGACAGACCAGCCATTCGAAGTGAGCAGTGCAAGGTATCCCAGAGGAAGCAACTGGACCAGATCAGGCACCACCGCCATACCGATCGCCAGGGTTGCAGTGCGACGGTCCAGGCGTCGATGCCTATGCATCCACGCTGCGCCAAGGCCCACCCACACCCCATGCGCAACAATGTCCATGGTCAGACCTCGTTGTACGGTGAGCCTGCGCTAGAGCCGTGCCGACCTGAGGCGCAGCGCATTGCCAATAACCGACACAGAGCTCAGGCTCATGGCCAGCGCAGCAATCAAGGGCGACAGCAGCCAGCCCGTCAACGGGTACAGCACACCGGCGGCCACCGGGATGCCCAGTGCGTTGTACAAAAAGGCAAACACCAGGTTCTGCTTCATGTTGCCCACGGTCGCTTCCGACAGCGCCCGCGCTATAGCAATCCCGCGCAGATCGCCTTTGACCAGGGTCACCTGCGCGCTGTTCATCGCCACGTCGGTCCCGGTCCCCATGGCCACGCCCACATCGGCCTTGGCCAGTGCCGGCGCATCGTTGATGCCATCACCGGCCATGGCCACCACGCGGCCTTCTTTCTGCAAGCGCTCGACCAGCAGCAGCTTGTCAGCCGGCTTGACCTCGCCATGCACCTCGTCGATGCCCAGGCGGGCGGCCACAGCCTGGGCCGTGGTCAGGCCGTCACCGGTCGCCATCACGATGCGCAGACCCGATGCCTTGAGGGTCGCCAAGGCCTCCGGCGTGCTGGCCTTGACCGGATCGGACACCGCCAGCAGGCCCATCAGCTGGCCATTCACGGCCAGGTGCATCACGCTGGCACCTTCTGCGCGCAAGGCCTCGGCCTGTGGCACCAGCGCCGCGACGGAGACACCGAGCTGTTCCATCAGCGTGGTGTTGCCCAGCGCCAGCTGGCGCCCGGCCACCTGACCACGCACGCCGATGCCCGAGCCGGATTCGAAGTTCTCGGGTTTGTCCAGCGCCATCCCGCGTTCGCGGGCGGCGCGCACGATGGTTTCGGCCAGCGGGTGCTCGCTGCCCTGGTCCAGGCTGGCGGCCAGGCGCAGCACCTCGTTGGCGTCAAAACCGGGCGCGGGAATAGCGCGCTCGAAACTCGGGCGGCCCTCGGTCAGGGTGCCGGTCTTGTCGATGATGAGGGTGTCGATCTTGCGCATGTTCTCGATCGCCGCGGCGTCCCGGAACAACACGCCGTGCGTGGCGCCCCGACCGGTCGCGACCATGATGGACATGGGTGTGGCCAGACCGAGGGCGCAGGGACAGGCAATGATCAGCACCGACACCGCATTGATCAGGCCGAACACCCAGCGCGGCTCGGGGCCGAACAGGCCCCAGCCGAAGAAAGTCAGCAAGGCAATGCCCACCACCGTGACGACGAAGTAGCCCGCCACCACGTCGGCCATGCGCTGCATCGGCGCGCGGGAACGCTGTGCCTGGGCCACCATCTGCACGATCTGCGACAGCATGGTGGACGCACCCACGCGCTCACTGCGCATCACCAGCGCGCCGCTGGTGTTAAGCGTGGCACCAATCACCTTGTCGCCCACCCGTTTGGCCACTGGCATCGGCTCGCCCGTGAGCATGGATTCATCGACCGAACTGCCGCCTTCGGTCACCTCGCCGTCCACCGGGACTTTTTCGCCGGGGCGCACACGCAGCAAGTCACCCACGTGCACATGGGTCAGCGGCACGTCCTCTTCCGTGCCGTCGGCGCGGATGCGGCGGGCGGTTTTGGGCGCCAGGCCCAACAGCGACTTGATGGCGGCCGAAGTCTGCGACCGTGCCTTGAGTTCGAGCACCTGGCCCAGCAGCGTGAGCGAGATGATCACAGCGGCGGCCTCGAAGTACACGGCTACGCGGCCCATGGAGATGAACGAGTCCGGGAACACCTGTGGCGTGACCGTCGCGACCACGCTGTAGACAAACGCGGCCCCCGTGCCCAGCCCGATCAAGGTCCACATGTTGGGACTGCGGTTCATCACCGATTGCCAGCCACGCGAGAAGAACGGCCAGCCGGCCCACAGGACGATGGGAATGGACAAGACCAGCTCGACCCAGCTCTGCACGGTCATGTCCATCCACTGGAGGCGGTGGCCGAACATGGCGAGCACAAAGACCATCACGGTCAGCGGCAGCGTCCACCAGAAGCGGCGCTGGAAATCGCGCAACTCGGGGTTGTCGTCGTCTTCGAGTTCCGGCAGCAGGGGCTCCAGCGTCATGCCGCACTTGGGGCAGTTGCCTGGATGCTCCTGGCGAATCTCGGGGTGCATCGGGCAGGTATAGACCGTGCCGGCAGCCGCTGGCGCGGAGTCTGCAGGCGCCGTGGACACCAGGTACTGCAGCGGGTTGGCCGCGAACTTGCCTTGGCACTTGGCACTGCAGAAGTAGTAGGGACGACCTTCGTGTTTCAACGTGTGCGCCGACTGCGCCGTGACCTTCATGCCGCACACCGGGTCCTTGAGATCGGTGGGCGAGACGGGCTGGGGCGGCGGGTGGTTGTCGTGGTGATGCTGTGCATGCATGTCCATGGCCCTATTCCTTGTCGTTGTAGGTGCGCCGTGGCGTCTGTGCATGGTTGCCGTGCCCATGCATCAGGTGCATCAGCGGGCACGCCAGCAACAGCAGGTAGGGCCAGTAGCCCGTGACATGGCCCCAGTGCTCGCGCAGCAGATAGAACCCGGCGATCAAGGCAGCTGTCGCCAGCGCCATGCCGGCTGGGCGCCGCCAGAAAGAAGGCACATGGGGTTCGTTGTCATCGTGGTTCATGGTGTCTGGTGCTCCGTTGGCTAGGCTTTGACCGCGTATCGCATCATCATTCCCGCCTCGGCGTGTTCAAGCGTGTGGCAGTGAAAGACGTAGTCCTGATCGCCTTGGTGCGCATGCGAAAAGTCGATGGCGATGCGCACGGATTCACCTGGCCACACCTGCAGGGTGTCGACCACGCCCTGGTCCTGAGGCAGCAGGCCGCGTGCACCGGCCAGGGTGCGAACCAGCGCGGGACTGCCCAGGCGTTCGAGCACCCGGAACGAGAACCCGTGCAGGTGCATGGGGTGCGGCATGCTGCGTTCGGCGTTCTCGATCAGCCAGGTTTCACGCGTGCCCCGCTGGACGGTCAATGGGACCGCAGCGTGGTCGAACACCCCGCCGTTGATCGTCCAGTGGCCCTTGCCATCGTGGCCCAGTTGCATGCGCCGCGCAGCGCCCGCCGGCTCAGCCGGAGCGGTGAGGCTGGACAGGCGTGCAGGCAGACGGCGGTCGTAGGGTGTGCTGGACGGCTCCAGGTCGATGCGCATCAGCGCCAGTGCATCGCCTTCCATGGCCATCGCCACGGGCGAGGCGGCGCCTTGTGCCGCCCCATGCTGGCTGTGGTCCATCGCGGCCATGTCATGACCACCCTCCTGGTGCATCGGGTCGAAGGGCAAGGATGCCAGGGTCACCGGGCGGGTGGGGTTGGCTTCCCGGAAATCCACCAGCACATCCAGCCGCTGGCCCGGGGAGAGAAAGGTCTGATCGATACGCAAGGGCTGCGCGAGCAGGCCACCGTCCGTGCCCGCCAGGTAGAAGCCCAGCGCCTTGCCGTCCTGCAGGAACGCGAGCCGGTAGCTGCGCGCGTTGCTGCCGTTGAGGATGCGAAAGCGCACGATGCGACGCCCGGCCTTCAGGTGGGGACGCTCGGTCAGGTTGACCATCAGCCGGCTGCCCACCCAGCCACCGAAAGACTGGGCGGCGCTGGGCGCGTACTGGAGGCGCCCTTGCGCATCGAACTCCTTGTCCTGGAGCACCAGCGGGATTTCGGATTCCCCCAGCGCCAGCGCCAACTCCTTGCGCAGGGCGGCTTCATCGTCGTCTTCGACAAACAGCAGGCTGGCCAGGCCGTGATAGGCCTGCTGAGGAATGTATCCGTGGGCGTGGGGGTGGTACCAGTACATCGACGAACGGTCCTGCAAGGCGAACGCATAGTCCATGCTCTGGCCCGGCGCCACGACGTCGAGGCCATTGCCGTCGTTGCGGGAGTCGACACCCAGGCCATGCCAGTGAATGACCGTCGGTTGATCGATGTGATTGATCAGCTTCACCCGCATCTCGTCGCCACGGCGGGCCAGAAGCGCCGGGTTGAGGAACTTCTTGCCACCCGATTCCACGGCATAGGCCAGGATGGGTGTGCGCTGCCCCGGCAACACTTCAATCTCGCTGCGGACCACATGGACTTTCTTGAAGTCTGTCGCAGGCAGAACGCCAAAGAGACCACTGCTTCCCGGGAGTCGCAAGGGGTTGGAGAAACCCGCCGCCTGTGCCTCAAGGCGAAGGATCTGTTCTGAGGACAGGCCTGACTGGGCAAGGGTGGCCGCCCAGATGCCTGGGCAGGCCGTCGCGGCCCCCAGAGCACCCACGCTACCCAGAAACTGCCGCCGCGAATACATCGACATCACAAAATCTCCTGAATGAAAACGAAAGCTGGCGCTGCGTCAGAACGTCGACGCGGTCACTGGGCACCGGTGCTGGCAGGCGACTGCGGCATGCGCTGCATCATCATTTCCATCATGTTCTGCATCATGTCCATGCGCATCTCCATCATTTGATGGCGCTGGGTCAGGTCCGGCGTGGCGGCGCCAGGCGTCCCCATCCCCGGCATGCCAGACATGCCACCCATGGACTTCATACCCTTCATCATGTCCATGCCCTCCTGCATCGCCTTCATGTGCTCTGCCATCAGAGACTGGCGGTCGGCCGGCGTTTTGGCCGCGGCCATCTTGGCGCGAAGTGCCTGCATGGTGACCATGTGCTGCTGCATGTGCTCCTGCATCTGCGGCATCGAAGACATGCCCATGGGCATACCGGCCTGAGGTGCGATTTGTTGGGTTGCGGTGCTGGCCGCCGAGGTGGACGGGTGGTGCTGGGTATGGTCTGCGGTTTGCTGCGCAGCGGCCGCGAACGCAATGCCGGCGATGGCGGCTGCCACCAGAGAGCGAATCAACTTGGACATGTCCATTTCCTTTCATGACTGGCTGCTGGCGGGATTGCCAGAGCTGGCATGGAGGTGATCGGTCACCGGGTGGTGCGTGTCACACCTTCACGCCATGCAGTCACTGTAGAAATCGATCAGGGTCGGCAAGATGACCCGAGGATGACAAAAAAGTCAGCTTCAGTGTTGCGAACGCTGGCTCGCCTGGCGGTTGAGCTCGTCGTGCTGGGAGCGGGTCTCGGGTGGCCACTGGGATTTGATCCAGGACAGCACGGCGACGATGTCGGCGTCGCTGATGGAATCGCCGAAGGCGGGCATGTTGGTCGCGTAGTCCGCTAGCCCTGCGGCTTTCGCCACGCCGTCCTTGGTTAGCTGAAACAGCACATCGTCCGGGTGGTGCCAGGTGTGACCGCTTTCGTCATGGGGCGGCGCTGGCAATCGCCCGTCTGGGGCCCTTTCTCTCCAGTTGGCTTGCCCCTCCAGCTTCACGCCATGGCAGCTGGCGCACCGGACCTGGTAGATCAGCGCGCCTTGCTTGAGCATCACGGCGTCGTCAGGTCGAAGCAGCCCGACAGGCTCTGATCGGAAGAGGTCAGGAGATCGCCACCCGAAAAAGGCTGCGGCAACCCCTGCCAGAGCAAGGACGGCCGCAGCTAACCGGAGTGACTTGAAACGGTGAAGGATCACTTCGCCGGTTGGATGTCCGTCACCGTCATCTGACCGTTCTCGTTCGTGGCCATGAACTGAATCTTGGCGCCGACGCTGGTCTTCTCCAGCAAGGCCTTGTCCTTGACCACGAAGACCATGGTCATGCCAGGCATTTCCATGTGCTTGATTTCACCGTGCTTGATGGTGATCTTGCCCGCCTCTTTGTCGATCCTGCGGACCTCGCCGTCGGTCATGCCGGGCATGGCTGCCATGCCCATTTTTCCGTGGTCCATGTTCATCTGAGCGAACACGGGGTTGACTGCAAAGGCCGTGAAGGCCAGAGCGGTTGCACTCAGAACCAGTCGCAGTTTCATCGTGAATCCTTGTGTCGTTGGGTAGAGGTTGTGATGATCGGAAAGCCGCTTACTTGGCTGCCACCTTGACCTGGCCCTTCATGCCGGCCTCGTAGTGGCCCACATGCAAGCAGGCGAAGTTCACCACGCCGGGCTTGGTGAAGCGCCAGATAACTTCACCTTGCTTGCCAGGCTTGAGCGAGATCTTGTTGGCTTCTTCGTGCTCCATGCCCGGGTTCTTCTTCATGACCTCGTAGTGCTCTTTGAGCTCCTTTTCCGTTCCGAGACTGAACTCATGCGGCACTTTGCCGGAGTTCTTGATGACGAAACGGATGGTTTCACCCTTTTTCACCGACACGTTCGAAGGCGTGAAGCGCATGCTGTCTGCGGCGTCCACTTCAATCGTGCGTGTGACGTTTTCGGCGACACCGGCCTCGCCGATCGGCGACTCATCGTGCCCACCGCCGTGGGTGCCACCAGCGAACGTGGCGGAAGCTGCCAAAGCCGCAGCAGCGAAAACAAAGCCAGCACGGGAAGCGCTATTGAACTTGACGAATTTCATGGTTGTCTTTCAGGGTTGTGGTTGGGAAACAGTTGAGGAGAACTTGGATACGCTGAGCGCTCAGTGCGACATGCCTTTGGCGGTGGGCTTGATCGCCTGGGCGGTGGCCGGTGTGGTGTCGCTGCTGGCCGCAGGACGCGGTGTCGGGGGAAGTGCGCCGTTCCACTCGTAGGCCACGGTGCCTTCGGGGAACTTGTACGGGCCTGGGTCCTTGTAGTCACCCGGCTTCTGGTCCTTGCGGACCTTGAAGACCGTGAACATGCCGCCCATCTCCAGCGGGCCGAACTGGCCGGTGCCGGTCATCATGGGGGCCGTGTTGTCGGGAATGGGCATCTGCATTTCGCCCATGTCGGCCATGCCGCGTTCACCCATGAGCATGTAGTCGGGCGCCACCTTCTGGATCTTCTTGACCAGGCCGCGGTGGTCCACGCCAATCATCGTGGGCACGTCGTGCCCCATGGCGTTCATGGTGTGGTGGCTCTTGTGGCAATGCATGGCCCAGTCACCTTCTTCGTCGGCGATCAGCTCGATCTGGCGCATCTGCCCCACGGCCACATCGGTGGTGACCTCGTACCAGCGGGTGGACGGTGGCGTCGGCCCGCCATCGGTGCCGGTGACCAGGAATTCGTGACCATGCAGATGGATCGGGTGGTTGGTCATGGTGAGGTTGCCCACCCGGATGCGCACCCGGTCGTTCAATCGCACGTTCAGCGTGTCGATGGCCGGGAACACCCGGCTGTTCCAGCACCAGATGTTGAAATCCGTCATGGTGTTGATCTTGGGTGTCTTGCTGCCTGGCTCCACGTCAAACGCATTGAGCAGGAAGCAGAAATCCCGGTCCACCTCGCTGATGTGCGGGTGTTTGGCCTTGGGGTGGGTCACCCACATGCCCATCATGCCCATGGCCATCTGCACCATTTCGTCCGCATGCGGGTGATACATGAAGGTGCCAGGACGCCGTGCCTCGAACTCATACACATAGGTCTTGCCCACGGGGATGGCGCGCTGGTTCAGGCCGCCCACACCGTCCATGCCGCTGGGCAGACGCTGACCGTGCCAATGGATGGTGGTGTGTTCCGGCAGCTTGTTGGTCACGAAGATGCGCACGCGGTCGCCTTCCACCACTTCGATGGTGGGTCCCGGACTCTGGCCGTTGTAACCCCACATGTTCACTTTGAAGCCCGGTGAGACCTCGCGCACCACGGGCTCGGCCACCAGGTGGAATTCCTTGACACCATCGTTCATGCGCCATGGCAGTGTCCAGCCATTCAGGGTGACCACCGGGTTGTAGGGCCGACCGGTTGTCGGGATCAAAGGCGGAGCGGTTTCGACCGACGTCTGGATGACGGGCTCTGGCAAACCAGCCAGGGCGGAACGGGCCACGGCCAGGCCGGCCACGGATGCGGCGGCGCCGGCAAAAAACTGTCGTCTGGAGTTTGTGTTTGTCATGTGTTGTGTCCTTTCAATGTGCGGCCGCAGTCGGTGCATCTCCACCGGCACCACCCAGCGAGACGAAGCTGTCCGGTTCTCCGCCCTGCAAGACCCACTGAAGATCGGTCTCGGCGATCCAGAAGTCGCGCTGTGCGCCAATGGCGTCTACCGTGGCTTGGGACTGGTTGCGCACCTCGTCCAGCAGATCCCAGACGCTTTTGAGCATGCCGTTGTAGTGCAGCACCGTTTCTTCGGTGATGAACTCACGGGTCTTCAGCACATCCCCTTGGCTGTCCTGCGCCAGCGCATGGGCGGCCCAGTAAACCTTCATGGCGCCTCTGGCCAGCGCTCGGTTGCGCAGGCTCTCAGCTCCAGGCAATTGGTTGCGGATCGCGTCGGCACGCTTTTGCAGATCGGCTTCCGTCATGGCCTGCGCCGGGATGGCGGGAAGCTGGTCTGGGAGCACAAACCCATCCTGCAAACCCGTTTGCCCCATCGTCTTGACCAATTTGTTTTGGGCCTGGGCGGCGGCTTGCTGCGCCCGCCGGAGATTCATGCGGGCGGTCGATGCCGCGAGTTGAACTTGCGACAGTTGCAACTTGCTCCAGTTGCCCACCGTCACCATGCGCTGCCCCAGTTCAAGGGCGGCCTGGGCGGCCTCCATCATGTCGCGCTGGTGTTTCAGAACCTGTTGAGCGGCCACAGCTTCAACCCAGGCTTTGCGCCCCGCTGCAGCCACCTCCAGCACCTCACCAGCATCTTCGACGCGCCGTTGTAGGCTGGAGTCGAGTTCTGTCCAGCGGCCTTCTGCGATCAGTTGTTCATTCAGGGGACCCAGTTTCGACAATGGACGAGCCAGTTCACGATGGACCGTCCAGGCCATACGAACTGCGGCCTCTGCGTTGGGAATGGCAACACCCGTGGTACTACCCGGCGTCGTGGTGGACGCCCCCGCATTGGCCTGTTCCCACTTGAGCACGTCGGCATGCCCACGCTTGAGTGCACCCACCGCGTCGTTGGCCCGGCGCCAGTCGGGTTCTTGCGAAGGGCTGGCCGTTTGCGCTGAGAGCGCCAGCGGCAGGGCCAACAGGCCCGCCACCAGTAGTTGGCTTGTGGCTCGGTGACAAAACAAAGATTTCACTGCTTTCGCTCCTTTTGATGCAGATCAAGTGGTGCGGATTCTGGCGGCGCGAGTTCGTCACTTCCCTGTCGGTCAGATTACAAAAATGTCAGCTTCGGTCACGCCCGCTCCGCTGAGGGCAAACTTGCGGTCAGGAGAATGTGAACGTGAAAATTCTGATCGTTGAAGACGAACCCAAAGCCGGCGACTACCTGAAGCAAGGTCTGCGCGAGGCGGGCTACGCCGTGGACCTAGTCACCAACGGCGTTGATGGTCTGCACCATGGCCTGGAAGGCGATCACGATCTGGTGATCCTGGACGTCATGCTGCCTGGCATGGACGGATGGCAGGTGCTCAAGAACCTGCGCAGCCAGGGGCGCCAGATGCCCGTGCTGTTCCTGACGGCACGCGATCAGGTCGAAGACCGTGTCAAGGGCCTGGAGCTGGGGGCCGACGACTACTTGGTCAAGCCGTTTTCTTTTGCCGAGTTGCTGGCCAGGGTCCGGACGATCCTGCGGCGCGGCCGTTCAGGCCTGGAAGCCACCTCGATGAAAGTGGCCGATCTGGAGCTCGATCTGCTGCGCCGACGGGTGACCCGGTCCGGCAAACGCATCGATCTGACGGCCAAGGAATTCGGTCTGCTGGAATTGCTGATGCGCCGCCACGGAGAGGTGCTGCCGCGCTCCCTGATCGCATCCCAGGTGTGGGACGTGAACTTCGACAGCGACACCAACGTGATCGAAGTGGCCATGCGGCGTTTGCGGGCCAAGGTGGACGATGGATTCGAACCGCGCCTGATCCAGACCGTGCGCGGCATGGGCTACGTGCTCGAAGCACCCGAGGACGCCCACTGATGCTCGGCCGGTTGTCTCTGACGGCGCGACTGACCGCACTGTACACCCTGGTCTCGGCCTGTGTGCTCGTCGGGCTGGGCCTTCTGGTCTCGATCGCGGTGGGGCGGCACTTTGTCGAACTCGACCGGGATTTCCTGAAGGACAAGATCGAACTGGTGCAGACCATCGTCGGCGAGGCCTCGTCATCGGAGATGCTGGCATCCCGGCTGGATGAGCTGCTGACCAGTCACCACGGCTTGTCCGTCGAGCTGCGCAACAGCGACCGGCTGGTCTATGGCAAAAAGGGTTCGGTGTTCTCAGCGCTGTCACCATCCATTGGTTCAGATGGGCGCACTTTCGACTGGACGGTCGGCGACCAACCGCTGCGAGGTCTGAAGGCGGGCATACGACCGCCTGCCACCTGGAAGGACTTGGCCGCTGACGGTCAACCGCTTGAACTGCTGATCGCGCTGGACACGGCGCACCACACCCATTTCATGCAGTCGCTCAGGCAGACCCTGGCGCTTTACCTGATCGGCGCCATCCTGGCCAGCGGCTTGCTGGGCTGGTGGGCCGCCCGCCGGGGCCTGGCACCGCTTCGAACCATAAAAGAGCGCGCCATGACGGTCACGGCCCAGAAGCTGGACCAGCGCATGCCCGTGGACGCGGTGCCGGCGGAGTTCGCCGACCTGGCGCAGAGCCTGAACACCATGCTCGAACGTCTGCAATCCGACTTTGCGCGGCTGCAGGAATTCTCCAGCGACCTGGCGCACGAACTGCGCACCCCCATCAACAACCTGCTGACCCAGACCCAGGTGTCGCTGACGCAGAAGCGGGAGGTGGGCGTGTACCAGGACATCCTGGCCTCCAACGCCGAGGAGTTGCAGCGGCTGGCCCGCATGGTCTCCGACATGCTGTTTCTCGCCAAGACCGAGCACGGGATCGAGCTGCCGCACCGCGAGACCGTGTCACTGCGCGACGAGGTGCTGGACCTGTTCGACTTCTACGAAGCGCTCGCCGAGGAAAAGCTGATCCGCCTGAACACCGACGGCGATGCGCGCATTGTGTGCGACCGGCTGATGATCCGCCGCGCGATCAGCAACCTGCTGTCGAACGCGATCCGGTACTCACCGCCGAACGCGCCCGTGCGAGTGTCGGTGAACCAGGGCAACGGTCAGATCCAGCTTTGCGTGCACAACGCCGGCCCCGCCATCCCGGCGGCCGATCTGCCGCGGCTGTTTGACCGTTTCTACCGGACCGAGAAGTCGCGCAGCCACCCCGACTCAGAGGGCACGGGCCTTGGCCTGTCCATCACCAGAGCCATCATGGAAGCCCACGGAGGCTCCGCATCGGTGGCGTCCAACGATCTGGCGACCACCTTCTGCCTGAGCTTTCCCACGCGGGACGCATCGTCCTAGAATCCGCCCATGCGCCTGTTCCTGGCCTTCCTCTTGTGCCTGGCCCTTCCTCTGCAGGGTTGGGGTGGTGGCGTGCGCCTGCAACCACCATGCCCGATGGAAGCGGCCATGGCCCTGCAAGGCGACACGGCCGGCACCAGCCCGGACATGGCGATGGACGATTGCTGCAACGACGCCGAGACTTTTCAGCTCACCGGCAAGATGTGCAAGACCGGGCAGGAGTGCCAGGCCCCTACGGGCTTTGTGGTGCCACCGGTCATGGCCGTGGCGCAGGCGCTTCCTGTGAACGATCTGCACGTACCCGCGCCCCCCGAGCCACTGCGCGGCTCGCCCGCCAGCATCTGGCGCCCCCCTTCCCTGCTCTGACGTTTCCACCCTGACACCGACCAGCCCTTGGAGGCGGGCCGGTGCTCAGCAGCGGCGACCGCGCATCCCTGCGCGTGCTCAGCCCGTGTGCATTCTTTTGGAGCAGAAACATGGAACCCCTTTCCCCGGCGTCCGGTGGGTCGGTCCGCGCTCGCGGCCGCATCCTCACCCGCCACCGCACCACGATCACAACCGCACACATCGCAGTCCTGATCGGCCTCGCGATGTCCTCCATCGCGCACGCGGCAGAGGCGCTCTCGCTGCCTCAAGCCGTTCAGGCGGCGCTGGCGCGCTCCCCCGCGCTGGTCGCCCAGGACGCGGCCGCCCGCTCGGCACGGGACATGGCCGTGGCCGCCGGCCAGCGCCCCGACCCGGTCCTGCGTCTGTCGCTGGACAACGTCCCGCTGTCCGGGCCAGACCGGTTCAGCACCAGCCGCGATTTCATGACCGCGAAATCGGTGTCGCTGATGCAAACACTGCCCAGCGCAGCCAAGCGCCAGGCACGCACGGCGCGCTTTGAACGCGAAGCGCAAACCGCCGAAGCCGGGCGCGTGGAGCAAGCCGCCACCATCGGCCGAGAAACCGCCATGGCGTGGTTGGAGCGGCACGCGCTGGAGCAGCGCCTGGCGTTGTTGCACGAGCAGCTGGGCGAAGCCCGCCTGCTCGTGCAGGCCAGCGAATCGGCCGCACGCAGCGGCAGCGGATCGCCGGCCGACTGGATCGCGGCGCGGGAGTCGGTCGCCCAGTTGCAGCAAACCCTGTTGGGCGTCGAAGCCGAGCGCCAGAACGCCCGCCTCACCCTGACCCGCTGGACCGGCAGCACCCCCGATCAGCCGCTGGCCGCACCGCCCGATCTGGCGTCTTCACCCTTCGGAACGGGCGATGTGAGCGAGCGTCTGACGCACCACCCCGAACTGCTTCGGCTCTCGGCGCAAGAGGCGGCCATGGTCGCCGAGGCGGAGGTGGCGCGACAGGAGCGCGAACCCGACTGGAGCACCGAACTCATGCTCAGCCTGCGGGGCTCGGGTTACCCGAACATGGTCTCGCTGGCGGTTTCGGTCCCACTGCCCTGGGATCGCCCCCAGCGACAGGACCGGGAACTCGCGGCCCGTCTCGCCCAGGTGGACGGCTTGCGTGCCGAACGCGAGGAACGTGCCCGGGAACACCAGGCCGAAGCCCGCCGCTGGGAGGCGGGCTGGCGGGCCGGTCTGGCCCAACTCGCCCTGATCGATGCCGAGCGGCTGCCTTTGGCCGAGCAGCGCATCCAGACCACCCTGGCTGCCTACCGGGGTGGCCGGACGCCCTTGAGCGAGGTGCTTGCCGCGCGGCGCATGGCGCTGGACCTGCGGATGGAGCGCATCGAACTGCAACGCTCGACCGCCAGCCTGTGGGCCCAGCTCGCTTACCTCATCCCCGCCGAACCGGCTGCTGCAGCCAAAGGAGTGACACCATGAACGTCCGAACAACAATCGGCCTTGGCGTTGTGGCCGTGGCGACCCTGGGAGCGGTGGGCTACGGCGCGTGGACCGCCGGCATGCGCTCTGGCATGGAGATGGGGTCTTCCCAGCCGGCACCCCGCGCCGCCAGCGCCCCGCAGGACCCGGACGCCTGGAGCGTGGTTCAAGGCGGCGAAGCCACAGCCCGCCACCTCCGAGACGGGCTCAAGGCGGGCGACGTGGACCCGGTAACCGGCCGGGTGATCCTGAGCTACCACGACCCCATGGTGCCCGGCAAGAACTTCGAGGCCCCGGGCAAATCGCCTTTCATGGACATGATGCTGGTGCCGCGCTACGCCGGCGGCGCGAACGCAAGTGCCGACACCGGCGCCGTGGCGGTGAGCCCGCGCATCCAGCAAAGCCTGGGGCTTCGCACGGGAGAGGTGGTTCAAGGCACGCTGGCGGGCGGTTTTTCAGTGGCGGGCAACGTGGCCTGGAACGAGCGGAACCAGGTGGTGGTCAGCGCCAGGTCCATGGGCTTCGTGGAGAAGCTGCACGTCCGGGCCGCACTGGACCGCGTGGCGGCCGGTGCGCCTCTGGCCGAGATCTACGTTCCCGACTGGGTGGCCGCGCAGGAAGAGTACCTGGCCATCACCCGCATGCCCGGCGCCGACCTGGGGCCGCTGCGCGACGCCGCGACCCAGCGCCTGCGCCAGGCCGGCATGGACGCGGCACAGATTCAACACGTGGTGCGGACCGGTACGGTGCAACCCCGTTTCACGCTGCGCGCGCCGATCAGCGGGACCCTGACCGAGTTAATGGTGCGCGAGGGCGCGACCGTGATGCCGGGCATGCCGCTGATGCGCCTGCAAGGCACAGCCACGGTCTGGGCCGAGGGCCAGGTGCCCGAGGGCCAGGTGGCACAACTCCAGCCCGGCGCGAAGGTCAGCGCCACCAGTCCGGCAGCGCCGGGGCAGACCTTCGAGGGACGGGTGCAGGCTATCCTGCCCGAGGTGGACCCCGCCACGCGCACGCTCAAGGCGCGACTGGAGCTGAACAACCCCGGCGGCAGACTGGTGCCGGGCATGTTCGTGCAGATGCGGTTCGCCGAACCGGTACGCCAGCCGGCCCTGCTCGTGCCCAGCGACGCGGTGATCCACACCGGTCGCCGCAGCGTGGTGATGCTGGCCGAAGACGGCGGGCATTTCCGGCCCGTGGAGGTTCGTGCGGGACGTGAGGCCGGTGGCCAGACGGAGATCGTGCAAGGTCTTCAGGCGAGTCAGCGGGTGGTGCTGTCGGGCCAGTTCCTGATCGATTCCGAAGCCAGCCTGCGTGGGCTGGAGACGCGCCTGAACCAGGCCCCGGCTGCTGCTGCGGCCCCTGCTGCGGCTGTGGATCTGCACCGCACCGATGCCGTGATCGACGCGGTGGACGGGGACAGCGTGACCCTCACCCATCCCGCCATTCCGGCGCTCAAGTGGCCCGGGATGACGATGGCGTTCCGCCTGCCGCCTCCCGAACAACGGCCCAGCGGACTGTCCCGAGGAGACCCGGTGCGCATCGAGTTCCACACGCAGGATGGTGCCGAACCGCAGATCACCCGGATCGAGCGCGTGGCACCTCCCGCTCAAGGAGCGAAACCATGATCGCGCGGCTCATCCACTGGAGCATCGGCAACCGCTTCCTGGTGCTGCTGGCCACCGTGATGCTCACCGCCTGGGGCGTGGTGTCGATGCTGCGCACGCCCCTGGACGCGCTGCCCGACCTCTCGGACACCCAGGTCATCATCCGCACCAGCTGGCCCGGCCAGGCGCCGCAGATCGTCGAAAACCAGGTCACCTACCCGCTGACCACCACCATGCTGTCGGTGCCCGGGGCCAAGGCGGTGCGGGGCTACTCCCTGTTCGGCGACAGCTTTGTCTACGTGCTCTTCGATGACGGCGTGGACCTGTACTGGGCGCGCTCGCGCGTGCTGGAGTACCTCAACCAAGTGCAGTCGCGGCTGCCGCCGTCGGCCAAGTCCTCCCTGGGGCCCGACGCCACCGGCGTGGGCTGGATCTACCAGTACGCGCTGGTGGACCGCAGCGGCCGACAGAGCCTGGACCAACTGCGTTCGCTGCAGGACTGGTTCCTGCGCTTTGAGCTCAAGACCGTGCCGGACGTGGCCGAGGTGGCCAGCCTCGGCGGCATGGTGCGCCAGTACCAGATCGTGCTCGACCCCGACAAGCTGGCTTCCTACCGCATCACGCAGACGATGGTGAGCGAGGCGATCGGCCGCGCCAACCAGGAGGCCGGGGGATCGGTGCTCGAACTGGGCGAGGCCGAATACGCGGTGCGCGCCAGCGGCTACCTGAAGACCCTGGATGATTTCCGGGCCATCCCGCTGATGACGAGCGACCTGGGCGTCTCGGTGCGCCTGGGCGACGTGGCCCGGGTACAGCTCGGGCCGGAGATGCGGCGCGGCATCGGCGAACTCGACGGCGAAGGTGAAGCGGCCGGCGGCCTGATCGTGATGCGTTCGGGCAAGAACGCGCTGCAGACCATCAAGGCCGTCAAGGCCAAGCTGGCCGAACTGCAAAGCGGATTGCCCCAGGGCGTGGAGATCGTGCCGGTGTACGACCGCTCCGGGCTGATCGAGCGTGCGGTGGACAACCTCGGGTTCAAGCTTCTGGAAGAGTTTCTGGTGGTGGCCGTGGTCTGCGTGCTGTTCCTGTTCCACCTGCGCAGCGCCCTGGTGGCCATCGTCTCGCTGCCGCTGGGCATCCTGATGGCGTTCATCGTCATGCAGCAGCAGGGCGTCAACGCCAACATCATGTCGCTGGGCGGCATCGCGATCGCCATCGGCGCGATGGTGGACGCTGCGGTGGTGATGATCGAGAACGCGCACAAGCACCTGGAGCGTTGGGGCCATGAGCACCCGGGGCAGGTCCTCTCGGGCGAACCGCGCTGGCGCGTGATTGGTGAGGCGGCCGCAGAGGTCGGGCCCGCGCTGTTCTTTTCTCTGCTGATCATCACGCTGAGCTTCATCCCGGTGTTCACGCTGCAGGCGCAAGAAGGAAGGCTGTTCGCTCCCCTGGCTTACACCAAGACCTATGCCATGGCGGCGGCGGCGGGGCTGGCCGTGACGTTGATCCCGGTGCTGATGGGCTACCTGATCCGGGGACGCATTCCCGATGAAAACGCCAACCCCTTGAACCGGCTCTTGATCGCGCTCTACCGCCCCTGCCTGAACGCGGTGTTGCGGGCACCGAAGCTGACGCTGGTGGTGGCCACCGTGCTGCTGCTGGCCAGCCTGTGGCCGCTCAAGCACATCGGTGCCGAGTTCATGCCCCGGCTGGACGAGGGGGACCTGCTGTACATGCCGACCGCGCTGCCCGGCCTGTCGGCCGGCAAGGCCGCCGAGTTGCTGCAGCAGACCGACCGCCTGATCAAGACCGTGCCCGAGGTGCTCAGCGTCTACGGCAAGGCGGGCCGCTCGGACAGCGCCACCGACCCGGCACCGCTGGAGATGTTCGAGACCACCATCCAGTTCAAGCCGCGCAGCCAGTGGCGCGCCGGCATGACGCCCGACAAGCTGGTCGAGGAACTGGACCGCACGGTGCGTGTGCCCGGCCTGTCCAACATCTGGGTACCACCGATCCGCAACCGCATCGACATGCTCGCCACCGGCATCAAGAGCCCTGTGGGCGTGAAGGTGGCCGGCGCCGACCTGGCCACCATCGACCGCCTCACAGGTCAGATCGAGGCCGCCATCAAGCAGGTCCCTGGGGTCAGCAGCGCGCTGGCCGAGCGCCTGACCGGCGGGCGCTACATCGACGTGGACATCCGGCGCGATGACGCGGCGCGCTACGGCCTGAACATCGCCGACGTGCAGGACGTGGTCGCGGGTGCGGTGGGTGGCATGGAGGTCGGACAGACCGTCGAAGGCCTGCAGCGCTATGCCATCAACCTGCGCTACCCGCGCGAACTGCGTGATTCGCTGGAGGCCCTGCGCGCCCTGCCCATCGTGAGCCCCCGGGGCCAGCGCCTGGTGCTGTCGGACGTCGCCCGCATCGCCATCTCGGACGGTCCACCCATGCTGCGCAGCGAGAACGCCCGGCTGGCTGGTTTCGTGTACGTGGACATCCGTGGGCGCGACCTGCGTGGCGCAGTGAGGGAGATGCAGCGCGTGGTGGCCGAGCAGGTGGATCTGCCGGCCGGCTATTCGGTGTCGTGGTCGGGTCAGTTCGAGTTCCTGGAGCGGGCCGCCGCCCAGCTGAAGCTGGTGGTGCCGTTCACGCTGCTGATCATCTTCGTGCTGCTATACCTCACCTTCCGGCGCTTCGACGAAGCGCTGCTGATCATGACCACACTGCCGTTCGCGCTGGTGGGCGGCGTTTGGCTGCTGTGGGCACTGGGTCACAACCTGTCAGTGGCCAGCGCGGTGGGCTTTATAGCGCTGGCCGGCGTGGCGGCCGAGTTCGGCGTGATCATGCTGCTCTACCTGAAACAGGCCTGGGCGGCACGCGAGGCCGTTGGTCAGGACACCGATGCCGATCTCCTGGACGCAATCCGCGAGGGCGCGGTCCTGCGAGTGCGCCCCAAGGCCATGACCGTGGCCGTGATCGTGGCGGGCCTGCTGCCGCTGTTCTGGGGCAACGGCACGGGCAGCGAGGTGATGCAGCGCATTGCCGCACCGATGGTGGGAGGGATGATCAGTGCGCCGCTGCTGTCCATGCTGGTGATACCGGCGGTGTATCGGTTGATGCGGCGGCGCGGGAGGTAGCCGACTCGGTTGTGCGCGAGCATCACTTGAGTCTTGATGGCATCGAGTTTGATGCGCGCGCACCACAGGTTTTTGCACCCTGAACAACTGGCTTTCTCCAGGAGAAACAGAGCACCAAAAAGGTCATCGTCCGCTATAGAGTGGCGACTCTTGTCGTCACACCACACGCAAGGTTTGACCAGAGCGGGCTCTATTTACTGTCGAGTGTTCACAAAGGACTGATCATGATTTCTGGCTTCACGAAGGCCGCCATCCTCAGAGCCGTACTAAACGGATCGACCCTTGCAGAAGCAGCTCGTCAAGAGCACATCACAACCGCGCGCGGGCGCTCCGCCCTCCAGCAACTGTGCCGCCGACTTCGTTTACCTGCCGAGGCCTCCGAGATTCAAGCGCACGTTGTCTGTGATTTCACAATGGTCTCTGAAGGGTTGAACAGTCCCTTGAGCATCGACAAAACGGTGGAAACCCCTGACGCATTCAAGGCAAGTATGTGTCCAACCCAGTCGCCCCGAGGCGTTAAACCGGGTGTTGCTTCAGCCTACAAGTTCATACCTTCTGCATCGTGCGCCGCGGCATCGATTTTCACCTTGCCCCTGACGATGACCTCCCTGGCGGTTTCGCCGCGCATCCAGCAGTCCACCATGTCCGCCCATACCTGCATAAGGACCCGCCGAGGCCCGGAAAATCGAGCATGGTTGTAGGCGGCAGCGACTTGGTCCTTTTTCTGGTGGGCCAGGCAGGCTTCGACCAAGGCCTCCGGGAAGAGCGCGTCGTTGAGCCGTGACGAGAATGTTCGGCGCAGATCGTGCACTGAGACCGGCAGAAACAGATCCTGACTGGGTGTTCGATCCTTGTTGATCCGATCCACCGAAGCGGCGATCGTCCGGTTCAGCGTTGCCTGGCTGATCGGCTCGGCGGAGTCATACCGGCTTGGATGGAGAAAGTTGCTCGACGGGAAGCAGGTTCGAAGCGTTGTCAGGATGTCCAGGGCCTGCTCTCCCAAATACACCGTGTGCGGCTTGCCAGCCTTCATCCTCTCAGCTGGGATCAGCCACTGTGCCCGTTCCCAGTCCACTTCCGCCCAAGTAGCTCCGATGAACTCACCTTTGCGCACACCCGTCAGCAGCAAGAACCTGACTGCCAGCCGTAGTGTCGGCGCAGTGCCAGTCATCTCCAGACCGTCGAGCAACGTCTTGATTTCATGGCGGTTCAAGTTGCGCTCGCGCGGGACAAACGTCGCGTAGGCCTTCCGAGCGAGCGCTTCCGCCGGATTGGCGATATCGACGCCTTTGCCGTTGGCAAACCGGTAGACCTGCAACACGAGTTCCCTGGCGTGCACAGCCGGTCCTGGGCCTCGTTCAGTCTTGACGCGGTCGAGCAACTCACCCAGCGCGACCGGCTTGATCTCGTCGAGGTTCAGCTTCCCGAACGGACCGACCAGGATGCGGTCATAGATCGAACGCCGCAACGCCAGCGTGCTGTCGGCCAGCCGCTCGGCGCCGCTTTTGGCGTCGGACTTGAACTCGAAGTACCGTACCGCCCAGCGCCCAAAGCTCATGGCGTCTGCAACTTCATTGCGCCGCTCAACCTTGGCTCGAGCGGGAGATCGCCCGGAACTGACATCGACACGCGCCCGAGCCAGCAGCAGGCGCGCCTCTTCCAGCGTCACATCCATGCCGTAGGCAAGGTGAGATCGCTGGGCATGGCGGGCAACCGGTTCATGTCGTCCGATGGTCAGCGTCTCGCGTCGGCCGCTCAGTCGATAGTCGTAGCGGAAGGACCTGCTGCCACTGGGTGAGACGACGACGTAGAGACCATTGCCTCCGTCGCTGACCTTGTAGGCCCGCTCGCCCGGCAGTAGTTCTCGCAGTTTGGCTTCCGTCAAACCGTGGCGTGTTCTCGCGCTCGCCAGCCCAACCCGCGCCCGTTCCATCAAGGTGTTCATGAGATCTCCGATCCGTTGCTTGTCGCAGGACCGAGGTACCGTCATGGGGTCTGACGGTATCGCTGCAGGCCTGCCAGCTTAGGTGCCCGGATACCGTCAGGTCAACCGTCAGAACGCATGGGACGCCCTGGGATTCGATGGGACGCCGTGGGACGCTAAGTCATTGTCCCCACAGCAAAATCGGGTTTTCCTGGGATGTTCCGAAACACCTTGGGACGATCTTGACTCATTCCCACTCAATGGTCGCAGGCGGCTTGGAACTCACGTCGTAGGTCACCCGGTTGATGCCACGGACCTCGTTGATGATGCGTCCCGAGACCCGTTTGAGCAGGCTGTAGGGCAACTCGGCCCAGTCAGCGGTCATGAAGTCGCTGGTCTGCACGGCGCGCAGAGCCACGACGTAATCGTAGGTGCGACCATCACCCATCACGCCGACACTCTTGACCGGCAGGAACACGGTGAAGGCCTGGCTGGTCAGGTCGTACCAGCTCTTGCCACTGTTGGGCTCGATGGTGGAGCGCAACTCCTCAATGAAGATGGCGTCCGCCCTGCGCAGCAGATCGGCGTACTCCTTTTTGACTTCGCCCAGGATACGCACGCCCAGACCGGGTCCTGGGAAGGGGTGCCGGTAGACCATGTCATGTGGGAGGCCCAGTGCCACGCCAAGCTCGCGAACTTCGTCCTTGAACAGGTCGCGCAGTGGCTCCAGCAGCTTCAGGCCCAGCTGCTCGGGCAACCCCCCCACATTGTGGTGGCTCTTGATGGTCACCGCCTTTTTGCTCTTGGCACCACCGGACTCAATGACATCAGGATAAATGGTGCCTTGAGCCAACCACTTGGCCCCTTTTTTGGATGTATCGCTCGAAGTCAATTTGGCTGCTTCTGCCTTGAACACATCGACAAAGAGGCGCCCGATGATCTTGCGCTTCTGTTCCGGATCGCTCACGCCAGCCAGTTCACCCAGGAAAAGGTCACTGGCATCAACACGCACCACCCTGGCATGCAGCTTGCCGGCAAACATTTCCATCACCATGTCGCCTTCGTTGAGCCGCAGCAGGCCATGGTCGACGAACACGCAGGTCAGCTGGTCGCCAATGGCCCGGTGGATCAGGGCAGCGGCCACCGACGAGTCAACCCCACCCGACAGCCCCAGGATCACCTCCTCGTCGCCAACCTGCTGGCGGATCAGGTCGACGGCCTCCGCGATGTGGTCCCGCATGACCCAGTCCGGGTTGGCGCCGCAGATCTCCAGCACGAACCTGTCCAGGATCGCCCTGCCCTGGACCGTGTGGGTCACCTCCGGGTGGAACTGCACTGCGTAGAAGTGTCGTGCCTCGTCGGCCATGCCGGCAATCGGGCAGCTGTCGGTGCTGGCCATGAGCTTGAAGCCCGGTGGCATTTCCGTCACCTTGTCACCATGGCTCATCCAGACCTTGAGCATCCCGTGGCCATCGGGCGTGTGGAAATCGGCAATGTCCTTGAGCAACGCGGTGTGGCCTCTCGCCCTCAACTCGGCGTAGCCGAACTCGCGTGTGTGCGACCCCTCCACCTTGCCGCCCAGCTGCTGGGCCATCGTCTGCATGCCATAGCAGATGCCCAGCACGGGGACGCCCAGACCGAACACGGCTTCTGGAGCCTTGTCATCAACCTCGTAAACGCTGGCATGGCTTCCGGAAAGGATGACGCCCTTGAGCATGCCGTCCGACGCATACTGCCGAATCCATTCGTCGCTGACATCGCAGGGATGAACTTCGCAATAGACGTGGGCTTCGCGAACGCGCCGCGCAATGAGCTGGGTCACCTGGGACCCGAAATCGAGAATGAGGATCTTGGCGTGTTTCATGGCTGTCAGGCACCTGCAGGTGCCGGGTGTTGCAGGCGTGGTGTAAGTTCCCGCAGGGAGAGATCGTATCCGCTGTCTGGTCCGGGCATCACCTACCGCCCCGACCTGCCCCGACGCATCAGGCGGTCACCGGGACCAGTCTGGACCTGTAGCGTGCGTGAACGGACAGCGTGAACCAGGCCATGGAGATACCCAGCACAACGCCACCGATCATGTCCAGCATGACGTGTTGGCGGGTCGACAGGGTCGACAGGACGATGGCGATGCACCAGATGGCATTGCCCCAGCGCCAGCGACGCCCGAGTTCCATGGCCCTGATCTGGGCGTCCAGCCAGGCAGCACTGAACGCACTGGTGGCCACATGCAAGGACGGAAAGGCATTGCCCGGCGCATCGACACCTGCCAGCAGGTTCCACGGGTGCTCCTGAGGAAGGCCATAACTGGCAGGCACCATGGTCGGCCACCAGTAGAAAAAAGTGAGACCCAAAGCGCACACCAGGGCAATCGCAAGGCCGTAGTACAACAGGTGACCAAACGAAGGCTGAAGGGCTGCAGGCAGGCTGGTGTAGACCCACAATGAACCGTAGAAGAACCAGGCCAGGGGATGGAAAGGCAACATGCCGTCCCAGGCCAGCAATGGCATCTCCGTGGGCGGCACCCGTGGGTTCTCCAGCAGATGGAAGTAAAGCAGGAAGAAGCCCCACATGAAGGCTGTCGTGCCGATCGCTTTGATCCCCCACCAGGTCCGAAAGCGCTGCAAGAGCCGGGTCAGAGCGTTTGAAAGGGCCATCACGTTCCGATTATAGGTAGTCGACCGCACGCCCCTCCAGCTGCTGGCAAGCAAAGCGGTGCAGCAGGCCGGACATACAATCCCCCAGTCCCATACAGAGTCGCCTACGCATGCTTCGAGACACGATCCAGCGCTTTCTTGTCGATACCGCCCAGGTGGATCCGGCCAAATTTCAACGCCCCGGATTGCGTGTGGCCGAGCTCGATCTCGACTCGCTGGGGCTGGTGGAAATGCTCTTCGAGGTGGAGGACCGTTATGGTTTCCAGATCAAGGAGCCGATGCGCTACATGGACATGACTTTCGACGAGATGGTGTCTGACATCGAGCAGGCTGTGCGCGAGCACCATGGGGGCAAGCTTCCCGAGGACGGACGTGCCACAGGCTGAGAGGGCAAACGCCGTCTGGATCACCGGCATAGGCGCTTTCTGCCCGCTGGGTACGGACGCTGCTTCCAGCATTGAACGCGCCCTTTCCGGCCGTAGCGCGATTGGACCAGCCCCGTCCGCAGTCTGCGAATGGATGCCGCACAGCCTGGCGGCTCAGGCCCCCGACCCACTTCCCCTCCTCGATCGCCAGGGCCAATCGCTGGATCGTGCCACACAGTTGGCGCTGGTGGCCTGCGACGAAGCACTCTCTCAATCAGGTCTGTTGCAGGAGTCCGTTCAGGCCGACCGCAACCGAATCGGCATCTATGGTGGTATCGGCTTCGGAGGCGCCCAGACCGTTGACTCGCTCTACACCCGCTACCACCAGGCGATGGAAAACCACTCACAGACGGGCCGCAATCCGACCATCATGCATCCGTTGTCGGTGCCCCGCATGATGGCCAATGCCCCCGTGGCGGCCGTGTCCATGAAGTACGGACTGCGCGGCAGCAGCTACACCTACAGCGTAGCGTGCGCCTCCTCGGCTGTTGCGCTGGGTGAAGCCATGCGTGCCATTCGACAGGGTTGGCTGGACGCGGCTGTGGTCTTCGGCACCGAAGCCATGATCAACCCTGGCGCATACATGGCCTGGAACGCTCTGCGCGTGCTGGCCAAGGGTGAAGGTACTGAGGCGTCCCTGAGCTGCCGTCCTTTCGACAGGCAACGCAGCGGCTTCGTGCTGGGTGAAGGTTCTGCCAGTCTTGTGCTGGAACGAGCCGACCTCGCAAGGCAACGCATGGTCAGGCCCTTGGCCGAACTGTGCGGGTACGGCACCAGCAGTGACGCCACGCACCTGACTGCACCATCGCGGGAGGGCCAGGAGAGGGCCATGCGCGAGGCACTGATCGATGCCGGCCTCCAGCCGACCGATATCGGCTACCTCAACGCCCACGGCACAGCCACCGAGGCCGGTGACACCATAGAGGCTCAATCCATCCGGGCGGTTTTCGCAGAGCATGCCGATCACCTCCCCGTCAGCTCGACCAAGAGCATGCACGGGCACCTGATCGGTGCAGCTGGAGCCCTCGAGCTGGCGCTGGCCGTGCTGGCCATGAATCGGGGAGCGCTGCCCCCAACGGCAGGCCTGGTCGAGCCGGACCCTGCCTGTGATCTGCTTCATGTCGTGGGGAAGGCTCATCAAGCGCCCGCCGTCAACGCGGTGATGAGCAATTCCTTTGCGTTCGGCGGAAGCAACGCCTGCCTTGTTGCACGGCGAGTGTCCTGAAGCACCCATGACGGGCCCATCGGTTGCGGCAGCTTCCGTTCATGAGCGCATCTACGAGCACGCCGAGATACTGAGTCTCCTTCCGCACCGGGGGTGCATGCTCATGCTGCGCCGACTGACGGTGCATGGCCCCAACTCGTTCACCGGTGAAGCCTGCTGGCCAGAAGAAGACCCGTTCATCCGGGCACACGGCCATTCGGTTGTGCCGGCGGCGCTTCTGGTAGAAGCCGCGGCCCAGGTGGCCGGGGCAGGCCTGGTGGCAGTCGAGCAAGCAACGGGTGTACAGGAAACCAGAAAGCTGGGACTCCTGGCAGGTGTTCGTCGTTGCGAGTTCGCACGTCCGGCGCAGGCCGGCCTGCCGATTGTGTTTCAGGTCCTGACCCGGCTCATGTCCCCGGTCGTGGCCCACGGCCAGATCGAAGTCTTCCAGCACAACACGGCGTTGGGCAGCCTTCAAGTCCTGCTGGCCATGCCGGAGGACCTGGGCTGAGGCACAACGGAATCAATCCGCGCGGTAGTTGGGCGCTTCCTTGGTGATCTGCACGTCGTGAACATGGCTTTCGCGAATGCCGGCCGACGTGATTTCGACGAACTCGGCCTTCGCGCGCATGTGCTCGATGGTGGGGCAGCCACAGTAGCCCATTGAGGCGCGCAGGCCGCCAGCCATCTGGTAGATGATGGACACGACCGAGCCCTTGTAGGGCACCCGGCCTTCGATGCCTTCGGGCACCAGCTTGTCCGCGTTCGGGTTGCCGGTGCTGCTTTCCTGGAAATAGCGATCGGCACTGCCCTGCTGCATGGCCCCGATGGAGCCCATGCCGCGGTAGCTCTTGTAACTGCGTCCCTGATACAGGACGATCTCGCCAGGCGCCTCTTCAGTGCCGGCGAACATGCCACCCATCATCACCGTGTTGGCGCCAGCTGCGATCGCCTTGGCAATGTCACCGCTGTAACGAATACCACCGTCGGCAATCATGGGAACACCCGTGGTCTGCAGAGCGGTGGCCACATTGTCAATCGCGGTGATCTGCGGCACCCCGACGCCCGCAATGATCCGGGTGGTACAGATAGAGCCCGGTCCGATGCCGACCTTGACGCCGTCGGCACCCGCATCCACCAACGCCAGCGCCGCACTGGCAGTGGCGATGTTGCCTCCGATCACATCCACTTGCGGGTAGTTCTGCTTGACCCAGCGCACACGATCTATCACGCCCTTGCTGTGACCGTGGGCCGTGTCAACGACGATGGCGTCAACGCCTGCCTTCACCAGGGCTTCGACGCGCTCCTCCGTGCCTTCGCCGACACCCACCGCTGCTCCGACACGCAGTCGACCGGCGCCATCGCGGGCGGCGTTGGGAAAATTCAGCTGCTTGGTGATGTCCTTGACCGTGATCAGGCCCAGGAGCTCAAAGGCGTCGTTAACCACCAGCAGACGTTCAAGCTTGTGCTTGTTGAGGAGTGCCTTGGCTTCAGCGGGTGTTGTGCCTTCCGGGACGGTCACCAGACGCTCGCGCGTCGTCATGATCTCGCTGACAGCCAGGTCGTAGCGCGTTTCGAACCGAAGGTCACGTCCAGTGACAATGCCGACCACCTTGCCATGCTCGAGCACCGGAAACCCTGACACACCCAGCTCGTCGGAAAGTTTCATGACTTGGCGCACCGTGGTCTGCGGCGTGATCACAACCGGGTCTCGCAGCACGCCCGACTCGTAGCGTTTCACCTTGGCCACATGCGCCGCCTGCTCCTGCGCCGACAGGTTCTTGTGCACGATCCCGATGCCCCCTTCCTGGGCAATGGCAATCGCCAGACGGGCCTCGGTAACCGTGTCCATGGCAGCAGACACCAGGGGCAGGTTCAGCTGGATGTTTCGTGTGAACTGTGTGGACAGCGAGGTGTCCTTGGGGAGCACCTGAGAGTACGCAGGAACGAGCAGGACGTCGTCGAAGGTGAGCGCTTTGCCGAGGAGGCGCATGGGGAAAAGCTCCAAAAGACGCATTGTAGCCGCGCGTATGGGCGTGTCCGCAAGCCACGCCAAGGCACTGCATGTGCTGTCAGGGACCGGGCAAGGAACCGTCTGGCTGTCCAGAATGCCGTCCATGCACGCAGCCTTGGGCTGCCTCCGCCAGGGCGATACACTGCAAAGATGAGCGTATACCGTCAGATCACACGACTTGGCCGCTTCTCCCTGTTGCTGGGAGCCGCATTGGCGCTGTTCGCGGGGCTCGCGCACGCGCAGTGGCAGTGGTTGGATGAGACCGGTCGCAAAGTGTTCAGCGACACCCCGCCACCGGCAAACGTGCCTGACAAGAACGTCCTGCGTCGTCCCCATGCCCGTAGCGCCCCCGCTCCGGCTCCAGCAACTGACACCCAGCCTGCCTCGACCGACGCGCCGGTGCCGGCAGTTCCTCGGCGCGACGATCAGTTGGAAGCGCGCAAGCGACAGGCAGAGGAAGCGGAAAAGGCGAAAGAGCGGGCAGAACAGGACCGGATAGCACGAATCCGTCAGGAGAACTGCGACCGTGCAACTCGTGCCCGCGCCACACTGGCATCTGGCATCAGGGTTTCCACGACCAACGCCAAAGGCGAGTTAGAGATCATGGACGACAAGGCCCGCGCCGCCGAAATGCAGCGTCTGGACCGCATCGTTGCTCAGGATTGCGGTCCGATGCCGATCACTCAGTAACCGGCCTTGGCGCCTGGTCGCCGACTCGCGAACAACCCGGAGCCACGGGCGCCCTGAGCAACGAAACGCTCCCTGCGGGCCACCTTCGGATCCACCCGCAAGCCTCGGCACACCTCAAGGCGATCACCATCACGCAACACGTGGGCGCCAGCCACCTTGCGGCCCCAGATCGCCAAGGTCAAGGATCTCTCCTTGATCTCAGGATAACGCTGCAGCCATCCGGTGATCTCCAGGGCCTGGTCCGCAGACAGTCCGTCTGAGAGTTGCACCACCTCTTCATGGACCTGACGTGGCGCACTCGAATAGACCAGGGTGATCTGCATGCCGGTCAGGCCCTTGAATCCACGCCGTACACCTGATCGGCCCGTCGCACGAACGCATCGACCAGATTGGAGGCGATCTTGTCGAACACCGGCCCCACGAGCTTGGCCAGGGCCGGGCTCGCGAAACCGTACCGAAGATCGAAGGTCACCTTGCAGGCACGCTGACTCCCATCGCCCAGCGGCTGAAAGTCCCAGTGCCCCTCCAACAGCGAGAATGGCCCGTCGACCAGGGTCAGATGCACCTGGCGGTCCTCGACATGTGTGTTCCGGGTGGTGAAACTCTGCCTGAGACCACTGAACGCGATGCCGACGCGGGCCAGCATGCCGTCAGACGTCGTTTCCAGTACCTCACCCAGATCACACCAGGGCAGAAACTGCGGATAGTGCTGCACGTCGGTCACCAGTGCAAACATTTCGTGGGCGCTGTGCCAGAGCAGTACGGACTTGTGGATGGTTTTCATACAATCGAACGCTGCCCGGAGCTCTGGCGCAGCCAACCTCGCCTGACAGGCCCGAAGGCCAAGGCATGGCGCGTGTGAAAGACAAACCAGAGCACCGACCGCCCATTGTATTGGCCCCCTGCGGCCCCACCTGACCTTCCATGGCAACCCCGACCCGAAAAAAAGCCACCACCGGCTCCGGCGACAGCCGCCTGGCCGACAACAAGAAGGCCTTGTTCAACTACGCTATTGAGGAGCGCTTCGAGGCTGGCATGGTCCTGCAAGGCTGGGAGGTCAAGGCGCTGCGCGAGGGCAAGGTTCAATTGACGGATGGCTATGTTGTGGTGCGAGAAGGTGAACTGTTCCTGATCGGCTGCCAGATCAACCCCTTGCGGACCGCGTCCACCCACGTCAACCCTGAAGCCGCCCGCACGCGCAAGCTGCTGCTTCACAAGGACCAGATCAGTCGCCTGATCGGCAAGACGGAGCAAAAGGGCTTCACCATCGTTCCACTCAATCTTCACTGGAAGAACGGCAAGGTGAAGTGCGAGATCGCGCTGGCCAAAGGCAAGGCCGAACATGACAAGCGGGACACCATCAAAGACCGCGAGGGCAAGCGTGAAGTCGAACGCGCCATGAAGCAGCGCCAGCGCTGAACTCTGCTGCGGTTGTGAAGCTCAGAGGTGAGCCAGCGGGTGGGCCCAGGCTGGCCAGGGCGATCGGAAGAAGCCGTCAACCATCGCTGGAGTGACATCGTCGATGCACGCTGGATTCCAGCGGGGCGTGTGGTCCTTGTCGATGGCGAGCGCACGAACCCCCTCAACGGTTTCACTGGCAGCCGCCTGGCGTCCGAGATGAGCCGGATGGAAGCAGTGGCGGACCAGATTCCGCTCCATGCGAAGATCGTCGGCCAGCCCCAGGGTCCGGGCACGCCGGATCTGCTCCAGCACGACAAACAGCATCAAGGGTGAGCGTTTGCGCAGCACCAAGGCAGTTTCCGCCGCCCAGTCGGATGTCGACGCCGTCAGGGCCTTCATGATGGCCGGGATGGTGTCCAGGCCAAAGATTGCATCGACTTCCGCCACAGGCCAGGTAGGACGGACAGCCACCTTGGTCTGGTAGGTCAGGCACCACCTTTCGACCGCCTCACCCGTCTCGAAAGGGGTGGTGGCCAGCGACTCCCACAAGGTGGCCAAACGCCCACTGTCGACCAGGGCTTGTGCAAGGCCAGTCGCAATGGCTTCACCGCCGACCAGCACACGCCCGGTCAGCGCCAGATATTCACCCAGGTGACCAGCGCATCGGCTCAGAAAGTAGCCGCCGCCGACATCAGGGAACAATCCGATGTTCGTCTCGGGCATGGCCAGCTTGCTGCGTTCCGTCACGATACGCAGGCTGGCACCCTGGCTGATGCCCATTCCACCACCCATGCAGATGCCGTCCATGAACGCAATGTAGGGCTTCGGGTAGGTGTGAATGAGGTGGTTGAGTGCGTATTCTTCGGTGAAGAAGTCTTCCAGGTTGGGGTCTCCCGACAGCGCAGCCTCATGGAAGAACCGGATGTCCCCGCCGGCACAGAAAGCGCCGAAAGGCCCTTCCTTGCCCATGCCCCGGATGGCCACCGCGAGCACCCGGTCCTCGTCGCGCCAGCCGCGAAGCACGGCTGTCAGGCTGCGAATCATGGGCAGCGACAAGGCGTTGAGGGCTTTGGGGCGGTTGAGGGTGATGCAGCCGACGCGGCCACGTACCTCTGTATGGATCAGGTTTTCGATATGGACCGTCATGGAAATCTCCTCGTGGGACCTTATGGTTTGCGCTCAACGCATGTGATCTTGCGCCTTTTGCGCCGTCAGTGTCTGGATGCGGGGTGTTCCACGCCGGCTGCGCCAGCCCATCAGCTCATTCATGAACAGAGCACCGATCACGACCCCGCCACCCAGCAGCACATTGGTCCCGGGCTGTTCGCCCGCGCCCAACCAGGCCAGGAGAATTCCGAAGATCACCTCCAACAAGGCCAGCAGGGAAATCTCGGGTGCCTTGAGCACGCGGGCACAGACCACGGACAGGGCGCAGGGAATCGCCAGCTGAAAAATGCCCAGCAGCGCCAGCCAGGCCACGTCGGCGGTCGTCGCCGCAAAGGGTACCGCCAGTGGCAATGTGTACAGCGAAGACAGGCAGGCACCCAGCAGCACAGAAGGCACCAGGTCAACCGTGGCGCCCTGCGTCTGGCTTCGCTGGACCACGGTCCAGTTGACAGAGGCTGCGACGGGCACGCACAAGGCGATCAGTGATCCAGTGACCAGGGACGATACGCCGGCTTCGCTGGCGGTCATGGCCGCCACGAGCTGACTGCCGTACATGTAAACAATGCCGGCACCAGCCGCCATGCAGGCCAGCCATGTCCGCAAGGGCAATCCCTGCCCGATGAACACCCGCGCCACCAGTGCGGTCAGCAGTGGACCCAGCGACATGATGATCAGCACATTGGCCACGCTGGTGAAGGTCAAGGCCAGCATGAAAGCACTGAACATCACGCTCCAGCAGAGACCCGAGATCCAGAATGCCCTGGATTCGGGAACAACACCCCAATACCGGTTCAATACGCGCCCGAGTCCCGACCTGCCACTCGTCTTGGCCTGGCCTGCCTGCTGCGCTGCACGGTTGCGTCGCCACAGTGGCAATATCAATATCAGCGTGATCGCTGTGAAGGCGCTGCGCCAGAAAGTCACTTCAAATCGCGCCGCAGACTCCAGTTGGCGCGTGACCACCCCCGCCATTGACCACAGTAAGGCCACCGCCACCATGAGGAAGACGGCCTGCGTGTGGCCCAGGGGTTTCTGGTATCGGATGTCCATCTGAACAGGGGGCGACGCACCTTGACCATTGCCAGCTCGCCAGCCTGCAGCTCTGGATCACCGAAGCGAGGTCGGCGGCAAGCAAGCGAAGCGTTGGATGGAACTCAGGCTTCCTTGGATGCGCGCTTGCGCTCGTGCTCTTTCAGGAAGCGCTTGCGCAGCCGAACGCTCTTGGGCGTGATCTCGACGAGTTCATCGTCCTCGATGAACTCGACACCATACTCCAGGGTCAGCTCAATGGGTGGCGTGATCTTGATGGCGTCCTCTTTGCCGCTGACGCGGAAGTTGGTGAGCTGCTTGGTCCGGGTCGCATTGACCACCAGATCGTTGTCGCGGCTGTGGATGCCGACGATCATGCCCTCGTAAACCGGATCGTTGGGTTTAACGAACATCCGACCGCGGTCATCGAGCTTGCCCAGGGCGTAGGTGAAAATCTCGCCATCGTCCATGGAGATCAGCACGCCGTTCTTGCGGCTGGCGATTTCACCCTTGTGCGGTTCGTAACCATCGAAGATGTTGCTGATCAGACCGGATCCACGGGTCAGGTTGAGAAATTCGTTGGAGAACCCGATCAGGCCACGTGCAGGGATGCGGTACTCCAGACGCACCCGTCCCTTGCCATCCGGCACCATGTTCACCAGTTCACCCTTGCGCTCGCCCAGGGCCTGCATCACGCCACCCTGGTGGCCTTCTTCAATGTCAGCCGTCACCAGCTCGATCGGCTCGCACTTCTGGCCATCGATCTCGCGGAACACGACACGCGGCTTGGATACAGCCAGCTCGTAGCCTTCACGACGCATGTTCTCCAGCAGGATGGTCAGGTGCAGCTCACCCCGTCCGGATACCTCGAAAATGCCATCCTCGTCGGTCTCGCGCACGCGCAATGCCACGTTCGATTGCAGCTCCTTCTGCAGCCGGTCCCAGATCTGGCGGCTCGTCACGAACTTGCCCTCGCGGCCGGCCAGTGGGCTGGTGTTCACGCAGAAGTTCATGGTCAGGGTCGGCTCGTCGACCTTGAGCATGGGCAATGGCATGGGCTTGAGCGGATCGGTGACGGTCACACCGATGCCAATGTCGGCAATGCCATTGATCAGCACGATATCGCCCGGTCCGGCTTCGGTGACCTGAACGCGGTCCAGACCCTGAAACGTCAGCACCTGGTTGACACGGCCCTTGAAGCTCTTGCCGTCATCTCCTTCCATCACCAGCACATCCATGCCTGGGCGGATCTTGCCGGCACTGATTCGTCCGACGCCAATTCGGCCAACGAAGGTGGAGAAGTCCAGAGCAGAGATCTGCAGCTGCAAAGGCGCCTCGGGGTCGCCCCGGTGGGCAGGCACGTGCTGCAGAACCGTGTTGAACAGTGCGGACATGTCGGGGCCCCACTGCTCGCCTGGTGCTCCCTCTTCCAGAGAGGTCCAGCCGTTGATGCCGGAGGCGTACACCACAGGGAACTCCAGCTGCTCGTCGGTGGCACCCAGGTTGGCGAAAAGATCGAAGGCCTCGTTGATCACCTTCGTGGGGTTGGCTCCTGGCTTGTCCACCTTGTTGACCACCACGATCGGCTTCAGGCCCAGGGCCAGTGCCTTCTTGGTCACGAACCGCGTTTGCGGCATTGGCCCTTCCTGGGCATCGATCAGCAAGACCACGCCGTCCACCATGGACAGGGCGCGCTCCACCTCGCCACCAAAGTCCGCGTGTCCAGGGGTGTCAACAATGTTGATGTGGGTACCCTGCCAGCTCACGGCACAGTTCTTGGCCAGGATGGTGATCCCGCGCTCGCGCTCAATGGCGTTGTTGTCCATCACCGTATCCACGACCTTTTCGTGTTCGGCGAAGGTGCCCGACTGGCGCAGCAACTGGTCGACCATGGTGGTCTTGCCGTGGTCGACGTGCGCAATGATTGCGATGTTGCGGATCTGTTTGCTCATGATGCAGGTTCCAGGATTTGCTGTATTTCGATGGGGCTCAGCAGACGCCCCGGGATCAGTTCGCCAGCCCGGACATGTCCGGTGCCCAGCAAGTTGTTGACGGAGGTCGATGAGCCTTCTGCAGGACCGAACACGGCGGCACGCTCCAGTTCAGGCCATGGCCCACGACGTCGCATGCCGCTGAGAAAGCGTGCCGAATTGTCGGCGTCCAGCATGACCTTCTCATGGTCCTGCAGCAGAGACTGAACCGGCAGCAGCTGCTCAATACGCTCCGCCTCGCCCAGTGCCTCAAGCTCGTCAAGTGCGATGCACTGGGATTCGGAGAATGGCCCGGTTGCGGTACGGCGCAACATGGTGAGGTGTCCGCCACAACCCAGCGCACGTCCTATGTCTTCACCGAGCGTGCGGATATAGGTGCCTTTGGAGCAACGCACACGCAGCCGCAAGAACGGGACATCCCCTTGCAGCTGCATGTCCAGCAGCTCCAGTTCATGAATGGTGACATGTCGGGGCTCACGTTCGACAACCTCCCCCTCGCGAGCGTATTCGTACAGCGCCTTGCCATCCTTCTTGAGTGCGCTGTGCATGGGAGGAATCTGGGTGATGGGCCCTGTGAAACGGTCCAGAGTCTCCACCACCTGGCCGACGCTACACGTGACCGGTCGGGTGGTGACCACATCGCCTTCGGCATCACCAGTGGCCGTGCTGACCCCAAGACGGACCACAGTCTCGTAGGTCTTGTCGGCGTCCAGGTGCAGCTGGCTGAATTTGGTGGCAGCACCAAAGCAGATGGGCAGAACCCCGGTGGCCAGTGGATCCAGCGTGCCTGTGTGGCCAGCCTTTTCCGCGCGCAGCAGCCACTTGGCCTTCTGCAGGGCCTGATTGCTGGAGTAACCCAGCGGCTTGTCGAGCAGCAACACCCCATGCACAGGGCGCCTCTGCACCCTGGTGCTGTGGCGCTGCATGGTCAGTCCTCGTTCTTGGAACGGGAGGCCACTGCCTTGGAAATCAAGGCATTCATGTCGGCCGCACGCTCGGTGGTGCGATCGAACACAAAGTGCAACGTGGGCACGGTGTGGATGTGGAGCCGCTTGAACAGGCCATTTCGCAAGAAGCCGGCAGCCGCATTGAGTCCGGCCGTGGCTTCTTCCGGGTCACCTGTCAGCAAGCTGAAGAACACCTTGGCATGCGCGTAGTCGGGTGTCACTTCGACCGCATTGATCGTGACCATCCCCACGCGCGGATCCTTGAGTTCGCGCGCGATCAGCTCGGCCAGGTCGCGCTGGATCTGGTCGGCAACGCGGAATCCGCGGTTGGGAACGGAAGAGGCCTTGCGTGGCATGGTGGAGCGTCTCGATTACAGCGTCCGCGCGATTTCCTTGATCTCGAAGAACTCCAGCTGATCACCTTCCTTGATGTCGTTGTAGTTCTTGAGCTTGATACCGCATTCGAAGCCTTCCTTGACTTCCCGGACGTCGTCCTTGAGCCGCTTGAGAGAGTCAATCTCACCGGTGTAGACAACCACGTTGTCGCGCAGCAGTCGGAAGTGTGCGTTGCGCGTGACCTGACCCGAGGTGACCATACAGCCTGCCACGGTTCCGATCTTGGATGCCACGAAAACAGTGCGGATTTCGGCCGTACCAATGGCTTCCTCGCGCTTCTCGGGTGCCAGCATTCCGGACATGGCGGCCTTGAGCTCGTCCACCGCGTCGTAGATGATGTTGTAGTAGCGCAGGTCGACATCGTTGCCTTCAGCCAGCTTGCGGGCGCCAACGTCGGCCCGCACGTTGAAGCCGATGATGAGCGCCTTGGAAGCGATCGCCAGGTTGACGTCGGACTCGCTGATTCCGCCCACGCCGGCAAACACCAACTGAACCTTGACCTCGTCCGTCGAAAGCTTGAGCAAGGAAGAAGACAGTGCCTCCTGTGAACCTTGCACATCTGCCTTGACGATGATGGGCAACACCTTGACTTCGCCAGCGCTCATGTCGGTGAACATGTTCTCCAGCTTGGCAGCCTGCTGCTTGGCCAGCTTGGTGTTGCGGAACTTGCCCGCACGGTATGTGGCGATCTCGCGTGCACGACGCTCGTCGGCCATGACCATGAAGTCGTCCCCGGCCTGTGGCACCTCTGCCAGGCCCTGAATTTCCACCGGGATCGATGGGCCAGCTTCCTTGATCGGCTTGCCGTTCTCATCCAGCATGGCGCGAACACGGCCGGAGGTCTGGCCCACCAGAACCACGTCGCCGGTCTTGAGCGTGCCGCTCTGCACCAGCACGGTGGCCACGGAACCACGACCCTTGTCCAACCGGGCTTCGATCACCAGACCCTTGGCCATGGCATCGACGGGAGCCTTGAGTTCCAGAACCTCTGCCTGCAGCAGCACCTGCTCCAGCAGCGCGTCGACGCCCTCGCCGGTCTTGGCTGACACCCCCACGAAGGGCACATCACCACCGAACTCCTCAGGAACCACCTCTTCGGCCACCAACTCGGAGCGCACGCGCTCCAGGTTGATGCCGGGTTTGTCGATCTTGGTCATGGCCACGACCATGGGGACGCCCGCCGCCTTGGCGTGTTTGATTGCTTCCTTGGTCTGGGGCATGACGCCGTCATCAGCCGCGCAGACGAGGATCACGATGTCGGTGGCCTGCGCACCTCGGGCTCGCATGGCAGTGAATGCCTCGTGACCCGGGGTGTCCAGAAAGGACACCATGCCACGTGGCGTTTCCACGTGATAGGCGCCGATGTGCTGCGTGATGCCGCCCGCCTCGCCCGAGGCCACTTTGGTACGACGGATGTAGTCCAGCAGCGAAGTCTTGCCATGGTCGACGTGACCCATGACGGTGACCACTGGCGCGCGGGGCAACAGTTCTGCCTGGTGCTGTGCCGAATCCTCGTCGGTGAAGGCCTCCGGGTCGTCCAGGGCGGCGACCACGGCCCTGTGACCGAGTTCCTCGACCACGATCATGGCGGTGTCCTGATCCAGCGGCTGGTTGATGGTCGCCATCTGACCCAGCTTCATCAGCTGCTTGATCACTTCCGACGATTTCAGGCTCATTTTGTGCGCCAGTTCAGAGACCGTGATGGTCTCAGGCACGTGCACTTCGAGGACCTTGAATTCTGTTGGTGCAACAAAACCGCTGGAGCCGGCATCGCGAGCGTCGCGATCATTTCGGCGCCCACCACCTTTGGGTCCTCCCCGCCAGTTGGAGCGACCAGCCGTGGTATCGCCCCGGGTCTTGATCTCCTTCTTCTTGGCGGCATCGTCCTTCCAGGTCGAAGACAGGTTCTCGGACTTGACTTCCTTCTTACCCGATCCAGCTGCGGCAGCCACACCTGCAGGCTTGGCCGCACCGGGCGTTCCGGCCGGTTTGTGCAGCGTACCTTTGATACCCGCCTTAGGATCGGGCGCCGGCTCGGGTTTCTTGGCCACCAACGTCTTGGCCGGTGCTGCCATCATGGCGCGAATATTTGCCGCTTCAGCCTCTGCCTTGCGACGGCGCTCGTTGAGGTCTTGTGCGCGCTGCTCTTCCACCTGACGCGCCTCAGCCTGGGCACGCGCCTCGCTTGCCCGCCTGACTGTTTCGGCCTGCGCCGCGTCTTCACGGGCTTTTTCATCGACAGCGGTTTTCTCCGCCTCCGCCTTCGCGGGTTTGGCTGCCTCTGCCTGACGGGCAGCCTCGGCCGCGGCCTCGCGCTCCTGCTCGGCCTGGGCCTGACGGGCCTCCTCGGCTTCCCGCTCGCGGCGCTTCTGGGCCAGTTCCTCTTCCTGACGGCGCAGCAACTCGGCCTGACGGCGAGCTTCCTCTTCCCGACGAGCAAGCTCCTCTTTGTCGATCACAGGAGGCTGTGGCTCGACGGGCGCTGGGGCAACGGTCGGCTCGGGAGTGACCTCGTCGTCACGCTTGATGAAGGTCCGCTTCTTGCGCACCTCGACCTGGATGGTGCGGGCCCGTCCTGTGGAATCGGCCTGCTTGATCTCGGTCGTGGACTTCTTGACCAGGGTGATCTTCTTGCGCTCACCACCGGCCGTGCCATGGCTGGCTTTGAGGTGGTTGAGCAGCATCTGCTTGTCCGACTCCGTCACGGGATCGGATCCGGTCGTCTTGGAGACTCCGGCCGCGGACAACTGCTCCAGCAAAAGGGAGGTGGGTTTGTTCAGCTCGGCGGCCAAATCGGCTACGGTGGTACTGGTCATAAATTCTCTTCTCCGCGGGGGCCTCCGTGTCAGCTCGAGGCCTGGGCTTCATCACCGGTGAACCAGTGAGCGCGCGCCAACATGATCAGGCGCGTGGCTTCTTCTGGCGTCTGGCCGGTGATCTCGGTCAGCTCATCGGTGGCCAGGTCGGCCAGATCGTCGCGCGTATGGACACCGGCGTCTGCCAGCTTGCCGATGAGCTCGGGCGTCATGCCCTCGAGATCACGCAGGTCCTGCGACACTTCCTCGACACTCTCCTCGCGGGCAATCTCCATCGTCAGCAGGGTGTCTTTGGCTCGGGCACGCAGTTCGTTGACGGTCTCTTCGTCGAAGGATTCGATTTCCAGCATCTCCTGCAGCGGCACATAGGCCACCTCTTCAAGACTGGTGAAACCCTCTTCGATGAGGATGTCGGCGATCTCCTGGTCCACATCCAGCTTGGACATGAACAGCTTGCGAATGCCTTCGGCTTCCTCGGCCTGCTTTTGTGCAGACTCGTCCGCCGTCATGATGTTGATGCGCCAGCCGGTGAGCTCGGATGCCAGCCTAACGTTCTGGCCGCCGCGCCCGATGGCGATCGCCAGGTTTTCTTCGTCGACCACCACGTCCATGGCATGCCGCTCTTCGTCAACCACGATGGACACCACATTGGCCGGCGCCAGGGCGCCAATGACGAACTGGGCAGGATCTTCGCTCCACAGAACGATATCCACCCGCTCGCCTGCCAGCTCGTTGGTGACGGCATTGACACGCGAACCGCGCACACCCACACAGGTGCCGATGGGGTCGATGCGTTTGTCATGCGAAAGCACGGCAATCTTGGCCCGCGAACCCGGGTCGCGGGCGCAGCTCTTGATCTCCAGCAGCCCCTGTTCGATCTCTGGCACCTCTTGGCGGAACAGCTCGATCATGAAGGCTGGTGCCGATCGGGAGAGCAGGATGGGCGCGCCGCGCAGGGTCAGATCCACCTCCATGATCATGGCGCGGACACGGTCACCGGTGCGGAAGTTTTCCTTCGGGATCATTTCTCCGCGCTTGAGGCGTCCTTCGACCCGTCCGCTTTCGACGATGAGGTCTCCCTTGTCCATGCGCTTGACCGTGCCGACAAAGACTTTGTCCCCGCGGCTCATGAAGTCGTTGAGCAGCATCTCGCGTTCGGCGTCGCGGATCTTCTGAAGAATGACCTGCTTGGCCGCCATGGCTCCGATGCGACCGATGGGCACACTTTCCACCGGTTTTTCGATGTAGTCGCCCTCCTCTATATCGGGAATTTCCTCGCGTGCGTCGGAAACCAGCTCTTCAGCATCGGGGTTCTGCAGGCCAGCCTCATCGGGAACCACCAGCCACCGCCGGAAGGTCTCGTAGGCACCGGTGTCGGGGTCCATGGCCACACGGATGTCGACATCACCCTTGTAGAGCTTCTTGGTGGCCGAGGCCAACGCCTGTTCCACGGCGCCCAGCACCAGGTCACGCTCGACGTTCTTCTCGCGCGAGATGGCATCGATCAGCATCAACATTTCGCGGTTCATTTCACTCGCCCACCTTTCCGATTTGCTCTGCCGGCCCAGCCGGCAATCCTGTTTGTCCAGTTCCTGTCAATCGCCTGCCTTCGCAGCACCCGGAGGTACCTGCCGGGGAGCAGGCGACTGCCGCCCCTTGAAATTCACGATTGGCGCCAGCCGCGCCTGCTGGATTTCGTCCAGCGAGAACGCCAGCGCCTGCAACGGTGCCGCCGCGCGCTTCTTGCTCACACGCTGCCCCGGCTTGGGCGGCGGCTCATCACTCCAGACGATCTGCCATTGCCCCGCCTCAGCGCCTGGCTCGAGCACCCCCCGGAACTTCTTGCGATTGGCCGCCACAGGCGAGCCGGTGCTTCCAATCGGCGCCTTGAGGGTGATGTCGACCTGCTCGCCAACAAAGCGCTGGAAGTCGGCTTCATGCCGCAACGGCCGGTCGATGCCTGGCGAGCCGACCTCGAGGCGACGGTAGTCCAGGCCCTCGACCTCCAGCAGGTATTGCAGTTGCCGGGTCACCCGCTCGCAGTCTTCCACCGTCACAAACCGCTCCGGCACGTCCGCACCCGCTTCGGGCGGCGACCAGGGCCAGTCGATGGTCACACGCAGCAGCCCCCCTGCGGATCGCTCAAGATCCACCAGGTCAAATCCCAGCCCCGAAACGGTTTGTGCGACGGTGTCTTGCCAGGCCATGAGTGGGAGGTGCGCTGAACTGTCAGTGTGATGATGTGTTCGCGGTTCGCCAGCATTGGATGAACACCATCAAATGTCTCGTCGCAAACCGTTCGGCCAAAAAAAATGGGCCGGTGTTACCCGCCCATTTGGTCGTGAAGCTCTTATTTTAGCGTGATCCAAACGCCTTTTCAAGCCGGACACCAGCTATTTTTGACAAGGCTCGGTGGCTTTGGTCAAGTTTTCAGATCCCGAGCACCCACTGGATGAGATTTTTTGCCAGAAACCCCAGCATGCCAAACGAGAGCACCAGGAACAGGATAAAGGTGCCGAATTTCCCCGCCTTGGACTCCCGAGCCAGGTTGAGCACTATAAACAGCATGTAGAGAATGAAGGCGCCCACGCCGAACGTGAGTCCGAACTGGGCGATTTGTCCCTCCGTGAAACCGAAGATGGTGTTGTCCATGGAAGCCGGATGTCGGATTCAGGCCGTTGCCTTGTAGGGCGAGTTGGCCGTGAGCTCCTGGTAGGCATGCCAGCTGGCGTGGGCCAGCCAGGGAATGATGACGATGAGCCCAAGCATGGCCGTCAGCATGCCGATGGCCGAAAGCAAGGCAATCATGACCGCCCACGCAGCCATCACAGCCGGTTGGCTGGCGACCGTACGCCAGCTTTCGGCTACGGCCATGCTCACCGGCACGGTGGTATCGACCAGCATGGGGATGGCCACGACGCTGGACGCAAAGACCGGGGCAGCAAGCAAGGCCCCCATCAGCAACCAGACCTCGAACAGCCCCAACTCCCGGACCAGGACGACATGCCGAAGGAAGTCGATCGGCTTGTCAATGGGCACCGGAGACATCAGCGTGATCAGCCCGGCCGAGGTCAGCACCCAGCCAGTCCCCGCCAAGCCAAGCAGAAGTCCGAAACGCACCAGCCTGCCGTCACCCGAACGCCACAGGCCGATGACCTCGCCCAGTCCGGCGCGGCGACCCTCGGCGCAACTGCGACTGATGTGGTAGAGACCCGTCGCCAGGATGGGCGCAACGATGAGGAAGCCCGAGAAGGCACCCGCCAACAACCAGAACTGGTCGCGCGCCATCCACAGCAAAATCCAGCCAAAGGCGGCGATCAGCACGCCGTGGGCCAGCCCTGGCAGGGGATTGCGACGCAGGTCGCTCCAGCCCAGTCGCAACCAGCGCAGTGGAGACTGCAGATCGATGGCTACTGGCATGCGCGGCTGGAGGAGGTCCGGTGTTGGGGTCATGAACGGTTCTCGGTGAATGCCCAGGAACCGGCCGCTGTTTATATCGCGACCGCCTCCGGGCCGGCTTGACGAATGTCAACGCCTACATTACACGAGTCCGTGCCGGCATGCGCATCACGCCGCTGCGGTTCGACATTCAGCAAAATCAGGCGGCCGCTTCCACCAGCTTTCGGGTGTAGGGATGGCTGGGACACTCCAGCACCTGATCGCAGGCCCCCTGCTCCAGCACCTCGCCGTCCTTCATGACCACGACATCGTGGGCCATGGCCCGGATGACGTCGACGTCGTGGGTGATCAACAAATAGCTCAACCGACGCTCCCGCTGCAGCTTTTGCAGCAGGGAGAGCACCTGCTTCTGAACGGTCACATCGAGTGCGCTGGTGGGCTCGTCAAGTACCAGCAGGCTGGGGCCGACAATGAGGGCACGCGCAATGGCCAGACGCTGCCGCTGCCCCCCCGAGAATTCGTGCGGATACCTTTGAAGCCAGTCGCCCGCCTGGGACGGATCCTGCACCAGCCCGACATCAGACAGTGCACGCTCAATGCGCACCCGGCGTTCTTCCGGCTTCAGCTCAGGCTCATGCACCTGCAGCCCCTCGCCAACGATCTGCTCTACAGTCATCCGAGGTGACAGCGAGGAGAACGGGTCCTGAAACACCACCTGGATCTTCCGGCGAAGGCTGCGAGACTGCTTGCTGCGACGCGCCTCATCCCAGTCTGTGCCACAGACCTCCAGGCGCCCCTCAAAGGGCAATAACCCCAGCGCGGCCAGGGCCAGCGTCGACTTACCGGACCCGGACTCACCGATCACGCCCAGCGTATGTCCGGCTTCGATCCGCAGGTTGGCCCCTTTCACCGCGACAAACCGGCCTTTTCGGAACCAGCCTTTGAGACCAGGCACCGGGACCGGGTAAGCCACTTGCAGCCCTTCACTTCGCAAGGTCGGGGCATGCTCTGGCAATGGAGCTGAATCGATCCGTCGTTCAGGCCGGCTGGCCATGAGCATGCGCGTATAGCTATGAGCAGGTGCGCTGAACACCTCGCTTACAGGACCCTGCTCGACCAGATGGCCACGCTCCATGACCGCCACACGGTCAGCGAAGCGTCGTACCAGCGGAAGATCGTGGGTGATGAGCAGCACCGCCATGCCGTGCTCGCGTTGCAGGTCGGACAACAGGTCCAGGATCTGGCCGCGCAGACTGACATCCAACGCCGTGGTCGGCTCATCGGCCAGCAACAGCCGGGGCTGGCTGGCCAGCGCCATGGCAATCATGGCTCGCTGGCGCTGGCCACCGCTGAGCTGGTGGGGGAAGGCGCCCGCGCGCCGACGTGGCTCGGGGATGCCGGTGGCGGCCAACAACTCCACAGCAGCCTCGACTGCCTGCCCACCCGTCAAACCCTTTTTGAACTGCAGTACCTCGACAATCTGTTCGCCGACCGTATAGAGCGGATTGAGCGCGGTCATCGGCTCCTGGAAAATGATGGCCACATCATCCCCGCGGACCCCTCGAAGTTCACGCTCAGACAGGGTCAGCAGGTCACGGCCATTCAGCATGGCCTGTCCGCTGACGTCTGCGCCCTGCACCAGCCTGAGCATCGACAGCGCGGACACGGTCTTGCCCGAACCGGACTCACCCACCAGGGCCAGTTTTTCGCCCTCACGTATGTGGAAGTCGATACCGTGCACCACTTCGTGGCCACCAAAGGCCACACGCAGACCACGCACCTCCAGCAAGTTCGGTGTGTTCATCGGTCCTGCTTCCGGGGGTCAAGCGCGTCGCGCAGGGCATCGCCCATGAAGGTCAGCAACAACAGCGTCATGACGAGGACCGCAAACGTCGACAGGGATATCCACCATGCATCGATGTTGTTCTTACCCTGGCTCAGCAATTCGCCAAGGGAAGGTGTGCCGGGAGGCACACCGAGACCCAAAAAATCGAGCGAAGTGAGCGCAAGAATGGCCGCACTCATCCGGAATGGCAGGAATGTGACCACCGGAGTCATGCTATTGGGCAGCACATGGCGCCATATGATCTGCCAGCTGGTCAGCCCCATGGCGCGGGCGGCCCGCACATAGTCCAGCTGCCGGTTGCGCAAGAACTCGGCGCGCACGTAATCCGACAACCCCATCCAGCCGAACAGGCTGAGCAGCACCAGCAACAGGCCTACGCTGGGCGCAAACACCGCCGAGAAGATGATCAGCAGGTACAGCTCGGGCATGGAACCCCATATTTCAATGAAGCGCTGGAAGGCCAGGTCGGTTCGCCCACCGAAGAACCCCTGGATAGCACCGGTCAGAATGCCGAGCGCGACACCGATGGCGGTGAGCGCCAGGGCAAACAGCACACTGACCCTGAACCCGTAGATCAGTTGCGCCAGCAGATCGCGACCGCGATCATCGGTACCCAGCCAGTTCTCGCGCGACGGGCCCGACGGATTGGGCTCTTTGGCAAAGTAGTTCAGCGTCTTGGATCCATAGGGGTTGGGTGCATAGATCGCCCAGTTGTCGCCCTCGGTGATGCGTTTGCGAATGTAGGGGTCCAGGTAATCGGTGAGCGCCTCGAAGTCCCCGCCGAAGGTGGTCTCGGGCAAGTCCTGCCAGATCGGAAAGTAGGTCTGACCTTCGTACCGAACCACCAGCGGGCGGTCATTCGACAGGATCTCAGCAAAGAGACTGGCAACCACCAGCGTGCAGAAGATGACGAGGCTCCAGAAGCCCAGGCGGTTGCGGCGAAAACGCTGCCACGCACGCCGGGCCGGCGATGGTGAAGGCGCGCGCGCCGGTGCTGGTGCCTGCCCGGTCGGGACCGGCACATCTGCACTCACAGGTACGTCAGTCAAACTTGACACGGGGGTCAACCCAGACATAGCAGAGGTCCGATATCAGCTTGGTCACCAGGCCAATCAGGGTGAACAGGAACAGGGTTCCGAGCACCACCGGGTAGTCACGGCGAATCACACTCTCGTAGCTGAGCAAACCCAGTCCGTCGAGAGAGAACAGCGTTTCAATCAGCAGCGACCCGGCGAAGAAGGCGCCAATGAAAGCCGCGGGAAACCCGGTCACGATGGGAATGAGCGCATTGCGAAAGACGTGCTTCCACAGCACCTGGCGTTCACTGAGTCCTTTGGCGCGCGCGGTCATGACGTACTGCTTGCGTATCTCTTCAAGAAAGGCATTCTTGGTCAGCATGGTGGTGACCGCAAAGCTCCCCAGCACCATGGCCGTCACAGGGAGGGTGATATGCCACAGGTAGTCGATGACGCGGGCACCCCATGACAACTCCTCCCAGTTGGATGACGTCAGACCGCGCAATGGGAACCACTGGAGCTGCCCACCAAATATGACCAACAGAGCCACGCCCAGAACAAAACCAGGAATGGCATAGCCGACCAGCACGATCAGCGTGGTGACGAAATCGAAGCGACTGCCGGCCCGTACCGCTTTGGCCACGCCCAGGGGCACTGCCACCAGGTAACTGATGAAGAAGGTCCACATGCCCAGGCTGATGGACACCGGCAGCTTTTCGATGATGAGCTCGGACACCGCCTTGTTCTGGAAGAAACTGGTGCCCAGATCGAATCGGGCGAACTGGCCGATCATCTGGAAGAAGCGTTCATGCGCCGGCTTGTCGAAACCATACAGCGCCTTGATCTGCTCCAGACGCTGCGGATCCACACCCTGGGCCCCACGGTAGACCGACCCACCTTCAGCGCCGCTTCCATCGGCCGCACGCGCCTCCGCCAGGTACTGCTCGACCGGCCCCCCCGGAACGAACTGGATCACCACGAAGGTCAGCAACAGAACCCCGAACAGCGTGGGGATCATGAGCAGCAATCGCTTGAGAATATAGGACCACATGTCAGTACCCCTGTCAGGGCTTGCTCCACCAGGTGAACATGGCCCACTCCTCTCCGGATGCATAGGGCGGCATGCTTTCGGTTCTCTGCAGACGCCACGTGTTGTAGACCATCCGGTGGGTCGTGGCGGACCACTGAGGTATCAGGTAGTGGCCGTGGGAGATCACACGGTCCAGCGCGCGGCAGGTTGCCAGGAAATCCGCCTGCTTTTCCGAAGCCACCATTCGGGCAATCAGGTCGTCCACTGCCGGATTTCGCACGCCGGCGTAGTTGCCTGAATCCTCGGTGCCGGCGGATTCACTGCCGAACAGGTCGGCGTATTCGGCGCCGGGCGTGTGCGTACCGCCAAACGCCAGGGAGATGATGTCGTAATCGAAGCTGCGAAGGCGCTGCTGGTACAGGGCAAAGTCCACGGGACGGAACCGCAGTCGGATGCCCAGCTTCTCCAGGTTGCGGGCCCAAGGCGTGACAACCCGTGCGCCCACCTCGCTGCTGTCCAGGTATTCCAGCTCCATGACCTGGCCCTGGGCATTGCGCAAGCGGCCGTCCTGCACGGTCCAGCCTGCTTCACGAAGCAGGGCCTGCGCCTGCCGGAGATTGTCGCGCAGAGAGCTCTCACCATCCGTACGCGGTGGCGTGTACATCGGTCCGAAAACATCGGCCGGCAGGCGTGAACGCCACGGCTGAAGCAGGACCAGCTCGGCGTCATCCGGCAGGCCGTCCGCTGAACAGGCGGTGTTGCCAAACAGCCCACGCACCCGCTGGTAGCTGTTGTAGAACATCTGCCGGTTCATCCACTCGTAGTCCAGCGCCAGCCCTAGCGCCTTGCGCACGCGGATGTCGTCCAGTGGCGGACGCCGGGTATTGAGCACGTAGCTTTGAAACCCGGTGGGGAGACCATGCTGAAACTCGACCTTGAGCAACTCTCCCGTGTTGAAGCGGCGCCCGGTCACCCGACGGGCCCAGTCACCAGCCGAAAAGAACCGCATGAGGTCGAACTCACCCGCCTTCAGCGCCTCCAGTCGGGCCGTGTTGTCCTTGTAGATTTTGACCGTGATGCGGTCGAAGTTGACACTGCCCCGGCGCACTGGAAGGTCGCGAGCCCAGTAGTCCCTGTCTCTCACATAGGTGATGTCACGGCCGAACCTCACCGGACCGATCCGGTAGGGTCCGCTGCCCAGCGGGATATCCATCACCACCTTGTCGAAGGTTTTTCGCTGCCCCGTGGTCGGGTCGATCTCGTCACCCCAGTCGCGGCTGAACACCGGCAAGCCGCCCACTATCAAGGGCAGTTCCCGGTTGGGCACCTTGAAGCGGAATCGCACCGTTCGTTCGCCCAGAACATCCACACCGTCCACATCCTGCAGCACAGTCTTCCAGGCCGGTGACGTGTGCGGCCCCATCAGGATGTCGTAGCTATGTCTGACGTCTTCCGCCAGGACGGGTTTCCCATGGTGAAACCTCGCCTCTGCGCGGAGCTGAAACGTCGCCGACAGCCTGTCAGAAGCCACTGTCACCGACTCGGCCAGCAGACCGTAGGCCGCGCCGGTTTCATCCAGCGACCCCGCAAGAAGAGAGTCGAACATGAGCGTCGAGAGGTAGGCTGGAGCGCTGCCCCTGAGCGTGAAGGGGTTGTACTTGTCGAAGGTGCTGGTGCGAAAAGGGCTCGCGAGCCGCAACTCGCCCCCTTTGGGTGCCTGCGGGTTGACGTAGTCGAAGTGTGTGAAACCCGCGGGGTACTTGAGCTCGCCCCACAGGGCGTATCCGTGTGCCGCCCATGCCTGGGGTATCACCAGCCAGAACAGCAGGACGAGGACAGCACGCAGCGGGGGCGTTGTGAATCGTTGTCTGTTGAACGGCATGCGACAATTCTGCTGGATTTTTTCTTGGAGACTGACCAATGGGTTTTCTTGCCGGCAAGAAATTGCTGATCACGGGCGTTCTGTCCAACCGCTCCATTGCCTATGGCATTGCCAAGGCCTGTCATGCCCAGGGAGCCGAACTTGCCTTCAGCTACGTGGGTGAGCGCTTCAAGGACCGCATCACCGAGTTTGCCGCCGAATTCAACTCCAGCCTGGTATACGACTGCGACGTGGCAGACGACGCCCAGATCGAAAAGCTGTTTGCCGACCTGTCTCAGACCTGGCCGAAGCTGGATGGTTTCGTTCACAGCATCGGTTTCGCCCCCCGTGAGGCCATTGCAGGTGATTTCCTTGAGGGTCTTTCACGCGAGGCCTTCCGCGTGGCCCATGACATCAGTGCCTACAGCTTCCCGGCCATGGCCAAGGCGGCCCTGCCCTACCTCAACGAGCGCTCTGCCCTGCTGACCCTGTCCTACCTGGGCGCCCTGCGGACCATCCCCAACTACAACACCATGGGTCTGGCCAAGGCCAGCCTGGAGGCTTCGGTGCGCTATCTCGCGGAGTCTCTGGGGCCGCGACAGATCCGGGTCAACGGCATCAGCGCCGGCCCCATCAAGACCCTGGCCGCCAGTGGCATCAAGGACTTTGGCAAGTTGCTGAAGGTGGTCGCCGATGCGTCCCCACTGCGCCGCAATGTGACCATTGATGATGTGGGCAACGTTGCCGCCTTCCTGCTGTCCGATCTGGCCAGCGGCGTGACCTCGGAAATCACCTATGTTGATGGAGGTTTCAGCCAGACGGCCGGCATCAGCCGGGACAGCGAAACCGTCAGCTGACAGCCCGGTCACTCAGACGCGGGTCAAGGCCTGCCCCTACAAAGGGTCAGGCCTTTTCTTCATCTGCCTTCTTCAGGATCGCATAAAGCTGGTCCTTGAGCAGCAGCTTTTCCTTCTTAAGCGTCTCGATCTCGACCTGAGTGGCGGGCTGGATGTTCGCCTCCATGTTCTTGATGGTCTGATCCAGGTCGTTGTGTTTGTCAAACAGCCGGGTGAAGTGGTGGTCATGGCCCTTGAGCCGGGTGATCAGGTCGCGGAATTCAGGAAACATCCAGGCTCCTCGTACTCGGGTTGATGACCTGTCTAGGTTAGCCCATTTTCACGCAGTCGGCAAAATGGCGCACCACGCCGTCGGCTCCCGTCTCCTGAACCAGTCCGTGGATATCGGTCTCGAAGCCGGGGCATTCCCGGGCGAACTCCCGGTTGAACTTCAGGTAATCGACGATCTTGCGATTGAAGACCTCGCCCGGAATCAGCAACGGGATGCCTGGCGGGTACGGCGTGACCAGGCTGGTCGTGATACGACCCTCCAGATCATCAATGGGCACCCGCTCGGTCGTGCGGTGGGCAATGTGGGCGAACGCATCACTGGGCTTCATGGCCGGCTGCAGGTCGCTCAGATACATGTCGGTGGTCAGCCGGGCGATGTCGTACTTCGCGTATAGGGCATGTACATGCTGGCACAAGTCACGCAGCCCCATGTGTTCGTAGCGAGGCTGCTTGACGCAGAACTCCGGCATGGTGCGCCACATCGGCTGGTTCTTGGCATAGTCGTCCTTGAACTGCTGCAACGCCGTCAGCAGCGTGTTCCACCGGCCTTTGGTGATGCCGATGGTGAACATGATGAAGAAGCTGTACAGCCCGGTCTTTTCCACCACCACGCCATGCTCGGCGAGGAACTTGGTCACGATCGAGGCCGGAATGCCGGTGGCAGCGAAGTCGCCTTTCATGTTCAGACCGGGCGTCACGATGGTCGACTTGATCGGGTCGAGCATGTTGAATCCGGGCGCCATGTCACCAAAGCCGTGCCAGGACCCCTCGCCGTCGGAGGTCTGCAGGCCATCAGAATCGGTCCGCTTGAGCACCCAGTCGCTGGCGCGGCCAATGCCCTCCTCCGCCAGCTCCTCCGGTCCCCAGACCTGGAACCACCAGTCATCCTGGCCGAACTCGGCCTCCACCTTGCGCATGGCTCGCCGAAAATCCAGCGCCTCGGCGATACTTTCTTCGACCAGCGCCGTGCCTCCAGGCGGCTCCATCATCGCCGCGGCCACGTCGCAGCTGGCGATGATGCTGTATTGCGGTGATGTGGAGGTGTGCATCAGGTAGGCCTCGTTGAACAGATGTCTGTCCAGCTTGGTGGCCTGCGAGTCCTGCACCAGCACATGGCTGGCCTGGCTGATGCCCGCGAGCAGTTTGTGAATGGACTGGGTGGCATAGACCACCGATTGCTGTGGACGCCCGCGCTTGCGCCCCATGGCGTGGAAGGTGCCATAGAAGGGATGGAAACCCGCATGCGGCAGCCATGCCTCGTCGAAGTGCAGGTTCGACACATACCCGTCCAACAGGCTCTTGATGGTCTCGGTATTGTACAACACGCCATCGTAGGTGGACTGGGTCAACGTGAGGATGCGCGGCTGCACGGCGTCGGCATCGACGCCCGCCAGCAAGGGGTTGACCCTGATCTTTGCCCGGATGGCCTCGGGCTCGAACTCGCTCTGGGGAATCGGACCGATGATGCCGAAATGATTTCGCGTGGGCTTGAGAAAGACCGGTATCGCTCCGGTCATGATGATGGAGTGCAGGATGGACTTGTGGCAGTTGCGGTCCACCACCACCACATCACCCGGCGCCACGGTGTGGTGCCAGACCATCTTGTTCGATGTGGATGTTCCGTTGGTGACAAAGAAGCAGTGATCGGCGTTGAAGATGCGTGCCGCGTTGCGTTCGCTGGCGCCGATGGCACCGTTGTGGTCCAGCAGCTGACCAAGCTCCTCCACCGCATTGCAGACGTCGGCACGGAGCATGTTTTCGCCGAAGAACTGGTGGAACATCTGACCCACTGGCGTCTTCAGGAAGGCCACCCCACCCGAATGACCCGGACAGTGCCACGAATAGGAACCATCTTCCGCATAGTCCAACAAAGCCTTGAAAAAAGGCGGCTGGATGCCCTCGAGGTAACTCTTGGCCTCACGGATGATGTGACGGGCCACGAACTCCGGCGTGTCCTCGAACATGTGGATGAAGCCATGCAGCTCGCGCAGAATGTCATTGGGAAGGTGCCGGCTCGTCTTTGTCTCGCCATGCACATAGATGGGCACTTCGGCGTTCTTGCGCCTCACCTCTTCGATGAACTTGCGCAGGTTCAGCACCGCCGGGTCCAGGTCGGGCCCCTGTGTGAACTCCTCGTCGTCGATCGACAGGATGAAGGCGCTGGCACGGCTTTGCTGCTGCGCGAACTGGGACAGGTCACCGTAACTCGTCACACCAACCACCTCGAAGCCCTCGGCCTCAATGGCCTGGGCCAGCGCCCGGATACCCAGACCTGAGGTGTTCTCGGATCGAAAGTCTTCGTCAATGATGACGATGGGAAAGCGAAACTTCATGGCGACCTCCGCCCGCGGGCAGTAGAGGAAAAAAACGGACAAAACAGGCGCGAAGTGTACGGAAAACCCGGGACAGGCCCTTGTCGGGTCAAGGTTTTGCCGCAGAATGTGGCGCAACACAGACAACGTGTCGCGTCGAAGTGCGCCACATACCCAGGAGGATCATCATGGCCGATTCCACCATATGGTGGCTGCTGACCGGAGCGGCCGTCGTGCTGGAGTTGCTCACCGGCACCTTTTACCTGCTGATGCTCGCCATTGGTCTGGCGGCCGGGGCACTGTCGGCGCACCTGGGCCTGGGTCTGACCGCCCAGCTGGTGCTGGCGGCAGTCGTTGGAAGCGTGACAACAGCCGTCCTCTATTTCATCCGCCGTCGGCGTCCCTCCGACCCCTCGGTGCGATCGCTTCGAAGCGTCAACCTGGACGTGGGGGAAATCATCCAGATAGAGGCTTGGCAACCCGACGGAACGGCCTCGGTCAGGTACCGGGGTGCACAGTGGCAGGCCATGACCCGCAGCGGCCAGCCCGAGGGGTCGGGCAGCTACCGCGTGGCCGAACTCGTGGGCAACAAGCTGGTCGTTGAGAAAGCCTGAACATCTCCCGCCAGCCACCGCCCTCACCCACTTCAATCAACCAGGGATACACAACATGGAAATCGCATTCGTTCTGTTCGTCATCGCCGCCATCTTCATCATCCGCTCAGTCAAGGTGGTGCCCCAGCAGACGGCCTGGGTGGTCGAGCGGCTGGGCAAATACCAGTCCACCCTTGCACCTGGCCTCAACTTTCTGGTCCCTTTTGTGGACAAGGTGGCCTACAAGCACAGCCTCAAGGAGATTCCGCTGGACGTGCCGGAGCAAGTCTGCATCACGCGGGACAACACCCAGCTCAAGGTCGATGGCATCCTGTACTTCCAGGTGACTGACCCGATGCGCGCCAGTTACGGTTCGTCCAACTACATCATGGCCATCACCCAGTTGGCGCAGACCTCGCTGCGCTCGGTCATTGGCCGCCTTGAACTGGACAAGACCTTTGAGGAGCGGGAGATGATCAACGCCCAAGTCGTGTCCGCGATCGACGAGGCCGCACTGAACTGGGGCGTCAAGGTGTTGCGGTACGAAATCAAGGACCTGACGCCGCCTGCCGAGATCCTGCGATCCATGCAGGCGCAGATCACGGCAGAGCGGGAGAAGCGTGCCTTGATTGCGGCATCAGAAGGTCGCCGCCAGGAGCAGATCAACATTGCCACGGGCGAGCGTGAAGCCTTCATTGCCCGGTCCGAGGGCGAGAAGCAGGCCGAGATCAACAAGGCACAAGGTGAGGCAGAGGCCATCAAGGCCGTCGCCGATGCGACGGCCCAGGCCATCGAGCGGGTGGCACTGGCCATCCGCCAGCCCGGCGGTGAGCAGGCCGTTCAGCTCAAGGTGGCCGAGAAGGCGGTGGATGCCTACGGACGGCTGGCCAGCGATGCGACCACGACGCTGGTGGTGCCCAGCAACATGACCGAGGTCTCGGCCCTGATCAGTTCGGCCATGAAGATGATCGCGACCAGCAAGACCAACTGACCAAGAGGCACGCGTTGAACGCATCCAATGTGCTTGGCGGGCCGCTGCTGGCCTGCTCCTTCGACCCGCTGACCGGGTATTTCCGGGACGGCTGCTGCAGCACGGACGCATCAGACCGAGGCACCCATGTGGTCTGTGCCCGGGTGACCGCTGACTTTCTTGCCTTTTCTCTGAGCCGGGGGAATGACCTTGTGACAGCTCGTCCGGAGTGGCGTTTTGCCGGCCTGAAGCCAGGTGATCGCTGGTGCCTGTGCGTCCGCCGCTGGCTGGAGGCCTTGGAAGCGGGCGTTGCTCCACCCGTCGTGCTAGAGGCAACCCACGTGTCGGCACTGGAGCATGTATCGGTGGACGTCCTGAAGGCTCACGCCTGGACTGGGCGCACCGGGTCGACAACCAGTGGCTGATTGAGCGCGTCAGCAACCAAAGGCAGGTCTTCGACCCTGCTACAATGCGAGGCTTCGCGGAGAGGTGGATGAGTGGTTTAAGTCGCACGCCTGGAAAGCGTGTGTGGGCTAATCCCCACCGCGGGTTCGAATCCCGCCCTCTCCGCCAGGATAAAATAAGTCCTTGATTCTCAAGGACTTCAATGAAAATCAACAGGTTACAGCAGCCAAGTCGTACGGAAACGTCATACGGCGAGGTAAAAATGGACCTGTTTGTGCCGCCCGGCGGCAAGACGAAGAACTGGTACGTTCGCGTCTACATCCCGGCCGAGCTCCGCGAGCTCTACGGCAAGCAAGAATTCCGGCAATCCACACGAACTACCGACCGCCTGCTCGCCAGCGCGCGCGCTGCTGCGTTCGCCCTGGCGAAGAGTCAAGAGTTCCTGTCCAAGCGGGAACTTCTGAAGGACTTCGTCAGCCGCCGCCCCCAGGCGGTCGTGCTCGATGCCTCCCTGATTCATAAAATCGCTCACATCCGCCTGGCGAGCCTCGTCCGCTTCGACGACGAGGAGCGAAACACAATCGAGACCACAGAGCACTGGGATGAGCATGACGAACTCATCAAGCTCAGCCTTGATGATTTGAGGAAGCTCATCGCCCGGCGCAAGTCAGCGCCCGGCTATGCCCGCTTCGTCGAAACGACACTCGAATTCGCGCATGTCATGGGCTATGACATCGACAAGCAGGACCCAATGCTTCCTGAGTTCATCGACGCAATGGTCAAGGTCGAGAAGCGCGCCTACGAGCTCATGGCACGCCGCAGCGAAGGCGAACTTGCCGACCTCGCAGTGGGCGAGTCCGGCCCTTGGCTTGGAGAACTCCTGCAGGGCTGGGAGAAGGAGTACGCCCCCTCGGACCCGAAAACGCGTGGCAGCTACATATCCCGCATCAGGGACTTCATCGCGTTCACCGACGACAAGCTCGTTGTCGCCGTCGAGAAGAAGGACGTCTGGGATTGGCTGAACAAGCTTCTCCACGTCAACAAGCTGGCCGAGAAGACCGTCAAGGATGGCTACCTGCCTGCGTTGCGGTCGCTCTTCGACTATGCCGTGCTGTCGGGCAAATACGGCATCACACTGAGTCCGGCCACCGGCATTCAGGCACCCAAGCTCGACAAGCACGAAGCCGAGGCGAGACAGAAGCCGCGCAAGACCTTCAACTCCATCTACATCCGCAATCTCTTTGCCTCCGCTTGGTACAGCGGCCAAGCGCAGCCAGTCTCCAATCTGACGACCGAAACGGTCCTTGCTGGGAACGCGAGGTATTGGGTGCCGCTCATTGGAATCTGCCAAGGCTTGCGCGCCGAAGAAATCTGCCAGCTCACTCTTGTCGACGTCGGCATGCAGTCCGGCGTCTTTTCGATTCACATCACGGTCGAATCCGGCAAGGTGAAGAACGAAGAGAGCCAGCGATGGGTGCCGGTTCACAAAGTGCTGTTGGAGCTCGGTTTCGCTGAGTATGTCCAGCGCCTGCGTGAAGCGCAGAAGGTCGCCGAGGCTCCCGACGCATTTGTCGAGCTCGGTCCCGGCGAGGCCTACAAACGTCCGGAGAAAGCGGGCGCCCTCTTCCCGGAGTTGCACACCAAGTTCGTGCGCAAATCCAACACCATCCTCCAGCGCTTCAACGACTTTCTGCGAGAAGCCCTGGGCTTCGAGCGCGGCTATACCTTTCACAGCTTCCGGCACTACTGGGAGGACGCTGTCCGGAGAACCGTGGCATCCGATGCGCGTAGCGGCCACCCGTGGCCTAAGGGCATGGTCGAGCGAATCAGTGGTCGCTCTCAGACCCATTTGGAAAAGGTCGAAGGCTCATCAGCCGGCTACGGCGGTGAATTGCCCCCGAGCCTGATGAAGCCCTTCCTTGACCGTGTCTGTTTCGAGAATGTGGTCTGGCCCAAGACCTGGGCCGAGTTTCAGCGCTCTTGAAAGTGCCGAAGCAGCCTTCGAGAGCGGCTGCGTCAAGATGCATCGAGCATCTGCTTGAGTTTGCAAATCAACGAGTCGTCGAGACGCCATGCCTCCTCCACGATGGCCTTGGCGATTCGCGCGAACCCCAGTTCACCGGAGCTTGCGCAGCAAGCGTCGTCAGTCAAATTGCCCTCGTCATCAAGCATTCGCCCTCGGCTCGCCGAGGTCGGAAAAATCACATCTTTGTAGTAAAGCATTTGGTCAGTCTTTCAAGGTCGCTACGAGCTCAGGTCTAGGCAGTAGGTTTAGCCCTGACCGTCAAGGCCACAAGACGCCCTAGGAGCACCTTGTGGCCTCCCGCAGTCACATACCTAGGCCACGGCCGGGTGATTTGTGAAGGTCAAGGGCTGCCTGCTTGATGTCCAGCCGCGTCATTGCCCGAGGCAGCAGTTCCTTGTCGTCGGTGTAGAGCGTCACGCCGTGGCGGGCACGGCTGATTGCGACGTAGTAGAGACTTTGATTGGCCATGGCCCCGCTCACGTCGGCGTCCACCAACACCCGGTCGCAGGTCTGGCCTTGCGCGGCATGCACCGTCGTGCAGTAGGCATGGTCTACCCGCAACGGTCGCTTCATGTCCAGCGTCAGCGAGCGCTCCACCCCGACGTTGACCGTCAGCTCTCGGGCGGCGAGGTCGATGGACTCGACCGTGCCGACCTGGCCGTTGACGACGCCAAGCCCGTAGTCGTTCGCCGTGAACCGGATGCGGTCGCCGACCGCGACCTCGAGTTGCTCTGCACGATGCACGGCCACATGCGGCATCGCGGTCGGCCGCCACTGCACTGTCTGACCATCCTGTCGGCGCAGCGTGATGCAGCCGGGTGCGGTCTCGACGACCTCTGCCGTGTCGCCACGCCGCAGTCCAACGCTGTCGTAGTGCCGCAGCGCCTCGACAATATCGCCGGGCGCGTAGCTCAGCGAGCTTTGCACCTGCGCCCTTGTCAGGTCGCGACCCTCCAGCACATCGACTGCGACGCCGGAGCCTGCCAGACCGAGCCGCTGGCGAATGCGCTGGTTGATGGCCTGCCGGGCGCGGTTCGTGCCCGCCACCGCCAAAGTCTCCACCCGTTCTTCGGGCAGGCGCTATGCGTAGTCCCTGGCGATGCGCTCGTAACGTTCGCTCGCGTGCGGCACCTCGGCGACCGTCGCGTATAGCTTCCTCAGCGAGTCCTCTACCTTGCCTTCCGCCGCATCCACCACGGCGGACCGCAGCTTTTCGTTCTGCTGCCGCAAGATTTCGGCCATCCGAACCATGGCCATGCCTTGCTCCTGGAGCTGGCGGAACGGTGCGCCGGCTTCGACGGCTTTGAGCTGGCCGGTGTCGCCAACCAGCACCGCACGGGTGCCGGCTTCCTCGATGGCAGACAGCAGCGCATGCATGTCCCGCAGGCTCACCATGCCGGCCTCGTCCACGACAACCACCGTCCGCCTATCCAGGCGCCGGCCACTGGCGAGAAAGCCCGCGATGGTCATAGCCTCGAACCCGGCGGCCGAGAGCTCACGCGCCGCCGCCGCCGAGGGCGCTAGGCCGATGGCCTTGAACCCGTCCCCCAGATTTTCGGAGACCGTGCGCAGCATTGCCGTCTTCCCAGTGCCAGCGAGGCCTTGAACGCCCACGATGCGATTGCGGGTAGACAAGACCAACTCTGCCGCCCGCCGCTGGCCGTCCGTCAGGTGCGCGCCGAGCAACGGAGCCAAGGTTGAGCCCGCGCCGGGCGCGTCGAAGAGCCGTCCCTGCTGCGGTTCCCAGATGGCCGTCGCTAGCACCTCCCTGCCGCGCCGCTCGACGCCCAGAAGCTCCTGCTCCAGCGACTGCGCGCCCGGTGTCGTGAGTCGTTGCCCATCGGCCGACGCCAGCAATTCGGCGCTGGCGAGCCGGCGGTCGATGTCCGCTTGCACGTCGGCGAGGCCCAGGCTGCCGGTGCCGTGCGCCAGCGCCTCCTGCGCGATGGCCAGCCTGCTGACGATTGCGCTGCGCTCGGTCAGGTGCGCCACGGCGAAGTCCACCGACTCGCGGGTGCCCGCATCCACTGCCGCGCAATCGAGCGCCGCCATGCGCAGTTCCGGCTTCCAGTTCACACCAAGCGCTGCCGCCTTGGCATTCCATGCCTGGCGCAATTCGTCGCGCCGCACGCTGGCGTGCTTGGCCCGCCGCGTGCTCAAGCCGGCGATTTCGCGCATCTCGGCCGAGGCGGTCGCGCGGCTCTCGCCTTTCGCCGCCAAGGCCAAGTCGATGGCGCGGCTGCGCGTGCTGAACGCCCCGACCTGCTCGTGCGTAATGTGCGCCAGCTCGAACCGGCCGTCCTGGTGTGTGCGACGGATGCCGTAGCCCAGCTCCTGTACGCGCTTGGCCAGCTCGGCTCGATACACGATGCCAAGCAGCTTCTGCTGCTCGTACAGAGCCTGTGCGTCGAGTGCTCGCCATTGGCCGTCCGGCCGCTGCGTCACGTTCAATAGGACGCAGTGCGTATGAACTTGCGGGTCCAGCTCCCGGCTCAAGTCGTGGTCGAACCGAGCTGCGACCATGTTCTGACTGCGCACCGAGACCGTCTCGCCATTCTGTGTGCTGCGGTACGCGGCCAGTTCGGCCTGCACATACCGCAGCGCGTGGGTGACGGCCTGCTGATGAGCGTCGAGCAGTTCTGTCGAGCCGCCAATAAGGGCTTGCATGCTCAGGGACTTGGGTGCGCTGAATGTCAGGTCCAGGCCGGCGGTGCGGCCTTCGCCTCCGCGATGCATCTCAGTCCCATCCAGTAGCCGACCCTCCAGCAGCGCACGGAAGTCACCGCTGCCCACCTCACCGCGTAGACCCAGCGCGTCGGCACCCGCCCCCCACCAGGCCGAGGGCGCGCGCCCATCCTCGCTGTAGTAGTCGTCGCTGCTCTCGTAGTAGCTCGCAGCCGAGGTGGCTGACACGACTTTGGCCAACGTCAGCATGTGGCCTCCGCGACGAAGGCTTCAGTCACGTCCTCGCGGACTTGCGGCGTCAGGCGCAGCCGGCGCACGGGCTCATCGCCTGCCAGCGCCAAATAGCCGGTGAGGTTCGGCAGGCAGGCGATTTCACTGGCCATCACCAAGCGCTCCTGTGCATGCCGCAGGCTCTGTGATTCGCCCAGTCCGCTGGCACCATTGCTGCGGCTCAGCTCGCGGCGCAAGACCTCGCGCTCGCCGAGGGCGCGGGAGAGTTCATCAGCCGTGGCCGGGTCGCTCTTAGCTATCGCGAGCACCGCCAGGTTGCGAAAGCACGCCCTCAGCACGACAGCCGACTCGCGGCCATACAGCCGGTCCAGCTGGGCTGTGCTCTGCAATCCCGCCACCACGCACAAGCCATGTTTGCGGCCCAGCGTCAGACCCATCTCCAGACCATTCAGCTTGCCGAGGGCGGCCAGCTCGTCGAGCACAAGCCACACGCGCCGAGCGGGGTCAGGCGGCAGCGTCAGGACTGCATTGGTGGTAATGTCCGCCCAAGTCGCAAGCAGCGGTGCGAGCGCCGCTTGCATATCGGCGCGCCATGTCATGAACAGGCTTCCGCTTTCCTGCTCCAGCCAAGTCCGCAGGCTGAAGTTGCCAGGCTTGATGAAGCGGTGCGGCGACAAATGGGCCGTCAAGACGAACCGCGTGCTGGCTAGAGCCTTGTCTGCACCCTCGTCGAACAAGCCCGCCGCCGGCGTGCCCGCAAGCATCGCGCCCAGCTCGCAAGCCGGCGCACTGGTGCACCAGTGAAGCAGGCGCTCGGTCGTTGTCTCTCCGCTGCGCACCAACGCGCGCAGCACCTCCGCCAACAGTACCTGGGCGTAGTGATGCCAGGGCGCCGACTCGCCATGTCCGGCCGGCACTATGCTGGCGGCTAGACGGTCTGCGTCGAAGTCCGCTCGCAGCTCGTTGAATATGGTCCAGCCTTCCGTGCGAGCGTCAAAGGGGTTCAGCAGTCGGTCACCTTCTTTAGCGAACCTGCGTACGAAGCCGCCGTTGGGGTCGCACACGACGGTTCTCTCACCACGTTCCCCGATGCCGTCCAGCAGCTCTTCAACGAGCGTGCTCTTTCCCGTACCCGTGGTTCCGGCCAAGAGCAGGTGTAGGGTTTCCAGCTCGGCGGGCCAGGGCTGGCCGCCGAGGGTCAGGAGCCGATGTCCGCCGGACATGGGCTCGGGGTTGCGCGCTTGTGCTTGTGCTCGCCACGGGCAGAAGCGCTCCCAGGCCGCTTGCCTCATTGGTCGTTCTCCCACCGGGCGCCACGCAGGCGCATCACATCGAGTTCTGCCCGGCGCTGCCAGCGACGGAACAGCCAGCCGCCTGCCACGGTAGCGCCCATGACGCCGACGAGGGCGCACAGCACAAGCAGCGTGAGCGCCGTGCGGTTGGTCTCCCGCCCGAGCAGGGCGAGGCCAAGCACACGCAAGCCGTCCAGGACCGGCAAGCCCAAGCCGCGCTCCCAGGCAGCGGTCCATGTCACGGCGGACAGCACCACGGCGAGCGCCGTCCAGACCGTCGCGCGGTCAACTGCGCCGAGTAGATGGCGCAGGAAGGCGTCGTGCGTCTTCATGCCGCACCTCCGCGCTGCTGCGGGTTGCCGACGCGCGGCGCGAGCTGAGCCCGGACGCGCGCCAGAATCTGCGCGTCCCGCGCTGCTGCCAGCTCGCGAAGCAACAACAGCATCTCTCGCTGGTCGGTGCTGGCTCCGTCGGCCTGTGTCGCCGCTGGCGCCTGGGTCTGCCGTACCTGGCTGCGCAGCGCTGCCAGCTCGGCGACCACGTCCAGCGATTGGTGCACCACCGCGACGGTGCTCCGCACATGCTCCGACATCGTTACGCCCTGAGCGTCAGCCCGCTGGCGCAACGCCTTGTATTCGTTCTCGCTCACGCGGACCTTGATGAATCGGCTGCGCTCGCTCACGGCTGGCTCCCTGGGCGCGAAGGCGCGCCACCATTGGGCTGCCAGGCTGTGGGGCCACAAACGTGGACCGCTTCATTTGGCCTCGTGGACCGCGCAAAGCCAGTATTAGTGCGGGTTTCCGGGGAATGAGCCTCGCTATCGCAGATTGCAGTGGTGTGTATCGTTCTCAGAACCTGCTTGTGCAGGAGGGAATGTGTCATTTGGCTTCTCCAAATTGGTTGATGGACAAGCCGTATAGGCACAGGCGATTTAAACCGTGCGTTCTGTGCACCGGGCCACCGTGCACCGTGGAGTTCCCGGGCTTCTGCGTCACTCGGGCGCTCACTGGTAGCGGTATCCTTACGAGTTATACAAATCGACCAAAACTCGGGAGCAGTCCTTGGCAACCAAAAAGAGAACAGCCGAAACGCAAAACCAAACCACCGACTACCAGCACGCCCAACAGGCCACCCAACGCCCTGATGTCGGCGTGCAGGACCAGTTCACCACCAGGAAGCCGCCGAAGACCTACCGCTACGACAGCAGCCTGGACCCGGCGCTGAGCTGGGACGAGAACCGCGACCGCGACCTGGCCGAATGGCTGCTGGGACTGGTGCAGCGCTGCGCAACCGAAGGCGAGGCGGCGGTGTTCTCCGCCCCACAGGTATGGGCCGGCGGCGCCGTGCAGGTGCAGGCGCTGAAGGCGGCGGCCGACCTGCTGCAGGCGCTGAGCCAGCCCTTCCTGAACTGGACCGGCAAGGCCGAGCGCCACCAGATTTCAGTGCCCACGGTGCCCCTGTTCGTGCACGAGCGGCACTCGACCAAGGCCATCCTGGAGGGCATCAAGCACCGCAAGGCCAAGGGCACCACCTACGACCTGTTCGGCGACGGTGGCGGGCTGGACGTGACCGACAAGCTCGATGCCTACGAGCACAAGGGGCCGTGGCAGAACCGGATGATTCTCGGGGACAGCCTGCAGGTGATGAATTCGCTGCTGGAGTTCGAGGGACTCGGCGGCCAAGTGCAGATGATTTTTATGGACCCGCCATACGGAGTGCGCTTTGGGTCCAATTTTCAGCCGTTTGTTCGCAAACGCGAAGTGAAGCACGGCGTTGATACGGAGATGACCCGAGAGCCGGAAATGGTGCGTGCGTACCGCGACACCTGGGAGCTCGGTCTTCATTCATACCTGAGCTATCTTCGCGACCGGCTCTTGATTGCGCGAGAGTTGTTGCACGAAAGCGGTAGCATTTTTGTCCAGATTTCTGACGTGAATATTCATCACGTTAGAGAGTTGTTGGATGAGGTTTTTGGTGCCGAGAACTTTAAATCAATCATCAGCTTTGTCACCAATTCGGGGCTTGCACAGGCGGAGGGGCTGGCCACCGAAGGTGACTATCTTCTCTGGTATGCCAAGGACTATCGCGCACAGAAATTCCGGAAGCTCTTTCTCGACAGGCCGCTGAGTCCGGCAGCCTCTGCGGCTTACTCGATGATTCAGCTGCCGGATGGGACTCGTCGACCATTAAGTAAGGAAGAGCGCTCTACCGGCAATCTACCAGAGGGCGCACGAAGGTATCGGTACATGGACCTTAGTAAGCCGGGGCCTGGTAGTAGATTTGAGATTGAATTTGAGGGGCGGACCTTCTCGCCTGGTAAGCGATGGTGGGGCACAACCCCGGAGGGGATTGCTGCGCTTGAGCGACAGCGTAGGCTTGGGGCTACCGGAAATACGATTTGGTACATCAAGTTTTTTGATGACTTTTCGTTCTCGCCCATAACCAATTTGTGGGATGACACTGCATCGAGTTTTGCCTCTGACAAACTTTATGTTGTTCAGACGAATACCAAAGTCATTGAGCGATGCATGCTTCTTTGCACTGACCCAGGTGATTTGGTCCTTGACCCAACCTGCGGTTCAGGCACCACGGCCTATGTGGCGGAGCAATGGGGGCGTCGATGGATTACATGCGATACTTCGCGCGTACCTTTGGCGCTGGCTAGGCAGCGGATATTGACCGCCACTTTCCCGTATTTCGAGCTAAGGGACCATAGAGCCGGCCCGCAGGGTGGATTCGTCTATAGGAGAAGGCAGAATCGCAGGGGTGAGGAGGTTGGCGGGCTTGTCCCTCACATCACACTAAAGTCGATTGCGAACGACGAGCAGCCAGCGATGGAGGTGCTCGTTGACCGTCCAGAGATAAATGAAAGGGTGACGCGCGTCGCGGGTCCCTTTGTGGTTGAGGCAACCATTGCGCCGGCGCAGACGGTCGAACTTGAAGCAGATGCCCAGGCAGAGTCCGAGGCTCAGAGCTTGGATGCCGCGCTGGGCGATGCCGACGCTGCCAACGGCGGCTTGCCGCTGCAGGTTGCCGAGCCCGCTGGCCGTTACGCCGACCCGGCCACGCACATCGAGCGCATGACCCAGGTGCTGCGCCAGTCCAAGACGCTGCGCCTGCCCGGTAACCGCGAACTGGTGCTGGCCGACATCCGCCGCATGACCGACAGCGATGCCATCCATGCCGAGGGCCTTGACGCCGAGGGCAACCGCATCGCCGTGGTCTTCGGCCCCGAAGACGGCGCCATCTCGTCCGACGTGGTGTTCGAGGCGGCCCGCGAGGCCTACTTCCTGAAGTTCCCGCACCTGTACTTCTTCGGCTTCGCCATCCAGGCCAAGGCGCGCGAACTGCTGGAAGACCGCGCCAAGCTGCGCGTGCCTTGCACGTACGTCACGGTCACGCCGGACGTGGCTATGAGCGACCTGCTGAAGACCAGCCGCGCCAGCGAAATCTTTTCGGTTACGGGCCTGCCCGATGCTGTGGTGCGCAAGGCCGGTAAGACGAACGACGACGGTGCGGACCTGTGGGAAGTCGAGCTGCGCGGCCTTGACATCTTCAACCCGGCCACGATGGACCAGGAGGACATCCCCGCGCAGAACCTGCCGGCGTGGATGCTGGACACCGACTACGACGGGATGTGCTTCTACGCCACCCAGGTCTTCTTCCCCAAGACCGCCGCGTGGGACAACCTGCAGAAGTCGCTGAAGGCCGAGTTCGACCCGTCGGTGTGGGAGCACCTGGCCGGCACCGTGAGCGAGCCGTTCCCCATCGGGCCGAAGCGCCGCGTGGCGGTGAAGGTCATTGACGAGCGCGGTAACGAGCTGATGCGCGTGCTGGAGGTGAAGGCATGAGCTACAAGCCGAGCTCGCTCTACAACCTCATCCAGGCCATCAACAAGGGCCTCTTCCTTCCGCACATCCAGCGCCCCTTCGTCTGGGAAGAAGAGCAGATGCTCAAGCTGTTCGACAGCTTGATGCGCAACTATCCCATCCAGACGCTGCTGTTCTGGAAGACCAAGGACGAAATCAAGGCCCGCAAGTTCATGGAGGAGGTCGAATGGGACCCCGACCTGAGCGACTACTACGAGCCGAACGTCAGCAAGGCCGGATGCGAGAAGACGTTTGTTCTTGATGGTCAGCAGCGGCTGCAGACGCTGTATGCCACCTTTGCCGGTGCCATCAAGGGCCCCGATGGCGAACGCCTGGAGGCCTACTTCGATGCCAGCAGCGGCGCCGCGCTGTCCGACGATGGACTGCTGTACACGCTGAAGTTCTCGAAGGTGGCGCTGCCGCGCCCTTGGTATCGGGTGGCCGACCTTGTGGGCAAGGACGCCCAGCGCGTCGCCGAGGAACTGTCGGAGGAAATGAACGACAGCCTTGATGAGGCCGACGATGCGCTGCCGGCAGAGAAGCAACCGACCAGCCAGGACCAGAAGGCGCGGCAGAAGCGCGTGCGGCGCAACTTCGGCCAACTGGTTTCACTGCTGCGCGAGGACAAGCACTTCTGGATTCAGGAGCTTGACGGTGTTGCGAACAACTACACCTACGGGACCGTGCTGGACATCTTCGTCCGTGTGAACTCCGGCGGCACCAAGCTCGATGCATCCGACCTGATGTTCGCCGCCATGAAGGAAGGCTGGGACGAAATCGAGGAGGCCATCGAAGACACCACCGAGCTGCTGAACAGCACCAACATCGGCTTCGACAAAACGTTCCCGCTGAAGTGCCTGCTGGTGGTGCACGGGCGTGGTGCCGAGGCATCGGCAGAGAAGTTCACCGGTGCCGAGGGAGCCAAACTGCTGGTGGACATGAAGGCCAGCTGGGACAGGGCGGAGGCCGCCTTCCAAGAGCTGCGCGACTTTCTCAAGACGGACCTGAAGGTCTACGCCGAGAAGGTCGTCCGCAGCCACAACAGCTTCATCCCGCTGTTCGATTACCTGTATTTCAACCCGAAGCCCACGGAGCGCAGCCGTGCGCTGATGCGCGGCTACTACTACAAGGCCCAGCTCTTTGGCTGGTACTCGCAGGGCACCGACAAGGTCATCAACGGCCTACATTCTGTGGTCGGGCAGCCGTCCCCGGGCGGGTTTCCGCTGCAGGGGGTGAAGGACTACTTCACCGGGCGCGGATACCCGACCGAGCTGCAGAAGGGGCATCTCGAGCAGACGCGGTTGAGATTCCTGCTGCTGAACCTGGTGTACGTGGACCAGATGGGTTCGTCGCCATTCGACGTGAAGTACAAGGGCAATGAGCCGCACATTGACCACATCTATCCCCGGCATGCTTTGTCTACGAAGCTGGGACTCGGCAGTGCCGAGGTGAACACGCTCGGCAATTACCGATTCGTGGGCGCGACTGACAACATCCGCAAGCGTGCCGAGCTGCCCGACAGCTACTTCGGGCGCCTCAAGTCTTATGGTTCGCCCATCGAGAAACACCTGCTGCTGGACGAATTCGCGGCCGACACCAAGAAGCTGGTGTTCGACGTTGCGACCTACCGCAACTTCCGCGACCGGCGCCTGCAGCGCATCTGGGAGATTTGCGGGCGCACTGTGAACCCTGAGCTGGCCGCGATGGTGTCGGGGGGCATGGCATGAGCCAAATCAACGCCGTCGAAGCGCCCATCATCAACTCGCCCTACGACCCGCCGGCCTTCCACTGGCACATCGAAGAGGGCAAGCACCCGGAGAAGCGGCTAGGCCGGCGCTTGGCATCGTATTTCTTCCGCGTGCCCGACCGTGCAGCGCGCGGGCGCAAGGCCAAGGGCCAGCAGTCGCTGCTGGACGACGCATCCAAGGGCCAGGAATACCTGCTGGACCTGGCCAACCTCATCCGCCAGCGCCTGTGCGAGTGGCGGGAGCGCGACTATGCCGGCGCCACCAAGGTCACGCGGGAACTGCTGGAACTGTGGCGGTCGCCTGACCGCTCGCAGCGGCTGTTCTTCGCCCAGCTCGAAGCGGTGGAGACAGTGCTGTTCCTGGTGGAGGGGCCGGACGACCTGAAGCAGGGCATCAACGTGCCCAGCGACGAGCCGGGCGACGACGCCAAGGCCGACGGGTACAAGGCCTTCGTACGCTATGCGCTGAAGATGGCCACGGGCAGCGGCAAGACCACGGTGATGGGGATGCTGTCGGCCTGGTCCATCCTAAACAAGGTGGCCCAGCCGCAGGCGTCAGCCTATTCGGACACGGTGCTCATTGTGTGCCCGAACGTCACCATCCGCGACCGGCTGCGCGAGCTCGACCCCAACCTGGATGAGCTCAGCCTATACCGCACCCGGCAACTGGTGCCGCTGCACCGCATGCCCGACCTGCGCAAGGGCGAGGTCTTCATCACCAACTGGCACAACCTGGAGCGGCGCGAGCTGACCGACGTGAACGGCACGTCGGCCAAGGTGGTGAAGCGCGGCGTGCCGGTGGAGAAGCTGCGCACCGTGAAGGTGGGCGGCAAGGACGCGGTGACCGAGGCCGACATCCGGCAGCAGGCGCTGACCGGGGCCTTCGACATCCTGCGCGAGCTGCGGGACAAAAAGGGCCAGCTAACCGGTTTTGAGGTGAAGGAGGTGCGCTACTACGAGAGCGACACCGCCTTCCTGCGCCGCGTGCTGGGCAACCGCAAGGGGCGCAGCTCGGCCATCCTAGTGATGAACGACGAGGCCCACCACGCCTACCGGCGCGGCAAGCTCGACGCCGAGGACACCTTCGCTATCGACGACGAAACGGCCGAGGTCGATGCCCGCGAGGCCACGGTGTGGATTGAAGGCCTGGACCGCATCAACAAGGCGCTGGGCGGCCGGACCAATGGCGTTAGGCTGTGCGTGGACCTGTCGGCCACGCCGTTCTTCATCCAGGGCAGCGGCAACGAGGTGGGCAAACCCTTCCCGTGGGTGGTGTCCGACTTCAGCCTGTTGGAGGCCATCGAAGCCGGCCTGGTGAAGATTCCGCAGCTCCCCACCCAGGACATCGGCGGCACCGAGACGCCGGCCTACTTCAACGTGTGGCGGTGGGTGCAGGAGATTGCCGAGAAGGAAGGCCACAGCGGCAAGCTGACGCCCGACGTGCTGATGCGCTATGCCACGCAGCCCATCGTGCAGCTCGCCGATGAGTGGCGGAAGACGGCCGAGCAGTGGACGGCGCAGTTCAAGGCTGGCCACCGCAAGACCGACGTGCCGCCGGTCTTCATCATCGTGTGCCGCGACACCGCGCTCGCCAAAGAGCTGTACGACTGGCTGGCCAACGGCAACGCCACCTACGGCGCGGCGCCCGAGCAGTTCCGCAACGCCCCCGGCCGTGAGTGGACCGTGCGGGTGGACAGCAAGGTGGCCGAGGACATCGCCGAGGGCGGCGGCAAGAACGACGAGGCGCGGCGCCTGCGCTTCGTGCTGGAGACCATCGGCAAGACCGGCTGGCCGGGCAACAAGGTGCCCGAAGAGTACGTGGCCATGGTCGAGAAGCACAATCGCAAGGCCCTGGAGGACGACGACAACGGCCTGGTGACCATCGACGCGAGCGTGCCCCCTGGCCGCGACGTGCGCTGCATCATCAGCGTGGCCATGCTGTCCGAGGGCTGGGATGCCACCACCGTGACGCACGTGGTGGGCCTGCGCCCCTTCGGCTCGCAACTGCTGTGCGAGCAGGTGGTCGGCCGGGCGCTGCGGCGCACGTCCTACGCGGTGGACGAGGCCACCGGCTTCTTCCGCGAGGAGACGGCCAAGGTCTTCGGCGTGCCGTTCGAGCTCATCCCCTTCAAGGTGGAGGGCGGCGCCCAGCAGCCGCCATCACCTCCGGCTAACCAGATTTACGCTGTGCCGGCCAAGGCGCATTACGAGCTGACCTTCCCGGTGGTGGAGGGCTACACCGACCCTGGCGTGACTCGGCTCACCATGGACTGGCCCAAGGTGCCCAGCCTTGAGCTGAACCCGATGACGGTGCCAGATGTCACGTTGATGAAGGGGCTGACCACGCAGGACGGAGCACTGGCTGCCTACGGGCCTGGCGCGGCCGACGTGGTGAATCTGGAGCAGTGGCGTGCCAAGGTGCGCGTGCAGCAGGTGGCATTCACCATGGCCAAGGTGCTGACACAGCAGTGGCTGGCCGACCGTGGCGATGTCATCCCGACCCACCGGCTGTTCCCTCAGTTGCTGGGCTACACCACCCGGTTCCTGGCCGAGAAGCTGAAGCTGTCGGGCAACCGGGCGCCGCAAGACGTGGCGCTGAACCCGTATTTCCAGCAGGCGGTGGGCATCCTGTTCGACTCGCTGGTGCCGGTGGACGAGAGCGGCAAGACGCAGGAGCGGCCCATCATCGTGGCGGGACCGGCGGGCGAGCGCTCGACGCGACACGTCGAGTTCTTCACCGGCAGGCAGCCCTGGCCGGTGCAGAAGTGCCACCTGAACGCCATCGTCGCCGACACGAAGACTTGGGAGCAGGCAGCGGCCACGGCCTTGGACGCGCACCCAGGCGTGGCTAGGTGGGTCAAGAACGACCACCTGGGTTTCGTGGTGCCGTACCGCAAGGACGGCATCCGCCGCCGCTACCTGCCCGACTTCATCGTGGACCTGACGACGGGCGAGCGCTTGATGGTCGAGGTGAAAGGCCAGCCAGGCGATGCCGAGGTGAAGGCCCAGGCCGCGCACCGCTGGTGCACAGCTGTCAACAACGACGGGCGCTTCGGCCGGTGGAGCTATCACATCGTTCGGCAGCCGCCGGACCTGATGAGGTTACTGGACGAACTGACAAAGACCAGAGAGCGAGTGCCGGCACAGGCTGGCTTAGACGTTCCGGCTCGACTGCAAGAACTCTCGGAATTGACCGACGGATGGTTTGACGGAGAAGGTCTCAAACCATCGGCAGCCAGCCTAGCTTGGTTTTCACGTTCGTGGACCGACCACTGGCCAGAGGTCGCTCCGCTCCCGTACATCTACCCAACATTAGCTGGCGGAGTTCAGCTGGAGTGGAGCTTTAACACCGCGTCCGCCTCGGTTGACGTTGACCTCACCAATCGAGTTGCCGAACTGCTGGTGTCACGCACCGCTGACGGAGAAGTCCTCGATGAGGCGGTCATAGACCTCACGGCCCCACGAGGTTGGAAGGAACTCGCCGACGCAGTGCGCCGGCATGGCAACACGCAAGTAACTCACTGATGGCAAACGAAGAACAATTGCTGCACCGCCAGGTGCATCCTTCATGGGTACAGGGCGGCCGCATCACGAGCCAAGCCTTCGGCCCAACTCCGAAAGATGCTGGCCTACTTTCTGTCTACGACGGCCAGCAAATCACACCCGAAGGAAGCTTCAATCACTACACATCCGTGCTGAAGCTAACAGCCATCGGCACGGTGTCAGTTGCAGAGCATGAAGTCACCGGGGTCGGACTACCGTGGCGCCTAGACCCTGAGCCGTTCCCCGAACATGCAGTCATTGACTTCACTGGGCTTCCAAAACCAAAGACAGTTAAGGCTAAAGCGCAGGCCCTCGCAGAGAAGGCCCGACAACGAGGCTGGACTCACAAACCCTAGGGCATTCACGTGCCCGGAACATGGCTGAACGACGCCTGACCTGATGAAATTGCTAGACCAGCGGACAGGTACCTCAACAGTCGCGGTTAAACTGGCAACGAGTTCCTCCCAGGTCATACGGGAGGTCATACGGCGACAAATCTGCAGAGTTTCGTAACTTGTTGATTTTATTGATTTATTGGTTTTAACGAGACGAATCCCGCCCTCTCCGCCACGGACAAGATGAAAGCCACCGACCGGTGGCTTTTTTTTTCGTTTGTCGCGGCAGCCCAGCCTGACAGGTGGTCATTGCCGCATCAGACAAAAAAACAAGGCCACCGCAAGGTGGCCCCGTTTGGACCTGCCGCCGCAGCGGCAGGTACTCCCGCAACAATCAGCGGATCACGGCGATGGGGGTACGGACACCACCCTTGTAGGTCATGAGCGTAAGCGCGCCGTTCTTGATGTCACCCTTCTCATCGAAGGTGATCTTGCCGGTCACGCCCTTGTAGTCGGTGGCCTTCAGTGCCGGCAGGTAGGCAGCGGGGTCAGCCGAGCCAGCCGTCACCATGGCGTTGGCCATCACCTTCACAGCATCGTAGACGTACGGGGCGTACACCTGCACTTCGGTGCCGAACTTGGCAGCGAAGTCAGCGCGGAACTTGTCCATGCCGGCCTTCTCTTCGCCTTCGACGCCACCGGCCTCTGCGCAGTAGACCTGCTCGTCAGCCATGCCCTCGGCTGCCAGCTTGGGCAGCTCGCCCGAGCAGATGCCGTCGCCGCCCATGAACTTGGCATTGATGCCCAGCTGCTTCATCTGCTTGAGCATGGGGCCGGCGACAGCGTCCATGCCACCGAAGAAGACAACGTCCGGATTCCTGGCCTTGAGTGTGGTCAGGATGGCGTTGAAGTCCGTGGCCTTGTCGTTGGTGAACTCACGTCCCACGACGGTAGCGCCAGCCGCCACCACCGCTTTCTCGAACTCATCGGCCACACCTTGGCCATAGGCCGTGCGGTCGTCGATCACGGCCACGCTCTTGGCGCCCAGCGTTTCAACGGCGTACTTGCCCAGGGTGCTGCCCAGGTGCACGTCATCAGCCACCATGCGGAATACGCCCGGAAAGCCTTGGCGGGTGTACTTGGGGTTGGTTGCCGAGGGGGAAATCTGGGGCAGGCCAGCGTCGTGGTACAGCTGGGATGCAGGGATGGTGGTACCCGAGTTCAGGTGGCCGATCACGCCAGCCACTTTGGCATCGATCAGCTTCTGTGCAGCAGCGACGCCCTGACGGGGGTCCGCAGCGTCATCTTCAGCCAGCAGTTCGAAGGTCACCGGAGCGCCGCCGATGGTCAGGCCGGCTGCGTTGAGTTCCTCGATCGCCATGCGGGCGCCGTTCTCGTTGTCTTTACCGAGGTGTGCAATGGCTCCGCTGGTGGGGCCAACGTGACCGATCTTGATCACCTGGGCGGGAGCTGCCGCAGGAGCAGAACTGGCAGCGGGTGCTGCCTCTTCTTTTTTGCCGCAAGCGGCCAGGGCAACAGCCGCGGCAATGACGGCAAGTTTCAGGTTCAGTTGCATAGAGATCCTCAGAAAGGAATGGATGTTGAGACGCGGAGGGAACTTTTTTCTCCACACCCATAAAGATACCCGAAAACCGGACCTGATTCCGTCTGGGCGCCCCGTGCAGCCTTGAGTGCAAGGGTTTGTCCGAAGAAGCATCACTTCCCTGTATGGCTCATTAGCCCAATTGATCGAGCTTGAAAGGCATTATTTCGAATTCATTCAGCAACCACCAACCACCTCCCGTTGATCGGCAGCAAATGTGCGCTTCGAAGGTATCGCGCGCCGAATCATGTCAGCCGATCACGTGGCTGACACATCATGCCGAACAGGCTCAATGCCCCGCTGCCGATAGCGCTTCCACCGCACACGGGCACGCTCCCGGTCAACCTCGTCCATGGACACAACCTCGATGATGCGATCCACCTCACCACCATCGACAGGCAGATCATCTTCACCCATGATGACCAGCACACGCTTGCCTGAAGGCGCACGGCGCCCGAGGTGCAGCATCGAGCGGTGTCTCACCGATTCAGGGTCAAGGTCGGTGCTGTGGGCCAGAAAGTCGCCTGTTGAGCGGGTCCAGAGGGCCGCGTCAAGCGCCTGCAGATCGCTGTCCGAACCCAGCACCTGACAACGAGAGCCCTTCAGATAGGCCTTCCTGAGCAAGCGACATGTGTACTCAAGCTTGTCAGCCGCATTGAAATGGAATGCCACCTCGGTCATCGCCCCACCCGCCCCGCTCATTTGCGTGGTGATGCTCGACGTGACTTGGGCACGGTCCTTGGTGGGACGGCCTGATTGACTTCGGAAAGCAGGTACTCCAGCAGCAACGGCACCGGACGACCGGTGGCACCCTTGGCAGCACCGCTCTTCCACGCGGTACCGGCGATATCCAGATGGGCCCAGCGCAGGTCTTTCGCAAATTTCTGCAGGAATTTCGCAGCCGTCACCGCACCGGCCTCGCGCCCGGCGACATTGCCCATGTCGGCAAAGTTGGACTTGAGGCCTTCGGCGTACTCGTCGTCCAGCGGCATCCGCCAGCACGGGTCAAGGGCCTGTTCGCCCGCCTCCTGCAGGCGCCGCGCCAGATCGTCATCCGGGCTGAACAGGCCGGAACGCACCCCACCCAAGGCAATGACACAGGCGCCGGTCAACGTGGCAATGTCGATGACGCTGCGCGGTTTGAAGCGGGCAGCGTAGGTCAGCGCGTCGCAGAGGATGAGACGCCCTTCGGCATCGGTGTTGAGAATTTCGATCGTCTGGCCGCTCATGCTGGTCACCACGTCGCCAGGCTTGATGGCATGGCCATCGGGCATGTTTTCGCAGGCAGGGATGAGTCCGACCACATTGAGTCGCGGCCTCATCTCGGAAAGCGCTGCAAAGGTACCCAGGACGCTGGCAGCCCCTCCCATGTCGAACTTCATTTCATCCATACCCGCGGCGGGTTTGATTGAGATGCCGCCCGTGTCAAACGTGATGCCCTTGCCGACCAGAACCACGGGCGCTTCACCCTTGGGCGCACCTTGGTATTCCAGCACGATGAAGCGCAAGGGTTGCGCCGAACCACGGGCCACCGCAAGGAAGGCTCCCATGCCAAGAGCCTCCACCTGGGAAGGCCCAAGGACCTGGGTCTTGAATCCGCCAGCACGGCCCAGTTTCCGGGCTGCCTCCGCCAGCATGGAAGGAGTGGCATGGTTCGCTGGGCGGTTGGCCCACTCACGGGCGAGCTCGACCCCGGCCACCCTGGCCCGGCCCACCTGCAGCCCCTCCCGCAAACGTTCTACGTTGTCCGCCACAACGGTGCAACGCTCCAGTTGACGGGCTTTGGCAGATGGCTTGGTCGCGGTGAACACGTAGGTCGCTTCTGCAACCGCCTGCAGGGCAACAGCCACGGCGGCGGGGTCCAGGTCCAGCAGGTTCGTGACCAGCGCGATTCGCCGCAGGCGGGGATGCTTGAGCAACGCCATGGCCGCGGTCACCGATTTTCGAACGGTGACCGGCTTGTTATCGCTGCAGCGCACCATCACGATGCGGCTGGCCTTGAATCCAGGGGCGGGATAGCACATCAGGGCCTTGCTGGCTCCCTCCTCCAGGTGTCCATCGGCCAAGGCCGGCTTGAGAAGAGACTCCAGCTCCGGGCCGCTGGCTGCCCAGTCTGGCGCATCTGGTACCAGCACAATCAGGGCGTCCGTATTCAGGCCGGCAATCTGGCTGGCTGCGAGGGCTTTGAGTTCAAAGTTCATAATCGGGTATTCCTGCCTTTCCTTTTTCATGTTATTCCATTCTTCGATTCGACGAGAGCTGGCCCGAACCTTCGGGGCCACCCTGGTGATCCTCTTCACCATCGTCCTGACCATGCTCCTGATCCGCACGCTGGGCCTGGCGTCAAAGGGCAGCGTAAACCCCGAAGAAATCATGCTGGTGCTGGGCTACACCGTGCTGGGCCGCATGCCGACGATCCTGACACTGGCCCTGTTCATCGCCATTGTCTCGACCCTCTCGCGGATGTACCGCGACAGCGAAATGATCATCTGGTTTTCCAGTGGCAGTTCATTGGGCGGAGTTTTCAGGCCTGTCATGCGCTTTTCGTGGCCGGTGCTGGTCGTGATCACCCTGATGGTGCTGTTTGTCTGGCCTTGGTCGAACCAGCAGACCGATGACCTGAGAGATCGCTTCGAACGCAGGGGTGATCTCGAGCGCGTGGCGCCCGGGCAGTTTCAGGAGTCATCGAGCGGGCGACGGGTGTTCTTCATCGACCGTGACACGAGCGAAGGCACAGAGGGTCGGAACATCTTCATCTCCTCCGTCGAGGACGACGGGAGCGAGAACGTGACGTCTGCCCGCTCTGGTCACATTGAGATGCTGGATGAAAGGCAGTTCCTCATTCTCAACAACGGGCAACGTCTGGACAGCAGCAAGACAGGCGAACTCAAGGTCAGCGAATTCGAGGAATATGGCGCGCAGATCGGCGCCGCCCGCATCTCTGGACGAAGCGAGCGGGCACGCAAGGCAAGACCAAGCTGGGACCTGGTCATGGAACCCACCCAGGAAAACCTGGGAGAGCTGGGCTGGCGCATCGGAGTTGCCTTGACGGCTCTGAATTTTGTCCTGGTTGCGGTGGCAACGACCGTGAGCAACCCGCGCGCCGGACGCGGGGGCAATCTGTTCTTCACGCTTTTTGCGTTCGTGGTCTATTTCAACTTTCTCAATGTGGGGCAGCGATGGGTGGGCAGCGGAATGCTCGGACTCGGTCCGATGCTGCTGCTGCTGCACGGCTCCGTATTTGCGCTCTCTCTGGGCTGGCTCATTGCGCGTCACCACAACCTGAATCTTCGCTCCCTGCTGCCATCCAGCGGCAGATCAGGACAGGAACGGGTGACCACATGAACACCCTGCATCGCTGGATCTATCGGGAGATCTTCACGGCAGTGGGCTTTGTGCTGATTGCCTTTCTTTCGCTGTTCTTCTTCTTTGACTTTGTCGATGAGCTGACCGCACTGGGCAGACCCTCCCGACTTGAACCGGATCGGGTGTATGAACTGAGGCATGCACTGCTCTACGTGAGCCTGCTGCTTCCCAGCCGTGTCTACGAGCTCATGCCCATAGGTGTGCTCATCGGGTCGATCTTCGTGCTGGCCCGCATGGCCCAGGGGTCTGAGTACACCATCCTTAGAACCAGCGGCCTGGGTCCATGGCGGGCCTTGCGCATGATGCTGGGCATGGGGGTGGTATTCGTGGCCATCACGTTTGCCATCGGCGACTACCTGGCGCCCGTGGCCGACAAGACCGCCCAGCTGCTCAAGGCGCGCTACCAGGGACGGGTGGTCGGCGGCCAGACCGGAGCCTGGCTAAAGGAGCGGCAGGAATACAGCAATTTTTCGGTCAATGTCGAGTCGATGACGCCAGCCGGCGAACTGTCCCAGATCCGCATCTTCGAGTTTGACAACCAGGGCTTCCTCGTCTCGACCATGACGGCGGTCAGTGGGCAGATCGAACCAGACGAAGCCTGGACCCTCAGAAAAGTCCACCGACGAGAGTTCGACACGGCGGGGCTCTCCTCGGCACGCATTACCCACACCACGACAGACCAGTTGCGATGGCCCAGTTCCCTGTCGGCAGAGATGGTTTCCGTGGCCTTGCTGAGGCCGGACCGCATGCGCACGACGGATCTGTTTGCGTATGTGCGCCATCTGGAGGCCAACAACCAGACGGCGCAACGCTATGAAATCGAGTTCTGGCGCAAGGTCTTCTATCCCTTGAGTTGCCTGGTGATGGTCGTTCTGGCCTTGCCTTTCGCCTATCTGCACTTCCGTTCAGGCAGCATCACAGGTCTTGTTTTCGGTGGTGTGATGATCGGGATCAGCTTCTTCCTGCTGAACAACGTCTTCGGCTACATCGGCAACCTCAACGACTGGCGCCCCTGGTTGGCTGCCGCGTCGCCCGCCCTGATCTACTCTGTGGTGTCTTTGGGCGCATTCGGCTGGCTGGTGCTGAGGAGGTAGTCACATGCTTGGCGTCGTGGTCTTTGCACATGGATCGCGGGATCCGCTGTGGCGTCAGCCGGTGGAGGCTGTCGCTGCGTCGATTGCGGCATCCGATCCGCAGGCCATCGTGCGCTGCGCCTACCTTGAACTCACTGCGCCTGACCTGGCTACAGCCGTGCGCGAGCTGGTGCAGGCTGGCGCCACCCGTGTGCGTGTGCTTCCCCTGTTCTTTGGCATGGGCAAGCATGCCAGGGAGGACCTTCCCATACTGGTGGACGGTTTGCGGCACGAGCACCCGCACGTTCGTATCGAGAAGCTGCCTGCTGCCGGCGAAGACCGCCGACTGACAGATCTGCTCGCCCGCATTGCGCTGGAACCCTAGCCATGAACCTGCACCAGTTCAAATTCGTCCAGGAGGCAGTTCGCCGCAACCTGAACCTGACCGAGGCAGCCAAGGCCCTGCACACCTCCCAGCCAGGCGTATCCAAGGCCATCATCGAGCTGGAAGACGAGTTGGGCATCGAAATCTTCGCCCGGCACGGCAAGCGTATCAAGCGGGTGACCGAGCCGGGCCAGCAGGTGTTGCGAAGTATCGAAATCATCCTGCGCGAGGTCAACAACCTGCGGCGCATTGGTGACCAGTATTCGGCACAGGACAGCGGAACGCTTTCCATCGCTACCACCCACACCCAGGCACGCTATGTCCTCCCTGGTCCGGTGGCCAAACTCAGGCAGGCCTATCCCAAGGTGGCTGTCAGCCTGCACCAGGGGTCACCCGATCAGGTCGCACGCATGCTGCTGGAAGAGGTGGCCGAAATTGGCATGGCCACGGAGTCGCTCACCCGCTACCCCGAACTGGTCACCCTGCCCTGCTACGAGTGGCAGCACATGCTGGTCTTTCCATATGGCCATCCTTTGCTGGAACGCGAACGGATCACACTGGAAGAGCTGGCACATGTTCCGCTGGTGACCTACCACCCCAGCTTCACAGGCAGAAGCCGTATCGACCAGGCATTTGCACTGCGGCAATTGCAGCCCAACGTGGTGCTTGAGGCGATTGATTCCGATGTGATCAAGACGTATGTCAGGCTGGGCATGGGCGTTGGCATCGTGGCGGAAATGGCTGTGGTCGGAGAGAATCAGTCGGCAGACCTGGTCGCCCGCCCGGCCTCGCACCTGTTCGGCCACAACCTGGCGCGCGTGGCGTTCAAGCGAGGGACGTATCTGCGTCATTTCGTCCTGCGGTTTGCCGAGTTGCTGAGTGACCGACTGAGCAAGGAGAGCATCCTGCGTGCCATGGCCGGCTCTCAAGAAGACTACGACATCTGACCCCCGATCTGCGCAGTCTGCCGCCGCAGTCCAGAAGACAATCGGACGAAAGAATGAACAACCCGGTATCTCCCCGAACACCCAGCCTCAATTCACGCCTGCCCGGGGTGGGAACGACCATATTCACCGTGATGTCAGCACTGGCGGCGGAGACGGGTGCAGTCAACCTGGGGCAAGGCTTCCCCGACTTCGGTTGCGACCCGGCCCTGATCGAGGCCGTGCACCAGGCCATGCTGGCCGGTCACAACCAGTACCCGCCCATGCCCGGGGTGGCTCCGTTGCGCCAAGCCATGGCCGACAAGATGCTTGCGCTCTATGGCCTGGCCTGCGACCCGCAGACCGGCATCACGGTGACCGCCGGGGCCACCCAGGCCCTGCTGACCGCCATCCTGAGCGTGGTCCACCCTGGTGACGAGGTGATCGTGCTGGAGCCCTGCTACGACAGCTATGTCCCCAACATCGAACTGGCCGGCGGCGTGGTTGTACGGGTGCCTCTGACCCCTGGCAGCTTCCGCCCGGACTTCGACGCCATCAGCGCTGCCATCGGCCCACGTACGCGGGCCATCTTGATCAATACCCCGCACAACCCGAGCGGACAGGTGTGGCACCAGACCGACATGGAAAGGCTGCAAGAACTGCTGGCGCCCACGGATGTGCTGGTCATCAGCGACGAGGTGTACGAACACATGGTCTATGACGGAGAGCGACACGAAAGCGTGGCACGTCATCCTGGTCTGGCCGCGCGGGCATTTATTGTCAGCAGCTTTGGCAAGACCTACCATGTGACCGGCTGGAAGGTGGGCACGGTGGTTGCGCCGCCGTCCCTGATGGCCGAGTTCCGCAAGGTCCATCAGTTCAATGTGTTCACTGTGAACACACCTATGCAGCACGCGCTGGCCGCCTATATGGCAGATCCGGCCCCATACCTGGAGCTGTCCGCCTTCTATCAGCGCAAACGCGACCTGTTCCGCGAGGGGCTTGAGCGTACCCGCTTTCGGCTACTGCCAGGTCAGGGGACATACTTCCAGTGTGTCTCCATCGAAGACCTGGCGGTGCGGGAGCGAGAACTGCCCGAGTCGGACTTCTGCCAATGGCTCACCAGGGAGATCGGGGTGGCTGCCATCCCGCTGTCGGCCTTCTATGGCAGCGGATTCGATCAAAAGGTGATCCGGTTCTGCTTCGCCAAACGGGACGACACGCTGCGCGAAGCCCTGCAGCGGCTGGCCAGACTCTGATCAGCAGCGAACCGGGTTGCGGCAGAAGCGGTCAAGCTCACGCACGACCCCCTGCCCGGTGACCGCCTGCCTGGCGGCTGGTCCCACCTCAAGGCTGAGTTTCATCTCGTACTTGCGAAAGAAATCATCGAACAGCTCACCGCCCAGTGTCCCGGTGGCTGTCAGGCTGTCATTGCGCGCGTCGTGCTCAAGCAGGATGGCGCACAAGGGCTGGTCGGCCGGCCCGTTCAATACCTGTGCCCCTTTGGCCGGGTCATACTGGCTGTGGTCGGCGCAACAGTGGATCAGATCGTTGCCTTTGCTGGGTGTCTGAGGGTTCAGCGCTGCACCCTTGCGGAAGCTGATGAAACTCAGCTCCCGCGTTGGATAGACCAGCTTGTGAGCACAGATGGCCGAAAACGCGACGATGCTCGACCGGCCACCGACCCCGCCGGGCCACGTGTACCGGGACTTGTCCCGCGTCTCCAGCACTACCGGCGACGTTCGCTTGCCCAGGTCCAGAAGGAAAACCGGGGTGGACTCGAATGGATAGTGGAACACGTAGTTCGTTTGCGGACGCAAGCTGGAGGCGCGCAATGGTTGCCCCACCTCGTCTACAAGGAGTACCCGTTCGTAGGACTTGGGCCGAACCTGGGCCGCCCACGCGGTCTGACCTATGAGAGCAAGCGCTCCCGATGCACCCAGTGCACACGCCTCGACAAATTCACGCCGTTCCAATGAAATTCTCCTGCTTGCAGTCCGGCCGCGCCATCGCCACCCGCAAGTGAACCGCAGCGTCCTGCGACTGTCAATCTGCCGCGCACATGCCCCGTTGCCACCGAGGGGCACCAGAACCCACATCGGCGACGCGTGAACCAGGTCACGAAACTGCGCACGGAATGCGAACGCAAGCGTGCCAGCCTGCATCCACCAGGCCAGGGTCGACGTACCTCAAGACACAGCACCTGAGGCCGATACCTTCTCGACGGCTGCAGGCACACACCTTGCCACATCGACACACAAGGACAAGCATGAACAACCAGACATCGCATCGGCATGGCGTGCCGCACGTCCATCCCTTCAGATCCACCATCGGAGCTTGTTGCGCTCAGGGACCGGCGGCGACAATCCGCCGCTTTGCCGCAGCTTCGCTGGCCACCGTAGCCTGCCTGACTGGAGCAACTGCCTTGGCAACCGATCGCTCCAGTGTTCTGGAAGCCGTCCAACTGCCCGCCTGGGTGGAGCGTCATGGACAACAGCGGCCTGCTCAGCCAGGACAGTTGCTGCGTGCTGGCGATCTTGCGATCACGGCATCGGGGGCCCGCATGCTGATCCGCATGCCCGACCGGAGCATCATCAAGCTGGGCGAAGATACAAGGTTCGAAATTGAACGCATGACCGTGAGCCGGCGCGACCCGGCCGGACGGTCTGATCTCAACGCCAGTCTGAACCTGATCACCGGTGTGTTCAGATACGCGACCGACTACACCAGCAAAGCCCTCGGTCACGGCCGACAGGTGAACCTTCGGATGGCGACAGCCACCGTCGGCATCCGTGGCACCGACTTCTGGAGCATGACAGATGCGGACCATGATGCGGTCTGCGTGTTTGACGGCAAGGTCGATGTTCTGCGAGACGGCAGAGACACCATTTCACTGACCAAGCCTGGGGCTTTCTGGGTGGTGTTCACCGGCAAGACGGAGAGCCCGGCGGGACAGGCTACCCCTGACCAGTTAGCCAAGTTCATCGACCAGGCCGACATGCAACCCGGGCGCGGCGTGCTCGTCGCTGGTGGACGGTGGCGCGTTGTGGCCGGTGTCACCGCCAGCCTGACCGAAGCCGCCGCACTGCGTGACCGCCTGCGAAGCGCAGGCTATCCGGCCGAGGCGGTGACCCGTCAGGGTCGCCACGAAGTGCGCATCAACGAGTTGGCGACCAGAGACGACGCCGACCATGTGCTTGGTCGGCTCGCTGCCGGAAACCAGCTGATACTGGCGCAACCCCGCGTGGCTCTGTCGGCCGAGTAGCAGATTCAGCTGTTGAGCTGTGCCCAGGCTTTGTCCAGCCGCTTGAGACTGACCGGCTGGGGCGTGCGCAGTTCCTGGGCAAAGAAGCTCACGCGCAACTCCTCAAGAAGCCAGCGCAGCTCCTGCACACGCGCATCCTGAACGCCCTTGCGTTCAGCCACCAGACGCCAGAAACGCTGATCTTGTGGGCGCAGTTCGGCGAACCGGGCCGCATCGCGCGCTGGGTCGGTACGCAGTTTGTCCAGACGCAACTGGACCGCCTTGAGGTAGCGCGGGAAGTGCTGTAACTGCCCGTAGGGTGTGCTGTTCAGGAAATTCTTGGGAACCAGGCGCTGCAGTTGGTGATGAACATCGGTGGCCACGTCGGCCGTCGGTCTGCAGTCCTTGAGCTTGCGTGCCGCCGCCGCGTATTCGGTGAGGATCACACCCGTCTGACGCGCGATCTCGTTGGCGATCAAAGTGAGACGGCCACGCCCCTCCTCCACGCGTGCCTTGAAAGCGGTTGCGTCGGTTGGCAATGGGTCGGTGAGGAAGGCGCGGTCCAGTGCCAGATCAAGAATCTGGCCCTTCAGTTCATCCTGCGTTCCTCCTCCTGAGCCGCTGTCCGTCCTGCCCACCTGCATGTAGGTCACAGCCATGGCCTGAAGGCCGGGCAGGTTTTTCTCAAGATATTTCAGGGCGTCCCTGATCTGCAATGCAAACAGGCGGCGCAAGCCTCTGCGGTGCTGCGCTTGCGCCACTTCGGGTTCGTCGAACACCTCAATGCGAACCGCCTCACCATCATCGACCAGCGCCGGAAATCCAATCAGTGTCTGGCCGTTCTTGCGGATCTCCATCAACTCTGGCAGCTCGCCGAAATCCCACACAGTGTGTCGCTGCTCGGCACGGGCAGTCTGCACAGCAGACGCAGCCGTTGTCCCGGCCTTCTCGTGCGCTGGCACGCGACGAGCACCCTCCATGGCAGGGGACGGCGAAGGCGCAGCAGGCCCGGACGCTGGTGCTGCAATATCTTGCAGCTTGAGTTGCGCCAGCGCCTGAAATGCTCCGCGTGCCTTGGAGCCCAGCTCTGCCTTGAGGGCACCCAGGTTGCGCCCCTGGCCCAGTTGGCGACCATGTTCATCCACCACGCGCAGGTGCATGAAGTGGTGCGCTGGCAGCATGTCCACCTTGATGTCGTTGCGCTGCACCGGAAGTTGTGTCTGCTCGCGCACGAGCCTGATCAGCGCGTCCATCAGGTTGCCACTGCCGAACACCTCGGGCCGGCACAGAACCTCGGTCATTCGCTCTGCTGTCTGGGGCAGCGGTACCAGACGCGATCGCGGGCGCTGGTGCAAGGTCTTGAGGAGAGCCTGCACCTTGTCCTTGAGCATGCCTGGCACCAGCCAGTCGCAGCGGTCCTCGTTGACCTGGTTGAGCGCGAAGATGGGCACGGAAACCGACAACCCGTCCTTCGGGTCGCCCGGATCGTGCAGATAGCTTGCGGCACAGTCGACGCCCCCCAGACGCAAGGTGCGCGGAAATGCTTGAGTGGTCACGCCCGCTGCCTCATGCCGCATCAGTTCCTCGCGGGTCAGGAACAACAGCTTCGCGTTTTCCCTTGAAGCATCCCGGTACCAGCGCTCAAACGCGGCCCCGTTGCACACGTCACCGGGAATCTGCTGGTCGTAGCAGGCGTAAATGAGCTCTTCGTCCACCAGAACGTCTTGCCGGCGTGACTTGTGTTCCAACTCCTGCACCTCGCGCACGGTGCGCCGGTTGGCCGCCAGGAACGGGAGCTTGCTGTCCCAGGTGTCGTCGGTCAGGTGGCCGACCAGCGCCTCCCTGATGAACAGCTCCCGTGCCCCGGCCGGGTCCACACGCCCGTAGTCCACGCGACGCTGCTGGTAGACCACCAGGCCATACAAGGTGGCCCGCTCGGACGCACTGACACGAGCGGCCTTTTTTTCCCAGTGCGGATCCAGGACCTGTCTTTTCAGCAGGTGCCCTCCCACCTGTTCCAGCCATTGCGGCTCGATGGCGGCTATCCCCCGACCAAACAGGCGTGTGGTCTCCACCAGTTCGGCGCACACAATCCATCGTCCGGGCTTCTTGCTCAGGTTGGCTCCTGGATGGCGATGAAACTTGATGCCACGTGCGCCCAGGTACCAGTCTTCGGTGTCGCTCTTGCAACCGATATTGCCCAGTAGACCGGCCAGCATGGACAAATGCAACTGTTCATAGCTCGCCGGCTGCGCGTTCAACTTCCACTGGTGCTCGGCCACAACGGTGTGCAACTGAGAGTGAATGTCGCGCCATTCCCGCACCCGCCGCACGTTGATGAAGTTCTCCCGCAGCAGGTTTTCGTACTGACGGTGGCTGAGCTTGTGATCGGAGCCATGCCCCCCTTTGCTGTCTTCAAGCCACTTCCAGAGCTTGAGGGTGCCTGAGAACTCGCTCTTTTCGTCGTCGAACTTCCTGTGCGCCTGATCGGCCTGGGTCTGCTTGTCCAGCGGCCGGTCCCGTACATCCGGTACCGACAGCGCGCTCGCCACCACCAGCACCTCGTCCAGCGCCCCGCGCTGCCGGGCCTCAAGGATCATGCGGCCGACGCGTGGATCCAGCGGGAGCCGTGCCAGCGCCTTGCCTGTCTCGGTCAGTTCGTTGGACTCGTCAACCGCTCCCAGCTCAGCCAGCAGCTGGTACCCATCGGCAATGGCCCGGCCTGTCGGTGGCTCGATAAAGGCAAACTGCTCCACCGCACCCAGGTGCAGCGCCTTCATGCGGAGAATCACACCGGCCAGCGAGCTGCGCAGGATCTCCGGATCGGTGAATTTCGGGCGGTTGTTGAAACCGGCTTCATCGTACAGTCGGATGCAAATGCCATCGGCCACACGGCCGCAACGGCCCGAACGCTGGTTGGCTGCTGCCTGACTGATCGGCTCGACGAGCAGCTGCTCGACTTTCTGGCGAAGGCTGTAGCGCTTGACGCGCGCCGTACCGGCGTCGACCACATAGCGGATACCAGGCACCGTCAGCGAGGTCTCCGCCACGTTGGTGGACAACACGATCCGCCGTTGCCCGTGCGGCTGGAAAATGCGCTCCTGCTCGGACTGGGACAGCCGCGCGAACAGCGGCAGCACCTCGGTGTTGCGCAGGACCGGCTGGTGCGACAGGTGCTTTCGCAGGTGATCTGCAGCCTCCCGAATCTCTCTCTCGCCGGGAAGGAATACCAGGATATCGCCGCCTTGCGGGAGCCGCCAGAGTTCGTCCACTGCATCGGCGATGGCGTTGTTCAGATCGTAGTCGCGGCTTTCCTCAAATGGTCGGTATCGGACCTCCACCGGGTAGGTGCGCCCCGAGACCATGAGCACCGGGGCAGGCCCCTTGGTGGAGGAAAAATACCGGGCAAACCGGTCCGCATCGATGGTGGCCGACGTGACGATGACCTTGAGGTCCGGTCGTCGCGGCAGCAACTGGCGAACATAGCCCAGCAGGAAATCGATGTTGAGCGATCGTTCGTGCGCTTCATCGATGATCAGGGTGTCGTAGGCCTTGAGATCTGGGTCGGTCTGCGTCTCGGCCAGCAAGATGCCATCGGTCATCAGCTTGACGGATGCATCCTTGCTCAGGCGGTCCTGAAAGCGCACCTTGTAGCCCACCACCTGACCCAGCGGCGTCTGCAGTTCTTCCGCTATGCGCTTGGCCACAGAACTGGCAGCAATGCGCCTGGGCTGGGTGTGACCGATCAACTGTCCGCGCTGACCGGGAGCCGCGTTGCAACGCCCCCGTCCCATCGCCAGGGCAATTTTGGGCAGTTGGGTTGTCTTGCCGGATCCGGTCTCGCCGCAGACGATGATCACCTGGTGCTGGCGCAGCGCCGCCTCGATCTCGTCCCGACGGGCTGAGACAGGCAGGGACTCGGGGAACTCCAGATGCAAGGGTGCAGCGGTCAAGGCGGAACTTCGGTCAAAATCGGGCAACCGGGGATTATCCGCGCCCCGTCACCTGTTCGCTGCCCCGCCCTTCATGTCCACCGTCTTCAACTTCACCTTCGTGCCCTGGTTTCGTTCGGTGGCACCATACATCCACAAGTTCAGACACCAGACTTTTGTCATCGGGCTGACGGGGGAAGCCATAGCGGCGGGCAAACTCGCCTCCATTGCGCAGGATATCGCCATGATCCAGGCCATGGGTGTGAAGATTGTCCTGGTTCACGGCTTCCGGCCCCAGGTCAACGAGCAGCTGCGACTCAAGGGTCAGGAGGCTCGATATTCCCATGGCATCCGCATCACCGACGAGGTGGCGCTGGACTGTGCTCAGGAGGCGGCCGGCCAGCTTCGCTACGAGATTGAGGCGGCATTCAGCCAGGGATTGCCCAATACCCCCATGGCCGGCGCCCGGGTGCGTGTGATCTCCGGGAACTTCATCACCGCCCGACCGGTCGGCCTGATCGACGGCATCGATTTCCTTCACTCGGGCCTGGTGCGCAAAGTCGATACCGAGGGCATCCAGCGATCGCTGGACCTGGGTGCCCTTGTGCTGATCTCCCCATTCGGCTTCTCGCCCACCGGCGAAGCCTTCAACCTGAGCATGGAAGACGTGGCCACGTCCGTGGCCGTGGCGCTGCAGACCGACAAGCTGATCTTCATGACCGAGGTGCCAGGAATCCGAGTCGATGCCGAAAACCCCGACAGCGATATCGACACCGAGCTCCCCCTGGCAGATGCCAAACGCCTGCTGCAGGGCTTGCCAACCCCAACCGTTCCAACCGATACAGGCTTCTACCTGCAGCACTGCATCCGTGCCTGCGAGGGCGGGGTCGAGCGCAGCCACATCATTCCGTTCGCCATGGACGGCTCGCTGTTGCTGGAGATCTACGTGCACGATGGCATCGGCACCATGGTGGTCGACGAAAAGCTCGAGAGCGTGCGCGAAGCCACCATTGATGACGTCAGTGGCATCGTTGCCCTGATCGAGCCATTCGAGAAGGACGGCACCCTGGTCAAACGGGACCGGACCGAGATAGAGCGCGACGCAGGCAACTACACCATCATCGAACACGATGGCGTGATATTCGGTTGCGCGGCCCTCTATCCGTATCCGGAAGAACGCACAGGCGAGATGGCAGCCCTGACAGTTTCGCCACTTTCCCAGAGCCAGGGTGACGGCGAACGCCTGCTCAAACGTATCGAAGCCCGCGCACGGGCCCAGGGGCTGCAAAGCATCTTCGTTCTCACTACCCGTACCCTGCACTGGTTTCTCAAGCGCGGGTTCGCCCAGGTCAGTCCCGACTGGTTGCCCGAAGCCCGCAAGCGCAAGTACAACTGGGACCGCCGAAGCCTGGTTCTCGTCAAGAAGCTCTAAGCGATCCAGCGACTCCACGGGCTGCCTCGTGGCAGTCTGATGATGTCCGTCCTGCAGGCTTGATTTTCGTCAAGTCACAAAGATGTCATGCGCGGAGAATGGGCATTTATGCAAGGAAGGACGACGTCAAATGACAGAGCGCACCACACGCACCTCGAACGCGATCGCCGCCGCTGCGAGCACTTCCACCCAGAATCGCGGTAACCGGGCCACAAGAGCACTGGCCACCACCGGAACCAGCGCACAAAAAACGAGCGCGACCCGAACACGCTCAAAGGACTCGACTGTCGCAGCAGCCGACAAGACCCGCCGCGTGTCTTTGGGCGATGTCACAGGCAGCCAGCGTCCTGCACAGATCCGAAAAGCTTCGGTGAAGCAGAATGTGGCTGCCCGACAGGCCGGGCAGATGGCTGCTGTTCGCGACATCCTCTCTCGCCCTGAGACCGCTGCCAAGGAAAAGGCCGAATCGCTTCGCGCCATTCTGGAAGGGGCGGCGCCCGATGACGCAAGGGCTATCCGCGATTTCATCAAGGGTGAAACCAAGGCCCGCCAACGCAGCAGCCAGCTGGAAGTGAATCCAGACGAACAGCTTGCGAAGGACTGGCGAAGCGGGGCCTACCCTTACAGGAACCTCCTGTCCCGGCGTGTCTACGAGGCCCACAAGTACCTGCTCCAGGTCGAACTGCTCAAGCTGCAGGCCTGGGCCAAGGAAACCGGCCAGCGCGTGGTCATTCTTTTCGAAGGCAGGGACGCAGCCGGCAAGGGCGGCACCATCAAGCGCTTCATGGAGCACCTCAACCCACGGGGCGCCCGTGTGGTGGCCCTGGAAAAACCCACCGAGGTCGAGCGCGGGCAATGGTACTTCCAACGCTACGTACAACACCTTCCGACCGCCGGAGAAATTGTGCTGTTTGACCGCAGCTGGTACAACCGCGCAGGTGTCGAGCGGGTCATGGGCTTCTGCAGCGACGAGGAATACCAGGAGTTCATGCGTCAGGCACCGCAGTTCGAGCGCCATCTGGTGCGCAGTGGAGTCCACCTCATCAAGTTCTGGTTCTCTGTCAGCCGAGAGGAACAGCGGCGCCGCTTCAAGGAGCGCAAGGCCCACCCGCTCAAGCAGTGGAAGCTCAGCCCCATCGACATGGCCAGCCTGGACAAATGGGGTGACTACACCAAGGCCAAGGAAGCGATGTTCTTTGAAACGGACACCGCAGATGCGCCCTGGACAGTGATCAAGAGCGATTGCAAGAAGCGCGCACGCCTCAACGCCATGCGCTATGTGCTTCAGAAGCTGCCTTACACCAACAAGGACAGCACCAACATCGGCACCCTCGATTCACTGATCGTCGGGCGCGCTCATGTGGTCTACGAGCGAGGTGAGCAACCAGGCAGCGCCATCCTGTGAAGTCTCGGACTCTGGCGTGTGGTGGCCGGCAACTGGAGGGTCAGCTACTCTTGCGACGCACAACCAGAGCCACTGCGAGGCCGGCAAATGCCAGGAACCAGAGAAAAGACCAGTTGGCTATGGTCAGGCCCAGAAACGTCCAGTCAACGGCAGAGCAATCACCGCTGCCGCGGAAGATCATGGGAATCGCCCGCCTCAGCGGGAACGACTCGATCATGCCAAAAAAATCCCTGCCACACGACAACACTTCGGGTGGATACCACTGGAGCCAACTCTGGCGTGCCGCCACAAAGGCACCGAACACGGCTGCCGCGCCTGCTGCCGCCACGACAGCCCTGCGCGCTGTCGACCCCGCCAAAGAGGCACCAAGCGCCGCCAGAAGCCCCACCAGAATCAACGCATACCGCTGCACGATACACATGGGACACGGCTCCAGGCCCTCGACATGTTGCAGGTACATGCCGAATGCGAGCAGTCCCAGACAGGCCACTGCCACGAAGCCCAGCACACGACGCGGGTGACGGTCCAGCCAGGTGGACAGGGTGACGGCTGCGGACAAATTTGCTCCTGAAATTGAAACGAGGCGCCCGGTGGATCCGACCAGCGCCTCGGAGTTCCGGTTCGACGCTCAGCTGTCAGCGAATGCACGCTCGATCACGAACTGACCAGGACGGGTCGTGCTCCCCTCGACAAAGCCCCGCTTCTCGCACAGAGCCTTGAGGTCACGCAGCATTTCCGGGCTGCCACAGATCATGACCCGGTCTTCGGCCGGATTCAGGTCCGGCAGACCCAGGTCCTTGGCCAGTTGACCATTCTCGATGACATGCGGGATGCGTCCCTGGTGCACGAAGGCCTCACGCGTCACCGTGGGGTAGTACAGGAACTGCTGCTGCACCATGTCACCCAGAAACTCATCCTGCTTGAGCTGTTGTTCCAAAAGCTCGCGGTAAGCGAGTTCCTTGACCTCGCGCACGCCATGCACCAGAACCACCTGCTCGAACTTCTCGTAGGTTTCCGGATCGCGGATCACACTCAGAAAGGGTGCCAGTCCCGTTCCCGTAGCCAGCAGATAGAGACGCTTGGCCGGCAAAAGGTAGTCAATAAGCAGCGTTCCGGTGGGCTTCTTGCCGACGATCACCGTGTCTCCCGGCTGGATGTGCTGCAACCGCGAGGTCAATGGACCGTTCTGCACCTTGATGCTCAGAAACTCCAGGTGCTCGGCGTAATTGGGGCTGGCGATGCTGTATGCGCGCAGCAGTGGCTTGCCGTCCACCTTGAGGCCGATCATCGTGAAGTGACCGTTGGAGAAGCGCAATGCGGTGTCGCGTGTGGTGGTGAAGCTGAAAAGGCGGTCGGTCCAGTGGTGGACGGTCAACACACGCTCTTCCAGAAATGCACTCATGGTCTATCCTGTCAAGTAGGCTCCGGCGAAGCGGTTGGCCCGGGTTTCAGATTGCCCGCAGGCCGGTTGCGGCCGAACATGTGGACAATCTTCGATTTTAAGAGTCACCCCAGGCTTGCGCCTTGCGCTATGTCATGCGACAGCCCTCGGCGGACCATCGGAAGCTTGCTACAGTACCTGAGGGCACTGCGGTGAAGGTCGGCGATGATGCCATGGGATGCTTGTTTCAGAAACGAATTTGTTCTCATCTATACATAACCTCCAGACATAAAAGGACCCACCATGGCACGTACCGTTCAATGCATCAAGCTCGGCAAAGAAGCCGAGGGACTGGATTTCCCGCCTTACCCTGGCGAACTTGGAAAGCGAATATTTGACAATGTGAGCAAGGAAGCTTGGGCGGGCTGGCTTCGGCACCAGACCATGCTGCTCAACGAAAACCGCCTGAATCTGGCCGATGCGCGCGCCCGACAATACCTGGCAAGGCAAATGGAAAAACACTTCTTCGGTGAAGGCGCAGACGCGGCCGCCGGCTATGTGCCGCCCGCAGAAGGTGGGCAGGCCTGAGCAATCGGGACAATCCCAAGGTGTCAAACGCCCCGGCAGACGCCGGCAGTCCCGTTCGTCCTCCCCGGCAACCGCGCCATGCCATCGTGATCGGGGCCGGACTCGCCGGCGCATCCACGTGCGTTCAACTGGCGCGCCGTGGTTGGCAGCTCGATATCATCGACTCCCACGCAGGGCCTGCCATGGCGGCTTCGGCCTTGCCCGTAGGCATGCTCAGCCCCCACGTCACCCGCTCACCCACTCCGCTTTCTCGGCTGAGCGCGATTGGCGTGGCGTTGACCAGACGCGAACTTGAGGCACTGGTTCCTGCAGGCGGTGGTTGGCAGGAATGCGAGGTGGACAACCACGGGGCCGATGCTGGCCGCTGGCCTGCAGCCCTCGTTCGACCATCTGCACTGGTCTGCGCCTGGTTGGACGAAGCCAGGGCGAGGACCTCTGTACGCGGCCACTGGTCGTGTTCCATCACGCAATTGGAACAGGCACCGTCGCCTTGGGGCCAGCCAATGTGGCAGGCAAAGGACCAGCACGGTCGCGTCGTGGCTCAAGCGCCGGTGGTGGTCGTCGCGGCTGCCTTGGGCAGCCTGGACCTGATCAAGAGCAGCCGCCCGGCCAGCGACCCTGATGGACTGCCATTAAGACCGGTGAAAGGGCAACTGAGCCTGGCGGCCCTGCAGGGACGCCCGTTCTCGCCCAGACCCCAGCGCAACCAAGGCGTTTTCGTTCCCTGTTACGAAGACTCAGCGATGCCGCCCAGTTGGCCAGCTCGTGTCTGGACCATGGGCTCCACCTACGATCGGGGTGTGGACAACCGCGACATCACCGATGAAGCGCACCTGCGCAACGGGGCCAGCCTGAGTCAGCTCAATCCCCAGGCGGCCCAACACCTGGAAACCGAACGGCTTGCCGGTCGGCTCATGGGCTGGGCCGAGGTCCGATGTGCATCTCTGGATCGACTTCCCCTGGTCGGCGCATTGCCGGACATCCAGGTCGGGTCCCAAACGCCAGCCACCTCGACGGGCAAGCGTCGACACCCTCCCCTGGGCAACATGCCCCGGCGAGCCGGTCTGTACACCTTGTGTGCACTCGGATCCCGGGGCCTGAGTCTGGCCACGTTGTGTGGTCAGACTCTCGCCCGACAGCTTGAAGGTGAGCCTGACGATCTGGATCCGGACCTGATGGATGCACTCGACCCAGCGCGTTTCGCGTGGCGCAGAATGCGCCGGCAGCTACCCGTCGCGGCCTGACGTCCCGTCCCCTCTCAGAGCAATTCGAACCAATGGGACAGTTCCTGCGCCGTGGGGGGCCGGCTCACCAGGGCTGAAACACCCGCCCGGCGCGCGTGACTTCGGATGCGGCGGCGACGCCACCAGCCCGCCAGCGGCCCCGCCTGGTCACTCATGGCCATCGCCAGACCCTGCGGGTTGCGCTGCACGAACAGCTGCAGCAAGCTCCAGGCGTCTATCTGGTGCTCGTCCAGATTGAATACGCCGCAAGAATAGGTATTGCGTCCCAACCGATCCACTGCACTTTCGTTGTCAGCCACCTCGTCAATCTCGGTGATGCCAACACGCGTCAGTTCGGCAATCACGAGCATGCGGTCACCAGTACCGAGCCCTGCGAGCAGGGCCCGCTGGGGCGCTGGGGCCGGAACCTCACCTTCTCCCAGCTCAGCGGGTGCTGTGACATCCAGATCCAGCAAACCCGAGTCGGCCTGTCCCGCTGCATAGACCGAATCCAGATCGTGCAGCAACTCGCCCCAGGACAGCGGCCGGCTCAACACCCGCCAGGCATGCGAGGGAGGGTCATTGCCCACCCAGATCAGGCGCTGGCCCTGGGGCAGTGGCTTGGCATGGTAGAGCACCGCCTCCGCGCACGTTCCGTCCACCAGCACCACCTGTGCCGGTGCCGGCACGGCCGTGACTCCGGGCGCTGGCAGCGGCGTCCAGAGGCCATACGCCAAGTCTCGCTCCTCCGACAGTCGAAACACCGTGTTCAGCGCATGCCTCTCCACATCACTGAAACCTATAACGCTGATGAAAATGCGCACGCTGTCCATGGATGCAGATGTTACGCCGAGGGCGGATGGAATTGATTTCGCCTGCTCATCCAGGCCATCGGCTCTTGGATGACCCACACTTCAATCTTAATTACCAGAAGATATGACCCAATGACCATTTTGTAGTTTGAGGAATAACAGGTGACCACTAAAGTCATGCCCATGCCCGGTGGAATGGGTATGCACCGGCCGTTTCCAGACCATGGGATTGGGCCCGCAGCAACACCCGCGCACCGGTCCGACATGGCACGTCAACCACCAGACCGCAAAGACTTCGCCTCCGATGTACCAGTACTCTGATTTCGACCGACAGTTCGTCCACCTGCGCGCCACCCAGTTCCGTGACCAGCTTCAACGGTGGGAGGCGGGGACCCTGGGCGACGACGAGTTCAAGCCACTGCGTCTGCAGAACGGCTGGTACGTACAGCGCTTTGCGCCGATGCTGCGCGTGGCCGTACCCTACGGCGAGATTTCGGGTGCGCAGCTACGCGTTCTGGCCCGGATCGCGCGCGAATTCGACCACAAGGAAGTCCACGACCTGAGCAAGGCCAATGCCGCTCTGGCCGACGTACCCAGCCTGCCAGACCGCTGCGCCCACTTCACCACACGCCAGAATGTGCAGTTCAACTGGATCCCCCTGACCCGCGCGGCCGACGTCATGGACCTGCTGGCCAGCGTGAACATGCACGGCATCCAGACCAGCGGCAACTGCATCCGCAACATCACCACCGATGCCTTCGCAGGAATAGCCGTCGACGAAGTTGCCGACCCACGTCCCTTTGCTGAAATCTTGCGCCAGTGGAGCACGCTGCACCCGGAGTTCGCCTTCCTGCCGCGCAAGTTCAAGGTCGCCATCACCGGTGCAACTGAAGACCGAGCCGCCACGCCCTGGCACGACGTTGGTTTGCGGCTGGTGCGCAATGTCGACGGCGACCTGGGATTCCAGGTGCGTGTGGGTGGGGGCATGGGTCGCACGCCCATCATCGGCAGCGTGATCCGCGAGTTCCTGCCCTGGGCCCAGATCCTCAACTACCTGGAAGCCATTGTCCGCGTCTACAACCGGTTCGGCCGGCGCGACAACGCCTACAAGGCACGCATCAAGATTCTCGTCAAGGCCGAAGGCCAGCGCTTCATCGATGAGGTCGAGTCCGAGTACACCGACATACTGGAGAGGGACGGAGCACCCCATACCCTGACCCAGGCCGAACTTGACCGGGTCAGCGCCCATTTTGTGCAGCCTGATCTGTCCTGCGACCGCAAGAGCGCCGACGAGAAGATCGCGCACATCCTCAAAGCGGCGGCCGAGGACGACCTGGAGTTCAGCCGCTGGCTGCAACGCAACGTGCGTGCGCACCGCAACCCCGACCTGCGCGCCGTGACACTGTCGTTCAAACGTGTGGGCCAGGCTCCTGGAGACGCCACAGCCGAACAGCTTGAGCGGGCGGCCGACCTGGCCGAACGCTTCTCGGCTGGGGAAGCACGGGTCACCCACGAGCAGAACCTGGTGCTGCCCTGGGTGCGCTGCGACCAGCTGCCCGAACTCTGGCGCGAAGCCCGACGCCTGGGCCTGGCTCGCCCCAACATCGGCCTGCTCACCGACATGATTGCCTGCCCTGGTGGTGACTTCTGCGACCTGGCAAACGCCCGCTCGCTGCCCATTGCGCAAACGCTGCTGGAGCGCTACCGCGATCTCGACGAGCTGCACGACCTTGGTGAGATCGATCTGCACATCAGCGGCTGCATCAATTCCTGCGGCCACCACCACAGCGGCCACATTGGCATCCTCGGCGTCGACAAGGACGGACAGGAGTGGTACCAGGTCACTCTGGGTGGTTCCGACGGTTCACGCCTGTCGGGTTCAGCCACACCTGGCCGCGTGATCGGTCCATCGTTTGCCGCCGACGAAATGGGCGATGTGGTGGAAGCGGTTCTGGACACCTACCGCCGTCAACGCCATCCCGGTGAGCGCTTTGTGACCACCCTCCATCGTATCGGTCTCGACCCTTTCAAGGCGGCCACCCAGGCGGTCCGCACCCACACCGCACCTGGCAACAGGTCGGTGACCACAGCCTGAGACGCCAACAGAAAACACCATGAGCCCCACACCCCGCAAACTGGAACTGTATCGCGCTGACCGCTTCACGCCACTCGAGGCCGAGCAAGAGCGCCTTCAACTCCCCAATGATGCCGACCCGCGCACCGTCAAGCTGGAAGGCGTTCGGGTGGTTGAACTGCATTTCCCTCGCTTTGCCGATGGACGCGCCTTCAGCCAGGCCTTCCTGCTCAGGCGGCGTCTGGGATTCACCGGCGAAATCCGTGCGATCGGTGATGTGCTGGTCGACCAGTTGCAGCAAATGCAGCGCAGCGGCTTCACCCAGGCGGTGCTGCGTGCCGACCAGTCCGTTGAACACGGACATCAGCTTCTGGCGCACTACCCCGCGTTCTACCAGGGGGACGCCGTGCAGCCCATTCCCCGCTTCCTGGCCGAGTCCCACTGAACCATGAGCGCCATCGAACTCTACAACCGCCCCTCGCCGGACCACGCCGAAAAGGTGTCCCAGGCCCTCATGCTGTTGCGCAAGCAGGCCGCGCAACACCCTCGACTCATCCAGGCCTCAAGCCTGGGAGCTGAAGACATGGTGGTCACCCATCTGATCCACCTGGCCAACATCGACTGCGGGGTGTTTGTGCTGGATACGGGAAAGCTGCACGCCGAAACCCTGGCCCTGATCGGACAGATCGAACAGCGCTATGGCATCAGCGTCGAGGTGTTCAGGCCGCGCGCCGAAGCTGTGGTCCGCTTCGTCCGTGACCAGGGAGAAGACGCCATGTACCGCAGCATCGATCTGCGAAAGCGGTGCTGCGACATCCGGAAAATGGAACCGCTGTCGCGCGCACTTGCCGGCAAGGACGGCTGGGTCACCGGGCTCCGTCGCGAACAGTCCAATGCACGTGCCGATGTGGCCGCCATCGTGCAAGAGCCAGAACGGGTGAAGATCAGCCCCCTTGTCGACTGGAGCTGGGGTGATGTCTGGCACTTCATTGCCCAGCACCATTTGCCCTACAACGCCTTGCACGACCAGTTCTTCCCCAGCATTGGCTGCGCACCCTGCACACGGGCCATCGCCGTTGGCGAAGATTTTCGCGCCGGGCGCTGGTGGTGGGAGCAGGAAGGCGCCAAAGAGTGCGGCCTGCACGTACAGCCCGTCTCGACCCTGCCATCTCCCGTGGCCGAAAGCACCGCATCATGAACGCACGCACCGAACCCGACGTGATCCAGACCGCTCTTGACCAGGCAGCGAGCCACCACCTGAGCAACCGCCACCTCGATGCGCTCGAGGAAGAAACCATCTTCATCCTGCGCGAGGTGGCCGGTGCCTTCGAGCGCCCCGCCCTGCTGTTCTCTGGCGGCAAGGACTCACTGGTCATGCTCAAGTGCGCAGAGAAGGCCTTTGGCGCCGGCCACATCCCCTACCCGCTGCTGATGATCGACACCGGGCACAACTTTCCTGAGGTGACGGATTTTCGCGATCAGCGTGCGCGTGAACTGGGCGCCGAGCTGATCGTGCGCAGCGTCGAGGACTCCATGAAGAGGGGAACCGTGCGACTGGCCCATCCGGGAGAAAGCCGCAATGCCCACCAGTCGGTCACCTTGCTTGAAGCCATCGAGGAGTTCCGCTTCGACGCGCTGATCGGTGGTGCCCGCCGCGACGAGGAAAAGGCCCGGGCCAAGGAGCGCATTTTCAGCCACCGCGACAGTTTCGGACAGTGGCAACCCAAGGCCCAGCGCCCCGAACTCTGGACCTTGTTCAACACCCGCCTGCACCCTGGCGAGCACTTCCGCGTCTTTCCAATCAGCAACTGGACCGAGCTGGACGTCTGGCAGTACATCGCCCGCGAGAACGTGGCCCTTCCTTCCATCTACTACCGCCACCAGCGCGAGGTGGTCGAGCGCCGCGGACTGCTGGTCCCCGTGACCAAGCTCACGCCACCGCGCGACGGTGAAGAGGTTGTGGTCCGTGACGTGCGTTTCCGAACTGTCGGCGACATCACCTGCACCTGCCCAGTGGCCAGCACGGCGGCCACGCCCGAAGACATCGTGATCGAAACGCTCAAGGCCGACCTGAGCGAACGCGGGGCCACCCGCATGGACGACAAGACCAGCGACGCCTCGATGGAACGTCGCAAGAAGGAAGGCTATTTCTGATGAGCACAGCCACCACCCAGGACACCCGGCCCGCCCTCAAATTCATCACCTGCGGATCGGTTGACGACGGCAAAAGCACCCTGATCGGCCGCCTGCTGGTCGACAGCAAGGCGGTGTTGCAGGACCACCTGGCCGGCGTACAACGCCAGGGCGAGACCGATCTCGCCCTCCTGACCGACGGACTTTCGTCAGAGCGCGAACAAGGCATCACCATCGATGTCGCGTACCGCTACTTCAGCACAGAGGACCGCAAGTTCATCATCGGTGATGCCCCGGGTCACGAGCAGTACACCCGCAACATGGTCACCGCCGCCTCAGGCGCCGACGCCGCCGTGGTGCTGGTTGACGCCACCAAGCTGCCATGGCAGGACGCCGAACTGGCTTTGCTCCCCCAGACCCGCAGGCACAGCCTGCTGCTGAAGCTGCTTCGCGTGCCGTCGGTCATCTTTGCCGTCAATAAGCTTGACGCCGTGGCCGACAGCACCCGTGCCTTCCGCCACATTGCCGCCGCGCTGGAGCGATTCGCCCAAGACGCCAGCTTGAGCGTCACCGCCACTGTGCCGGTCTCGGCCCTCAAGGGCTGGAATGTGGTCGATCCGGCTGCCGAAAGCGACTGGTGCGGCTACCAGGGACCGACGCTGCTGGAGATCCTGGAGCACCTCCCAGTCACCCAGGCTGACGTCGACATGCCTCTGACCTTTCCGGTGCAATGGGTCGAAAAGCAGAGTTCGTCTTCGGAAACCCGTCAGGGTCGGCGCATTTTCTGGGGCCGCGTGGCCACCGGGCAAGCCAGCCCCGGACAGGCCGTGCGCATCCTCCCGAGCGGACAGACCGCCGTCATCGCGCAAGTGCTGAACCACACAAGGCAGCCTGGTGATGTCAGTGCCAACCATGGTGCCGGCATCGTCCTCGACCGCGAAGTCGACGTATCCCGCGGCGACTGGCTCTACGCCGACGGCGCGCCCGATCAGATCCAGGGTCAGCGCATCCTGCGCGCCACCGTGGCCTGGCTCGATGACGAAGCCCTGGTGCCGGGGCGTGTCTATTGGGCGCTGCATGGCCACCGCTGGGTCAAGGCCAAGGTGCAGCGAATCGTCCACCGGCTTGACATCCATACCCTGCAAGAGGAGGACGCCACCCAGCTGGAGCCGAACGCCATCGGGCACATTGAACTGGCCTTGCAGGAACCGCTGCTGACCCTGCCCTACAACCGGTCACGCACACTGGGCGCCCTCGTGCTGGTGGACACCGCCAGCCACCGCACCTCGGGCGCCCTGATGGTGCTCTGAACAGTCACTCGACATCCGGCCCTCGCCCTCGCGAGGGCTTTACTTTTGTCAACGCAAGGGCCTTGTCCGGGCACTATCCTGCCGGCAGCCTAAAATCCGGGGTTTTCCCGAATCCGCCACTCAACACCATGACCCACGTTGTCACCGAAGCCTGCATCCGCTGCAAGTACACCGATTGCGTTGACGTCTGTCCCGTGGACTGCTTCCGCGAGGGCCCCAACTTCCTGACCATCGATCCCGACGAGTGCATCGACTGCGCCGTGTGCATCCCGGAGTGTCCTGTCAGCGCCATCTACGCAGAAGAGGATCTGCCCAAGGATCAGGTGCACATGACGGCAATCAACGCGGAGCTGGCCAGGTTGCCCAACTGGAAGAGCATCACCAAGCGCAAGGAAGCGCTGCCCGATGCCGACGATTGGAAAGACCGCACCGGTAAGCTGTCCGAGCTGATTCGCTGACGCACCACATGGCCGAGCCGCCGGAGCCAGTGGACAACAGCACAACCCTGATCGAGACCGATGCGGTCGTCATCGGGGCCGGCCCGGTGGGTCTGTTCCAGGTCTTCCAGCTTGGCTTGCTTGGCATCGGGGCCCATGTCGTCGACGCGCTGCCCTACCCCGGCGGCCAACCGGTCGAGCTCTACCCCGACAAACCCATCTACGACATACCGGCCATCCCGGCTTGTACCGGACAGGAACTGACCGACGGCCTGCTCAGGCAGATCAAGCCGTTTTGTGCGCACTTCCATCTCGGGCAGACCGTCACCGTCGTCGAACGCCAGCCAGACGGACGCTTTCTGCTGGTCACCGACCGGCAGACACGCTTGTTGTGCCGCTCGGTCTTCATTGCAGCTGGCGTCGGGGCATTTGAACCGAAGCGCCTGAAACTGCCAGGCATAGAGGCCTTCGAGAACAGCCAGCTGTTCTACCATGTACGCCAGGCCGCAGACTTCGCCAGTCAGCATCTGGTCGTCGTGGGTGGCGACGATGCTGCTGTGCGCCGCGCCATCGAGTTTGCGCAACCCGGGCCCCACCGCGCCACCAGCGTGACCCTGGTTCACCGCCGCGACCTGCTTCAGACCCAGATCGACGGCATCGACCGGCTGCGCGAGTTGCGCAATTCGGGTGATCTACAGATCGTGGTGGGCCAAGTCACCGGCTTCGAAACCGCGAGCGGCCGCCTCAGCCACATCAGCATCACCGGCCCCGATGGAAAAGACCAGATGCTGGCACTCGACCGCCTCCTGGTCTTGCAGGGTCTGTCGCCCAAACTGGGGCCGCTGACGAGTTGGGGTCTGCAACTGGAACGCAAGCAGCTGGTGGTCGATGCGGAGACCTCTTCCACCAGCGTGCCAGGCATCTTTGCTGTCGGTGACGTCAACCACTATCCGGGCAAGAAAAAGCTGATCGTCTGCGGTTTTCACGAATGTGTGATGGCCGCCTACGCAGCTGCCCCCCTGATTCATCCAGATCAGCCCGTACGAGTTGAGTACACCACCTCCAGCAGCCGCTTGCATCAGCTGCTTGGAGTGGCTGGCACCGATACTGCAACGCTTTCACCCCAAGCCTAACAAACGGAGAACAGGCTTGAAAAAACCGGAAAAATGACGCTATAATTTGAGTCTGTTCCCTGATAGCTCAGTCGGTAGAGCGACGGACTGTTAATCCGCAGGTCCCTGGTTCGAGTCCAGGTCGGGGAGCCAAGAAACACGAGAGTCAGCAGGTTAGCGCCTGCTGACTTTTTTGCTTTCTGGTTTTGGCTGGTGCCAGTCTGGTGCCAGTTTCAGGTTTGATGAACATGGTCCAAGGATTCGCGCCGATCTGTTGTGCGAGCGCCGCATCATTGAATCGGCATGGACCATCACAAGGCGCGCACAGCCCCGGGTTCTTTTCTCTTCAAGAGACCGTCTGCTTGCTGCGAGAGCGCTGCGCACAAGATTTGACAGCGAATCCAGCAAGACCAAGGTGCCCGCAGGGACCTACAGTTGCAAACATGCCTCCACCGGGTGGGGAAACATCCTGCGTCGGCACCACGACTTCATCCGATCGGAATAAGCGGCTCTTGCGCCAGGCGCTTCATCTGCAGACTGACGCTGTTGCGATGCCGGCCCAGCATCTTCACCCGGTTGCTGAACGTGTACACCGCCGCAACAAACGTGGTTCATCCCCGTCTGCTCAATGTTGACCAGCGCCTTCGAGGCCTGATGCCTACGCTGAAGGTGGTGGCCGTAAGGTTCAGATACTCCGTCATCGCATCGTCGAATCGGAACATGGCGGCGGCCCAGGTTTCAAAGAAGGGCAACAACGCGCCTGGGTCCGTATCACTCAAGTGGATCTCCGCTCCGGCCGCACAAGCTCGGGGGGAGGAACGGGAACTTGAGGTGAGCGCGGCTGCTCAAAAAAAGTTAGAGACGTTGTCTTCCCAAGGGACCAGGAATGGCAGCAGGAAAGGCGCATCCCCGATGACCAGCGAAACTCACTTACTTTCCGAGCTCCGAATGAAGCATGGCACGGGTCGCGGTCGGGGCATGGCCGATCTGTCGCGACCCGGTTGGCTGGCGGCTGTTTCGACAGCCAGAAGTGTTGGCGTGGTTGCGACGTGCGTGCCCTTTATTGCTTCAATGTCTCCGAGTGAACGCGCACAAGCGTTCGGGGCGCTCGTGGAGGTCGATGTCGCGGACTTCAAGCCGGGAGAACTGCACACCGTTGCGTGGCGTGGCAAGCCAGTGTGTTTGCTTATGCGCACTCCGTCCATGCTCGATGCCTTGCGCGGCCACGATGCGTTGCTTGTCGACCCACAGTCAGATCGACGGGAACAAAAGCCAGAGTACGCGCGCAACGAGTTCGGCTCGGTTAGATCTGACATCGCCGTCATGGTGGTCCTTTGTACTCACCTTGGTTTCATTCCGTCCTTCCGGCCAGAGCCGGGCGCTGTTGACATCGGCGCATCTTGGCCAGGCGGCTTCTATTGCCCCTGCCACGGGTCGCGTTTCGATTTTTCAGGGCGTGTTTTCAAGAACGTGCCAGCTCCAAGGAACCTGGAAGTGCCGCCTCACCACCATATCGGCGCGTCAGTGCTGCCTATCGGCGAGGATCCGCCCTCGACCTGCCCCGAACGTGAGACTAGTAATCCGTGATTCGCCAAATCCTATTCTTCGTGATCATGGCTGTGTCGACAGCGGCGGCTGCCACTGCAGACGAAGCCGCAGTGCGTGCGACCCTACTGCGCCTGTTCCCTCACAGCTCAACCCAGGGGATCTCAAAGACACCCATTCCTGGCCTGTTCGAAGCAGCGATCGACGGCCGGATTGTCTATGTCACAGGCGATGGCCGCTATCTTCTCGGCGGACCGATTTTTGACGTCAATGCCGACCAAAACCTCACCGACATCCGGCTCGAACAGATCAACATGATTCCCTTTGGAAGCCTCCCTCTCGAATGGGCGTTCAAACGGGTCAAAGGTACGGGTGCACGAAAAATCGCAATCTTCGTGGGTCCTGACTGCGCCTACTGCAGGGTTCTCGAGCAGTCACTGAAGAGCATTGACAACCTTACCGTGTTTGTATTTCTCTTCCCAATTGAACAGATCCTCCCCGGCGCGACCGCCAAGTCCGTGGCGGTGTGGTGCGCGAAGGACCAGCTCAAGGCGTGGGACGAAATCGCACAAATTGGCACCACACCCCCTGGCGCTGTGACGTGCGAAAACCCAATTCCCAAGATCGTCGAATTCGCCAAAAAGCACCGAATAACCGGCACCCCAACGACGATTCTTGAGGACGGGCGGCGGTTGGTCGGAGCAGTTCCACGTGCCGAATTGGAGGCGCAGTTACAGAGATCGTCAAAGCGATGAGCCATGACAAGTGTTCTCTATGGTTACGATTCGATCCAATACGCATGAACTGCATGCTTGCCTGGTTGCTGTTGGCTTCATCCCCCTTGATGACCCGGAAACTGCAAGCAGAACCTCGCTGTTCCTGCTGCCGATGTAGCGGAGGCACTGCCACCGTGAGCAACCATGATGGCTTTGGTGATGGCCAGGCCCAGGCCAGCGCCATCCGATGAAGGGTGCGCGCGCGCCTTGTCGGCACGGTAGAACCGATCGAACAGCCGCGGAAGATCAGGTGCGTCAATCTGGTCGCCAGTGTTGGTGACACACAAACTAATGGAATCTTCCTGAGCGTAAATAGCCAGCTCAACATCGGTGCGTGGGTGCGCGTGCCGAAGTGCATTGGATAGCAAGTTGCTGATGGCTCGACGAATCATCAGGCGATCGCCCACCACACTGCCCGACCCCAACACCCGAAGGCGAATCTCCTTGTCTTCAGCGACAGCATCGTAGAAATCCAGAAGGCTCGCCACCTCGTCTTCCAGCGCGACATCTTCGCGATTTGGAAGTTGGATGCCGTGGTCCGTCTTTGCCAGAAAAAGCATGTCGGACACCATGCGAGCAAGGCGCTGTAACTCTTCGGCATTGGAGGCGAGGATGTCGCGGTACGTGTCCGGATCACGAG
>Ga0208242_100124_pt1 | contig 107423 bp, 106 predicted proteins | sample SubbioAug_CSW13A_FD_184825 | JGI IMG/M metagenome (GOLD analysis project Ga0208242, IMG submission 184825) | Serpentinite rock and fluid subsurface biosphere microbial communities from McLaughlin Reserve, California, USA - CR12Aug_CSW13A (SPAdes) | ecosystem: Environmental > Terrestrial > Deep... | reverse complement strand
GCGTGGTGGGAAGCCCGGCGACCTTTCGGCAAGGGCTGAAAGTCGTCCCCCTGGCCCCGAAGGCCCCGCCGGCGGTTCTGTCCGCCGCAGGCCTTAGGGTTAGCAACCTGCAACCCGCAGCGCCGCCTGGTGTTGCGTATTTGTACATGCCGCGTGCCTGCATTCCATCCCTTTCACCGGGTGCGCGGTCTAGGAAACTGCATGTCTGAATCTTTTGCCGCCCTGTTTGAAGAATCGCTGAAGCGCGCCGAAATGCGCCCGGGCGAGGTCATCACCGCCGAAGTGGTGCGCGTCGAGCACAACCACGTGGTGGTCAACGCTGGCCTCAAGTCCGAAGCCTACGTGCCCATCAGCGAATTCAAGAACGACCAGGGCGAACTCGAAGTCCAGGTGGGTGACTTCGTGTCCGTGGCCGTCGAGGCTGTGGAAAACGGCTACGGCGACACCATCCTGTCGCGCGACAAGGCCAAGCGCCTGGCTTCCTGGATGGCCCTGGAAAAGGCCCTGGAATCCGGCGATTTCGTGACCGGCACCACCGGCATGAAGGTCAAGGGCGGCCTGAAGGTCATGGTCAACGGCATCAGCGCCTTCCTGCCGGGCTCGCTGGTGGACAGCCGTCCGACCAAGGACCTGACCCCCTACGAGAACAAGACCCTGGAATTCAAGGTCATCAAGTTGGACCGCAAGCGCAACAACGTGGTGCTGAGCCGCCGCGCCGTGGTGGAAGCCTCCATGGGCGAAGAGCGCGCCAAGCTGCTCGAAACCCTGCGCGAAGGTGCCATCGTCACCGGCGTGGTCAAGAACATCACCGAATACGGTGCGTTCGTGGACCTGGGTGGCATCGACGGCCTGCTGCACATCACCGACATGGCCTGGCGCCGTGTGCGTCACCCGTCCGAGGTGGTGCAGGCCGGCCAGGAAGTCACCGCCAAGGTGCTCAAGTTTGACGCCGAGAAGCAGCGCGTCAGCCTGGGCCTGAAGCAGATGGGCGACGACCCCTGGATGGGCGTGGCCCGCCGCTACCCGTCCGGCACCCGCATGTTCGGCAAGGTCACCAACATCGCCGACTACGGCGCCTTCGTCGAGCTGGAACCCGGCATCGAAGGTCTGGTGCACGTGTCCGAAATGGACTGGACCAACAAGAACGTGGCCCCGAACAAGATCGTGTCGCTGGGCGACGAGGTCGAAGTCATGGTCCTGGAAATCGACGAAGACAAGCGCCGCATTTCCCTGGGCATGAAGCAGTGCAAGGCCAACCCGTGGCAGGAATTCGCGCAGAACACCAAGCGCGGCGACCGCGTCAAGGGCCCGATCAAGTCCATCACCGACTTCGGCGTGTTCGTGGGCCTGGCCGCTGGCATCGACGGTCTGGTACACCTGTCTGACCTGTCCTGGAACGAGCCCGGCGAAACCGCCGTGCGCAACTACAAGAAGGGCCAGGAAGTGGAGGCCATCGTGCTGGGCGTGGACGTCGAGCGCGAGCGCATCTCCCTGGGCATCAAGCAGCTCGACTCCGACCCGTTCACGACCTTCGTGTCGATCAACGACAAGGGCGCGACCGTGACCGGCAAGGTCAAGACGGTGGACGCCAAGGGCGCCGAGATCGACCTGGGCGATGACATCATCGGCTACCTGCGTGCTTCGGAAATCTCCCGCGACCGCGTGGAAGACGCCCGCAACGTGCTCAAGGAAGGTGACGAAGTCACGGCCGTGGTGGTCAACGTGGACCGCAAGACCCGCAACATCCAGCTGTCGATCAAGGCGAAAGACCTGGCCGAACAGCAGGAAGCCATGGCCAGCCTGAGCCAGAACTCTGGCAACGCCGGCACCACCAGCTTGGGCGCCCTGCTGCGCGCCAAGCTGGACAACAGCAACAACGGCTGATTGCTGCGTTGACCACGGGGGCCCGGTGCGAAGGCGTCGGGCCCTTTTTCTTGTCCCCTCCCACCGTATCGATCAGATGACCCGAAGCGATTTAGTGGAAGCGCTGGCGGCGCGGTTTGCGCAGCTGGGCCAGCGCGACGCCGAATGGGCGGTCAAGGCCATCCTCGAAGCGATGTCCGAGGCCCTGGTGCGCGGCCAGCGCATCGAGATCCGGGGTTTCGGCAGTTTCTCGATCAACCGGCGCCCGCCCCGCATCGGCCGCAACCCGCGTTCTGGCGAAAGCGTGGCCATCCCGGAAAAGCGGGTACCCCACTTCAAACCTGGGAAGGCCTTGCGACAGTCGGTGGACCGCGTGGCCTGAGTAGCCGCCGGGCACGGGCACGGCACCGCTACAATCCCCTGACCACCTGGGGGATCGTGTGAAGTACCTCGCGTGGCTGCTCAAAGCAGCCATTTTTTTCGTCCTGTTTGCGTTTGCCCTGAACAACCAGGCGGACGTGCGCCTGAACCTGCTGTTCGGGGCCTACTGGGAGGCACCGCTGGTGCTGGTGCTGCTGGCCACGTTGACGGCCGGCGTGTTCCTGGGTGCCGCCGTGATGCTGCCGCTGTGGCTGCGGGCCCGCCGTCAGGCCCGCGCAGCCGCCGCTTCCCCATCGGCCCCTGCCCCAGCGCCCGCCGCCGCCGACGACACCCCCCATGGAATTTGACTTCACCTGGCTGCTGTGGGCCCTGCCCCTGGCCTTTGCACTGGGCTGGCTGGCCTCGCGCTTCGATCTGCGGCAATGGCGTCTGGAAGGGCGGCAGGCACCGCGGGCCTATTTCCGCGGCCTCAACCACCTGCTCAACGAGCAGCAGGACCAGGCCATCGACGCCTTCATCGAAGCCGTCCAGCACGACCCGGACACCTCGGAGCTGCACTTTGCTCTGGGCAACCTGTTCCGCCGACGGGGCGATTACGACCGCGCGGTGCGGGTGCACGAGCACCTGCTGGCGCGGGGCGACCTGTCGTCGAAAGACCGTGAACGTGCGCAGCATGCGCTGGCGCAGGATTTTCTGAAGGCTGGCCTGCTGGACCGCGCAGAAACCGCGTTGCTCTCGCTGGAGGGCACGGCGTTCGAGTCGGAAGCGCGGCTGGCGCTGCTCGCCATCTACGAGCGAACGCGCGACTGGGACAAGGCGGCTGCGATCGCGCAACGGCTCGAAGGCCAGGACCAGGGTTCGTTCCGCCAGCGGCTGGCGCATTACCGCTGCGAGCACGCCGACCAGCTGCGCAAACAGGGCCGCACCACCGAAGCGCTGGCCCTGCTGGAAACGCTGGTAGGCCAGGTGCCCGACTCTGCCCGCGCCTGGATTTCGCTGGCCGACATGCGGCAGTCGCTCGGGCACACCGAAAGCGCGCTGGAAGCCCTGGAGGCCCTGGCGCGCCACGTGCCGCAGCACCTGCCGCTGGTCGCGCACAACCTGGCCCTCTGGGCCCGGCTGTGCCACCAGCCCCAGCGGGCCACCGCGGTGCTCACCGCCTACCGCTCGGCCCACCTGCCGTCGCTGGACGTGACACAGGCACTCGCCAGCCTGCAGCCCGATGCCGAAGCCGGCCGTCGGCTCTACCTGGAACACCTCCAACAGGAGCCGTCGCTCGTGGCGGCCGGCTTCTGGCTGGCGGGCGGCGGCTTTGGCAACGATCCGTCGGAGCAGCTGGTCAAGCAGGCCATCGACCGCGCCTGCGACCCGCTCAAACGCTACCGCTGTGCCGCCTGCGGCTTCGAGGCCCGCCAGTACTTCTGGCAATGCCCCGGCTGCCAGGGCTGGGACACTTACCCCCCGAAACGGGTCGAAGAAATCTGAACCTGGGGCGCGAGTTGGCCCCGGTCGTAGCGCCGCTGCATCGCTTCCAGCCCATGGACCTTGCCGATGCGGCTGGCCATGCCGGCGCTGCCAAAGGCCTCGTAGCGCGCCGCGCAGATGGCCTGCATGGCCTGGGTCGCGGCTTTGTAGAACTTGCGCGGGTCAAAGTTCTTGCGGTCTTCGGCCAGGTGGCGGCGGATGGCGCCGGTGGAGGCCATGCGCAGGTCGGTGTCGATGTTGACCTTGCGCACGCCGTTACGTATCCCCTCGACGATCTCTTCCACCGGCACGCCATAGGTCTGCCCCATGTCGCCGCCGTACTGGTTGATGGTGGCCAGCCAGTCTTCGGGCACGCTGGAGCTGCCGTGCATGACGAGGTGCACGTTGGGAATGCGGGCATGGATCTCGCGCACGCGGTCGATGCGCAGCACCTGGCCGGTGGGCTTGCTGGAGAACTTGTAGGCGCCGTGGCTGGTGCCGATGGCGATGGCCAGGGCATCGACCTGGGTTTTCTGGACGAAATCGGCCGCTTCGTCGGGGTCGGTCAAGAGCATGGCATGGTCGAGCTCGCCTTCGGCGCCATGGCCGTCTTCTTCGCCCGCCTGGCCGGTTTCGAGCGAGCCCAGACAGCCAAGCTCCCCTTCCACCGACACACCGCAGGCGTGGGCCAGCGCGACGACCTGGCGCGTGACCTGCACGTTGTAGTCGTAGCTGGCGGGGGTCTTGCCGTCTTCCAGCAGGCTGCCGTCCATCATGACCGAACTGAAGCCCGACTGGATGGCGCGCACGCACACACCGGGCGAGGCCCCGTGGTCCTGGTGCATGCACACCGGGATGTGCGGGTACATCTCGATGGCCGCGGCAACGAGGTGACGCAGGAAGGGTTCGCCGGCGTAGGAACGGGCGCCGGCGGAGCCCTGCAGGATCACCGGGCTGTCCACCGCGGCAGCGGCCTGCATGATGGCCTGCACCTGTTCCATGTTGTTGACGTTGAAGGCGGGCAGACCGTAGCCGTGTTCGGCGGCGTGGTCCAGCAGCTGGCGCAGGGAGATGAGGGCCATGGTTGTTGAGTCCTGAAGGGGGATGGGATGAGCGGTGGTTCAGTCGAGCGCGGCGCGGCGGGCCAGCACCTCGAACGCCGGCAGGGTCTGGCCCTCGAGCACTTCGAGGAAGGCACCACCGCCGGTGGAGATGTAGTCGATCTGGCGCTCGATGCCGAACTTGGCAATGGCGGCCAGCGTGTCGCCGCCACCGGCGATGCTGAAGGCCGGGCTTTGTGCGATGGCGCGCGCCAGGGTCTCGGTCCCGCGGGCGAAGGCGTCGAATTCGAACACCCCAACTGGCCCGTTCCAGACGATGCTGCCCGCCGACTGGAGCTGCGCCGCCAGACGGGCCGCCGTCTCGGGGCCGATGTCGAGGATGAGGTCGTCGTCGGCGACCTCGGTGGCGGCCTTCACCGTGGCCGGGGCGTCGGCGGCAAAGGTTTTGGCCACCACCACGTCGGTCGGAATGGGCACGGCCGCCCCGCGCGCCTCCATCGCCTCGATCACGGCGCGCGCGGCACCGACCAGGCCGGGCTCGCACAGGCTGCGCCCGACGTTGGGCCCGGCCGCCTGCATGAAGGTGTTGGCGATGCCCCCGCCCACGATGAGCCCATCCACCCGCCTGGCAAGGCTCTGCAGGATGCTGAGCTTGCTGCTGACCTTGGAGCCGCCCACGATGGCGACCAGCGGACGGCGCGGGTTTTCCAGCGCCCGGGTGATGGCGTCCATCTCGGCCGCCAGCAAGGGGCCGGCACAGGCCACTGGCGCGGTCTGGGCGATGCCGTGGGTGGTGGCCTCGGCGCGGTGGGCCGTGCCGAAGGCATCGTGCACGAAGATGTCGCACAGGGCGCCCAGTTTGGCCGCCAGGGCCGGGTGGTTCTGCTTTTCGCCCGGGTTGAGGCGGCAATTCTCCAGCAGCACCACCTCGCCGGGGCGCAGGTCGAAACCGCCCTCCACCCAGTCGGCCACCAGCGGCACGGGCTGGCCCAGCAGTTCGGCCATGCGGGTCGCCACGGGGGCCAGGCTGTGCTCCGGCTTGAAGGTGCCTTCGGTGGGGCGGCCCAGGTGAGAGGTCACCATCACCGCGGCACCGGCGTCGAGCGCCAGGCGGATGGCGGGCAGCGAGGCCCGGATGCGGGTGTCTTCGGCGATGCGGCCGTGTCGGTCCAGGGGCACGTTCACATCGGCACGCACGAACACCCGTTTGCCCGCGGCAAAACCGCTGGCACAAACGTCGGTGAATCGCAAGCACTGCATGGCAGGTCTCCTCAGGCGGTGTGGCGGCCCACGACACGGGCCATTTCGAGGCATTGGTTGGAATAGCCCCACTCGTTGTCGTACCAGCTGACGACCTTGACGAAGGTACCGTCCAGTGCGATGCCGGCATCGGCATCGAACACACTGGTGCAGCGCTCGCCGCGGAAGTCGGTCGAAACGACCTTGTCGTCGGTGTAGCCCAGGATGCCGCTCAGGGCACCCTGGCTCTGCGCCTTCATCTCGGCGCAAATTTCGGCGTAGGTGGCGGGCTGCTCCAGTTCGGCGGTAAGGTCCACCACCGACACGTCGGAGGTGGGCACGCGGAAGGCCATGCCGGTGAGCTTGCCCTTGATGGCGGGGATGACCTCGCCCACCGCGCGCGCCGCCCCGGTGCTGCTGGGGATGATGTTTTCCAGGATGCCGCGGCCGCCGCGCCAGTCCTTGCCCGAGGTGCCGTCCACCGTTTTCTGGGTGGCGGTGGCGGCGTGCACCGTGGTCATGAGGCCGCGCTTGATGCCCCAACGGTCGTGCAGCACCTTGGCCACCGGCGCCAGGCAGTTGGTGGTGCAGCTGGCGTTGGAGACGATGGGCTGCCCGGCGTAGCGGTGGTGGTTGACACCGTGCACGAACATGGGCGTGTCGTCGTGGCTCGGGGCCGAGATCACCACCTTGCGCGCCCCCGCCGCCAGGTGCTTGCCGGCGCTGGCCTGGTCGAGGAACAGGCCGGTGGACTCGATCACCACGTCCACCCCCACGTCGGCCCAGCGCAGCTGGGCCGGGTCGCGCTCGGCGGTGAGGCGGATGGTCCGGCCGTTCACCACCAGGGTGTCACCCTCCACCGCCACCTCCCCCTGGAAACGGCCGTGCACGCTGTCGTGGCGCAACATGTGGGCAAGGTAGCGCGGTTCGAGCAGGTCATTGATGGCGACGATCTCGAGGTCGGCAAAGTGGCGCTCGGCGGCGCGGAACACCATGCGGCCGATGCGGCCAAATCCGTTGATGCCAACGCGTAAGGTCACGGGGTTCTCCTGGGTGATGAACATTCGGGCAACAGCCGGCCCGGCCGTCCCCCGAGGGACGGCTTGAGGCCAGGGCAATGAAGAGGGGGGGCCGCTCAGCCGGTGGCCGGCATGAGCGCGTCGGGCATGAGGGCCGAGAAGTCGGCGATCACGCGGTCGGGGCCGCAGGACTCGATCGGCTCGCCCATGTTGTAGCCATAGGGCAGCGCCCAGACGGCGACCCCGGCGTTGCGCGCGGTGGCCACGTCGATGGAAGAGTCGCCCACGAACAGGCAACGCTCGGGCGCGACACCAAACCGCAGCAGGCAGTCCGCAATCGCCAGCGGGTTGGGTTTTTTCACCGGCAAGGTGTCGCCGCTGATCACCCGGTCGAACAGCGGTGCCATGGCATGGGCGTCGAGCACCGCCTGCGTGTAGCGGCCCTCTTTGTTGGTGACCACGGCGAGCTTCACGCCCCGGGCGCGCAGGGCCTGCAGCGTCTGGCGCACCTGCGGGTACAGGTGGCTGCGGGTGCCACAGCGGCGCTGGTAATGCTGGCCGAAGAGGGCTTCGATGGCGGCAAACCGGTCGGACTGGCGCACCGCCTCGGCCGGCCGGCCCCACCGGAAGGCCAGCGCCTGGATCAGCAGCTCGCGCGTGCCGTGGCCGATCCAGCGGTCCACGCGCGCCTGCTCCACCGGCGCCAGGCCGATCTCGGCCAGCGTGTCATTGACCGCGTCGGCGATTTCGGGCGAGGTCTCGATCAGCGTGCCGTCGAGGTCGAACAGGATGAGGTCGTAGGGATAGGGATGGGTGGACATGGGCGGCGCTCCGTTCACACCGGGGATTTCACCAGATCCTGCACCGCTTGCGCCACCGCCTGGGCGGTGAGGCCGAAGTGACGGTACAGGTCCTGGGCCGGGGCCGATTCGCCAAAGGTGGCGAGGCCCACCACGGCGCCGCCGCGGCCGACGTACTTGCGCCAGAAGTCCGGGTGGGCGGCCTCCACCGCCACGGTGGGCAGGTGCGGCGGCAGCACGGCGTTCTGGTAGTCCAGCGGCTGGCGGTCGAACACGCTGGTGGACGGCATGGACACCACGCGCACCCGTATGCCCCGCACCGCCAGCAGGCGCTGTGCCTCGATGGCGAGCGAGGTTTCGGAGCCGGTGCCGATGACGACCGCCTGCGGCGCGTCCACATCGGCCAGCACATAGCCCCCGCGCCGGACGGTCCCGGCGGTGACGCCGGAGGTCAGCCGCGGCAGGTTCTGGCGGCTCAGGCACAGGGCGCTCGGCCCATCGCGCCGCTCGAGAGCACAGGCCCAGGCGACCGCCGTTTCCAGCCCATCGGCGGGGCGCCACACGTCGAGGTGGGGGATCAGGCGCAGGCTGGGCACGTGCTCCACGCTCTGGTGGGTGGGGCCGTCCTCGCCCAGGCCGATGGAATCGTGGGTGAACACGTGGATGACGCGCTGCTTCATGAGCGCGGCCATGCGGATGGCGTTGCGGCTGTAGTCGCTGAAGGTGAGGAAGGTGCCGCCATAGGGAATGTAGCCGCCGTGCAGCGCCATGCCGTTCATGATGGCGGCCATGCCGAACTCGCGCACGCCGTAGCTCAAGTGGTTGCCCCAGCGGTCGCGCCCGGCCGGGGTGCAGCCTTTGAAATTCGTGAGGTTGGAAGCCGTGAGGTCGGCACTGCCACCGAAGAACTCGGGCACCAGGGGGCTGAGGGCGTCGAGCGCGTTCTGGCTGGCCTTGCGGGTGGCGACGGCATCGGCCCGGGCCGACAGGCTGGCAAAGACCTCGGGCAGGCGTTGGCCGAACGCCGGCAGCAGATCGCCGCGCAAACGGCGCTCGAACTCGGCCGCCAGGGCCGGGTAGGCGGCGCGGTAGCTGTCGAAGCGCTGGCGCCAGGCCGCCTCCAGGCCCTCGCCGCGGTCGCACGCGTTCCAGGCGGCGGCCACGTCGGCGGGTACCTCGAAGGGGGCGGCGGTCCAGCCCAGGGCTTCGCGGGTGGCCTGGACCTCGGCCGCGCCCAGTGCGGCGCCGTGCACGTCGTGCGTGCCGGCCTTGTGGGGCGAACCCTGGCCGATCACGGTCTTGCAGCAGATCAGGGTGGGCCGGCCGTCGGGCCGTGCGGCCTGTGCCTTGGCGGCCCGGATGGCGGCGTCCACGGCCGCGGCGTCGTGCCCGTCCACGTCGCGGATCACGTGCCAGCCATAGGCCTCGAAACGCTTGGGCGTGTCGTCGGCGAACCAGCCTTGCACATGCCCGTCGATGGAGATACCGTTGTCGTCGTAGAAGGCCACCAGCTTGCTCAGGCGCAGCGTGCCGGCCAGCGAACACGCCTCGTGGCTGAGGCCCTCCATCATGCAACCGTCACCCAGGAAGACGTAGGTGTGATGGTCCACGATGGGGTGGCCGGGCCGGTTGAACTCCAGGGCCAGCTGTTGTTCGGCCAGGGCCATGCCCACCGCGTTGGCCACGCCCTGCCCCAGCGGACCGGTGGTGGTTTCCACGCCAGGCGTCAGGCCCACTTCGGGGTGGCCGGGGGTTTTGCTGTGCAGCTGGCGAAAGCGCCGCAGCTCGTCCATGGGCAGGTCGTAGCCCGTCAGGTGCAGCAGCGCGTACAGCAGCATGGAGCCGTGGCCGTTGCTCAGCACGAAACGGTCGCGGTCGGGCCAGTGGGGGTTGGCGGGGTGGTGGCGCAGGTGGCGGTGCCAGAGCACCTCGGCGATCTCGGCCATGCCCATGGGGGCGCCGGGGTGGCCGCTGCTGGCCTGTTCCACCGCGTCCACGGCGAGCATGCGCAGGGCATTGGCCATGCGGCGCGCGAGCTCGGGCGCGGGGGCCTGGGTGGCGGGGGTGTCGTTCATGTTCATGGTGTGGCGTCCTTCCCGTGGGTTCAGGCCAGGCCCGTGGCGCGCCGCTTGCGGTCCATCATGCGCCAGATGAAGGGGGTGAAGATGAGCTGCATGGCCAGTTCCATCTTGCCGCCCGGCACGACGATGGTGTTGGCGCGGCTCATCCAGGAGCCTTCGATCATGCTCAGCAGGTAGGGAAAGTCGATGCCCTTGGGCTTGGCGAAACGGATCACGACCATGCTCTCGTCGGCACTGGGAATATCGCGCGCAATGAAGGGGTTGGACGTGTCCACCACCGGCACGCGCTGGAAGTTGACGTGCGTGAGGCCGAACTGCGGCACGATGTAGTTCACGTAGTCGGGCATGCGGCGCAAGATGGTGTCCACCACCGCTTCCTGGCTGTAGCCGCGCTGGGTCTTGTCGCGGATGAGCTTCTGGATCCACTCCAGGTTGATGGAGGGCACGACGCCGATGAGCAGGTCGGGGTACTGGGCGATGTTGACCGTGTCGGTCTTGACCGCACCGTGCAGGCCCTCGTAGAAGAGCATGTCGGTGCCGGCGGGCAGCTCTTCCCAGGGGGTGAAGGTGCCGGGGGCCTGGCCGTAGGGTGCGGCCTCTTCGGCGTTGTGCAGGTACTTGCGGCACTTGCCGGTGCCGTCGGTGGCGTACTGGCGGAACAGCGCCTCAATGTCCTCGAACAGGTTGCCTTCGGCCCCGAAGTGGCTGAAGTGGCGGTTGCCCTGGGCCTCTTCCTCGGCCATGAGCTGTTTCATGGCCTGGCGGTCGTAGCGGTGGAAGCTGTCGCCTTCGATGACGGCGGCCTTCACCTCCTCGCGGCGGAAGATGTTCTGGAAGGTGCGCGTCACCGTGGAGGTGCCCGCACCGGACGAGCCGGTGATGGCGATGATGGGATGGCGTTCGGACATGGCGGTCTCTGAAGGGTGGAATGGGGCTCAGGCCACGCAGTCGCGAAACAGGCTGCGTTCGGCGAACAGCGGGGTGTCGTCCTTCACGGCCACGGGCTCGGCGTGGTAGCGCTCGATGCGCTCCACCTCGTGGCGCGAGCCGAACACCAGCCCGATGCGCTGGTGCAAACCGGTGGGCTGGACCCCGAGCACCGGTGCGCGGCCGGTGCTGGCGCGGCCACCGGCCTGCTCCATCACCATGGCAATCGGGTTGGCCTCGTACAGCAGGCGCAGGCGGCCGGGCTTGGTCGCGTCCTTGGTGTCGCGCGGGTAGAGGAATACCCCGCCGCGCATGAGGATGCGGTGCGCCTCGGCCACCATCGAGGCGATCCAGCGCATGTTGAAGTCCTTGCCGCGTGGGCCCGAACGGCCCGCCAGGCACTCGTCCACGTAGCGCTTCACGGGCGCTTCCCAAAAGCGGCTGTTGGAGGCGTTGATGGCGAATTCCTGCGTGTCCGGCGGCACCTGGATGTTGTGGTGCGTGAGCTTGAACTCGCCCAGGTTGGGGTCGAGCGTGAAGCCGTGCACCCCGGTGCCCACCGTCAGCACCATCATGGTGGTGGGGCCGTAGAGCGCGTAGCCGGCCGCCATCTGCTGGGCGCCGGGCTGCAAGAAGTCTTCGGCGGTCACGTCGCGCCCGCTGTCTATCACCGCCTGCGGCGCACGCAGGATGGAAAAGACGCTGCCCACCGACACGTTCACGTCGATGTTGCTGGAGCCGTCCAGCGGGTCGAACACCAGCAGGTACTTGCCGCGCGGAAACTGGCGCGGGATGTTGTAGGGCCCGTCCATCTCCTCGCTGGCCATGCCGGCCAGGTGGCCGCCCCATTCATTGGCGCGCAGGAACATCTCGTTGCTGATCACGTCGAGTTTCTTCTGCGTTTCGCCTTGGACGTTGACGCTGTCGCCCCCGCCTTGGTTGCCCAGCACGTTGCCCAGGGCGCCAAAGGCCACCGAGCGCGCAATGGCCTTGCAGGCCAGCGCCACGTCGAGGATGAGGGCGTTGAAGTCGCCACTGGCGTCGGGGAAGCGGCGGCGCTCCTCGATGAGGAACTGCGTCAGGGTGGAGCGTTGGGACAGGGGCATGGCGGGTCTCGGTTCGGGTTGGGTCTTCAGGCAGGCAGGCGCAGCCAGCGCTGCAGGTCGTCCAGGGACGTGCTGGCCAGGTCGGGCAACACGCGCAAGGCACCCGAGAAGTCGTGGTGGGCGGTGAACGGGTTGGGCGTGATGACCGTGGGCAGACCGGCGGCGCTGGCGGCCCGCAGTCCGTTGGCCGAATCTTCGAAGGCCAGGCAGGCGTCGGCCGGCAGGCCCAGGCGCTTGAGCGTGTTGAGGTAGACCTGCGGGTGGGGCTTTTTGAGCGGGGCGGTGGACGCGTCTTCGATGACCTCGAAACGGTCCATCCAGCTGGCGCCCAGGGCCTGGCGCAGCAGCGCCGCGATGTTGACGGGCGAGGTGGTGGTGGCGATGGCCAGACGCAGCCCGGCCCGCAGCGCCGCTTCGATCAGCGTCAGCACCCCCGGGCGCAGGTGCACCTGCCCGTCGCGCACCGCCTGCTCGTAGGCCGCGGTTTTGTTCAGGTGCAGGCGCTCCACCGTTTGCGCCACGCCCTGGCCGTCGAGCTCCCTGAGGTCGGGTTGCACCTGGCGCCAGTGGTGCAGGATGCGCTCCTTGCCCCCCGACACGTGGAGCAGACGGGTGTAGGTGGCCAGGTCCCAGTGCCAGTCCAGCCCCTCGGCCGCGAACGCCTGGTTGAAGGCGGCCATGTGGGCCATTTCGGTATCGGCCAGGGTGCCGTCAACGTCAAAGATCAGGGCTTCCAGCATGTCTTGTCTCCAGGGTTGCCCGGTGTGGGCAACGCGTTCTCAAACTATAAGCACACGCTTAAATAAGGTAAATTCAGTATTAATTCCATATTTGTTAAGGATTTACTGAATGAAGAACGCCACCTTCCGGCAGTTGCGGGTCTTCGTTGAGGTAGCCCGGCACCTGAGCTTCGCGCGCGCGGCCGAGGTGTTGCACCTGACCCCGCCGGCGGTGACCATGCAGGTCAAGGAACTGGAGGGGCATGTGGGCCTGCCCCTGTTCGAGCGCAATGGGCGCCAGGTGAGCCTGACCACGGCCGGCGAATACATGGTGGTGTACGCCCGCAAGGTGTTGGCCACGCTCAAGGACGCCGAGGACGCCGCGGCCCGGCTCAAACGGCTCGAAGTGGGCACGCTGACCATCGGCATGGTGAGCACCGCCAAGTACTTTCTGCCGCGGCTGCTGGCCGAGTTCCAGCAGGAACACGCCGGGGTGGAGATCCGGCTCGCGGTGGGCAACCGGGCACAGCTGCTGCAGATGTTGCACGGCAACGAGGTGGACATCGCCGTGATGGGCCAGCCACCAACGGAGCTCGCGACGCGGGCCGAGCCGTTTGCCGCCCACCCGCACGTGTTCGTGGCCCCCATCGACCACCCGCTCCTGAAGGTGGGGCACCCCACGGTGGAGTCGCTCAGCCCCTACGGATTCATCCTGCGCGAACGCGGTTCGGGCACCCGCGCGGCGATGGAGAAGTTCCTGGAGCCCTCGCGCATGGAGCTGCGGGTGGTGATGGAGATGTCGAGCAACGAGACGATCAAGCAGGCGGTGATGGCGGGCATGGGCATCAGCTTCCTGTCGCTGCACACCATTGGGCTGGAGTTGGAACACGGCCTGATCGCCACGCTCGATGTGGAGGGGGGGCCGGTGGTGCGGGCCTGGAACCTGGTGCACACGCTGTCAAAGCTGCTGTCGCCGGCAGCGGAGGCGTTCCGCTACTTCATGCTGGAACGGGCCGAAGGCCACCTGGCGCACAAGTACGGGTCGCTCATCCGGCTCACGCCAACCTAGTTTGTCATGGACAATTTTCCAACACGGGGCTAAGATTTCCGATGTGAATACCCCGACCATCCCCATCAACACAGCCCCTGTGCCCCGCTGGCTGGGCATTGCCGGGCTCATTCCTTTCGCAGCCTTGGCCGCTGCGGTGTGGCTCTGGCCCGCACATGCGGCGCGGGCCCATGCGGCGTTACTGGGCTATGGCGCGGTGATCTTGAGTTTCGTTGGCGCCATCCACTGGGGGCTGGGCATGGCCACGGCCGCGGACAGGTCTGGCCCCTACCTGTGGAGCGTGGTGCCCTCGTTGCTGGGCTGGGCGGCATTGTTGCTGGGGGCCGGCTGGGGTTATCCGGTGTTGCTGCTGGGGCTGTGGGCACACTATGCCCAAGACCGCCGTTGGCGCGGTCTTGCCACATTGGCACCCTGGTACCTGCCGCTGCGCACCCAGCTCACTCTGGTGGCCAGCGCATGCCTGCTGCTGGGCTGGGGCGCCGTGGCAGTGAACGGCTGAGCCTACCCCACCCTGGGCCGTCAAGGCCAGGCGCGCGCGGCGCCGCTGCGCATGCGCCACGCCTGGACCTGCAAGGTCACGTCGCTGGCGCGGCGCAGCACCGTCACCCGGTCGGGAATGCCGCGGCGGTTCAATGCCATGGCCGCGCCGCCGGCCCAGATCTCCACACCGGGCGGCAACTGGTCGGCCAATTGTTCCAGGCTGTCGATCACGTCACGCCGCGAGGCGTGGGCACTGAAGCTCAAGGCCACCACGTCGATCTGCAACTGCCGGGTGGCCTGCACGATGTCGGCCAGCGGCGTGGATATGCCCAGGGCCAGCCGCTCACACGACTCCAGCGCGAAAAAGCATTCCGCCATCAGCAGCCCGAGCCCGTGCTGCTCGGGCGGCGTGGTGGTCAACAGCACACGCGGAGGGCGCTGCAGGGACTGCCCACCGGCGTCGACCCCGGCAATCGCCTCCCGCAGCACGGTCTGCAGCACCTCGGTAAAAAGGTGCTCCTGGTAAACCGACAGCTCGCCCCGCAACCAGGTTTCGCCCACCAGCACGCACAGCGGCGCGACCAGCTGCTCCACCGTCACACCCAGGCCCTGGCGCAGGATTTGCTGCTGCAGCGCCTGCCGGATCAGGTCGGTGCGGTTGTCCATCAGCCAACGCAGCCAAAGCCCATGGACATCGGCCAGCCCGCTGCCGGCCTCCCCTGGCGACACGACCCGGGGCTCGGCAGCGGACGCGTCGGCACGGGCCAGCAGCTCCAGCTGCTCGACCGTCAACGAAACGACCTTGCCGGGCCGGTGGCCCGCATCGAGCAGGCGCTTGATGACCCGCAGGCGCTGCACCTGTGCGTGTGGGTAGGCACGCTCGCCATTCGCGTCGCGCAGGGGCGTAGGAAAACCGTAACGCCGCTCCCACACCCGCAGGGTGTCCTTGCCCAGGCCGGTGTCGCGCTCCACTTCTGCGATGGACCACATCACATCGGGCGAACTGGACTCGGGCTGATCGGAATGGGGTTCGTTCATGGTTGCATCCGTTGGCGGGTGCGCTGCGTAGTCTGGTTGAAAACCAAACCATTGCACACGCGAACGCAACTTTAGCATACAATGAATTTGTCTAGGACAATAAATCACCACCGTCAGGAGTCCGCATGAAAGTCGCCATCGTTGGTTCGGGCATTTCCGGCTTGGCCGTTGCTCACAAGCTGCGTGGGCAAGCCAGCGTCACCCTGTTCGAGGCAGGCGACTACTTTGGCGGGCACACCCACACGGTGGACGTGACGCTGCCCGGCCCCGACGGCTTGGTCACCCATGGCGTGGACACCGGTTTCCTGGTGTTCAACGAGCGCACCTACCCCCAACTGATCGCCCTGTTCGCCGAGTTGGGGGTGGCCACGGCGCCGTCGGACATGTCGTTTTCGGTTCAGGTGCCGGGTGTGCGGGGCCAGCAGCCGCTGGAGTGGAGCGGCAGCAGCCTGGCCACCGTGTTCGCCCAGAAGCGCAACCTGATGAGCCCGCGCTTCCTGGGCATGCTGAGCGACCTGCTGCGCTTCAACCGCCTGTGCACGCGCCTGGCGGAGGAGCAGCGCGAGGCCGCGATGGTGCAGCCGCTGCACGATTTCCTCGACCAGCACCGCTTCGGCCAGGCCTTCCGCGACTGGTACTTCCTGCCCATGCTGGGGTGCATCTGGAGCTGCCCGACCGACCAGATGCTGCGCTTCCCGGTGGCCACCATGATCCGTTTCTGCCACAACCACGGGCTGCTGCAGGTGAACGACCGCCCGCAATGGCACACGGTGGCAGGCGGGGCCCGGCATTACGTGGAGCGGATCGTGGCCGAGGTGCCCGATGCGCGCCTGAACACCCCGGTGCGCCGCGTCGCCCGCGACGCCGCCGGCGTGACGGTGTTCACCGACCACGGCAGCGAGCGCTTCGACCAGCTGGTGCTGGCCGCCCATTCGGACCAGGCCCTGGCGCTGCTGGAACGCCCCACCGCCGCCGAAGCCGAGGTGCTGGGCGCGATCCGCTACCAGCCCAACCGCGCCGTGCTGCACACCGACACATCGGTGCTGCCGCAACGCCGCGCCGCCTGGGCCGCGTGGAACTACGAGCGCGCGGGCGCCGCCGAGCAGGAATCCACCCGGGTGTGCCTGCATTACCTGCTCAACAACCTGCAGCCCCTGCCGTTCAGCCAGCCAGTGGTCGAGTCACTCAACCCGGTGCGGCCCATCGACCCCGCCAAGGTACTGGGCGAGTTCGAGTACAGCCACCCGGTGTTCGACCTGGCCGCGATCGCCGCCCAGCGCCGCGTGCCCGAACTGCAGGGCCATCAGCACACCTGGTACTGTGGTGCCTGGACCGGCTACGGCTTCCACGAAGACGGGCTGAAGTCTGGCCTGGCCGTGGCGGACCAGCTGCTGACCCAGACCGCCGCCGCCCGGAGGGCCGCGGCGTGACCGAGGGCGCCGTGGCCCAGATCGGCTTTGGCCAGGTGCGGCACACGCGCCTGCGCCCACGCCGCCATGCCTTCGCCTACGCCACCTGGTTCCTGCTGCTGCCCATGCGGCGGCTGAACGACCCGGAGGCCATGGGGGGCCTGGCGGTGAACCGGTCGGCGGCCATCAGCTTCCATGACCGCGACCACGGCGACGGCCGCGGCCCCGAACGGGGCGGCGCCGTATCGTGGTTGCAGGACATGCTGCGCAGCGAGGGCATCAGCGACGCCGATGGCGAGATCTGGCTGCACACCTACCCGCGCGTGCTGGGCTACACCTTCAAGCCGGTGAGCTTCTGGTACTGCCACCGCGCCGATGGTAGCCTGCGCGCCGTGGTGGCCGAGGTGAACAACACCTTCGGCGAACGCCACTGCTACCTGCTGGACAGCCCGCGCTACGGTGCCGAACTGCGGGCCGACAAGTGCTTCCATGTCTCGCCGTTCTGCCGCATCAGCGGCGGCTACCGCTTCCGCTTCCTGCGCACGGTACACGCCGGCCAACCCTGCACCGTGGTGCGGGTGGACCACGACGACGCAGACGGTCCGCTGCTCAACACCAGCGTCAGCGGCACCCTGCACCCCATCAGCCCAGACACGCTGCGGCGTGCGCTGTGGCGCTATCCCGCCATGACCGCGATGGTCATGGCCCGCATCCATTGGCAGGCCCTGCAACTGTGGTGGAAACGCGTGGGTTTCCACCGCAAGCCGCCGGCCCCCGACCGTTTCGTGACCCGCTAGCCCTGGAGCCTCACGCATGAACACCTTCACCGCCACCGCCCCCACCCACCTGCAACTGCCGGCCCAGACCCCGGCCGCCGCACACACCGTCTTCAAACTGTTGCAGCGCCTGCGCCACGGCTCGCTGACCGTGCAGCTGCCCGACGGCAGTGCCCAGACCCTGGGCGACGGCCAGGGCGTGCACGCCACCATCCACCTGCACAACTGGAACGTGTGCAGCGCCGCGCTCAAGTCGGGCGACATCGGCTTTGCCGAAAGCTACATTGCCGGCGACTGGACCACCCCCCACCTCGACGACCTGCTGCACCTGTTCCTGGCCAACCGCCAGGCGCTGGAAGACGTGATCCACGGCTCCTGGGCTGGGCGGTTGTTGTACCGGCTGCGCCACCTGCTGCACCGCAACACCAAGCGCAACAGCCGCAAAAACATCCACGCCCATTACGACCTGGGCAACGCCTTCTACACCCTGTGGCTGGACGGGACGATGAACTACTCGTCGGCACTGTTCGAAGGTGGTCGCGAACAACCCCTGGCCGACGCCCAGCACGCCAAGGTGCGGCGCGCGCTGAGCATGGCCGGTGTGCAGCCCGGCCACCGCGTGCTGGAAATCGGCTGCGGTTGGGGCGCGTTGGCCGAAAAGGCGACGGTGGAGTTCGGCGCCCACGTCACTGGCGTGACGCTGTCCACCGAGCAACTGGCCTGGGCGCAGCAGCGGCTGGCCGCCCTGGGGCAGGCGGACCGCGCCGACCTGCGCCTGCAGGACTACCGCGACATTGCCGATGCGCCGTTTGATGCCATCTGCTCCATCGAGATGGTGGAAGCCGTGGGCCGTGAGTACTGGCCCACCTACTTTGGCAAGGTGGCACAGCTGCTCAAGCCGGGCGGCCGCGCCTGCATCCAGAGCATCGTGATCCAGGACCGGCTGTTCGACCGCTACATCCGCTCCACCGACTTCATCCAGCAGTACATCTTCCCGGGCGGCTGCCTGCCCTGCCCGCGCGAATTCCGGCGCGAGGCCGAGGCCGCCGGCCTGCGGGTGGTGGACGAGTTCGCCTTTGGCGCCGACTATGCCGAAACCTGCCGCCGCTGGCGCGAGGACTTTGTGGCCCGCCGCGACGAGGTGCTGGCGCAGGGCTTCGACGAACGCTTCCTGCGCATCTGGGAGTTCTACCTGGCGTACTGCGAAGCGGGCTTTGCCGCGGGAGACATCGATGTCGTGCAATACACATTGGTCAAGTGAGCGCCCACTGACCGGCTGGAACCGCCGGGCGCTGCTGGGCGCCGCACTGGCCACCGGTGCGGTGCTGACCGCCCCGGCCTGGGCCAACGCGCCGGGGAACGGTGGCGCGTCGGCGGCGGCACTGGCCCAGTTGCCGGGCAGCCGGCTCCAGGGTGAAGCCACGCTGCGCTTCTTCGGCTTGCGGGTGTACCACGCGCGGTTGTGGACGAAGCCGGAGTTCCGCGCCGATCGCTTCATCGAACAACCCGTGGTGCTGGAGCTGGAGTACCTGCGCGACCTCAAGGGCGGCGCGATTGCCGAACGCTCGGTGCAGGAGATGCGGCGCGCCGGCGGCTTCAGCGAAGCCCAGGCCGAGGGCTGGCTGGCCGAGATGCGACGCATCTTCCCCGACGTGAAAAACGGCGACCGCCTGACCGGCCTGTACGAGCCGGGCCAGGGTGCACGCTTCTGGTACAACGGCCAGCCCGCCGGTGCTGTCGCGGACCCGGAATTTGGCCGGCTGTTCTTCGGGATCTGGCTCGCGCCCACCACGTCGGAGCCCGCCATGCGGCTGGCCCTGCTGGGCCAGGGCGCCACCCGTTGAGGCCGGCCACCATGCCCCTGCGCGACGGCCTGCAGTACGGTTTGCTGGGCCTGCCGCTGGCCTTCGTGGCACTGCCACTGTACGTGCACCTGCCCAATGTGTACGCCAACCAGTTCGGCGTGCCACTGGCCACGCTGGGCGCGGTGCTGCTGTTGGCACGCCTGTTCGATGCAGTCACCGACCCGTGGCTGGGTCGCGTCAGCGACCGGCTGTTCGCGCGCTCGCACCGCTGGGTGCTGGGCGTGGGTGCCGGCTCGGCGCTGGTGCTGCTGGCGGGAATGGGCTTGCTGTTCTTTCCGCCGTGGGCCACGGTGGATGCTCGTCAGGTCGCGCTCGGGCTGTTTTTCGGCCTGCTGCTCACCACCGCCGCCTACAGCCAGCTGGCCATCGCCCACCAGTCGTGGGGTGCCCGGCTGGGCGGAAGCGAGGTGCAGCGAGCGCGCATCGTGGCCTGGCGCGAAGGCGCGGGGCTGGTGGGTGTGGTGCTGGCGTCGGTGCTGCCCACCTGGCTGGGCTGGGAGGGCTGGGTCACGTTGTTCGGGGTGGCCCTGGCGCTGGGCTGGCTGGCCTGGTGCCGGGCCACGCCGCCCTCCCTGGCACCGGCCGAGGTGCGCACGGCAGTGACCATGCACGGCTGGCAGGCCATGCTGCACCCCTGGCGCCACGCCCCATTCCGGCGCCTGATGGGGGTGTTCGTGCTCAGTGGTCTGGCCAGCGCCATGCCCGCCACGCTGGTGCTGTTCTTCATTCAGGACCGGCTCGCGGCGCCCGCGCAGGAGCCGCTGTTCCTCGCCACCTATTTCGTCTGTGCCGCCGTGTCGCTGCCCCTGTGGATGCGCGTGGTCGGCCGCCTGGGCCTGGCGCGCACCTGGCTGGCGGGCATGGGCTTGTCGGTGGCGGTGTTCATCTGGGCCGCCACCCTGTCCACCGGCGATGTGCTGGGCTTCTGGTGGGTGTGCGCGCTGTCGGGCCTGGCGCTGGGCACCGACCTGGCCCTGCCCGGCGCGCTGCTGGCCGGCGTCATTGGCGACCAGGGCGACCGGGGCCAGCGCGAGGGTGCCTACTTCGGCTGGTGGAACCTGGCGGCCAAGCTCAACCTGGCCCTGGCCGCCGGGCTCTCCCTGCCCCTGCTGGGCTGGCTGGGCTACCAACCGGGCCAGTCCACCCCCAACGGGCTGTTCGCGCTCACTGTGGCCTACGCGGTGCTGCCCTGCGCCATCAAGCTGGCGGCGGCGGCGGGCCTGTACTGGCATTTTGTGCGTTCGGCGCCGGCCCCCGGCACGGCCCTTCTCCCCGCTTCCAAGGAGGTTCCATGACACACCCCCAAGCCTCTTTTTCCAGTGACCAGCCTGAGCGCACTGGCCGCCGTCGGCTGCTCACAGGGCTGGCCAGTGCCGCTCTGGGCTGCGCCGTCCTGCTCGGTCTGAGCGGCTGCGCCAGCCAGGACATCCAGAAATACACCGCCGAAAAGCCCGTGCTGGACCTGGCCGAGTACTTCAACGGCAAGGTGATCGCCCACGGCGTGTTCCAGGACCGCAGCGGCCAGGTGGTGCGCCGCTTCGTGGTGGACATGCAAGGCACCTGGAACGGCAACCAGGGCGTGCTGGACGAACATTTCACCTACTCCGACGGCAGCAAGGACCGACGCATCTGGCGCCTGACCAAGCACGCCGACGGCCGCTACAGCGGCACCGCCGACGACGTGGTGGGCCCGGCCAGCGGACAGGCGGTGGGCAACGCGTTCTACTGGACCTACACCCTGCGCCTGCCGGTGGACGGCAAGACCTACGACGTGCGCTTCGACGACTGGATGTACCTGGTGGACGAGCGCGTGATGCTCAACCGCGCCACGATGAGCAAGTTCGGCGTGCGGCTGGGCGAGGTGACGCTGTCGTTCCAGAAGGTCGGCCCATGAGCCTGAACCCACCGATCCGCGACTGGCGCGGCCGGCGCGTCTGGCTGGTCGGTGCCTCCACCGGCATCGGCCGGGCGCTGGCGCACAAGCTGCACGGCCTCGGCGCCACGGTCATCGTGTCAGCCCGCAAAGCCGCAGAGCTGAATGCGTTCGTGGCCGAGCACCCCGGCAGCCTGGCGCTGCCGCTGGACGTGACCGACGCCACCGCCGTGCAAGCCGCCACCGCATCGGCACTGCAAGACGGTCCGCTGGACCTGGTGTGCTACTGCGCCGGCCACTACCGGGCCATGCGCGCCACCGCCATGGACCTGGACGACCTGCTGCGCCACCAGCGCGTCAACACCGAAGGCGCGCTGCACCTGCTGCACGCGGTCACGCCCGCACTGCTGGCCCGCGGGCAAGGCCACCTCAGCCTCGTCAGCAGCGTGGCCGGCTTTCGGGGCTTGCCGCAGAGCCTGGCCTACGGCCCCACCAAGGCCGCGCTCATCAACCTGGCCGAGGCGCTGTACCTCGACCTGCACCCCCACGGCCTGGGGGTGAGCGTGATCAACCCCGGCTTTGTGGAAACGCCGCTGACCGCGCAAAACACCTTCACCATGCCGGCGCTCATCACCCCGGCGCAGGCGGCCGACGCCATCGTGGCCGGCTGGGCGCGTGGCGAATTCGACATCCACTTCCCCAAACGCTTCACCCGGGTGATGAAGCTGCTGCGGCTGCTCCCTTACCGGCTCTACTTTCCTCTGGTGCGCCGCGCCACCGGCCTGTGAACGACCCCGCCATGCCCACCCCCGCACCCACCTCGCCCAGCTCGGCCGCCGACGCCACCGAGACTTTGGACCACCTGGTGAAGGCCTTCGAGGGCCTGTCGACCGACAACCTGCCAGCCCTGGTGGCCCTCTACGCCGCCGACGCCCGCTTCAAAGACCCGTTCAACGACGTGCAGGGCCAGGCCGCCATCGAGGCCATCTTCCGCCACATGTTCACCGCGCTGCACGAACCGCGCTTCGTCGTCACCCAACGGGTGCAGCAGGGCCGGCAGGTGTTCCTGACCTGGGATTTCCACTTCCGCTTCCGCCGCTTCGACACGGTGACGCCGCAAACCGTGCGCGGCGCCAGCCACCTGGTGTTCAACGAACAAGGCCGGGTCACGCTGCACCGCGACTACTGGGACGCGGCCGAGGAACTGTACGAAAAGCTGCCCGTGGTGGGTGGCCTGATGCGCTGGCTCAAGCGCCGCGCCAATACCTGAGCCGGCGGCCATGAGCTACCGGGTGGTCTGGTTCAAGCGCGACCTGCGGGTGCACGACCACGCCCCGCTGGCCGACGCCGCCCGCCAGGGGCCGGTGCTGTGCCTGTACGTGGTGGAGCCGAGCCTGTGGGCGCAGCCCGACGCGGCCACCCAGCACTACCGCTTCATCGCCGAGTCGCTGGCCGACCTGGACCGCGAACTGCGCGCCCGGGGCAGCCGGCTGCACCTCGCCGTGGGCGAGGTGGTGGACGTGCTGGACCGGTTGCACCACCGGGCCCCATTCGCCGCCCTGCACGCCCACGAGGAAACCGGCAACGGCCACACCTACGCGCGCGACCGGGCCGTGGCCCGCTGGTGCCGAGAACGCGGCGTGGCCTGGCGCGAATGGCCGCAGTTTGGCGTGGTGCGCGGCCTGCGCGACCGCCGGCTGTGGCAGCCACGCTGGGAGGCGTTGATGGCCCAGCAGCTGGTGGCGGCGCCCGAACACATAGTGCCAGTGGGCACAGGGGGCGAGCCGGTGCAGACCGTTGCACCCGGCCTCACGCAGACCTCCCCCCCTGCGTCAGGCCGTCCGTGGGTCTACCCCTGGTCCGCCACCACCCTGCCCAGCGCCCAAGCCCTGGGCCTGCCCGCCTGGGAGCCCCCCCAGCGCCAGCGCGGCGGACGCGCCCGGGGCCTGGCGGTGCTCGACGACTTCCTGAGCGACCGCAGCGCCCGCTACCGGGGCGGCATTTCCTCGCCCCTGAGCGCGCCCGATGCGTGCTCGCGCCTGTCGGCCCACCTGGCCTACGGCAGCCTGGGCCTGCGCGAGGTGGTGCAGGCCACACGTAACACGCGCCGCGCCCTGCCGCCCGAAGCCGCACGCCAAAAGCAAGGCCTGCAGGCCTTCCACAGCCGACTGTACTGGCACTGCCACTTCATCCAGAAGTTGGAAAGCGAACCCGAACTGGAGTGGCGCAACCTGCACCGCGGCTACGACGGCCTGCGCGAGGCCGACTGGAACCCCGCCCACTTCGACGCGCTGACCCAGGGTCGCACCGGCTGGCCCATGGTGGACGCCTGCGTGGCCATGCTGCGCGCCACCGGCTGGCTCAACTTCCGCATGCGGGCCATGCTGGTGTCTGTGGCGGCCTACCCGCTGTGGCTGCACTGGCGCGAGGTGGGCCACTGGCTCGCGCGCGAGTTCCTGGACTACGAGCCTGGCATCCACTGGCCGCAGGTGCAGATGCAGTCGGGCACCACCGGCATCAACGCCACCCGGGTGTACAACCCGGTCAAGCAGGCGCTGGACCACGATCCGCACGGTCACTTCGTGCGGCGCTGGCTGCCCGCGCTGCGCCGCGTGCCCAACAGCTGGCTGTTCGAGCCCTGGCGCATGCCGGCCGACGTGCAGTCGCGCTGCGGCGTGCGGGTGGGCGTGGACATTCCGGTGCCGCCGGTGGAGCTGGACGCCGCCCTGCGGCAGGCGAAGGACCGCGTCCATGCGCTGCGCCGCCAGCCCGAGGTGAAAGCGGCCCAAGCTGCCGTGGTGGGCAAGCACGGTTCGCGCCGTGGCATGCCCGGCAGCGGGCGCAACGCGCAAGGCGAGGAGCGACCCGCGCCACGCCCCGCGCGGGCGGCACAGCGCCGCTCCCGGCCAGCTCAGCCTGGACTTTTGACCCCACCACCGCACACCCCCATGAAAATGCGCAAGAAATCCGATCTGCCGAGCAAAGTCTGCGCGGCCTGTGGCCTGCCCTTCACCTGGCGGCGCAAATGGGCCCGCGACTGGGAGCAGGTCAAGTACTGCTCCGACCGTTGCCGCAGCGCCGGCACCCCACGCCGCCCATGAACGCCAGCGAGACTGTCTCCCCATTCGGCGCAGGTGCCGCAGGTGGCGTGATCCACTGGTTCCGGCAGGACCTGCGCCTGGGAGACCACCCCGCCTTGCACCGGTCGCTGGCCCAGGCCCGCCAGCGCGGCGGCTGGTGGCTGCCGGTGTTCGTGTACGACAGCACCCAGACAGGCCCTTCGCCCTGGGGGTTTGATCGCATGGGGCCACACCGCCGCGCCTGGTGGCAGGCCACGGTGGACGCGCTCGATGCCCAACTCCAGACCGTGGGACACCGCCTGCTGACCCTGATCGGCCCTCCCGCCCAGGCCCTGGCCGAACTGGTGCAGCACCTGCAGGCTGCCGCCGCGCGCACTGCGCCCCCCAACGGCAGCACCCAGCCGACCATCGACCTCTGGTGCGAAGACCTGCCGGCCCCCGAGGAGCAGGACAGCGTGGCCGACCTGCGCCGCCACGGCCTGGCGGTGCACACCGTGTGGCAAGGCACCCTGCTGGACCTGGCCGACCTGCCCTTCACCCCGGCCCAGGTGCCCGACACCTTCACCCAGTTCCGGCAAGTGGTGGAGCGTTCGGGCCTTCCCACTGCCCCGGCACCCCAGCCCAGGCCCACCCACTGGCCGCCACCCCCACCGCTCTGGCCGGAGCTGCCAGCCACCTCACGCTGGTGGACCGGCGCCAACCCCGTGGCCGACCCGCGCACCAGCTTCCCCAGCCACAGCCCAAGCGCCCCGGCGGGCGAAGCTGGCGCCCAGGCGCACCTGGCCCAGTACTGCGCCCGGCAACTGCCCCACAGCTACAAAGCCACCCGCAACCGCGTGCACGGGTTCGACGCGTCCAGCAAGCTGTCGCCGTGGCTCGCGACCGGTGCCGTCTCGCCTCGGCAGGCCATGGCCGCCATCCGCCAGTTCGAGGCCAAACACGGCGCCAACGACGGCACGTATTGGCTCTGGTTCGAACTGCTGTGGCGCGACCATTTCCGCCTGCTGCACCTCAAGCACGGTCGCTCGCTGTACCGCGCCCGCGGCCTGGGCCGCACGCCACCGCCCCCGCACAACGACGCCGTGTTCCAGCGCTGGTGCACCGGCCACACCGGCGAGCCGCTGGTGGACGCCGGCATGCGCGAACTGGCTGCCACCGGCTGGCTCAGCAACCGGATGCGGCAGATCGTCGCCAGCTACCTCATTAACGACCTGCAGGGCGACTGGCGGGCCGGCGCTGCCTGGTTCGAGGCCCAGCTCATCGACCACGACGTGTTCAGCAACCACGGCAACTGGCTCTACATTGCCGGGCGCGGCACCGACCCACGCGGGGGCCGGCGCTTCAACCCCACCAAACAAACCCTGGAGCACGACCCCGACGGCCATTACCGGCGCCTTTGGGGCACCCTGCCATGAGCACCGCCAGCCCCACCCTGCGACTGGTCCTGGGCGACCAGCTCGACCCGCTGCACCCCTGGTTCCGCGAGGTACGGCCCGACGTGGTCTACCTGCTGATGGAGGTGCGTGCCGAGACCGATTACGTGGTCCACCACGCCCAGAAGGTGCTGGGCATTTTCGCGGCCATGCGCGACTTCGCGCGCCAGCTCAAGGCCACCGGCCACCGGGTGCGGTACGTGGCCATCGACGACCCGAGCAACCGCCAGTCCATCCCCGCCAACCTGAGCGCCCTGCTGGCCCACTACGGCGCGCGCGCCGTGCAGTACCAGGCGCCCGACGAACACCGGCTGGACCAGGCCCTGGCCGTATGGGCGGCCACCGCCGCGGTGCCGGTAGAGGTGGTGGACACCGACCACTTCTACACCGCCCGCGACGCGGTGCAGCGCCAGTTCCAGGGCAAGCGCCAGTGGCTGATGGAAACCTTCTACCGCCAGCAGCGCCGCCAGCACGGTGTGCTGATGACCGCCGACGGCCAGCCCGAAGGCGGCCAGTGGAACTACGACGCCGACAACCGCCGCCCGTGGCCTGGCACACCCGCCGCGCCGGCCGACACCCGCCCCAGCCACGACCACAGCGCCCTCTGGCGCGCCATCCAAGGCGCGGGCGTGCAGACCGTGGGCAACCCCCAGGCCGACGCCTTCCGCTGGCCGCTCAACCGCGACGAAGCGCTGCAACAGCTCGACCACTTCATCGCCCATGCCCTGCCCCACTTCGGCGACTACCAGGACGCCCTGACCCACCGCCACTGGCACCTGTTCCACTCGCTGCTGTCGTTCGCGCTCAACGTGAAAATGCTGCGCCCCCAGGAGGTGGTGGCGCGGGCCGAACAGACCTGGCGCGACGGCGCTGCCCCGCTGCACGCGGTGGAAGGCTTCATCCGGCAGATCCTGGGCTGGCGCGAGTACGTGCGCGGCGTGTACTGGGCGCACATGCCCGGCTACACCGAGGCCAACGCCCTGGGGCACCAGCGCCCCCTGCCCGACTGGTTCTGGACCGGCCAGACCCGCATGGCCTGCCTGGCCCAGGCCATTGGCCAGTCGCTCGAGCATGCCTACGCCCACCACATCCAGCGCCTCATGGTGGTGGGCAATTTCGCCCTGCTGGCCGGGCTGGACCCGGCCGAAGTGCACCGCTGGTACCTGGGTATCTACATCGACGCCTTCGAGTGGGTGGAAGCCCCCAACACCCTGGGCATGAGCCAATTCGCCGACGGCGGCCGCCTGGCCACCAAACCCTATGTCAGCAGCGCCGCCTACCTCGACCGCATGGGCGACCACTGCGCCGGTTGCCACTACGACAAAAAGGGCAAGACCGGCGAGCGGGCTTGCCCTTTCAATGCCCTGTACTGGGACTTTTTCGACCGCCAGCGCGAACGGCTGGGCCGCAACGCCCGGCTGGGCATGGTTTACCGCCAGCTCGACAAGATGGCCCCGGACACGCTGGCCGGCCTGCGCGCACAGGCCGAGGCCACGCTGAGCCGGGTGGACCGGCTCTGAACCACCCAACAACCCGGCGCGGCACCCGGCCGGCTCCGGCGGGTGGCCGTCAGGCTCAGGCGGCGCGCCAGAGGATGTAGTCGGCCTGGTATTTCACGATTTCCTTGGCGCCCACGTTGCCCGCGCCACAGGCGCTGGCCGGTGCCACGCCACCCTGGGTGGCCACGCGTTGGATGTAGGCCACGCCCTCCATCGCCCCCTTGCCGGTGGCCGGGTTGGCCTTCACGAGTTGCAGCGGGATGTTGCCGGCACCTGCAGGCGCGACCGCCAGCTGGGTGGCGGTCACTTTCGAGCCGTCGTTGGATTCCCAGGTGGCCGGCGGGCCGTAGTACTTGCCAACCTGCTTGCCAGCGCGGTCGAGCAGCTTGGCGTCGGGGCCCACAAACACCCACTCGAACTGGCCGGCGGCGTCTTTCTTGGCGCGGCATTCGTAGGTGATCTCGCCCACCCCCACGGTTTCCATGTACACCTTGTGGCCGGCCGGCACCTGCACGGCGGCAGGCAGGGCATCCTGCTGGAAGGTGGGGGCCGCGGCCATCTGGCTGGCACAGGCGGTCAAAGACATTGCGGCCACGGCGGCCAGGGCGGTTGCAACTCGCATGGTTCACTCCTTGAAACGTTTCAACAACACTGGGCAGCACGCACAGCGCCCGTCCCAGGTACCCGCTATACGCAGGCGGCCCGCCTTTGGATTCAAACCCGCCACGATTTTTTTGTGGCCGTGTCGCATCCGTGCGCACGGGGCGTGCGTACCCTTTCCAACGGCGCCGCGTGCAGGCGTCACGAGCACGCCTTGTCGATGCCCGACAATCGCGGCATGAGCCCGAACGCCACCGACGACCTGCTGATGGAACTGCTGGACCGCATAGCCACGCGCGACGAAGCCGCGCTCAAGACCCTGTACGACGAGGTGTCCGCCAAGTTGTACGGTGTGGCCATGCGCGTGCTCGGCAAGGTGGAGTGGGCCGAGGACGCGCTGCAGGACAGCTTCCTCTACATCTGGCGGGCGGCGCCCGACTACCGCGCCAGCCTGAGCCCACCCATGGCGTGGATGGGGCTGATCGTGCGCAGCCGCTGCCTCGACCTGCTGCGGCGCCAGCAAGCCGAACGCGTCAACGCCACGCAAGAGCTCGACGAAACCCTGGCCGATCAACTGGGCAGCGACGACCCGGGCCCGCTCGACACCCACCACGCCAGCCAGCAGGCCCAGGCGCTGCACCGCTGCCTGTCGCAACTCGAACACAAGCAACGCGAGGTGGTCACCCTGGCCTACCTGCGCGACCTCAGCCACGGCGAGCTGGCCGAGCAGTTGCGCCTGCCGCTGGGCACGGTCAAGAGCTGGATCCGGCGGGGGCTGGAGAAACTGCGCGGCTGCATGGCGCAGTTCGCCTGAACGGGAGACGACCCCATGAACCTGCACCGTCACCCCGAACTCATCGACCGCCTCGCGTCGGCCCACGCCCTGGGCACCTTGCGTGGCGGTGCCCGCCGGCGTTTTGAAACCCTGGCCCGGCAACACCCGGCGATCCGTGCGGCCGCACTGGCCTGGCAGGCCCGCGTGGCCGGCCTGACCGAGCTGCAAGCACCCGTGGCACCCGATGCGGCCGTCTGGACACGGATCCGCAACCTCGTGCACGCCGATCAGGCTCAGGCGGCGCTGGCGCGCCAGCGTGCGGCCGCACCGGCACCGGCGAGCAGCAGCTGGTGGGGCCGGCTTGGCTTCTGGCGCGGGGCCACTGCAGCGGCCACCCTGGCGGCCGTGCTGGGTGGCTGGGTCGCCGTGGGCCTGCAACACGAAGGCGAACAGCGCATCGCCCAGCTGCAGGCAGAGCTGCAAACGCAGGCGGCCAACCAGACGCGCATTGAATACGTGGCGGTGCTCGCCGACGCGCAGGGCCAGGCCCGCGGGCCCGAAATCCTGGTGACTTTCGATGCCCAGCGCCAACGCCTCACGCTGCAGCGCGTGGGTGGCTACCAGGAAGCGGCCGACAAGTCGCTGCAGCTGTGGGCGCTGCCGCCCGATGGCAAGCCCCGCTCGCTGGGCGTGCTGGGCGAGGACAAGCTGCTGCAGCTCACCACCAGCGCCGAAGCGGTGCAGGCTGTGCCGGCATTGGCCATCAGCCTGGAGCCCAAAGGCGGCGTACCCAGCGAGGGCGGCCCCACCGGCCCGGTGCTGTTCAGTGGCAGCCTGATCCGTTCGCTGAGCCTGTGAACCGGCTGCGCCAGCCTGGGTAGAAAAATTTCTGGCACAGCTTGCATCCGCCGCGGTGCGGCGGCCGTATAGGAAGCAGACGGGTCATGTGGCCCGTTTGTGCCCACGGCACCCAAACCCCACTGCAAGGAAATTGCCATGAACCTCAAAGCCCTCGCCACCCTGGCCGCCACTGTCGTTGCCACCTCTGCCTTTGCCCAGGGGCAAGCCCAGCAAAGCTGCGGCGCCCAGTCCTCGTGCGGCAAGAAGGAACAGGTTGCCTCCTGCTCCAAGAAAGAGGCCAGCTGCGGCAAGAAAGAAGAGGCCAGCTGCTCCAAGAAAGAAGCCAGCTGCGCCAAAAAGTGATGCGCCAGGACCGCATGGTCGGTGTCGGGTTCCGCAGCGAAATGCGCGACTGGAACCCTGCCGATGTACAGGCCGGGTTTTACGAAGTCGCCCCCGAAAACTGGGTGCGGCGCGACCGTGAACCGCTGTACCGCCTGCGCGACGCTGGCCATGCGGTGTGCTTGCATGGCGTCTCGCTCAGCCTTGGCGGGCAGGCGCCCATCAACGCCCCGTTCGTGCGTGAAGTGCGCGCACTCATGGACGATCTGGGCAGCACCTTCTACTCGGATCACCTCGCCGCCAGCGGCGACGCCCACCAGCTCTACGACCTCTTTCCCATCCCCTTCACCGAGGCCGAGGTGGTCCGCGTGAGCGACCGCATCCGCCAGGTGCAAGACCTGCTGGGTTGCCGCATTGCGGTGGAAAACACCACCTACTACACCAACATCGGCGAACTCACCGAGCCCGAATTCCTGATGCGCGTGGCAGAGCGGGCCGATTGCGGCCTGCTGCTCGACCTCAACAACATCACCGTCAACCAGAAAAACCACGGCACGGTCGGCATCGACGCCTTTGTGGCCCAGATCGACCTGGAGCGGGTGACCTACCTGCACGTCGCGGGCCACGAGTTCGACCCCCGCTTCGGCCTCTACATCGACACCCATAGCGACCGCGTGGAACGCCCCACGGCGCAAGCCGCCGCCCGCCTGGCCCGCGAGCACGGCAAACCCATCCTGCTGGAGTGGGACAACGACTTCCCTTCCCTGGCCACCCTCAATGAAGAACTGGCATGTCTGCAGGCTTTTACGACTACGTGAGGGGCCGCAGCGACGCCGTGCCCCCCGGGTACGCCGAAGCCGGCCTCAAGGTCTACCGCCACCTGGTGTACCTGGGGGCTTCGCAGATGATCGAGACGCACTTCCCAGCGTTGCGCGAGGCACTGGACGACGCCCAGTGGCGCTTCCTGATCGAGGACTTCGTGCGCAAGTCGGCCTGGACCTCGAACTACTACGCCGACCTGGTCGAAGAGTTCAAGGCTTACCTGGCGCGTGAAAGCGCCTGAACCGCCTCACAGGGCCAGCACGATCTTCTGCCCGGCCGCGCGGGAGCAGCAGGCCATCATGCGCTGCCGCGCCGCGCGTTCGGCTTTGGTGAGCACCTTGTCGCGGTGGTCCACCTCACCGTCCAGCACCCGCACCTCGCAGGTGCCGCACAGGCCCTCGCCACAGTCGCACGGCACGTCGTAACCGGCGGCTTGCAGCGCCTGCAGCAGGGTCTGGTCGGCGGCCACGGTCACGCTCACGCCCGAGTCCTGGAGTTCGGCCACGAAGGCGTGTTCCTGGCCCGGGTCCAGCTGGGTGCCCTCGGCATGGAAGTGCTCGAAGTGCAGCACCCCCGGTGGCCAACGCTCGCTCAGGGTCTCGAGCGCGTCGATCAGGCGGGCCGGCCCGCAGGCATAGACGCGGGTGTCGGCGGTCACGCCCGCCGTCACCTCGTCCAGCACCATCCGCTGGCCCTCGGCCTTGACGTACAGCCGCAGGTGCGGGCCATGGTCGCGCTGCACCCGGGCCAGCCAGGCCATCTGCCCGCGCGAACGACCGGCGTAGTGCAGCTCGTACGGGCGGCCCAGCCGTTTCAGGCGATCGGCCATCGCCAGGATCGGGGTGATGCCAATGCCACCGGCAACCAACACGAAACGCGCCGCCGACTCGTCGAGCCGGAACAGGTTTTTGGGGCCAGCAATCTGCAACGCGCTGCCCTGCGCCAGGTGGTCGCAGAAGTGGCGCGAGCCGCCTCGCCCGTCGGGCTCGCGCTGGATCACGACCTGCAGCGTCTTACGGTCGTCCGGCTGCCCGCACAGCGAATACTTGCGCCGGTAGCCGCCAGCGATCAGGTCCACGTGCGCGCCAGCCGTCCAGGCCGGCAGGTCGGCGCCCTGCGGGTCGGCCAGCACCAGTCGGTAGAGGCCGTCGCCCTCGGCATGGCGGGCCTGCAACACCACCGTGCGGGCAATGCTGTCCTTGGCCGGCGGCCCGACGGTGAAGCCACCCCCCCGGTGCACCGCCAGCGACGGGTCATCGCGCTTGGGGTTGCGGGCAGGGTCCCACTCCACCCACAGTTCGTTGGGGCCGCGGAACGAGGTGTTGGGCAGGAAATCGAAACGCTGCCCCTCGACCAGCCGCAGGTGCGGCAGGCGGCGGGCAAACTCCTCTAGGAACACACGCATTTGCAGCCGGCCGATGTTCTTGCCCATGCACTGGTGCGCGCCGTAGCCGAAGGTCAGGTGCTCCACCGCGTTTTCGCGGTACAGGTCCACCTCGTCCGGGTTCTCGAAATGTGCGGCATCGAAATTGGCCGACGCCTGCACGATCAGCAGCTTGCCCCCCTTGGGAATGGCCACACCGCCGACCACGGCGTCGGCCGTGGCCACACGCCGCCACGCAATGATGGAGCCCGCCACGCGCAGGCACTCCTCCACCGCGTTCGGGATCAGCGCCGGGTTGCGGCAGATCGCCTCCCAGGCCGGGCGCTGCGACAGCAAGGTCATGAAGGCGTTCGCGGTGGCGTTGGACGTGGTCTCGTGCGCCGCCGCCAGGATGGCCATCATCATGGAGCGCAGGTACGACAGGGTCACGATGTCGGGGTGGCGCAGGTGCTGCCGGATCGACTCGTACATCCAGCCCTCGCCGTCGGGCTGCGCCATCATGGCGTCGAGGATGCGCTGTGCCGTCTGCCAGAAGCGCCCGACGCGCTCGGCGATCTCGAGCTGCTCCCGCGCGGTGGGGCGGCCCCAGGTGTTGAGCGTGTGGGCCACGGCGAACTGGCGCAGCTCCTCGGCCCCGTCGTCGGGCACGCCGAGGAACTTGAGCGCCACGTTCAGCGGGATTTCGTAGAACATCTCGCGCACCAGGTCGGCGCGGCCGCGGTCGATGAAGCGGTCCATGTACTGCCGCGCCAGCGTGCGCACCATGGGCTCGAACGTGGCCAGCCGCTCGGGCAGGAACGCGTCCATCAGCAGGCGCCGCCGTGCCATGTGGTCGGGCTCGTCCTCGTTGACCATGGTGCGGTTCATGGCAAAGCCATAGCCTTGCAGGATCTGCATCACCTCTGGCGTGCCCGGCGTGACCTTCTCCAGCGCCACCGACGGCGAAAACAGCAGGTTGTCGCGGAACACCGCCTTCACGTCTTCGTAGCGCGTGACCACCCAGTACCCCAGTACCGGGCTCCAGAACACCGGCTCCTGCTCGCGCGCCCAGCGCAGGTACTCGGCCGGGGCCTGCATGTAGGCCGGCTCGAAAGGGTCGAACGCCGCGGCCCGGTCGCTTACCGGGCAGCCATTGGGGGCCATGGCCCGCGCCAGGGCGGCGTGGTCGATCGGGCAACGCCCAGCAGCGTAAGAGGGGGTGGTGGACATGCCAAGCTCCAGAAGTCCGAGACCTTTGCTTGCGTAATTTTATTACGCTAAACGTAAAATCATGCTGGCGGGTTTACCCCGCCCCCTTCGGCCGACGGTGCGCCAGTGCCCGCGTCAGGCCACCCGATGCCCCATCGCACGGCTGATGTCGGCCGCCTCCTGCACCACCCGCGGACACACCACACCGCCCGGCCGGGCATCGAAACCGTTGCTCGCGCCCAGCGCGGTCAGCACCGCCCGCACCCGCCCCGCCGCATCGAAAATCGGCGCCGCCACCGCGCTGATACCACGCAACAGCGTGTCGTGCACAATGGCACACCCCTGTTCGCGCACCTGCCGCAGCAGGCGCTCGATCGGCTGGGGCCCGGCCAGCAAGGACCGTTGCTCGAACCCGGCCACCTCGAACTCCGCCTCCGCCTGGCGCAACAGCGCCGCTTCGTCGGTGAACGCCAGGAACACCTGCCCAGTGGCCGACCACAGCACCGGCAACACCGAGCCGGGACGGATGTTGACGGTCACGGGCAGCGACGGCTCCTCCATCCGCAACACCGTCGGCCCCAGGTTGCCCATCACCGCGATGAAGCATGTGACCTGCAGCGATTCGCGCAGGCGCCCCAGCGCCGGCTCCCCCAGGCGCACCGGGTCGCACTGCCGCAAGGCCGCCAGCCCGAGCTGGATCGACTCCGCCCCCAGGTGGTAATGCTGGTTGACCAGGTTCTGCGCCACAAACCCTTCCTGCGCGAAGCTCGCGAGGTAACGGTGCACCTTGGCCGCGCTCTCGCCTACCTCGTGCGCAATGGCCGTCAGGCTGGCCGAACCACCCAGGCGCGTCAAAGCCTTGAGGATGGCCAGGCCGGTTTCCGCCGATTGCACGCGCTGGCGCCGGTCGCCGGCCGGAGGGGTGGCTGTGGTGGTTCGCATGGCGTCAGTATGGAACAAAACCGTCCGTCCACAGCGAGCACGGCAAATGGCTCGACCGCCCCACAGCCGCCCGAGCAGGCGTTGGCTTTATGATGCCGCGATGCTGACTTGGACCCAGACCCTACCCTTCCTGCTGGCCGCCATCCTCGTCACGGCCACGCCCGGCCCGGACAACCTCATGGTGCTCGGCATGGGCATGTCCAAAGGGCGCTGGCAGGGTATCGCGTTCGGGCTGGGCTGCGCATTCGGCTGCCTGAGCCACACCGTGCTCGCGGTGGTGGGGGTGAGCGCAGTGATTGCGGCCTCGCCCATGGCGTTCACCGCCCTCAAATGGGCCGGCGGGGCATATCTGGTGTGGCTGGGTGTGCAGGCGCTGCGCAGCTCAGGGAATGCCAGGGTAGCGGGCGGCGGCGTGCCCCAACAGCCGCTTGGCACACTGTTCTTGAAAGGCGTGCTGGCCAATGCGATCAACCCCAAGGTCGTGCTGTTTTTTCTGTCGTTCCTGCCGCAGTTCGTGGTGCCGGCCCAGGACCAGGTGGGGTGGCAGCTGGCACAGCTGGGCGTGCTGTTCACCCTCCAGGCCGCGGTGCTGTTCGGTCTGCTGGGCTACTTTGCCGGAAGCGTTGGAGCCTGGCTGAACCGGCGCCCCAGCGCTGGCTTGTGGCTCGACCGGATCGCGGGCATGGTCTTCATCGGCCTGGGCCTCAAGCTCATCACCCAGCGCTGAGCGCTACTGGCGCGTCAGGCCCGCATACAACACGGGCAGCTTTTCCGGCAGGCGCTCCACCCGGTCCACCACCAGGTAGTGGCGCGGCCCGAAAATGCGGCTCACATACGGGTCGGCACGCGGGTCCAGGCTCATGCAGTAGGTCATCACCCCGTGTCGGCCGGCCTCTTCCACCGCCTTCTTCGTGTCGTGCCGCAGGTAGTGCGGGTCGCGCACATCCACATCGGCCGGCTCGCCATCGGTGATCACGAGCAACAGCTTCTTGCTGCTGCGTTGCGCCTTAAGGGCCGCAGTGGCGTGGCGTATGGCCGCACCCATGCGCGTGGACAGCTGCCCTTCCATGCCCGCCAGGCGGGCCTTGGCCGGGTCATCATAAGGCTGGTGGAAGTCCTTGAACCGCCAGTAATGCACGTCGTGCCGGCCGTCGGAACAGAAGCCGTGGATGGCAAACGGGTCGCCCACTTTCTGGATGGCATCGGCCAGCAGGGCGCAAGCCTGGCGCGTCAGGTCGAGCACCGTATGGTCCTGGCCCGCCACCTTGTCGTTGGTGGATTGGGACAGATCCAGCAGCACCAGCACCGAGAGGTCGCGCGTCTTGCGCACGCTGCGCATCATGATGCGCGGGTCGGGCTGGCGGCCCATGCGCAGGTCGGTCAGTGAGGCCATCGCGGCGTTGAGGTCAATCTCGTCACCGTCTTCCAGCTTGCGCATGCGCTGCACCCCCTGCGGCTGCATCGCGTCCAGAATGTATTTCATGCGCCCGATGAGGCGCCGGTGTTCGGTCAGGATGTTGTCGATGACCGTCGGGTCACCCGCCCTGGGACGGCGCTCCTGCACCGTGGCCCAGGCCGGGCGCTCCAGTTGGATCAGGTGGTCCCACTCGCCGTAGTGCACGGGCGGCATCACCGGCTCCCGGCCTTCGCTTTCGTTGAACGACACACCCAGGTCTTCGTAGGGGAACAGCTCGGTCCCCAGCACCCAGACTTCCTGCGCGTCGTCGCCAGCGGTTTCCACCTCCAGTTCGTTGACGAATTCCATGAGGCCGACTTGCTTGCGCACCTGCTGTGGCGGCTCGTAGCCAGCGGCGATGGATCGCTCGAAATCAAAGCCGTCGAAGGCCCAGAAGTAGCGGTTGTCATCGCGGTAGGCGGCGGTCTGCACATCGGTGCGGGGCTGGTAGGCCGGACCTTGCGTGAGCTCGCGGTAGCTGTGGGCCAATTGCACGCCGATGTCCCACGACGCGGTGTTGTCGTGCGGGTTGGCCTGTATGCGGGGGAGCGCTTCGGCCAGCAAGGCCCGGCCCTGTGCGATCCAGGGGTGGGCATCCGCATACGACGGGTCCAGCAGCGCGCGCGCAAGGCGGTTGAGCCAGTCGCCCGCCGAAGTAGCTTGCTGTGGAGTGGCCACATGCAGCCTGGCCCAGACCGCACGCAGGCCAGGAAAACGGCCGATGGCCAGAGCCTCGATGCGCGCATCTTCCACCAGGCCGATCAGCGCCATCTGCCACGGGCCCAGGCCTTCGGCCGACAGGGGCTGGCGGGTGTACACCACATGCGCAGCGGCATGGGCCGCAGCGGCGCGGTACAGTTCTGTGGCGTCCACGGTGCCGGCATGCCCTTCAACGGCGTCGTAGGCATCGGGCAGGTGGATGAAGTAATCCTCAATGAATGGCCGGTAACCTTCCCGGCTTTCATGGTCGCCCGCCGTGGGCCGCATGAAAAAGTCCCGTCCCCACAGCGCACGCAAGTACATGTTGATGCGCCGCTGCACGTCCACCAGTAGCGTGCCCTTGCGCTCCTTCTGCAGCATGGCCTGCGATTCTTTGGACTGCAGGCCAAAGTAGGCGATCTGTTCTTCGTAGTGGGTGCGGTGCGCCTGCGCGCCCCAGGTGGCCCAGCGGCGCAAACCGCCGAGGGTCAACTGGCCAAACAGGGTGTCGAGCTGGCCCAGCATGGGCCGCAATCCGCGCGGGGCCTGCGCCACCAGGGTGTTCAGGAACTGCAGGTATTGCAGGAACAGCGCTCCATCGGCCAGGCGCCGCGCCGCCGTGGGCGCGGTGGACAGCACCAGTTCGATGACCGCGCCCGATGTTTTGGAGGCCAGGGTCAGCGCCGTGGTGGCCAGTTCGCCCACCACGTCTTCGCCCACCTCCCGGGCCACCTGGGGGGCACTGTCCAGCCAGGCATGAACCAGTTCCACCCCCCGGCCCAGCCCGCGCAGTGCCGCGGCACCTTTTACGTAGTTGTCCAGCCCCCGGGCCGAAAGCACCCTGGCCGCTTCGGGCCAGCCCTGTTCCAGCCGTTCGCGCGTGGCGGGTTCCAGCAGCGCCAGCCATTCGGCGTGGTCGTTCAGGTGGGCGCTCATGTCGGCGTGTGGGTGTCGTTATGGGCGTCGCGTCAGAAAAACGTCGCCACTGCCGCGTCCAGCGCATCGCGCATGTCCGGGTCGTCGGTGATGGGGCGCACCAGCGCCACGCGACAGGCGGCCTGCGCGTTCACGCCCTGGGCGATCAGGCTGCCCGCGTGAATCAGCATGCGGGTGGAAATGCCTTCGTCCAGCCCGTGGCCCTTGAGGTTGCGCGCCCGCTCGGCAATGGCCACCAGCTGGCCCGCCACCTTCGCACTCACCCCGGTCTCGTGCGCCACGATTTCGGTTTCCACCGCCGCTTCCGGGTAGTGGAAATCCAACGCCCCGAAGCGCTGCTTGGTGGACTGCTTCAGGTCTTTCAGCAGGCTCTGGTAGCCGGGGTTGTAGGAAATGACGATCTGAAAATCCGGGTGTGCCTTCACCAGTTCGCCCTTCTTCTCCAGTGGCAGCACGCGGCGACTGTCGGTCAGCGGGTGGATGACGACCGTGGTGTCTTGCCGGGCTTCCACCACTTCGTCGAGGTAGCAGATGGCGCCATGCCGCGCCGCCAGGGCCAGCGGGCCGTCCTGCCAGCGGGTGCCCTGGGCGTCCAGCAGGAAGCGGCCCACCAGGTCGGATGCGGTCATGTCCTCGTTGCAGGCCACGGTGATGAGCGGCTTGTGCAGCCGCCACGCCATGTGCTCCACAAAACGCGTCTTGCCGCAGCCGGTGGGGCCCTTGAGCATCATGGGCATGCGCACCGAGTAGGCGGCCTCGAACAGGTCCACCTCGTCGGCCACGGCGCGGTAATAGGGCTGCTCCGTGACCCGGTAAGCGTCCAGCACGTTGCTCATGGCCCCACTCCCCTTAAACGGTCTGGCCGCGGTACACCACCATGCTGGCCCCCTGCGACTGGCTGAAGTTGTCGTAACCGATCAGGCGCACGTGGTTGTCGGGGTTGGCCTGGTGGCAGGCCGCGCACTCGGCCAGGATGCGGTCCACATCGGTCTCGCCGAACATGGGCAGCTTCCACATGTACCAGTACGAATCCATCAGGTACTGCGGCTCGGTGTGCTCCACGGCCGGGTTCCAGCCGCGGCTTACGATGTACTGCACCTGTTTGCGGATCTCGTCCTGCGTCATGGCGGGCAGGTAGGAAAAGGTCTCGAACTTGCGGCTGGCCGGATGCGACAGGCGGCTGTGGTAGTCCTGCATGGTCATGGTGTGTCTCCTGCTTGGTGTGTGGGGGTCACTGGTGGGCCAGGTCGAGCTTGTCGACCGTGTCGAACTCGAACTTGATTTCTTTCCAGGTCTCCATGGCAATGGCCAGTTCGGGCGAGTGTTGGGCCGCCTCCTGCAGCACCGCCTTGCCCTCTTTTTCCACGGCCACGCCTTCGTTGCGGGCCTTGACGCACGCCTCCAGCGCCACGCGGTTGGCGGCAGCGCCGGCGGCGTTGCCCCAGGGGTGGCCCAGCGTGCCGCCACCGAACTGCAGCACCGAATCGTCGCCAAAGATGTTCACCAATGCGGGCATGTGCCACACGTGGATGCCGCCCGAGGCCACCGGCATCACGCCGGGCATGGAGCCGAAGTCCTGGTCGAAGAAGATGCCGCGGCTGCGGTCTTCCTTGATGAAGCTGTCGCGCATCAGGTCGATCCAGCCCAGGGTGGAAGCGCGGTCGCCTTCGAGCTTGCCCACCACGGTGCCCGAGTGCAGGTGGTCGCCGCCCGACAGGCGCAGCACCTTGGTCAGCACCCGGAAGTGGATGCCGTGGTGCGGGTTGCGGTCCAGCACGGCGTGCATGGCGCGGTGGATGTGCAGCAGCATGCCGTTGTCGCGGCACCAGTTGGCCAGGCCGGTGTTGGCGCACAGGCCACCGGTCAGGTAGTCGTGCATGATGATGGGCGCCCCGATCGACTTGGCGTATTCGGCGCGCTTGTACATCTCCTCGGGCGTGGGGGCGGTCACGTTGAGGTAATGGCCCTTGCGCTCGCCGGTTTCGCGCTCGGCCTTCTCGATCGCTTCCATCACAAAATCGAAGCGCTGGCGCCACCGCATGAACGGCTGGCTGTTGACGTTCTCGTCGTCCTTGGTGAAGTCCAGACCGCCACGCAGGCACTCGTACACCGCGCGGCCGTAGTTCTTGCCCGACAGGCCCAGCTTGGGCTTGATGGTGCAGCCCAGCAGCGGGCGGCCGTACTTGTTCATGATGTCGCGCTCGACCTGGATGCCGTGGGGCGGGCCGCCGCAGGTCTTGATGTAGGCGATGGGAAAGCGCACATCCTCCAGCCGCAGGGCGCGCAGGGCCTTGAAGCCGAACACGTTGCCCACCAGCGAGGTGAGCACGTTGACCACCGAGCCTTCCTCGAACAGGTCGATGGGGTAGGCCACGAAGGCGTAGAAGCAGGTGTCGTCGCCGGGCACGTCCTCGATGCGGTAGGCGCGGCCTTTGTAGTAGTCCAGGTCGGTCAGCAGGTCGGTCCACACCGTGGTCCAGGTGCCGGTGGACGATTCGGCGGCCACGGCGGCCGCCACTTCCTCGCGGTCCACCCCGGGCTGCGGGGTGATCTTGAAACAGGCCAGGATGTCCGTGTCCTTAGGCACGTAGTGCGGCTCCCAGTAGGTGCTGCGGTATTCCTTGACGCCGGCGTTGTAGGTCTTGACGGCCATGGGGTCTCCTCGTGTGGGTGGGTCGGGTATCGGTCCGTTGGCTCAGTGCCCCGTGGGGTATGTGCTGAACTGGGATCGATTGTGGGCGCACCAACCATTAAGTAAAAGTAAAATGTTTTTACCGTTATGTTTTACTTAAATAAATCTATTTAGCCATGAACCTGCGCCACGTCACCCTGCACCAGCTGCGCATCTTCGGGGCGGTGGCCCAGCATGGCAGCTTTGCCCGTGCGGCCGAGGCGCTGCACCTGTCGCCGCCCACGCTGTCGCTGCAGGTCAAGCAACTGGCCGACACGGTGGGCCAACCCCTGTTCGAGCAACTGGGCAAGAAGATCTACCTCACCGCTGGGGGCCAGACGCTGGCCGAGGCCTGCCAGGACGTGGCCCAGCGGCTGGAGCGCCTGTCGCAAGACCTGGACGCGCTGCACGGGGTGGAACGCGGCAGCCTGCGCGTGGCCATCCTCACCACCGTGAAGTACACCGTGCCGAAGCTGCTGGGCAGCTTCTGCGTGGCGCACCCGGGCATCGAGGTGGCCATGCAGGTGGGCAACCGTGAAAACCTGCTGCAGCGCCTGGCCGCCAACCAGGACGACCTCTACATCATGGGCCAGCCGCCCGAGCACATGGACGTGGTGAGTGAGCCCTTTGCCGACAACCCGCTGGTGCTGGTGGCACCGCCCGGCCACCCCCTGGCAGGCCAGGCCGGCATCTCGCCGCAACGGCTGGCGCACGAACCCTTCGTGGTGCGCGAGGCCGGCTCAGGCACCCGGCTCACGGCCGAACGGTTTTTTGCCCAGCACGGGGTGCAGCCGCCCACGCGGCTGGAGGTCAGCAGCCACGAAGCCATCAAGCAGACCGTGGCCGGGGGACTGGGGCTGGCGGTGGTATCGGCCTCCACCGTGGTGGCCGAACTCGCCTTGGGCGAACTGGTCCAGCTCGACGTGCAAGGCTTTCCGTTGGTGCGGCACTGGTACGTGGTCATGCCACGCGGCAAGCGGCTGTCGCCGGCCGCACAAGCCTTCAAGGCATGGTTGTTCGATCACCGGCCGCCGTCGGCGCCACCGCCTCGTCCGGTGTCGGCGCAGCGTCCTCGCCGTCGTCCGGCCCGCCCGGGGACAGCAACCGGCGAATGAGCACCTGGTCGATGCGGCGCCCATCCAGTGCCAGCACCTCGAAGCGCCAGCCCGCCACCTCCACCGAGTCACCCGCTTCCAGCAGTTGCCCGGACACCGTCTGCATCAGGCCAGCGACGGTGTTGTAGCGGTCCTTGTCCTCGTCGGGCAAGCTGTCGATGTCAAGCCGCGCTTTGAGTTCGTGCGCGGGCATGGCGCCGTCGAGCCGCCAGGACCCGTCGGGCAGCGGCGTGGCCCAGGCCTCCTGCGGGGTTTCGGGCGACAGTTCGCCGGTGATCGCCTCCAGCAGGTCCAGCGGGGTCAGCAGGCCCTGCACCACCCCGTACTCGTCCACCACAAACACCATGCGGCTGGCCTGGGCGCGGAACTGCTCCAGCAGCTCCATGCCGCTGAGGGTTTCGGGCACGAACACCGGTGCCAACGCGTTGCGGTACCAGCCCTCCGCGGCCCCTTCGGCCTGCAACTCCAGCAAGCGGGGCAGGTGGATCACGCCCACCACCTCGTCCAGCCCGCCGCGGCACACCGGGTACCACGAATGCCCGCCCTGCTGCGCCTTGGCCAGGGCTTGGTCGAGCGGGTCGGCCACGTCCAGCCACAGCACATCGGAACGGGGCAGCATGATGCTGGCGAGCTGACGGTCGTCCAGCAGGAACACGTTGCGCACCATGCGGTGTTCATGCTCCTCGATGATGCCTGCACCCACCCCCTCTTCCAGGCTGGCGTTGATTTCCTCTTCGGTCACATGCTGCACCGCCCTGTTGTCGATCCGCATCAGCTTGAGCACCCCGTGGGTGGTCATCGAGAGCAGCATCACAAACGGTTTGGCACCCTTGGCCACACCTGCCATAGGACGCGACACCCAGCGCGCCACGGTTTCTGGGTACATCTGGCCAATCCGCTTGGGCACCAGTTCGCCGAACACGATGGTCACGAAGGTGATGACCACCACCACAATGGCCGTCGCGGTGACGTTGGCTGTCGTCTGTGGCATGCCCAGCTGACCCAACCAGGCCGCCAAACCGGCGCTGAAAGCCGCCTCTCCCACAATGCCGTTCAGCATGCCGATGGAGGTGATGCCCACCTGCACAGAAGACAAGAACTGGGTCGGGTTGTCCAGCAACTTCAAGGCCGCCACCGCCCCCTTGTCACCACTTTCAGCCATGGCGCTCAAGCGCGCTTTGCGGCTACCGGCCAGGGCCAGTTCGGACATGGCAAACGCTCCATTCAGGAGCGTCAAAAAAACGATTAAGAGGATGTCCATAATGCTTGGATGGCACTTTACTTGATTGGCGACGTGCAGGGCTGCGACGGCCCTTTCGAGCGCCTGTTACAAACAGTGGATTTTTCGCCCAGCCGGGACACCCTGTACCTGCTGGGCGACGTGGTGAACCGGGGGCCGGGCTCGCTGGCCATGCTGCGGCGGCTGATGGCGCTCGGGGCCTCAGCCCAGTGCCTGCTGGGCAACCACGACCTGCACCTGCTGGCCGTGGCGCACGGGGTGCGCAAGCCGCACCGCTCCGACACCCTGGACAGCATCCTCACCGCCCCCGACCGGGCTGCGTTGCTGGACTGGCTGCGCCAGCGCCCGCTGGCCCTGGAGGCCGGCGGCTGGCTGCTGGTGCACGCTGGCGTGCTACCCCAATGGGACCGGGCACAGACCCTGGCACTGGCACAGGAAGTGGGTGCGATGCTGCGCGGGCCCGACGGCCCGGACTGGCTGCACGCGATGTACGGCAACGCCCCCGACCATTGGGATGACGGCCTACGAGGCGCCGACCGCTGGCGGGTCATCGTGAACGCGCTGACGCGCCTGCGCTTTTGCAGCGCCAGCGGCCAGATGGAATTTGCCACCAAAGACAGCGCGGCGGCAGCACCGCCCGGCTTCATGCCATGGTTCGATCTACCGCACCGACGCACGGCCGGCACGCCCGTGGCATTCGGGCACTGGTCCACGCTGGGCCTGATCCATCGGCCCGACCTGCTTGCGCTGGACACCGGTTGCGTCTGGGGTGGCTGCCTGAGCGCGGCCCGCCTGTCACCCGAACTCCCAGACCACCCCAACGCCGTGGAACTGATCCAGGTGCCTTGTCCGCAGGCGCAAAAACCGGGCAAAGCCTGACGCCCGGCCCAGGGCACGGTCAGTCGACCACTTCCGGCGCAGGGGCCGGAGAGGCCTTGAACAAGGCCGCAACCTTCTTGCGCGGCTTGATGTAAGGCGACAGGCCACGGCCCGTGCTGGGTTTGGCCTGTGCCTCCCACGCCGGCTTGGTGTCGCTGGGGGTGGCGGGCTCGTACGGCCGGTCGAAGAAAGGATCGGACGGCGCACGCGGTGGACGCGGCGCCCGCTCGCGGCGCACCTCGGCCGCGGCCCGCTCGTCGTGCCACAGGCGCTGGCCGTCGTTGATGCGGCCGGTAGGGCCACCAAAACGCTTGCGGTCGGTCTCCAGTTCGATCGGCTCGACCTCGGCCTTCTTGCCAATGAGCTTTTCGATGTCGGCCAGGTTGCGGGCGTCCTTGCCACTGACGAAGGAAATTGCAAGGCCCGAGGCGCCGGCGCGGCCGGTGCGGCCGATGCGGTGCACGTAGTCTTCGGCGTTGAACGGGATGTCGAGGTTGAACACCGCCGGCACGTCCTTGATGTCGAGGCCGCGGGCGGCCACATCGGTGCAGATCAGCAGATCGACTTCGCCCTTCTTGAAGGCGTCCAGCGCCTTGAGGCGCTCGTCCTGGCTCTTGTCGCCGTGCAGGGCGGTGGCGTTCAGGCCATCGCGCTCCAGCGCGCGCGCCATGCGGGCGCAGCCCAGCTTGCTGTTGAGGAACACGAAGGCCTGCTTGACGCCTTTCTCGCGCAGCAGCTGCTTCAGCGCCTGGCGCTTGTCGTCCTCTTCGACACGGTAAAACCGCTGCTCGATGGTGGACGCCGTGGCGTTGGAGCGCGCCACCTCGATGGTGATCGGGTCCTGCAGGTAGCTGTTGGCCAGCCGCTTGATCTCGGGCGAGAAGGTGGCACTGAACAGCAGCGTGGTGCGCTGCTTGGGCAGGTAGCTCAGGATGCGTTGCAGGTCGGGCAGGAAGCCGATGTCCAGCATGCGGTCGGCCTCGTCGAGCACCACGTACTCGACCTGATTGAGCACGCAGTTCTTGGCCTCGATGTGGTCGAGCAGCCGGCCCGGCGTGGCCACCAGCACCTCGACGCCCTTCTTCAGCTCGGCGGTCTGCGGCTTCATGTCCATGCCGCCGAACACCACCGTGCTTCGCAGCTGGGTGTACTTGGCGTACAGGGCGATCTGCTGCGCCACCTGGTCGGCCAGTTCGCGGGTGGGCAACAGCACCAGTGCGCGCACCGGGTGCCGCGCCGGCGAGGTGGACGCGTTCTCGTGCTTGAGCATGCGTTGCAGCAGCGGCAGCGAAAACGCGGCGGTCTTGCCGGTGCCGGTCTGGGCTGCGCCCATCACGTCACGGCCCTGCAACACCACGGGAATGGCCTGGGCCTGGATGGGCGTCATCGACGTGAAACCCATTTCGGCAATGGCCCGTGCCAGCGGCGGCGCCAGCGAAAGTTCTGAGAATGCTTGTGTCATGTAACCCGGTATTGTCTCACCTTGGGCGAAAAAGGTGTGACATCAGGCGTAAGACGGTGCCTGAGGACTGGTGGGACGGCCCTGGAAGTCGGTCCAGCACCGGCGGCTGAAGTCGTACAGCTTGCAACGGCGGGCGGTGTCAAAGTACCAGCGCCAGCTGAAGCGCTGCACGATGATGCGGCCCGGCAGCATGTCCTCCAGCAGCTTCTGTGCCTGCTTGAGTTTGTACAGCGGCACGCTCATGTCCACATGGTGGGCGGTGTGCTCCATGATGTGGTGCATCAGGGCACCGATGCGCAGCGGGAAGATCAGGTGCACCGTGGTCGACACGAAGGGCGCCGCCTTGGCCCAGGCGGTCTTGTTGTCATGCCACTGCGACCGCACGTGGGTGTGGTGCACATACACCACAAAGCCGATCATGCAGTTCCACACAAAGAAGGGCAGCACCACCGCGGTGAGCACCAGCGTCAGCACGCTCTGGCCGGTGACCAGGGCTGCGGCCACCACCACCCCCAGCCACAGCAGGCCGAAGGTGGCCGCCAGCAGGCTGTCGAGCGTGAAGATGGCGCGCCGCGTGGGCATGTGCTGGCGGCTGGGGAAGAATTCCCGCTTCCACCAGATCTCGATCAGGTAATAGAAGCCCGGGCCCCAGCCATTGCGGTAGAGGCGCTGCAGGGCGCGCTGCAACGGACTGAGCGCCTGAAATTCGGCGGCCGTCAGCGGCTCCCACACAAAGTCCACACCCTTGAGGTTGGTGTAGCCGTGGTGCACCACGTTATGGCCCACGTCCCACAGGCTGTACGGGGTGAGCGAAGGCAGGAAAGCGATGCGACCGAGCCACTTGTTCAGGGTACGGTGCTCGGTCAGGCTCTGGTGGCAGGCGTCGTGGCCGATGATGAACAGGCGGCCGATGACGAAGCCGGCTGCCAGCCCGCAGAGCACCTTGAGCCACCAGGCCTCGGCCAGCACGGCCCCCGCGATGAGCGCGGACCACAGCGCGTAGTCCAACGCCAGCAGCGCGAAGGCGCGCCAAGTCTGGCGCTGAACAATGGGCACCAGCCAGCCGCGGATTTCCTTGCGGTGGGGCATCGCAGCGTCGGGGGCGACGGGGGTGCCAGGCAGGCCATGGGGGGCGGTCGCTGCAGCAGCAAGAGTCGGTTCAGTTGTGGACATAAATCAATCAGAGGATGGACGGCACCCCAAGGGCACCGCCTGCCAACGGTTGCCCGGGATGCTAACGGCAGCACGGCCCGCCGTCCTTGACCCAGGTCAAACCCTGATAGGGCCACGGATTTGCAGCACCTACCGGGCGCAGCTTATAATGCGCGGCTTTGCTGGCATCATCCACAAACCACAAGGATACTCAACATGGCAACCAAGCCGAAGAAAAAGAACCCCCGCCTGGCGTCTGGCCGTAAGCGCGCCCGCCAGGACGTCAAACTGAACGCCGCCAACAGCTCGCTGCGTTCCAAGTACCGCACCGCCGTCAAGAACGTCGAAAAAGCCGTGGTCGCTGGCGACAAGGCCAAGGCCACCGAACTGTTTGCCAAGATGCAGGCCGTGGTCGACACCATCGCCGACAAGGGCATCTTCCACAAGAACAAGGCCGCTCGCGACAAGAGCCGCCTGTCCGCCAAGGTCAAGACCCTGGCCGTTGCAGCCTAAGCTGTAACTTCTCAAGCCCGGGCCCGGGCAAGTCCCAGGCCCGCCGTTTGTTCCGGGTGCGCTGCCAGCAAAACGGCTCACCGCCGCAAAAAACCCACCGGTCACGGTGGGTTTTTTGTTGAGTCAGTGCCGGCGCGCGGAGGGTCGGGCAACAGGCAGGCCTCCACCACCTGCAGGTCGTTGTCGCGGGCAAAGTTCATCACGAAATCCCAGGCCATGACTTCGTAGTCGCGCAGGGCCCGGTTCACCACCACACACTTCACGCCATTGATCACTTGCGGGATGCACCACGGCGAGTACGACAGGTGCGCCCCAGGCGATTTGCCGGCCGGGTGAAACTGGGCCATGACGCCGGCGAGGCGCTCGGCCCAGTCGCTCGGGCGAAAGGTCTTGCCGCTGCGGGTGATGCCCTGAATGAAGACTTCTTTGGCGTTGGAAGAGACCATCTGGTGGAGTCCCTGCGGTGGAGTGGAAAGCTTCGGGCCCAGGATCGCTGCAGCCCGGCGCGGGTTGATCACTATTCTATCTTATATAAGACTTGGGACTGGTGTTTACCCTGATGGCGCAGTCGGTCATCGGCCACCACAAGACTGCCACAGACTGCCTCTAAAATGTGCCGTCAACGGCCCGCCTCGCATTGGGCCGCCGTTTTTTGGCCCGGCTTCGGGATTCGATTTCACAGGACACGTCCATGCCTCAGACCGCCGCACCGGTAGAACCGCACGTCATGACCACCTACGGCCGCGTGCCCATCGCGTTGTCGCATGGCAAGGGCAGCCGCGTCTGGGATGTGCAGGGCAAGTCCTACCTGGATGCACTGGGTGGCATCGCCGTGAACACCCTGGGCCATGCCCACCCCAAGCTGGTGCGCGCGTTGCAGGACCAAATCGGCAAACTCATACACACCAGCAACTATTACTACAACCCTGCCACCGAAGAACTGGCCCGCCAGTTGGTGGAGCGCTCGGGAATGAGCAACGTGTTCTTCTGCTCCACCGGGCTCGAAGCGAACGAGGCGGCCCTCAAGCTGGCGCGCAAGTTCGGGCACGACAAGGGCATCGAGCGACCCGAGATTGTGGTGTACGAAAAGGCCTTCCACGGCCGCTCCATTGCCACGCTGAGCGCCACCGGCAACCCCAAGGTGCAGGCCGGCTTTGGCCCGCTGGTGGAGGGCTTCATCCGAGTGCCCATCAACGACATCGAGGCCATCCGCAAGGCCACTGCCGGCAACCCGAACGTGGTGGCGGTGTTTTTCGAAGCCATTCAGGGTGAGGGCGGCGTCAACCCCATGAGCCCGGAGTACATGCGACAGGTGCGCGCCCTGTGCGACGCCAACGACTGGCTGCTGATGATCGACGAGGTGCAGTGCGGCATGGGCCGCACCGGCAAGTGGTTTGCCCACCAGTGGGCCGGCATCGTGCCCGACGTGATGCCGCTGGCCAAGGGCCTGGGTTCGGGCGTGCCCATCGGTGCGGTGGTGGCGGGCGCCAAAGCCGCCCACATCTTCCAGCCGGGCAACCACGGCACCACCTTCGGCGGCAACCCGCTGTCCATACGCGCCGGACTGGAAACCATCCGCATCATGGAAGAAGAAGGCCTGCTGGACAATGCCGCCAAGGTCGGCTTCCAGCTGCTGTCGCAACTGCAAGGCCAGCTGATGAACGTGGCCGGCGTGAAGGAAGTGCGCGGCAAGGGTCTGATGATCGGCATTGAGCTCGACCGCCCCTGCGGCGTGCTGGTGCAGCGCTGCGCCGACGCGGGCCTGCTGCTCAGCGTCACCGCCGACAGCGTGGTGCGCATGGTGCCGCCGCTGATCCTGTCGGGCGCCGAGGCCGACGAGATCGTGGCCATCCTGGTGCCGCAGATCAAAGCCTTCCTGGCCGAGACCGCGCCCGCCGCCTGAGCCCCACGACCACCGGACCTTTGCCCATGTCTGCCTCCATCACGCCCCCCGTGCCGGTGAAGCACTACCTGCAGTTCAAGGACTTTTCCGCTGCCGACTACGGCTACCTGCTGGAACGTGCCGCACTCATCAAGCACAAGTTCAAGACCTACCAGAAGCACCACACCCTGACCGACCGCACCCTGGCCATGATCTTCGAGAAGGCCAGCACGCGCACCCGCGTCAGCTTCGAGGCCGGCATGTACCAGCTCGGCGGCAGCGTGGTGCACCTGACCACCGGCGACAGCCAGCTCGGCCGCTCGGAGCCGATCGAGGACAGCGCGCGCGTCATCAGCCGCATGACCGACATCGTGATGATCCGCACCTTCGGGCAGGAGAAGATCGAACGTTTCGCGGCGCATTCGCGCGTGCCGGTCATCAACGGCCTGACGAACGAATTCCACCCCTGCCAGATTCTGGCCGACCTGTTCACCTGGCTGGAATACCGGGGCAAGCGCGCCGACGGCACGCTGGACGTGGGTGCGCTCAAAGGCATCACGGTGGCCTGGGTGGGCGACGGCAACAACATGGCCAACACCTGGCTGCAGGCGGCCGAGATCCTGGGCTTCAAGGTGCACGTGAGCACGCCGAGCGGCTACGAAGTCAACCCGCAGGTGGCCGGCGTGGGCAGCGCCGAGTGCTGGCAGGTGTTCGACGACCCGATGGAGGCCTGCCGCGGCGCCGACCTGGTGACCACCGACGTGTGGACCAGCATGGGCTACGAAGCCGAAAACGAGGCCCGTATGAAGGCCTTCGCTGCCTGGTGCGTCACGCCCGCCATGATGGCCGTGGCCAAGCCCGACGCCCTGTTCATGCACTGCCTGCCCGCCCACCGCGGCGAGGAAGTGACCGCCGACGTGATCGACGGACCGCAGAGCGTGGTCTGGGACGAGGCCGAAAACCGCATGCACGTACAGAAGGCCCTGATGGAATACCTGCTGCTCGGGCGGCTGTAAGCCCCCGGCCCAATGCCATGAGTGCCTGCCAGAGCTGCGGCGCCTGCTGCGCCAACTTCCGTGTGGACTTCTCCATCTACGAGCTCGACACCGAAGGCGGCCAGGTGCCGTCGGGCCTCACGGTCGAGGTCAACGGCAACACCTGCCGCATGCGGGGCACCGACCACGTGCCCATCCGCTGCGCGGCGCTCACCGGCAAGCTGGGCGAGAAGGTGGGCTGCGGCATTTACGAATGGCGCCCTTCGCCCTGCCGCGAATTTGAAGAAGGCAGCGACGCGTGCGACCGGGCCCGGGCCCGGCATGGCCTGCCGCCGGTCGCCAGCCTGGGCAGCGCATGACCCCGCCGTTTGACGCCATCATCGTCGGCGCCGGGGCCGCCGGGCTGTTCTGCGCCGGGGTGGCCGGCCAGCGCGGCCTCAAGGTGCTGCTGATCGACCATGCCCCCAAGGTGGCGGAGAAGATCCGCATCTCGGGCGGCGGCCGCGCCAACTTCACCAACCGCGACCTCGACCCGCGCCAGCCCCACAAGCACTTCCTGGGCGACAACCCGCACTTCTGCCGTTCGGCCCTGTCGCGCTACACCCCGACCGACTTCACCGGCCTGCTGCAGCGCCACAGCGTGCCCTTCCACGAGAAGCACAAGGGCCAACTGTTTTGCGACCGCTCGGCGCAGGACCTGATCGACGTGCTGCTGCGGGAATGCGACGCCGGCGGCGTGACCCGCTGGCAGCCGTGCGGTGTGCACGGTGTGGCGTTTTCCGACGCCGACCCCGCCACCCGCTACACCCTGCAGACCGACCGCGGCCCGGTCAGCGCCCACGCCCTGGTGGTGGCCACCGGCGGGCTGTCCATCCCGAAAATCGGCGCGACGGACTTCGGCTTCCGCTTGGCGCGCCAGTTCGACCTGAACGTCATCACGCCGCGCCCCGCGCTGGTGCCGCTGACCTTCGACCCCAAGGCCTGGGCACCCTTTGCCGACCTGTCTGGCCTGGCGCTGCCGGTGCGCATCGAGACCGGCGAGAAAAAACAGCGCCAGGCCTTCGACGAAGACCTGCTGTTCACCCACCGCGGCCTCAGCGGCCCTGGCGTGCTGCAGATTTCCAGCTACTGGCAGCCCGGTACGCCCCTGCGCATCGACCTGCACCCCGACGCTGCGCTGGAGCCACTGCTGCAAGACGCCAAGGCCCGCTCCCGCAAGCTGCTGCCCAACGAGCTGGCCCACCACCTGCCCCACCGCCTGGCCGACACCTGGACCACGACGCGCGCCGACTGGCAACGCCCCATCAACGAAACGCCCGACAAGGCCCTGGCCCAGCTGGCCGAGAGCCTGCACCGCTGGACGCTCACCCCCACCGGGACCGAGGGCTACGCCAAGGCCGAAGTCACCGCCGGCGGCGTGGACACCCGGCAGCTGTCGTCGCAGACGATGGAGTCGCGCCAGCCCGGGTTGCACTTCATCGGCGAGGTGGTGGACGTGACCGGCTGGCTTGGCGGCTACAACTTCCAGTGGGCCTGGGCCAGCGGCTTTGCCTGCGCACAGGCGCTGGCACCCGCCCCGCTCTGAGCCCCCGGCCGGCTCACGCGCCCTGCGCGAGCGCCGCTTCCACCCGTTCGCACAGGGTCTGCAGCACCTCGATGCGCGCCCACAGCTTGTCGTCCGATGCCACCACGTGCCACGGGGCCTGCTGGGTCGAGGTGCGGTCGATCATCTGCTCCACCGCCCGTTCGTAGTGCGGCCACCGGTCACGGTTGCGCCAGTCTTCCGGGGTGATTTTGTAGTTCTTGTGCGGCGTGGTTTCGCGCTCCTTGAAGCGGCGCAGCTGCTCGTCGGGCGTCACGGCGAGCCAGAACTTGGCGATGATCACCCCCGCCTCCACCAGCTCCTCCTCGTACTCGTTGATCTCGTCGTAGGCGCGCATCCAGTCGGCCTCGGTGCAGAACCCCTCGACCCGCTCCACCAGCACGCGGCCGTACCAGGACCGGTCAAAGATCACCGCCCGGCCGTGCGGCGGAATGTAGCGCCAGAAGCGCCAGAGGTAAGGCTGGGCGCGCTCGTTCTCGTTCGGCGCCGCCACCGGCACCACCCGGTAGAAGCGCGCGTCCAGCGCCTGGGTGATGCGGCGGATCGTGCTGCCCTTGCCCGCCGCGTCCATGCCCTCGAACACCACCACCAGCGCCCGCCCCTGCATGCGCGGATCGCGGCTGAGCAGGTTGAGCCGGCCCTGCAGCGTTTCCAACTGGTCTTCGTAGCGTTTGCGGCCGAGGCGGCGGCTGTAATCCTGCACCGCCAGCAGGCTGCGCGGGTCCAGCCGGGGCGCGTCGACCGCCTGGGTGCGCGTGACTGGCTTGCGGCGCTCGGGCGCGCGCTCGAACAGGCCCTGCAGCACCGACAGCAGGTGCCGCCCGGCCGTGAGGTGGCGGTAAGGCTCGTCGGTGCCCTCGATCACCAGCCAGGGCGCCTCGCCGGTGCTGGTCTTGCGCAAGGCCTCGTCGCTCACGCGGATGAAATCGTCGTAATGCTTGAAGTTATCCTTTTCCTGAGGCGTCACGCGCCACGCGGTCCTGGGGTCGGCCTCCAGCGTTTTCATGCGCACCTTGGCCGCCTTTTTGGACAGGTGGAACCAGAACTTCACCAGCACCACGCCTTCGGCCACCAGCATGCGCTCGAAATGGCGGATGCGCTCCATCCGGTGCACGAAGCGGTCGTGGTCCTCGCGCCCACGGGCATGGGCGACGATGGGGTCGGTGTACCACGAGCCGAACAGGATGCCGATGTGCCCTTTGGGCGGCAGCACCTGCCAGAAGCGCCACATCTCCGGGTGGCCCCGGTCCCCGTCCGTCATGGGGCCGAACGCTTCGGTGCGGATGTGCCGCGGGTCCATCCACTCGTTGAGCACGTTCACCGTCTCGCCGCGGCCGGCACCGTCCACCCCGTTGACCAGGATCACCACCGCCGTCCTCGCGTCGCGCAGCAGCCGGTATTGGGCGTCCAGCAAAGCCGCGCGCAGCAGCGGCGCTTCGCGCTTGTAGGTGGCCTTGTCCACCTGGTGACCAATTTCTGCCGACTCGAACATCGCTGCGCCCCTATTTTTTACACGCCATACCCTTTTGCAGGGCTTCTGGCCATGGTGCCGACTGTAGCGGCAAAACCGCGGTGGCCACAGACCTCTGGCCATATCCAAACGAAGTGTTTATAATGTTGGACTTTGCTGGCAAACCCCCGTCGGCCGTGATCACCTTGAAGACGGGGAAAACTTGCCGCGGCGCGGTTTCGGGGCCCGATCTTCCCTGAACACCGACGCGGCGCAAACTGGAAACCATTAGCTAATGACCACCATCCGCGTTAAAGACAACGAACCGTTCGACGTCGCTCTGCGCCGCTTCAAGCGCACCATCGAAAAACTGGGCCTGCTCAACGACCTGCGCGCCCGCGAGTTCTACGAAAAGCCGACCGCCGAACGCAAGCGCAAGAAGGCCGCCGCCGTGAAGCGCCACTTCAAGCGTGTGCGCTCCATGCAGCTGCCCAAGCGTCTGTACTGATCGTCAGTCGCCCACGCACCAAAAGCCCGCTTGAGGACGCTCCGGCGGGCTTTGTCATTTTCAGAAAGCCCCGACCATGTCCCTCAAAGACCAGATCACCGACGACATGAAAGCCGCGATGCGGGCCAAGGAGGCCGAGCGCCTCGGCACCATCCGCCTGCTGCTGGCCGCCATCAAGCAAAAGGAAGTGGACGAGCGCATCAGCCTCGACGACGCGGGCGTGATCGCGGTGGTGGACAAGCTCATCAAGCAGCGCAAGGACTCGATCGCCGCCTACGAACAGGCCGGCCGGACCGACCTGGCGGACAAGGAAAAGGCCGAAGCCGCCGTGCTGCAGGCCTACCTGCCGGCGCGGCTCAGCGCCGAGGAAGTGGCTGCCGCGGTGCAGGCCATCGTCGCTCAGCTGAGCGCCGAACTGGGCCGCGCCCCCACCGCCGCCGACATGGGCAAGCTCATGGGCGCCGCCAAGGCACAGCTGGCCGGCAAGGCCGACATGGGCCAGGTGTCGGCTGCTGTGAAAGCCGCCCTGGCTGGCTGAACCCATGCCCGTGCCCACGCCACAGGCCCCGGTCGGTGTGTTCGACTCGGGCGTGGGCGGCCTGTCGGTGCTGCGCGAAATCCGCGCCCGCCTGCCGGCCGAAACCCTGTACTACGTGGCCGATTCGGGCCACGCCCCCTACGGCGACAAGACGCCCGCCTACGTGCAGGCCCGCGCCGAGCACCTGATCGCCACCCTGGCCGCGCTGGGCTGCAAGGCGGTGGTGGTGGCCTGCAACACGGTCACCGGTCTGTCCATCGGCCACCTGCGCGAGCGTTTTCCCGGGGTGCCACTGGTGGCCATCGAGCCGGCCGTCAAGCCGGCGGCGGCCCTCACGCGCAGCGGGGTGGTCGGGGTGCTGGCCACACGCAACACGGTGCAGAGCGCCGGGCTGGCACGGCTCATCGCACAGCACGCCCACGGGGTGCAGGTACTGCCGCGCGCCTGCCCCGGCTGGGTGGAACGGGTGGAGCGCGGCGAGCTCGATGGCACGGACACCGAAGCCGCCGTGGCCGAACACCTGCGGCCCTTGCTGGACGCCGGCGCCGACACCCTGGTGCTGGGCTGCACCCACTACCCCTTCCTGCGCGCCACCATCGAAAAGGTGGCGGGCCCGGGCGTACAGGTGCTGGACCCAGCGGCCGCCGTGGCCCGGGAACTGGAACGCCGGCTGGCCGCCCTGGGCTTGCTGGCCCCCACGGGCGACAGCACGCCCGGAGGCAACGAACGGTTCTGGACCAGCGGCAATGTCGCCAACGGCCAGCGCGTCATGCAGACGCTGTGGCCGAACACAGTAGCGGTGGCCGCACTGCCTGAAGGGCCGGAACCACCCGGATCAAACGCCTGACGCCTGGTCGGCCTGCACTGGCAGGTGGCACTAAAACCCTCAGCTGCCCGCCACCTTCATGCGGTTGATCAGCACCGAGCCGACGTTCTTGGCCCCGTAGCCGTACACGTCGGCGCCCACGGCCTCGATGCCCTGGAACATGTCTTTGAGGTTGCCCGCGATGGTGATTTCCTGCACCGGGAAGGCGATCTGGCCGTTCTCCACCCAGTAACCGGCGGCACCGCGGGAATAGTCCCCGGTGACGTAGTTCACGCCCTGGCCCATCAGCTCGGTCACGAAGAGGCCGGTGCCCAGCTTGCGCAGCATCTCATCCAGGTCGTCTCCGTCCTGGGTGAGGCGGCTGGTGAGGTAGAGGTTGTGCGAGCCCCCCGCGTTGCCGGTAGTGCGCATGCCCAGCTTGCGGGCCGAGTAGGTGCTCAGAAAGTAGCCCTTCACGCAACCGGCCCCCACCACCTGGCGCGCCACGGTGCGCACGCCTTCGTCATCGAACGGGGCACTGCCCTTGCCGCCGAGGATCAACGGGTCTTCGAAGATGTCGATGTGCTTGGGAAACACCTGGCGGCCGAGGCTGTCCACCAGGAAGGTGGTCTTGCGGTACAGCGCGCCGCCACTGACGGCCTGCGCAAACCCACCCAGCAGGCCGGCGGCCAGCGGCGCCTCGAACAGCACCGGGCATTCGGTGGTGGCGATCTTGCGCGGGTTCAGCCGGGCCAGCGCACGTTCGGCCGCGTAACGGCCCACCGCTTCGGGGCTGGCGAGGTCGGCCGGTGAGCGCTGCGAGCTGAACCAGTAGTCGCGCTGCATCTTGGCGCCCTTGCCGGCAATCGGCGCGACCGAAAAGCTGTGGCGCGAGCTGGCGTAGCCGCCACGGAAAATACCGGCGCGGCCGCGTTCACCGCCGCGCATGTGCTCGGTGAAAAAGTGCGACTGCTGGGCCGACACACCCGCGCCTTCGCTGTTGGTGATCTTCTTGCTGGTAGACAACGCCGCCGCCTCGCAACGCAAGGCGATGCGGATGGCCTCTTCAGAATCGATCGCCCAGGGGTGGAACAGGTCCAGCTCGGGGTAATCGTTGGCCACGTCCTGCTCGTCGGGCAAGCCGGCCACCGGGTCTTCGGCGGTGAAGCGCGCAATGTCGTAGGCCGCCTGCACCGTCTGGCGGATGGCGTCGGGCGTGAAGTCCGACGTGGACGCGTTGCCCCGCCGCTGCCCCAGGTACACGGTGATCCCCAGCGACTTGTCGCGGTTGCGCTCGACGTTTTCCAGCTCGCCTTTGCGCACCGAGACGCTCAGGCCCGCGCCTTCGGACACCTCCACGCCGGCGTCGCTGGCGCCGAGCTGGCGGGCGTGCACCAGCGCCAGATCGGCCAAGGCCTCGAACTGGGCGCGGCTGTACTGGAAACCGGTTTGCGCGACGTCGGCGCCATCAGGTTGGGGGGTGGCGTCAGACGGGGAGCGCGCGGGCTTGGCGGCACTGCGCCGCGCCGCGGAAGTCGGGGTCTTTTTCATGCTGGCGGCTATGATACTTGGATGGCACGCAAACCCACCAAAGGCTACTTCGTCAAGGGCCATTTCGTTGCAGAAGGCAGCGAACTCGACCTCGAACTCAAGCGCGAACTCAAGGGCGACGTCGAACTCAGCAAGACCGACCTGAAAAAACTCAGCGACCACCTGCAAGACCTCGGCCAGCAACTGCTGACCCTGCGGCAGGGGCTGCTCGACAAGCTCGAACTCCCGGAAAAACTGCTGGAAGCGCTGGCCGAGGCCAAACGCATCACCAACTTCGAAGGTAAACGGCGGCAGATGCAGTTCATCGGCAAGCTGATGCGCAAGCTCGACGAGGACACCGTCGCCGCGATCGAAGCGGCGCTGGAAGTGCAGCACCAGGGCAGCGCGGCCGAAACGCTGCGCCTGCACCAGGCCGAGCAATGGCGCGACCGGCTGATCGCCGACGACCAGGCCCTGCAGGACTGGCTGGCCCAGGACCCCGATGCCGACCTGCAGCACCTGCGCTCACTGATCCGCCAGGCCCGCAAGGATGCCCAGGACAAGGCCGGCGCCGAACGCCCCGGGGAGGCCCAGCGCCACGGCAAGAGTTACCGCGAAATTTTCCAGATCGTCCGCACCCGCCTGGACGCCCAGGCCGAAGAGCAACCATGAGCACCCACGACCCCGTCAAGATCGGCATCGTTTCCGTCAGCGACCGCGCCAGCAGCGGCGTCTACGAAGACAAGGGCCTGCCCGCCCTGCAGGAATGGCTGGGCCGGGCGCTGAAGAACCCCATCACTTTTGAATCTCGGCTCATCCCCGACGAGCAAGCCGTGATCAGCCAGACGCTGATCGAGCTGGTGGACGCCGGCTGCGCGCTGGTGCTGACCACCGGCGGCACCGGCCCCGCAAAGCGCGACGTGACCCCCGAAGCCACGCTGGCCGTGGCGCACAAGGAAATGCCCGGCTTTGGCGAGCAGATGCGCCAGATCAGCCTCAAGTTCGTGCCCACGGCCATCCTGTCGCGCCAGGTGGCAGTGGTGCGCGACCAGGCGCTGATCATCAACCTGCCGGGCCAGCCCAAGAGCATTGCCGAAACGCTGGAAGGCCTCAAGGGTGCGGACGGCCAGCCGGTGGTGCACGGCATTTTTGCCGCCGTGCCCTACTGCATCGACCTCATCGGCGGCCCTTACCTGGAAACGCACGACGACGTGTGCAAGGCGTTCCGCCCGAAAAGCGCGGTCCGGCCCCAACCGCAGTCCTGAACAGTGACCGTTTGCGCGCCGACCTGTGCAGGCGGCGTGCGCAACGGCTTACTTGCCCACCAGGTCGTTGAACTTCTTGCGTTCGAAGTGCTCCTCGCGCGCCGCGTCGGCCGGCAGGCCGGGCGCCTTGGCGCAGGCCAGTTTCTCGATCGCCTGCCACAGCAGCGCAATCTGGTGCTCGTGGCCCGCCGCGTTGTCGATCAGCCCGCGCATGGCCTGGCTCAGCGGATCGTCGTTCTGCGTGACCCCGTAGGCCGAGAACCCCATCTTGGAGGCGACTTCCTCGCGCTTCGCGTCGGCCTCGGCCTGGATGATGCGCGCCGGGTTGCCCACAGCGGTAGCGCCTGCCGGCACCGGCTTGGTCACCACCGCGTTGCTGCCCACCTTGGCGCCCTCGCCCACGGTAAAGCCGCCCAGCACCTTGGCACCCGCCCCCACCACCACGTTGGGGCCCAGGGTGGGGTGGCGTTTTTCGCCCTTGTACAGCGAGGTCCCCCCCAGGGTGACCCCGTGGTAGATGGTGCAGCCGTCGCCGATCTCGGCCGTCTCACCGATCACCACGCCCATGCCGTGGTCGATGAACACCCGGTTGCCGATCCTGGCGCCAGGGTGGATCTCGATGCCCGTGAGCCAGCGGTTCCAGTGGGATATCCAGCGCCCCAGCCACTTGAAGCCCCCGCCCCAGCAGGCGTGCGCCACACGGTGCAGCACCACAGCGTGCAAGCCGGGGTAACAGGTCAGCACCTCCCAACGCGAACGGGCCGCCGGGTCGCGCTCCAGGATGCAATCGATGTCGGACTTCAGTCGGGCAAACATGACAGCCAGTCTAGCGCTTTGCGCGGGCAGCGGTTTGCAACATGGCGCGCGCCACCCCGCGCAGGATGTGGACTTCGGCCTCGGTGGGTTGCGCCCGGTTGAGCAACTGGTTCAGGCGCGGTAACAATTTTTTGGGCGCGGCCGGGTCCAGAAAATCGACCGCCACCAGGGCCTGCTCCCAGTGCGCCAGCAAACCGGCAAGGGCCTGGGCGTCGGCGGGCCGGTCGGCCCCCAGGGGCGGCTCCGGGGGCGCCACAGCAAAACCACCCAGGGCCTGGCGCCACTCGTAGGCCACCAACTGCACCGCCGCCGCCAGGTTGAGGGAGCCGTAATCGGGCGCGGTGGGGATGCTCAGGCACACGTGGCAGCGGTAGACGTCGTCGTTGCGCATGCCGTAGCGCTCGGAACCGAACAGGAAGGCCATGCCGCCACCCGCGGCCAGGCCGGGCTCGGTACGCCAGGCACCGAGGTGCTCGCGCGGCGCACGGGTGGGCGGCCCGAAGTCACGCGGCGTCATGGCCGTGGCGCACAGGTGGGTCATGCCGTCCAGCGCTTCGTCCAGCGTCTGCACCACGCGGGCCCGCGCCAGCACGTCGGTCGCGCCGCTGGCGCGGTCCACGGCCTCGTCGCGCTGGAGCACGTCGGGCCAGCGCGGCCGCACCAGCACCAGGTCATCAAAACCCATGACCTTCATGGCGCGCGCGACCGCGCCCACGTTGCCGGCGTGGCTGGTTTCGATCAGAATGAAGCGGGTGTTAGGCAGCATGGGTAAAATGGCCCTATTGTCGCTGCCATCGCGCAGCCCCCTTCACGCTCATCGCACAATTCATGTCCTCCCATCTGCACCCCATGCTCAACGTGGCCATCAAGGCTGCGCGTGCCGCCGGCACCCTCATCAACCGCGCCTCGCTCGACATCGAGTCGGTCCGCGTGTCGGCCAAGCAGACCAACGATTTCGTCACCGAAGTCGATCACGCCGCCGAGCAGGCCATCATCGACACGCTGCTGGGCGCCTACCCTGACCACGGCATCTGGGCCGAAGAGTCGGGCCGGCGGGAGGGCAAAGGCCGTGACAAGGGTTTTGTCTGGATCATCGACCCCCTGGACGGCACCACCAACTTCATCCACGGTTTTCCGGTGTACTGCGTCAGCATTGCGCTGATGGTGCACGGCAAGATCGAGCAGGCCGTGGTGTACGACCCCACCCGCAACGACCTGTTCTGTGCCACCAAGGGGCGCGGCGCCTACCTGAACGACCGCCGCATCCGCGTGGCCAAACGGACCATGATGCGCGACTGCCTGATCAGCACCGGCTTCCCGTTCCGCCCCGGTGACCAGTTCCAGACCTACATGCAGATGCTGCAGGACGTGATGCCCAAAGTGGCTGGTGTGCGCCGCCCGGGTGCAGCCGCGCTCGACCTGGCCTATGTGGCGGCCGGGTTTGCCGACGGCTTTTTCGAGACCGGCCTGAGCCCCTGGGACGTGGCCGCCGGCGCCCTGCTGGTGACGGAGGCCGGCGGGCTGGTGGGCAACTTCACCGGTGAAGCCGACTTCCTCGAACAACGCGAGTGCATGGCCGCCAACCCACGCATCTACGGCCAACTGGCGGGCCTGCTGGGCAAGTACAGCAAGTTCGCCAGTGCCGGCGACAAGGCCGCAGTGCGGCAGGCCGCCGCACCGGCCAGCGCCCCTACCCAGGCCCCCGCCACTCCCCAAGAGGGCGAACCTGCCGCCGACGACGCACCGTTCTGAATGGTCGACGGATTCCCTTTCGGTCTGCTGCCCGATGCGCAGAGCCCCTACTGGATCGCCTACCCGCTCGACATCCGGCAACAGTTTCGACAACTGGCCAAACGCGGCGAGCGGGTGATGTTATGGCACGGCGCAGGGGCATCGGTGGTGTCCACGGTGCTGGAAGTGGATGCCGGCCTGCTGCTGGACGTGGGGCCCGACGCCCGCACCAACGAGCGGCTGCTGGCCCTGCCCGAAATCGTGCTGACGGGCTTCCTGGACGGGGTTGAACTGAAATGCCCCCTGGGGCCGTTGCAATGGGCCACGCACGACGGCTTGCCCGCGTTTGCCGCCCCCCTGCCCGCGCGCCTGCACCGGCTGCAACGTCGGGAATTCCACCGCATGCCCATCCCCGCAGGGCACAGCGCACGCTGCGAATTCCCCCAGCCGGGCGGCCCCGCCCTGGCCGTGAGCCTGCACGACCTGTCGCTGGGCGGCGTCGGTCTGATCGACCCAGGCCATCCGGCCTTGAAACTCGACACCGGCAGCGTCTGGCGCGATTGCCGGATTGTCCTGCACGAGGCCGGCGCGGTCGTGGCCGACCTGGAAGTGCGGCACACGGAAACCCATACCACCCGCTCGGGTCAAACACGACGCAAGGTCGGCTGCCGTTTCCTGCAGCTGTCTGCTGGGGCCAGCCCGCTGCTGCAGCGCTACCTCACCCAACTCGAACTGGACCGCCGCGCCCTCACCGGCGGATGACGCCATGACGCCGGACACCACCGCCTCCGTGCCACCGGGCCACACCCCCATGATGGCGCAGTACCTCGCCTTGAAGGCGGGTTTCCCCAACACGCTGCTGTTCTACCGGATGGGGGACTTCTACGAGCTGTTCTACGAGGACGCCGAGAAGGCCGCGCGGCTGCTCGACATCACCCTCACCCGCCGCGGCCAGTCCGCCGGGCAACCGGTCGTGATGGCGGGCGTGCCCTTCCACTCGGTGGAAACCTACCTGGCACGCCTCATCAAGCTGGGCGAGTCGGTGGCCATCTGCGAGCAGATCGGCGACCCGGCCACCTCCAAAGGACCGGTGGAGCGCAAGGTGGTGCGCGTGGTCACTCCTGGCACGCTGACGGATGCCGAGCTGCTGAACGACAAGAGCGAATCGCTGCTGCTGGCGGTGCACCAGGGCGCCCGCGCCACATGCGGCCTGGCCTGGCTGAGCGTGACGCAGGGCGTGCTGCACCTGGCGCAGTGCCCTGCCGACGAGTTGCGTGCCTGGATCGTGCGCATCGGCCCCAGCGAGCTGCTGCACAGCGCCGAGGTGAGCCCCACCTTCGAGCAGAACCTGCAGGAGCTGCAACGCCAATGGCCCGCGCTGGCCGCCAACGGCGGACAGGCCCGCCTGAGCTTGGCGTTGCGCCCCGCCTGGGCCTTTGACGGCGCCCTGGGCGAACGCAAGCTGCGCGAACAACTGCAGGCCGCCAGCCTGGCGGGCTGGGGCGCGCAAGACCTGGCCGAAGCGCACGCCGCTGCATCGGCCCTGCTGGACTACGCCGAACACACCCAGGGCCGCGCGCTGGCCCACGTTCGACAGCTGCAGGTGGCCCGCCCGCAGGCCTTCATCGACCTGCCCGCCACCACCCGCCGCAACCTCGAGCTGACGCAGACGCTGCGCGGCGAATCGTCGCCCACGCTGTTCTCTCTGCTGGACACCTGCCAGACCGGCATGGGCAGCCGTGAACTCAAGCGCTGGCTACTGGAACCCCTGCGTGAACGCGACGCGGCCCGGGCACGTCTGCTGGCCATAGGCGCGCTGCGCGCGGGCCTGCACGGGCCCCTGCGGCAGGCGCTCAAGGGCGCGGCCGACGTGGAACGCATCACCGCCCGCGTGGCGCTGCGCCAGGTGCGCCCGCGCGAGCTGGTGGGACTGGGCCAGACGCTGGAAAAAGCCGCCAGCCTGTCGCTGGGGCTGCAACAGGCCCTGCACAGCCTGGCCACCGGCCCCGCCGGCAATGCCCCACCTCTGCTCGCCCAGCTGGCCGAACAGTTGCAGCCGCCCGAAGGCTGCGCCGTGCTGCTGCACCGCGCCCTGCTGCCCGAACCCGCCGCACTGGTGCGCGACGGCGGCGTCATCAACCACGGGTACGACACCGAACTGGACGAGCTGCGCGCCATCCAGACCAACTGCGACGGCTTCCTGCTCGACCTGGAAACCCGCGAACGGGAACGCACCGGCATTGCCAACCTGCGTGTGCAGTTCAACAAGGTGCACGGCTTCTACATCGAAGTCACCCAGGGCCAGCTGGACAAGGTCCCCGACGACTACCGCCGCCGCCAGACGCTGAAGAACGCCGAGCGCTTCATCACGCCCGAGCTGAAAGCCTTTGAGGACAAGGCCCTGAGCGCGCAGGAGCGCGCCCTGGCCCGCGAGAAGTGGCTCTACGAAGGCTTGCTGGACGAGCTGCAGAGCCACGTGCCCGCACTGGGCGAACTGGCCCGCGCGATTGCCGCGCTGGACGCGCTGTGCGCCCTGGCCGAACGTTCACTCACCCTGAACTGGTGCGAACCCGAGTTCGCCATCGAGCCCTGCATCGAAATCCGGGGCGGGCGCCACCCGGTGGTGGAAGCGCGCCTGAACGAAACCGGTGCAGGCCCCTTCATTCCCAACGACACGGTGATGGGCCCCAAGGCCCGCATGCAGGTCATCACCGGCCCCAACATGGGCGGTAAGTCCACCTACATGCGCCAGGTGGCTGTGATCGCGCTGCTGGCCAGCATGGGCAGCTACGTGCCCGCCACGCGCTGCCGCCTGGGCCCGCTGGACGCCATCCACACCCGCATTGGCGCGGCCGACGACCTGGCCAACGCCCAGTCCACCTTCATGCTGGAGATGACCGAGGCTGCGCAGATCCTGCACGGCGCCACGCCGCACAGCCTGGTGCTGATGGACGAGATCGGGCGGGGCACCTCCACCTTCGACGGGCTGGCCCTGGCCTCGGCCATTGCCACGCACCTGCACGACAAGGTCAAGGCCTTCACGCTGTTCGCCACCCACTACTTCGAGCTGACGGAATTCCCCGCCAGCCACCACGCGGCCATCAACGTGCACGTGAGCGCGGTGGAGGCCCACGGGCGCGACATCGTCTTCCTGCACAAGATCGAGCCCGGCCCCGCCAGCCGCAGCTACGGCGTACAGGTAGCCCGCCTGGCGGGGGTGCCCGGCGCCGTGGTGCAGCACGCCCGCCATGCGCTGGAAGCGCTGGAAACCCACAGCGCCCAGGCCCAGGCCCAGGTGGACCTGTTCGCCCCGCCGCCCGCCGCCGCTGCGCCCGAACCCAGCCGCGTCGAGCAGGCCCTGGCCCGGATCGACCCCGACGCCCTCAGCCCGCGCGAGGCGCTGGAGGCGCTCTACCGCCTCAAGCAACTGCAGTCGCAGGCCTAACCCGCAGCCGCACGCTTGCGCTATAGTTACTAACCAATTGGTCAGTAATGAGCGCCTCCCATCCCACGCCACGCCGCAGCCGCCGCAAGGACGCCCGTCCCGGTGAATTGCTGGACGCGGCCTACGAACTGTTTGTCGAGCACGGCTACGCGGCCACCCGCGTCGAAGCGGTGGCCCAACGCGCGGGCGTCTCCAAAGGCACGCTGTTCCTGTATTTCACGAGCAAGGAAGAGCTGTTCAAGGCGGTGGTGCGGCAACGCCTGTCGTCGCTGTTCGTCAACTGGAACGCCGAGTTCGCCGTTTTCGAAGGCTCCAGCGCCGACATGGTCCGCTACGCCGTGCGGCAGTGGTGGCAGCACATGGGCGGCACGGCCGCCTCGGGCATTGCCAAACTCGTGATGACCGAAGCACGGCAGTTCCCCGAAATCGCCGAGTTCTACCGCAGCGAGGTCATCGTCCCCGGCAACGAACTGCTGGGGCGGATTCTGCAGCGCGGGATCGACCGCGGTGAGTTCCGGCCCATGGACCTGACCCACGGCATTTACAGCCTGGTGGCCCCCATGACGCTGCTGCTGCTCTGGAAGCATGCCATGGCGCCCTGCATCGACCCCCAGCTGCCCCTGGACCCACAGGCTTTTCTCGAGACCCAGACCGAACTGCTGCTGGGCGGACTCACCCTTGCCGACAGGCACGTTCGGTAAAATGACCCAGAATCGGCTAATATACCCAATGGAGTATCCAATGAGCACCGCCACCTCCGCTTTCGACTTCGAAAAAGCCCGCTTCAACATGATCGAGCAGCAGATCCGCCCGTGGGAGGTGCTCGACGCGCGCGTGCTGGCGTTGCTGGGCGATCTCAAGCGCGAGCGTTTCGTGCCCGCGGCCTACCAGGCCATTGCCTTGGCCGACATGGAAATTCCCTTGGGGAATCCGGCCGTGGAGGGCGAATGCATGCTGGCCCCCAAGGTCGAGGCGCGCGTGCTGCAAGACCTGGAACTGCAGCCGACCGACAACGTGCTCGAAATCGGTACCGGCTCCGGCTACATGGCCGCCCTATTGGGCCAACTCTCGGCCCGGGTGCTCAGCCTGGAAATCAACCCTGCCCTGGCCGAACAGGCCCGGGCGAACTTGCGCGACGCCGGGGTGGACAACGTCGATGTCCGCGTGGCCGATGCAGCCGCTCACCGCTTTGCAGCCTGCGGGAGCAACGCACCCTACGATGCCATCGTCCTCAGTGGTTCGGTGGCCGAGGTGCCGAGTGATCTGCTGCAGCTGCTCAAGGTCGGCGGCCGGCTATCCGCCGTCGTCGGCCAGGAACCGGTGATGCGTGCCACCCTGGTGCGCCGCGCCAGCGACACCGCCTTCCACACCGAACAGCCCTGGGACATCGTACTGCCCCGACTGCAGCATTTCCCCGAGCCGTCGCGTTTCCAGTTCTGAACAGGACGACCCCGTGATCCATCACATCCGCCCGGCCCAACTCCAGGAATGGCTCAGTCAGTGCGCCGCCGAAGACAGCCAGTCCCGCCCGATCGTCCTCGACGTGCGCGAACCCTGGGAGGTGCAGGTGGCGGCGGTTAAGCCCGACGGCTTCGACCTCGTGCACATGCCCATGGCGAGCATCCCCGCCCGGCTGAACGAGCTGGTGCGTGAACGCCCCATCGCCTGCCTGTGCCACCACGGTGGCCGCAGCGCGCAAGTGGCCTTCTTTCTGCAGAACCAGGGTTTCGATCACGTGGTCAACATCAACGGTGGCATCCACCTGTGGTCGCAAGAAGTCGATCCCAGCGTGCCACGGTACTGAGCCGCATACCCCCTCCCGCATCAAACGAATGAAAGACCGCGCCGCCATGACCACCGCCACCTTGCATTCGCAGCCTTCCGCCCACCCCACCCCGCGCTGGCGCGCAGTGGCCTGTGCGGTCGGGTGGGTGGGGGCGTTCATGGCCGCACCCAGCGTCCAGGCCCAGAGCCTGCAGGCGCTGTTCGACGCCGCCCAGGGTTACGACGCCACCTACCTCTCGGCCCTGGCGCAGTACCAGGCCAACCAGGCCAGAGCAGCGCAGGCGCGCGCCGGCGTGCTGCCCAACGTGGGCCTGTCTGCGGGAGCCAACTGGACCCACACCGACAGCAGCCTGCCCGGGCAAGACCGCACCACCAACGCCCAGAACCTCGGGGTGGCCGCCACCCAGCCGCTGTTCCGCCCCGCCAACCGGATCGCGGTGGAGCAGGCGGAGGTGTCGCTGCGCGCGGCGGAGGCCCAGTTGGTGGCCGCCCGGCAAGACCTGATCGTTCGCACCGCCCAGGCCTACTTTGACGTCCTGGCCGCACAGGACAACCTCACCTTCGTCAAGGCGCAAAAGGCTGCGGTGGCCGAACAACTGGCGGCGGCCAAGCGCAACTTCGAGGTCGGCACCTCCACCATCACAGACACGCGCGAAGCCCAGGCCCGCTTCGACCTGGTCACCGCCCAGGAAATCGCCGCTGAAAACGACCTGCGGGTGAAACGGCTGGCCCTGGACCAGCTGGTGGGCCGCAGCGGCACCAGCCCCTGGCAGCTGCGCGACGGGGCCACCCTGCCCGAACTGCTGCCGGCCGACGTGGACCAGTGGGTCGGCCGCTCACAGGCAGAACATCCCCAGATCCTGCAAGCCCAGGCCGGCCTGGACATCGCCCAGCTGGAAACCCGCAAGGCCGAATCGGCCCGCCTGCCGACGCTGGACGCGACGGCCCGCTACCAACACGGTCGGGGGTTTGCCCAGAACGCTAACACCTATGCACGCTCCAGGGAGGCCATCGTGGGCGTGCAATTCAACCTCCCGCTCTACACCGGCGGTGCGGTGCAAAACCGGATTGCCGAGAGTGTGGCTCTGGAAGACAAGGCCCGCACCGACCTGGATGCGGCCCGGCGCGGCATCGCGCAAGCCACCCGCGCGGCCTACTTTGGCGTGGTGTCGGGGCTGGGGCAAGTGCAGGCCCTGCAAGCGGCCGAGGCGTCGAGCCAGAGCGCGCTGGAGGCCAACCAGCTCGGCTACCAGGTGGGCGTGCGAATCAACATCGACGTGCTCAACGCCCAGAGCCAGCTGTTCCAGACCAAAGCCTCGCTGGCCAAGGCGCGCTACGACGTGCTGGTGGGCAACCTGCGCCTGCGCCAGGCCAGCGGCGTGTTGAAGGACGAAGACCTTCAGCCCATCAACCGCTTGCTGGCCCAGTGAACCACGTGGCCACTGCGTCGGCATAACGGTCGGCAGCCCCCGCGCCCTGGTCGATCAGGGTCCGACAAGCGGCCCGGGCGCTCGCCAGCGCCGGCTCAGACTCGAGCCAGCGCTGCGTTTGTGCCAGCGCCTCCACCATGTCGGCCACAGCGACGGCGGCCCCGGTGACTTGTGCGGCACTGGCGGCCTCGGCGAAGTTGAACGTGTGTGGGCCCATCACCACCGGGCATTCGCAGGCGGCGGCCTCGATCAGGTTCTGCCCACCCAAGGGCGCGAAACTGCCGCCCAGCCAGGCCAGATCGGCCAGCCCGTAATACAGCGGCATCTCGCCCATCGAATCGCCGAGCCAGACGTCGGCCTCCCAGGCCGCCTCAGGCCAGTCTTGCACCTGGGCTGAAGCCGGGGCGCTGCTGCGTCGCCACACCCGCCAGCCGTGGGCCACCAGCCCGGCGTGAACTTCGTCAAACCGCTGGGGATGACGGGGTACCACCACCCAGAGGACGTCCTTTGCACCCAATTGACGCGGGCTGCCTGGCGCGGTCTGCAAGGCCTGGAACCACTGGTTTTCTTCGCCGTCGCGCCAGCTGGCCAACAGGACCACACGGCGGCCGCCCAGCCGCGCCCGCAGGGCCCGGCCGCAATCCCAGGGCGTGGGGTGCCAGGGTACGTCGAACTTGAGGTTGCCAAACACCCCTGCCACCCGGGCACCCAGTGCCTCCAGGCGTTCGGCATCGGCCGCCGTCTGCGCATAGACGGCCGTCAACCCGCGGTAGGCCGGCCCCGAAATCGCCGCCCAGCGGCGGGCGCGCTCGAACGAGCGCTCATTCAGGCGGGCATTGACCAACAGCAGCGGCACACCGACGCGCTGGCACCCCTCGACGAGATTGGGCCAGACCTCGGTCTCCATCAACAAGCCAGCGGCCGGACGGAACTGGGCGAGAAAGCGCCCCACCGCGTCTCGCGTGTCCCAGGGCTGCCAGACCTGCACGTCGCCGGGCCGCAGCAGGCGCCGCCCTTCGGCCCGCCCGGTGGCTGTGCCGTGGGTCAGCAGCAGGCGCATCCCGGGCCAGCGCTGCCGCAAACGGCCCAGCAGCAGGGCCGCCGCACGCGTTTCGCCCAGCGACACGGCATGCACCCACAGGTAGCCGCTCTCGCGATCCGGCGGCTGACCATAGCGCCCGAAGCGCTCGTCCACCGCCTCCAGGTAGCCCGGCTCCTGTCGACCGCGGCGCCGGAGCTTGCGGCGCAACAAGGGCTGCAAGGCGCGCAAACCGGCGTCGTACGCCCAGGCGGCCAGGGCTTCGCGCAGGTCTCGCCAGGCCACGGTCACGCCGCCGCAAACAGGCGTTCGTAGACCTGACCGATACCCCGGGCCTCTTGCGCCAGCGAGAAGTGCTGCGTCACCCGCTGGCGCGCCGCTTCGCCCATCGCCCGGGCCTGTTCTGGATCGGCCATGACGCGGCGCACTGCATCGGCCAGCCCTGCCGCATCGCCGGTGTCCACCAGGTACCCGTTTACGCCGGGCTGGACCAATTCCTCGAACGCCCCTGTGCGGGAGCAGACCAGCGCACACCCGGTGGCTGCGGCCTCGAAGGGGGTGAGCCCGAACGGCTCGTAACGCGGGCAGGCCACGCAGAGCAGGCAGCGCTGGTACCAGCGGTGCACCTCGCCCGCCGGCACCTCGCCCAGGAACACGATGCGCTCGCTCAGGCCCGCAGCCGCAATGCGCTGCTTCAGTTCGTCCTGGTAGGCCTGGTGTTGGGGCTGGGCCAGGCCCGCGATCACGGCCGTGGCATCGGGCAGGTGCGGCAACGCCGCGATCATGGCATCCACGAACACGTCGCTGCCTTTGTCGGGCCGCACCCGGCCGAACACGCCGATGCCATAGCGCCCGGGCAAGCCACTGTCGGCCCAGGCGGTGAGCTTGTCGGGCGGTGGTGCAAACCGCGCCAGGTCAATCCCGTGCGGCACCACCGCGGTGGTGTTCGGCACGAAACTGGCAGCCTTGGGCGTGGTGGAGATCACGGCGTCCATGCGCGAAATGAGCCAGCGCGGAAACCAGCCATGCAGGTGTTGCGCCGCCGAGGTGAACACCAGCTTGATCGGCAAGCGCAACACGTCACGCGCCCACAGGCCAGCCATCATCTCGTGGTCACGCCGCACATGCCAGATGCGAAACGCCCGGCCCGCGGGCGGCTTGCGCGACAGGCGGATGGCCTCGCGCAAGGTCATGCCTGGCACACCGTTGGAGAGTGGCGTACCACAGTACCCCAGCCGCCACTGGCCGAGTTGCAGTGGCACCAGGGCGTTCACCGTGGCCGACACGCCGGTGTAGCGCCGCTTCAGGTTGAACACGATGACCTCGGGATCGGCGCTGGGTGTCATGGGTGGATCGCTGATGGACTCGAAACAAAGGGGTCAGTGCGCCGACTGCTCCAGCCGGGCATCGGGTTTGACGCGGGCGAGCAGCGCCATCATCTCGGCGCGGATGCGCTCCAGCGCCTGCGGTGTCTGGCCTTCAAAGCGCAACACCAGCACCGGCGTGGTGTTGGAGGCCCGGATCAGGCCGAAACCGTCTGGCCAGTCCACCCGCAGCCCGTCGATGGTGTTGACCTGGGCCGGGGCGTCGAAGCGGGCCAAGCCCTGCAACTCGGCCACCAGCCGGTGGGGCTCGCCATCGGCACAGGGTACGTTGAGTTCGGGTGTGCTGTGGCTGGTGGGCAGGGCCTCCAGCACCGCGCCCGGGTCGGGGTGGCGGCTCAGGATTTCGAGCAGGCGGGCGCCGGCGTAGCTGCCGTCGTCGAACCCGTACCAGCGCTCCTTGAAAAAGATGTGGCCGCTCATCTCGCCGCCCAGGGGGGCGTCCACCTCTTTCATCTTGGCCTTGATGAGGGAGTGTCCGGTCTTGAACATCAGCGGCTGGCCACCCGCCTCTCGGATGGCCGGCGCCAGGCGCTGGCTGCACTTGACGTCGAACACGATGGTGCCGCCCGGCACGCGCGACAGCACGTCCTGGGCGAACAGCAGCATCTGCCGGTCGGGGAAAATGTTCTCGCCACTCGGCGTCACGATGCCCAAACGGTCGCCGTCACCGTCAAAGGCCAGGCCCAGATCGGCACCGGTGGTGGCCAGGGCGGCGATCAAATCGCGCAGGTTCTCCGGCTTGGACGGGTCGGGGTGATGGTTGGGGAAGTCGCCATCGACCTCGCTGAACAGCTCGACGACCTCGCAACCCAGGGCACGGAAGAGGCCCGGGGCACTGGCACCGGCCACGCCGTTGCCACAGTCGATCACCACCTTGAGCGGGCGGGCCAGCCGCACATCGGCGACGATGCGCTGCACATAGTCGGGCTGCACGTCGTGCACCTCCAGCCGGCCACCGGGCTGCGGCTCGACATGCCCCGCGTCCATGGCCTGCCGCAACGCCTGGATCTCGTCACCATAAATGGCACGACTGGCCAAGACCATCTTGAACCCGTTGTGGTGTTTGGGGTTGTGGCTACCGGTGACCTGGATGCCACTGCGGCAAAGGGTGTGCGCCGCAAAGTAGAGCATCGGCGTCGTGACCATGCCCACGTCGATCACGCGCAGCCCCTCGTCCACCAGGCCACGGACCAGCGCCGTGGCCAGTTGGGGGCTGCTGAGGCGACCGTCGCGACCGACCGCCACCGCGGCTTCACCCAACCCGCGCGCACGTGCGCCGAATGCACGTCCCAGGGCATAGGCGAAATCGGCGTTGAGCACCTCGGGCACGACACCACGGATGTCGTAGGCCTTGAAGGCAGTGGCGGGGAAAGCAGGGCTGGTAACGGTCATGATATGGGGACTGCAACGGGTGTGTGACGGCCCCGATTGTAGGAGCCCTGCCCCTGCCACCGATCCGGTGACCCTGCCAGCCCGCTGCAGGCGTAGAATGATTAGCTCACTTTTTGAGTCCACCACCATGGCACTTCTGTTGGCCTCCCGCTTGCGCAGCCCCCTGGGGGAGTTGCTGGTGGCGTCGCGCGGGCCCGCGCTCTGCGGCCTGTGGTTCGTCGACCAAGCGGGCATCCCGGCCTGGGCGCTGGAAGCCCCAGCGCCTTCCGACATGCCACCCGTCTTGCGCGCGACCCAGCAGCAATTGCAGGGCTATTTCAGCGGCCACCTTCGCGCGTTCGATCTGCCGCTGGACATCGTGGAGGGCTCCGCGTTCCAACGCGAGGTATGGGCCGCGCTGGCCCGCATCCCTTACGGACAGACCACCTCCTACGGACAGATCGCCGCCGCCCTGGGCCGACCCCGCGCGGTGCGCGCGGTGGGTGGTGCGGTAGGGCGCAACCCCTTGGGCATTGTGTTGCCCTGCCACCGGGTGTTGGGGCGCAACGGGAACCTGACCGGTTACACCGGCGGGCTGGACCGCAAGCGTGCCCTGCTGCGCCTGGAAGGCACGGACTGACCGTTCTCGACGACAGCCCATGTCTCGCGCGGCACTGGCCGAGTTCATCCTGCTGGCCGCCCTCTGGGGGGCTTCCTTCCTTTTCATGCGCCAGGCGGCGTTGGAGTTTGGCCCCTGGGCCACCGTCGGTGCACGCGTCGCCGTGGCTGGGCTGGCACTGTGGCCGGTGCTGTGGCTGAGTGGCCAGTGGAACGCCTTGCGTCGCCACGCAGCCCCCATCCTGCTGGTGGGGCTGTTGAGCTCAGCGCTGCCGTTTGCGCTCTATGCGTATGCGCTGCTGTCCATCACCACGGGACTGTCCGCCATCCTCAACGCCACCGCGCCGCTTTTCGGCGCCCTGGTGGCCTGGGCATGGCTGAAGGAACGCCCGGGGCGTTGGCAAGCGCTTGGGCTGGCCCTCGGCTTCCTGGGCGTGGCGCTGCTGTCCTGGAACAAGGCCAGCTTCAAACCCGGCGGCACCGGTTGGGCGGTGGTGGCCTGCCTGGGCGCCACGCTGTGCTACGGTTTCGCTGCCAGCTACACGAAGAGTCGGTTGACCGGGGTGCCCCCCATGGCCATCGCCGCCGGCAGCCAATGGGGCGCCACCCTGGGACTGGCGCTGCCCACCCTCGTCTACTGGCCCGAGCGTTGGCCCAGCCCCACCGCGTGGGGGGCCGTGCTGGCCGTGGGCTTGCTGTGCACGGCCCTGGCCTATTGGCTGTTCTACCGCTTGATTGAACGCACCGGCCCGGGCAAGACGCTCACCGTCACATTCCTGATCCCGGTGTTCGCCCTGGGCTACGGGGCGGCGCTCCTCGGCGAACCCATCACGGGCTGGATGGTCGGCTGCGGCGGCGTCATCCTGCTGGGTGTGGCGCTGGCAACGGGCTGGTGGAAGCCTCGCTGGCCCCGCCCTGCACCGACTCCTTGAGCTTGGGGCTGGCGTGGAAGGTGACCACGCGGCGCGCCTCGATGGCCACCGGCTCGCCTGTGCGCGGGTTGCGGCCAGGGCGTGGCGCTTTGGTCCGGATCTGGAAGTTGCCGAAACCGGAAATCTTCACGTCCTCGCCCTGCACCAGGCTGTCGCTGATCAGGTCGAAGAAAGCATCGACCATGTCCTTGGACTCGCGTTTGTTCAGGCCGATCTGCTCGTACAGCAGTTCGGCCAGCTGGGCCTTGGTCAGGGCCGAGGCGTCGGCTTCGAAATCGTCGTGGTCCTGGGTGGCCATGGCATCCTCCCGGTTCAACGCAGGCGGGCCTGCACGCGCTCGGCCAGCGAGGCCAGCACCGCTTGCACCACACCGTCGATCTCCTCATCGGTGAGGTTGGCATCGCCACGCTCCAGCGTCAGGCGCACGGCCAGGCTCTTCTCGTCAGGGGCCAGACCGCCCGTCTGCTCCGCGCCTTTCTTGGGGCGGTACACGTCGAACAGCACGGCCGTTTTGAGCCAACCGTTGGCATTGGCGGCGTGCACAGCGGTCATGAGCGCGGCGTGGGTGACGCCTTCTTTCACCACCACCGCGATGTCACGCTCCACCGGCTGGTGGCGCGTGACGGGCTGCGCCACGGGCACATCGCGCTCCAGCACCGCGGGCAGGTCCAGCTCGAACATCACGGGCGCCTGCTGCCAGCCTTCCAGCTGGCGCCAGCGCGGGTGCAGTTCGCCCACGTAGCCAATGGCCTGTCCGTCCAGCAGCACGCGGGCGCAGCGGCCCGGGTGCATGGCGGGGTGGGTAGCGGGTTCGAAGGTGGGCACGCGCGGAGCCAGCAGGGCCTCCACATCGCCCTTGACGTCAAAGAAGTCCACGGCACGCGCAGGCGTGCCCCACTGCAGGCCGGCATCGTCGCCGTAGGCCACACCCGCCACACGCATGGGCTGGGCAAAACCCGCCACGGTGGTATCGCCGTCGGCCACCGAGGCATCCTTGCTGAACACCCGGCCCAGCTCGAACACGCGCACGCGGTGCGCCTTGCGGTCGGTGTTGAACTTGAGGACCGCCAGCAGGCTGCCCAGCAGCGACGAACGCATCACGTTCATCTGGCTGGCGATCGGGTTGAGCAGGCGGATGGGGTCGGCATTGCCGGCGTAATCGCGCTCCCAGCGCTCTTCCACAAAGCTGTAGTTGATGGTTTCCTGGTACCCCAGCTGCGCCAGCTGGCGACGCAACTGGAAGGGTGCGCGGCGGCTCTCGGGGCGGATCTTGGCCGTCACGGGCGCCAACGGCGGGGTGTGCGGCAGGTGGTCGTAGCCTATGACGCGTGCCACCTCTTCGATCAGGTCTTCCTCGATCTGCAGGTCGAAACGGAAGGACGGCGGCGTCACGGTCACGACGCCAGCGTCGTTTCCGTCCTTGCCCTCACCCACGCTCACGGGCAGGCTGAGGCGGCGCAGTGCGTCAGCGCATTGCTGCTGCGTGACCGGCATGCCAATGACCTTGGCTGCGCGTGCCACGCGCAGCGTCACCGGCTGGGCTTGCGGCATGTTGACGATGTGGTCGTCGATGGGGCCGGCCTGGCCGCCACAGATCTGCAGGATGAGGTCGGTGATGCGCTCGACGTGTTCCACGGTGAGCTGGGGGTCGACCCCGCGCTCGAAGCGGTGGCCCGCGTCGGTGCTGAAGTTGTAGCGGCGCGAGCGGCCAGCGATGGCCTTGGGCCACCAGAAGGCCGCCTCCACGAAGACATTGCGTGTCTCGTCACCCACGGCGGTGGCGTCGCCGCCCATGATGCCGGCGAGCGATTCCACCTCTTTGTCGTCGGCAATGACGCCCACGGTCTCGTCCACCGTGACGGTGTTGCCATTGAGCAGCTTGAGCTGTTCACCGGCCTTGCCCCAGCGTACCTGCAGGCCACCGTGGATCTTGTCCAGGTCGAAGATGTGCGAAGGACGGCCGAGCTCAAACATCACGTAGTTGGAGATGTCCACCAGCGCGGATACGCTGCGCTGGCCACAGCGGGCCAGGCGCTCCACCATCCAGGCGGGCGTTTGCGCCTGCGGGTTGATCCCCCGCACGATGCGCCCGGTGAAACGACCACACAGATCGGGCGACTGCACTTGCACCGGGAGTTTGTCGTTGTGATTGGTGGGCAGCGTGGGGAACGAAGGTTCGTTCAGCGGGGCACCGGTGAGCGCGGCCAGTTCGCGTGCGATGCCGTACACGCTCAGGCAGTGCGCCAAATTGGGCGTGAGCTTGAGGGTGAACAGGCGGTCGTCGAGCTTGAGGTGCTCGCGGATGTCCTGCCCCACCAGGGCGTCGCCAGCCAGCTCCAACAGGCCGCCGTGGTCCTCGGACAGGCCCAGTTCGCGCGCAGAGCACAGCATGCCGTAGCTTTCCACACCGCGCAGCTTGCCCACCTTGATCTGGAAGGGCTTGCCATCCTCACCCGGCGGCAGTTCGGCACCCACCAGGGCACACGGCACCTTGATGCCCACACGGGCGTTCGGCGCGCCGCAGACGATCTGCAGCAGCTCGCCCGTGCCGGCATCCACCTTGCACACGCGCAGGCGGTCGGCGTTGGGGTGCTGTTCGGCTTCAACAATCGCGCCCACCACGATCTTGGAGAAAGGCGGCGCCACGGGCACGCACTCCTCCACCTCCAGACCGGCCATGGTCAGGGTGTCGGCCAGCTGCTGGCTGGTCAGGGGCGGGTTGCAGAATTCACGCAGCCAGGACTCGGGGAATTGCATGTTTCAGACTCTTGGAATGCGGTGGCAGATCAGCGGAACTGGCTCAGGAAGCGGATGTCGCCGTCGAAGAACAGGCGCAGGTCGTTGACGCCATAGCGCAGCATGGTCAGGCGGTCGGGGCCCATACCGAAGGCAAAGCCGATGTACTTTTCGGGGTCCAGCCCCATGTTGCGCACCACGTTCGGGTGCACCTGGCCGCTGCCCGCTACCTCCAGCCAACGGCCCGCCAAGGGTCCGGTCTGGAACTGGATGTCAATCTCGGCGCTGGGCTCGGTGAAGGGGAAGAAGCTGGGGCGGAAACGCAGCACCAGATCGTCCGACTCGAAAAAGGTGCGGCAGAAATCGGTGAAGACGAACTTCAGGTCCTTGAAGCTCACGTTCTCGCCGATCCACAGGCCTTCGCACTGGTGGAACATGGGCGAGTGGGTGGCGTCGCTGTCGACCCGGTAGGTGCGGCCCGGCGCGATGACGCGGATCTCGGGCATGTCGCCGCTGAACAGGCCATCGGCCGACGCACCTGCCAGCGCCTTGTAACGCTTGACGTGCTGCACCGCATGGCGGATCTGCATGGGGCTGGTGTGCGTGCGCAGCAGGTTGGGCGCCTTGTCGGAGCCGCCTTCCACGTAGAAGGTGTCGTGCATGGAACGCGCCGGGTGGTCCTCGGGCGTGTTCAATGCGGTGAAGTTGAACCAGTCGGATTCGATCTCGGGACCGTCGGCCACCTCGAAGCCCATGGAGCCGAAAATCGCCTCGATGCGTTCCATCGTCAGGCTCACGGGGTGCAAACCTCCGGTGCCACGCTGGCGACCGGGCAGGGTCACGTCCAGCGCCTCGGCCTGCAGTTGCCGTTGGAGTTCGGCCTCGGCCAGGGCCTGCCGACGCTCGTTCAGGGCTGCCTCGATGGCCTGCTTGGCCACGTTGATGGCCGCGCCCCGGGTCTTCTTCTCTTCCACGCTGAGTGCCGCCATGCCCTTCATCAGCTCGGTCATGCGGCCGCTCTTGCCCAGGTACTGGGCCTTGGCGTTTTCCAGGTCGGCGGGGGCGGTGGCCTGCGCAAACAGCTCGCGCGCAGACTGCACCAAAGAATCGAGGTCGCTCATCTCAACGGTCCACGGTGGGAAATGAAAAAGGGCCAGTGCCGTACAGCGCTGGCCCCTCAAGTCGGGTATTTTCGCTCAGAAAAACCCGTGCTCCATCAAGCGGCCAGCTTGGCCTTGACCTGCGCGACGATGCTGCCGAAAGCAGCCTTGTCGTTGACGGCCAGATCGGCCAGCATCTTGCGGTCGATCTCGATGGCGGCCTTCTTCAGGCCGTTGGCGAACTGGCTGTAGGTCAGACCCAGTTCACGCACACCGGCGTTGATACGCGCGATCCACAGCTGACGGAACACGCGCTTCTTGGTGCGGCGGTCACGGTAGGCGTACTGGCCCGCCTTCATCACCGCCTGTTTGGCGATGCGGAAGACGTTGCCGCGGCGGCCACGGAAACCCTTGGCCAGCTTCAGAACTTTTTTGTGACGGGCACGTGCGGTGACACCACGTTTGACGCGAGGCATAGCTTACTCCTTGTTCGTCGCGTTGAATTACAGGCCAGCGAAGGGCAGCATCTGTGCCATGTGACCCATGTTGGTCTCATGCACATTCACCGCACCGCGCAGCTGGCGCTTGTTCTTGGTGGTCTTCTTGGTCAGGATGTGACGCTTGAAGGCTTGACCGCGCTTGACGGTGCCACCCGGACGAACGCGAAAACGCTTTTTCGCACTGCTCTTGGTCTTCATTTTGGGCATGACATGCTCCTTATGGTTTGTGCTCGTGAGGCGCCGTGAACCCAATCACGGTCTTGTTGGCCCCGAGCCACTTGGAGATACACAGGCGACCAACCCGTGCATCCCTGAAACGTCAGAACGCCTTCAGGCGGCCTGGACGGCCGGCACGCCTTCGGCGGCCGGTTTGCCCCCGCCCGCTTTCTTGCGGCCGGGTGCGATCATCATGATCATCTGGCGCCCTTCGAGTTTGGGGAATTGCTCCACCAGAATCGTGTCGCCCAGTTCATCGCGAATGCGGTTCAGCAGGGCCATGCCCAGTTCCTGGTGGGTGATCTCCCGGCCCCGGAACCGCAGCGTGACCTTGCACTTGTCGCCGTCTTCCAGGAAGCGGCGGATGTTGCGCATCTTGATCTGGTAATCGCCTTCGTCCGTGCCTGGACGGAACTTGATTTCCTTGACCTCGATGACCTTTTGCTTTGACTTCGCTTCCGCGGCCTTCTTCTGCTCGGCGTACTTGAACTTGCCGTAATCGATCAGGCGACACACCGGCGGCTTGGCCGTCGGCGCGATCTCCACCAGGTCCACATCCAGCTCACCGGCCATCCGCAACGCCTCCAGCGTGCTCACGATGCCAATGGCTTCGCCTTCGGGGCCCGTCAGACGGACTTCAGGAACATTGATCTCGCGGTTGAGGCGATGGGCGCGTTCCTCACGTTGACGGCGGTCGCGGAAATTGGGGGCGGTAGCGATGGTGAAATCCTCTGCTCAAAAAGCTGCCTGGCAGCCAAACCACTGCAAGGCAGCTTCCATGACGGGCGAGTTGAAGAGTTCAGGTGTCACGCCCTGGCGTCGATGTCCGAGCGGATGCGTTGGGCGAACTCCTCCAGGGACAACACCCCCAGGTCTTTGTTGCCACGCGCACGCACGGCAACCGCCCCGGCGGCCTTTTCTTTGTCTCCCACCACGAGGATGTAAGGCAGCTTTTGCAGCGAAAACTCCCGGATTTTATACGTGATTTTCTCGTTGCGCAAATCCAGCGCCACCCTAACGCCTTGATTTTCCAGTGTTTTGGCAATTTCGCGACAGTAATCGGCCTGCGAATCGGTGATGTTGAGCACCGCCACCTGCACCGGCGCCAGCCAGGTGGGCAGCGCGCCCGCGTGCTGTTCGATCAAAATGCCAATGAAGCGCTCCAGGCTGCCGACGATGGCGCGGTGCAGGATCACCGGGCGCTGGCGGCTGCCGTCTTCGGCCACGTACTCGGCGTCGAGGCGCTCGCTCAGGTTGAAGTCCACCTGGATGGTGCCGCACTGCCATTCGCGGCCGATCGCGTCTTTCAGGGTGTACTCGATCTTGGGGCCGTAGAAGGCGCCGTCGCCTTCGGAGATCACGAACTCGCAACCGGCATGGCGCAGGCTGTCCATCAAGGCCTTTTCGGCCTTGTCCCACAGCTCGTCCGATCCAATGCGGGCCGCCGGCCGGGTGGACACCTTGTACAGGATGTTGCTGAAGCCGAAGTCGGCGTACACCTGCTTCAACACCTTTGTGAAGGTGTCGCACTCTGCCAGGATCTGGTCTTCGGTGCAGAAGATGTGGCCATCGTCCTGGGTGAAGCCGCGCACCCGCATGATGCCGTGGAGCCCCCCCGAGGGCTCGTTGCGGTGGCACTGGCCGAACTCGCCGTAGCGCAGCGGCAGGTCGCGGTAGCTCTTGATGCCCTGCTTGAAGATCAGGATGTGGCCGGGGCAGTTCATCGGCTTGAGCGCGTAGTCGCGCTTTTCCGATTCGGTCACGAACATGTTGTCGCGGTACTTGTCCCAGTGGCCGGTTTTCTCCCACAGCGTCTGGTCGAGGATCTGCGGGCCCTTGACCTCGTGGTAGCCATTGTCGCGGTACACCTTGCGCATGTACTGCTCCACCTGCTGCCAGACGGTCCAGCCCTTGGGGTGCCAGAACACCAGGCCGGGGGCGTGGTCGTCGATGTGGAACAGGTCGAGTTCGCGGCCCAGCTTGCGGTGGTCGCGCTTTTCGGCCTCCTCCAGCATGGTCAGGTAGTTCTGCAGGTCGTCCTTGCTGGCCCAGGCGGTGCCGTAGACGCGCTGCAGCATCTCGTTGCGGTGGTCGCCGCGCCAGTAGGCACCGGCCACCTTCATCAGCTTGAAGTGTTTGAGCTTGCCGGTGCTGGGCACGTGGGGGCCGCGGCACAGGTCTTCAAAAGCCCCTTCGCGGTACAGGCTCACGTCTTCGTTGCTGGGGATGCTGGCAATGATCTCGGCCTTGTAGTGCTCGCCCAGGCCCTTGAAATAGGCCACCGCCTCGTCGCGCGGCAGCACCCGACGCACCACGGGCTCGTCCTTGTTGGCCAGCTCGGCCATCTTCTTTTCGATCGCGCCCAGGTCGTCGGGCGTGAACGGGCGCTTGTACGAGAAGTCGTAATAGAAGCCGTTGTCGATCACCGGGCCGATGGTCACCTGCGCTTCGGGGAACAGCTCCTTCACCGCGTAGGCCAGCAGGTGGGCGGTGGAGTGGCGGATCATCTCCAGGCCGTCGGCGTCCTTGGCCGTGACGATGGCCAGGCTGGCGTCTTGCGCGATGGTGTACGAGGTGTCCACCAGTTTGCCGTCCACCTTGCCGCCGAGCGCGGCTTTGGCCAGACCGGTGCCGATGGAAGCGGCCACATCGGCCACCGTGACCGGACCGGGGAACTGGCGTTGGGAACCGTCGGGAAGGGTGATGTTCAACATGAGGGAGTATCCAGAAAACAAAAACGCGGCTCGGGGCCGCGCTGGTGTGGAAAAACGGGCAGGCGCGAACTGCAGCCCTTCAAAGGGCCGTACCAACCTCGGTGGTCGTTCGCGGTGTCATAACCAGGGTGCCTTTCTCGCTCTTTCTAAAACTGCTGGGCCGCATTTTCCCACAAATGGCGCCCCGCCCTCGCGGGTTGGCCAACCCGAAGCCCCTAGGGTCAGGGGACACCCGCCACGCACGTGCCCACCGCCGCCTCGCCGCGCCGCCAGCAGGGGCTTGGCGTGGTGGCATCGCGTGCAGGAATCCCGTCCAGGTCGATGCGGGCCACATGGGTGTCAAACCCCTTGGCGCCCAGGCGGTCGAACGCCATCCGCAGCACCCACCCCTCGCGCTGCGCGTCGTTGTCGGTTTCCTTCATGACGAAATTGCCCACGCTGTAGATCACGGGTTTGCCGCGGTACAGCTCGATGTCCTGCGTGACGTGGGGGTGCCCACCGATTACCGCATCGGCGCCGGCGTCGATCATGAGGCGGGCGAGGCGGCGCTGGCGCGGGTTCGCCACCGGCTCGTTTTCCCAGCCCCAGTGCATGAACGTCACCACCAAGTGCGCGCCGTGCACTTGACGCGCCCGGCGGATGTCGGCCACCACCCGCTCGTCCTCGCTCCAGGCGATACCCGGGGCATCGTGGTCGGCCTCGAAACTTCGGGGCATGAATTCGTTGTAGCTGAGCAGAGCGACACGAACACCGGCGCGCTCCACCATCCAGGGGGTGTGCGCCTGGGCCAGGTTCATGCCGCCCCCGGCCTGAGCGAGCCCGGCGGCCTGCAAATGCCCCAGCATCTCGGCAAAGGCCGCCCTTCCGTAGTCGCCGGAATGGTTGTTGGCCAGGGTCACCCCGTCAAGGTGGCGTCGCAGCACGGGCAGCACGCGGGGGTGCGCCCGGAAGGTGTAGACCTTGTCGGCCGCCTCGCCCCCCGTGGCCACCACGCACTCCAGGTTGGCGATGCGGACATCGGCCTGCGCGAACAGCGGCGCAAAACTCTGTAAAGGATCGCCTCCCCGCTCGATCAGGGCTCCCGGCGCATCGTCCAGCGTCATGTCGCCGGCAAACACCAGGGTGAAAGACGGGTCTTTCGCCCAGGCCCACCCGTGGGCCAGCCACAGTAGCGCCGCTGCGATCCAGGCCCTCATGGCGCCACCCCGCTCAAGGTGCAGCTGTAGATCAATTCCCGCTCCATGGGTCCGGCATACAGGTGCTGCCGACCGGTCAAGGCGCCGCTGGCCGGAAACGGCGGCAGGTAGGTGGCTTGCTGGATCAGCACCGGCTGGCGTTCGGTTTCGGCATAGACGTAGAGCGATACGTGCAGCAACTGCGCGCCCTGCCCCACCAGCACCGGCTTGAAGCGGAAACGCCCCGCCACGTCCACGGACGGCACGGGGTAGGGATCTTCAACCGGCTTGACGGACAGCGTCTGGGTGTTTCCCCCGTAGGTCAGCTCGCACTCCAGGCGGGCATCGGCATGGGCGCAACCCAAGCCGCCCGCCAGCCCAACCACCCACAGACCGCCAACGGCCACACGTCGCGCAAGGTTCATCTGCATGGCGGGGATTGTGCTTGAAGTGGCAACGGCCCGTTGTGCCGGTTCAGGCCACCGCTTCAGCAACACGCTCGGGCGTTTGCCCCTCCGCGGCCGGGGAGCGTGTGGGGCCAAAATCCTTGCATTCGTTCGCCTCGCCCAACTTGAATGCCACGTGCTGGCCCAACACGTAACTCACCTTGATGTAGAGCTCGGGATGGCGCTCCTTGAGTTGCAGGATCACTTCGTGCGGCAGCAGGAACACGCGCGACTCGGTGTGGGTGTCCACGTGCGCGGTGGCCGCCCCCGCTTTGAAGAAGCTGACCTCTCCTGCCACGCCCCCGGGCTCCATGCTGCCCACGCAGCGGCCCTCGTCGAGGTACACATCGGCCCCGCCGTCGACGAAGAAGATCACGTCTTCAACGCGCTGTCCCCGCGTCAGCATGCGGGTACCCGGCGGCACCGTTGCCCAGCGGCCCATTTTCATGAGCCGGCGAAACTCGCCCGGGGAAAACAGGGAAAAGTTCTGGCGGAACAGCTGCGCATACTCGCCCTTGAGTTCCTGGGCCCTGCGCTCCTGCCACAGCCGAACGAGGTGGTAGGCATTGATGGCAATGAATACCAGCGACTCACCGAACTGGACCCACAACGGCTGACCCGGGCGGATGAAGTAGTAAACGCACACATCAATGGCACAGGCGGCGATGGTGAGCCAGCGCAGCCAACGGATGTCGCGCATGCCGAACGCCAGCGCAAACAGGGTCGCTGAAGCCAGGGACAGCCAGTCGAAAAAGGTGAACGCGCCCAAAAATTCCGACATGCCTCTGCCCTGATTTACTTGTTTTGTGACCGTACAGGAACCAGGACAGGATCGCTGGTGCCAATTCAACGGCACTCCAGCCATCCACTTGGACGCACCGCCAACCGCCAGAACGCAAAAAAGCCCGGGGATCGCCCGGGCTTTCGTCTCCTCGCCCCCATCGAGGGGCTCTTGGATCAGTGGAACTGCTCTTCTTCGGTGGAGCCGGTCAGGGCCTTCACGCTCGAAGAACCGCCCTGGATCACGGTGGTCACGTCGTCGAAGTAGCCCGCGCCCACTTCCTGCTGGTGCGACACGAAGGTGTAACCCTTCTCGCGCGCCTTGAATTCGGGCTCCTGCACCATTTCGGTGTAGTGCTTCATGCCTTCGCCGCGGGCGTAAGCGTGGGCGAACTGGAAGGTGTTGAACCAGTTGATGTGGATGCCGGCCAGCGTGATGAACTGGTACTTGTAGCCCAGGGCCGACAGCTCGTCCTGGAACTTGGCGATGGTGGCATCGTCCAGGTTCTTCTTCCAGTTGAACGACGGCGAGCAGTTGTAGGACAGCAGCTTGCCCGGGCAGGCGGCGTGCACGGCCTGCGCGAATTCACGGGCAAAGCCCAGGTCGGGCGTGCCGGTTTCGCACCACACCAGGTCGGCGTAGGGGGCGTAGGCCACACCACGGCTGATGGCCTGCTCCAGGCCGTTCTTGACGCGGTAGAAACCTTCCTGGGTGCGCTCGCCGGTGCAGAAGGGCTTGTCGTTGGCGTCGTGGTCGCTGGTCAGCAGGTTGGCAGCTTCCGCATCGGTACGGGCCAGGATCAGCGTGGGCACGCCCATGGTGTCGGCGGCAAAACGGGCGGCGATCAGCTTCTCGATCGCTTCCTGCGTGGGCACCAGCACCTTGCCACCCATGTGGCCGCACTTCTTCACGGCGGCCAGCTGGTCTTCGAAGTGCACGCCGGCGGCACCGGCGGCGATCATGTTCTTCATCAGTTCGAAGGCGTTCAGCACGCCGCCGAAACCGGCTTCCGCGTCGGCCACGATGGGCAGGAAGTAGTCGATGAACTCGGGCGAGCCCGGCTCGATGCCACGGCTCCACTGGATTTCGTCGGCCCGCTTGAAGGTGTTGTTGATGCGGCGGACCATGGTCGGCACCGAGTCGTAGGCGTACAGCGACTGGTCGGGGTACATGGTTTCGGAGGTGTTGCCGTCTGCGGCCACCTGCCAGCCCGACAGGTACACGGCCTCCAGACCCGCCTTGGCCTGCTGCATGGCCTGACCGGCGGTGATCGCGCCGAAGGCGTTCACGTAGCCCTTCTTGGCACCGCCGTTGACCTTTTCCCACAGCTTGCGGGCGCCGTTCTGGGCAAAGGTGTACTCGGGCTGCACGCTGCCACGCAGACGCACCACGTCGGCGGCAGAGTAACCGCGCTTGACGCCTTTCCAGCGGGGGTTGTTGGCCCAGTCTTTTTCCAGCGCTTCGATCTGCTGCTGGCGGCTCAGTTGTTGGTTGATGGCAGAAGACATGACAGGCTCCTTGAGGGGTTGAAATGAAACCATTGGCTTGGACCTGAAGCGACATGCAAGTCCGGTGCCGATGGCTCTAGTTTAAGTCTTGTATAAGACCAAAAATCAATCTTATGTCTTATAGAAGACATTTTTTTAGATAAATAAAATCAAATACTTAAAGAGGTTATTTCTCAATGCGAGATCATTATTCCCCAAGTGAAATTTTTTGGTGCGGCGCAGCAATCGTCTATTTTGCAATGTGAAAAATTCCGATCACATGATGAAAGTTCTCGCCGCCGCAACGTGCACGCCAGGCTGCGAGCGCGCACCACTTCGGGTCTGCGACGGGATCAGGCGCACCAGAGTCCGGTGGGCTGGGTGAGGCCCATCCACAGGGCCCAGCCCGAGGTCAGGACCAGCGCCAGGCCGGCAAGCCGGATGCCCCAGCCGCCGGATCGCGCGTCCTTCAGCCGCAGCAATAGCCAGGGCCCCGCGACCAGCGACACCATGGTGCCGGCAGCGAAAGCTGCCATCACCGCCGCCCCCTGCAGCGCACTGGCCGACAGCGATGCCACCAGCAAGGCCGAGTACAGCAGCCCGCAAGGCATGAGGGCCCACCCCATCCCGAGCACAACGGGTGCCTTGCCGCCCAGCGCCGCCATCACAGGGCGCGCCTTGCGCCAGATGGCCTGCGACCATGCGTCAATAAAAGCAGGCTGGCGCGCCTGCCACAGCAAGGCCAGCCCGAGCAACAAGGCGGCCACGTGCATCATCGTCCACACGGGGCGGATCACCGCGGTCTGCTGACCCACCCAGGCCAGCCCCTGCACCGTGCCACCGGCCAGCGCGCCCATCAGGCTGTAGCCCAGCAGGCGGCTGAGCTGGAACTGCCACAGCGCCTGCGTGCTGCGTGTGCCGGCGCCACGCGCGATGCCGGCACAGGCGGCCCCACACATGGCGACGCAATGGGGGCCGCCGAGCAGGCCCATCACCAAGGCCGACACCGTCATGGAACCGATCATGCAGCGACTGTAGCAGCGCCGTGTGGCACGCGGTCAGATGATCTTGGAGAACCGCGCCCGGTCCTGATCGACCTGCAGGTAACGGTCGAACACCATGGCCACCGCCCGCACCAGGTACCAGCCGGCCGGCGTGACGTGAATCGCGCTGTCACTCACCGTGACCAGCCCGAGTTCGGCCATGTCCTGCAGCCGCTCGAGCTCACGCGCGAAGTAACGCGGGAAGTCGATCAGGTGCGCCAGCCCCACCGACTCGAAATCCACGTGGCCCTGGCACATCAGCGCCATGATCACACTGCGGCGCAGCACGTCGTCGCGGTTGAGGGCCAGGCCGCGCACGATCGGCAGACGCCCCTGGTCGAGCGCGTCGTAGTACTCTTCCAGCGTCTTGGCGTTCTGGCTGTAAGTGGCCCCGATGCGACCGATGGCCGACACCCCCAGGGCGATCAGGTCGCAATCCGGCTGAGTGCTGTAGCCTTGGAAGTTGCGGTGCAGCCGCCCCTGCCGCTTGGCCACCGCAAGGGCGTCGTCCGGCAGGGCGAAATGGTCCATGCCGACATAGACGTAGCCCGCTTCGCTGAACAGGTCGAGGGAGATGGACAGCATGGACAGCTTGTCGGCCGGACTCGGGAGTTCGGCCGAGATGATGCGCCGTTGCGGCTTGAAGCGTGCCGGCAGGTGCGCATAGGCGTAGAGCGCGATGCGGTCGGGCCGCAGCGTGCGCACCTGCTCCAGCGTGTGGCGGAACGATTCGGGCGTCTGCTGCGGCAGGCCGTAGATCAGGTCCACGTTGACCGATTCGAACCCGATCTGCCGGGCCGCCGCCACCAGGTCGAAGACCTGCTGCGCCGGCTGGATGCGGTGCACCGCCTTCTGCACTGTGGGGTCGAAATCCTGCACACCAAAGCTCAACCGGTTGAAGCCCAGCCGATAGAGGTGTTGCAAACGGGCTTCGGTGACGGTGCGCGGGTCGACCTCCACCGAATACTCCCCCCCCGGCACCAAGGTGAACTGGCGCCTCACCATGGCCACCAGGTCTTCCAGCTCGGCGTCGCTCAGGAACGTCGGGGTGCCGCCGCCCAGGTGCATCTGCGACACATGGTGGCCACGGCCGAAGTGCTGCACCTGCAGCTCCAGCTCCCGCGACAGGTAACGCAGGTACTCGGCCGCCTTGCTGTGGTGCTTGGTGATCACCTTGTTGCAGGCGCAGTAGTAGCACAGCGACTCGCAGAACGGGATGTGGATGTACAGGCTCAGTGGCAGCGCCAGCGAGCCGACGCGGCGCTGCTCCAGCGCCTGGACGTAATCCGACTCGTTGAACGCTTCGACGAAGCGGTCTGCCGTCGGGTACGAGGTGTAGCGGGGCCCCGGGACGTCGAAGCGCCTCAGCAACCCCTCGTCAATGACATGGTTCACGTGGGTAGTCTCCAGAATGGGGCTAACTGTGCCGGAAAGTCCCCCCTCCCCCCTTGACGTGAGTCAAACAAAACCTATGCCTGCGCCATGCGGGTTATGATTGACCGAAAACGAAAGGGATGCACCACTCTGGTGAACGCTTATGGATTTGCAAAGCATCAAAGTCGCGTGTTCCGGATGCAACCTGCGCGAGCTGTGCTTGCCGGTGGGTTTGTCACCCGACGAGATGGCCCACCTGGACCACGTGATCTCCGCGCGGCGCCGGGTCAAGCGGGGCAGTCCGTTGTTCAACGCTGGCGAGGCCTTCACGTCGCTGTACGCTGTGCGCTCGGGCTTCTTCAAGACCAGCGTCACCACCGCCGACGGCCGCGATCAGGTCACCGGCTTCCAGATGGCCGGCGAAATCATCGGCATGGACGGGATCGTGCAGGACAAACACACCTGCTCGGCCATTGCGCTGGAAGACGCCGAAGTGTGCGTGCTGCCGTTTGACAAGCTGGAACAGCTCTCGCGCGAGTTCAGCGCCCTGCAGCACCACGTCCACAAGATCATGAGCCGCGAAATCGTGCGCGACCACGGTGTGATGCTGCTGCTGGGCAGCATGCGCGCCGAAGAACGGCTGGCGGCCTTCCTGCTCAATCTGGTGCAGCGCCTGCACGCTCGCGGGTTCTCCCAATCTGAATTGATCCTGCGCATGACGCGCGAGGAAATCGGCAGCTACCTGGGCATGAAGCTGGAGACCGTGAGCCGGACGTTTTCAAAGTTCATGGACGACGGCATCATCGACGTGAAGCAACGCTACGTCCACATCAAGAACACCGAGGCACTGGCAGCCCTGGTGAACCCGCCGTCGAACTGAGCTTCAGCAGCAGCCCGAGCCGGGGCACCCACGGCCGCCGTCGCCCTGGCGCGGTGTACAGTCCTGTGGCCGCTGGTCGGCCGGGAGCGGGCAGCGGTTGACCTCGAACGGCGACATGGCCAGCAAGGTGGTGAGTGCGCTCGAAGCCATGGTCATGACCCAGAAAAAGAAGAACGCCAGGGTGTAGATCGCCTGGCGTGACAGCTCCAGCGGCTGGCCACCCCAGTGCAGCTCACTCGGGTCCACCAGCGCGAACACCACCATTTCCAGCACCCCGGCCACCAGAAAGGCAGGCCAGGCTATCCACATCCATCGTTGGGCCAGCATCGTGTGTCTCCTGGTCTGGAAAAAGGCGGTGGACTCAGTCCTTGGGCAGTTCGGGGGTGACGGCGTGGTTGCGCCCCTGGTTCGCGGGCAGCACGCTGCGCTCGATGGCGGCGCGCTCTTCCGGCGACAGGCGCTCAAGCACCGAAGGCGGCAGTTGCACCGCGGGCGGGGTGCGGTCCAGCACCGGATCGGGCCGGCTCACCGCCAGGTAAATGGTGTAGACCGACGCCAGCACCACGGCCAGCGGCCCACCGATGACCAGCCACACGTACGGTTCCTGGTACCAGCGGCGGGCGGGCGTCACAGACGCCGGTTTGAGAGGAGGTGTCATGGTGGTCATGGTAAGCGTTCGGTCCGAAAAGCGTCAGCGAGGCACAAGGAACACCGACTTCTCGCGCACACGCAAGGGAGCGTTGCCGGTGGCTTCGATGTCGAAATGGATGGGATGGGAACCGGGCTCGGCCGCTCCCGGCGGCACCTGCACCCGCACGGCCACCGAACGCACCTCGGTCGGCCGCACCTCAACCGTGGGCTCGGATGCAATGGCGACCCCAGGCAGGCCTTCGACCGACAATCGATAAGTCTGGGCCGATTCGGTGGCGTTCATCACCTGCAGGCGGTAGACGTTCTCGATACGGCCTTGCTCCACCAGCCGCGCCAGCGAGCCGCGGTCGCGGATCACGTCCACCTTCAATGGCGTGCGCAGGTACAGGCTCACCCCCACCGCCACGCAGATGGCGGCCAGGATGGCGGTGTACACCAGCACCCTCGGACGCAAACCCCTTCGGATGATCTGGCTGCGGGTCCAGCCGTTAGCCATGCCGTTTTGGGTCGAATACTTGATCAGCCCGCGCGGGTAACCCACCTTGTCCATCACGTCGTCGCAGACGTCGATGCACGCGCCGCAGCCGATGCATTCGTACTGCAGGCCGTTGCGGATGTCGATCCCGGTGGGGCAGACCTGCACACACAGGGTGCAGTCCACACACGCGCCCAGTCCCAGTGCCTTGGGGTCGGCCTTCTTCGAGCGGGCACCGCGTGGCTCGCCGCGCTGTTCGTCGTAGGTGACGATCATGGTGTCGCGGTCGAACATCGCGCTCTGGAAGCGCGCATACGGGCACATGTACTTGCACACCTGCTCGCGCAGGAAACCGGCGTTGCCATAGGTGGCAAAACCGTAGAAGAACACCCAGAAGGTCTGCCATGGGCCCAGGCTCCAGGCCAGCACGGCCGAACCCAGCTCATGGATGGGGGTGAAGTAACCCACGAAGGTGAAGCCGGTCCACAGGCCGAACGCCACCCACAGGAAATGCTTGAGCCACTTCTTGCCGAACTTCTGCAGCGACAGCGGCCCCTGGTCGAGCCGCATGCGCGCCGAACGGTCGCCTTCGACCTTGCGCTCGATCCACAGGTAGATTTCGGTGTAGACCGTCTGCGGGCAGGCGTAGCCGCACCACAGGCGGCCGGCCACCGCCGTGAACAGGAACAGCGCCAGGGCCGAGATGACCAGCAGCCCCGTCAGGTAGATGAAGTCCTGCGGGTACAGGACCAGGTTGAAGATGTAGAAGCGCCGGGCTTCCAGATCGAACAGGACCGCCTGGCGGTCGTTCCACTGCAGCCACGGCAAGCCGTAAAACACGATCTGGGTAAGCCACACCAGCACCCAGCGCCACTTGCTGAACAGGCCGGAGACCGACCGCGGGTAGATCTTCTGCCGCGCGGCGTAGAGGGATATTTCGATCTCGTCGTCGGCCGCGGCGGCGGCGCTGGGTTTGCCGGTATTGCTCACAGGACCTCGTCAAACGCGGAGGGAACGCCTCACTGCTTGGGCTTGTTGGACATGCCCCAGACGTAGGAGGACAGCACGTGGATCTGCTGCTCGGTCAGCAGGGCGTTCTGTGGCGGCATGACGTTGGTCTTGCCCTCGTTGACGATCTTGGTGATCGCATCCACACCCCAGCCGTGCAGCCAGATGTCGTCCGTCAGGTTGGGAGCGCCCATGGTGGTGTTGCCCTTGCCCTCAGCCCCGTGGCAGGCCGCGCAGGCCGCAAACTTGGATTTGCCCAGAGTGGCCTTCACCGGATCGTGCGGGCTGCCCGACAGGCTCAGCACGTAGTGCGACAGGTTGTTCACGTCCTCGGCATTGCCCACGGCCGCGGCCATCGGCGGCATCACGCCCATGCGGCCGTTGGTGATGGATTCCTTGATCGCGGCCGGATCGCCACCCCACAGCCAGTCGTTGTCGGCCAGGTTGGGGAAGCTCTTGCTGCCGCGCGCATCGGAGCCGTGGCACTGGGCGCAGTAGTTCATGAACAGGCGCTCGCCGATGGCCATGGCGGCAGGATCGCCGGCCAGCTTCTCGGGCTCCATGCTGTTGAAGGCGGCGTAGATGGGGGCGATCGCCTCCTCGGCCTTCTTCACCTCAGCGGCGTGCTGGCCTTGGGAGGACCAGCCCAGTTGCCCCTGCATCTTGCCGAACATGGGGTACAGCGCGCCATACAGCAGGCCAAACACCACGGTGATGATGAACAGGTACACCCACCACTTGGGCAGCGGGTTGTTCATCTCGCGCAGGTCACCGTCCCACACGTGGCCGGTGGTGTTGTCGTCGTGGGCCTTGACCTTGGTGGTGCCGCTGATCCACAGCAGCACCAGGCAGGCAATGATGCTGATCAGCGTCAGTCCACCCACGTAGAGGTGCCAGAAATCACTCGTAAAGTCGCTCATGATCGTTCTCTTGTTAGGCGGGGCGCGTCATTCGTCCTGAAACGGCAGCTGCGCCGCTTCGTCGAACCGGGACTGGTTGCGTTTGGACCACGCCCACCAGACGATGCCCAGGAAGGTCACCAGGCTCAGCACCGTGACGATGCTGCGAAGGTCATTCACATCCATGTCGGGCTCCCTGCTTCAACGCTTGGCATGGCCGAGGCTCTGGAGGTAGGCGATCACTGCCTCCATTTCGGTCTTGCCCTTGACTTCCTCGGTGGACTTGGCGATTTCCTCGTCCGAATACGGCGCGCCCAGAGTGCGCAGCACGGTCATGCGCTTGGGCATGTCGTCGCCACTGAGCGTGCGCTTTTCCAGCCACGGGTAGGCCGGCATGTTGGACTCAGGCACCAGATCACGCGGGTTGATCAGGTGGATGCGGTGCCATTCGTCGGAATAGCGGCCGCCCACGCGGGCCAGGTCCGGGCCGGTGCGCTTGGAGCCCCACTGGAACGGCCGGTCGTAGACGAACTCACCAGCCAGCGAGTAGTGGCCGTAGCGCATGGTTTCGGCGTGGAAGGGGCGGATCATCTGCGAGTGACAGTTGTAGCAACCTTCACGCACGTAGATGTCGCGGCCCGCCAACTGCAGCGCGGTATAGGGCTTGAGGCCCTCCACCGGCTGGGTGGTGGACTTCTGGAAGAACAGGGGCACGATCTCGACCAGCCCACCGACCGCCACCACCAGGGTGATGAGGACGATCATCAGGAAGTTGTTGGTCTCGATGCGCTCGTGGGTGAAACCTTTGGGTTTTTCGTTGTTGGCCATGGTGTGTGACTCCTCAGGCGTGGGCAGGCTTGACGGCGGGGATGGCGACGTCCACCACCTTGCCCTGCACCGCGGTTTTCCAGACGTTCCAGGCCATGACGCCCATGCCGCCCAGGTACAGCACGCCACCCAGCAGACGGATCACGTAGAACGGGAAGCTGGCCTTGACGGACTCGACGAAGGTGTAGGTCAGCGAACCGTCGGGGTTGACGGCACGCCACATCAGGCCCTGCATCACACCGGCAATCCACATGGCGGCGATGTAGAGCACGATGCCGATGGTGGCCACCCAGAAGTGCAGTTCGATCGCCTTGACCGAGTACATCTTGGTCTGGCCGAACAGGCGCGGGATCAGGTAGTACATGGAACCCATGGTCACCAGACCCACCCAGCCCAGGGCGCCGGAGTGCACGTGGCCCACGGTCCAGTCGGTGTAGTGCGACAGCGCGTTGACGGTCTTGATCGACATCATCGGGCCTTCGAAGGTGGACATGCCGTAGAACGACAGCGACACGATCAGGAAGCGCAGGATGGGGTCGTCACGCAGTTTGTGCCAGGCGCCCGACAGGGTCATGATCCCGTTGATCATGCCGCCCCAGCTGGGGGCCAGCAGGATGAGCGAGAAGATCATGCCGACGGACTGTGTCCAGTCGGGCAGAGCGGTGTAGTGCAGGTGGTGCGGGCCCGCCCACATGTAGGTGAAGATCAGCGCCCAGAAGTGGACGATGGACAGGCGGTAGGAATAAACCGGGCGTTCGGCCTGCTTGGGGATGAAGTAGTACATCATGCCCAGGAAGCCCGCAGTGAGGAAGAAGCCCACCGCGTTGTGGCCGTACCACCACTGCACCATGGCGTCTTGCACGCCGGCGTAGGCCGAGTAGGAGTGCAGGAAGCCGGTGGGCAGCGCGGCGCTGTTGACGATGTGCAGCAGGGCGACGGCGATGATAAAGGCACCGAAGAACCAGTTGGCCACGTAGATGTGGCGCACCTTGCGGATGCCGACGGTGCCGAAGAACACGATGGCGTAGGCCACCCAGACCAGGGTGATCAGCACGTCGATCGGCCAGATCAGCTCGGCGTACTCCTTGCCGCTGGTCAGACCCAACGGCAGCGAGACGGCGGCCAGCACGATGACCAGCTGCCAGCCCCAGAAGGTGAATGCTGCGAGTTTGTCGGAAATGAGGCGTGTCTGGCAGGTGCGCTGGACGACGTAGTAGCTGGTGGCAAAGAGGCCACAGCCACCAAACGCGAAGATCACCGCATTGGTGTGCAGCGGCCGCAGGCGGCCATAGGTGAGCCACTCGATGCCGAGGTTCAGCTCGGGCCAGGTCAGCTGCGCGGCAATGATGACGCCGACGAGCATGCCGACGACACCCCAGACCACCGTCATGATGGCGAACTGCCTCACGACCTTGTCGTTGTAGACGCCCGAACGGGCATCCATTGTTGTTACAGACATACCAAACTCCTCATGAAATTCACCACGGTGCAGTATCGGGGGAGCATCCCCTCCTCCCGCTTGATTTAAGTCAATCGCCACGCAAAATTCGCTCGCCCTCGCGCTCGATGTTGTCGAATTGCCCCGATTGCAGGGCCCACCAGAACAGGCCGATGATGCCCAGCACGAGCAGCACCGACAGGGGAATGAGCAGATACAGGACTTCCATGCGGAATCACCTCGTCGGAGTGTGGGACAGGGGCGGCAGCGTGCGGGCCAGGCGCATGGCATTGCCGATCACGAGCAGCGAACTGGCGGCCATGCCGAGCCCGGCCAGCCAGGGGGGCATCCAGCCCACCAGCGCCAAGGGGACGCTGACGGCGTTGTAGCCAGCGGCCCACCACAGGTTCTGGCGCACGATGGCGAGCGTGCGGCGCGCGAGCCAGACCGTCTGGACCACCTCGGTCAGGCGGCCACTCTGGACCACGAAATCGGACTGTGCCTGGGTCAGTGGTGCCCCGTGGCCCAGCGCAATGGAAACGTCGGCACGCGCGAGCACCGGGCCATCGTTGAGGCCGTCGCCCACCATGGCCAGGCGGGCACCGGCACGCTGCAAGGCTTCCACCTCGGCCAGCTTGCGCTCGGGGGTCGCTTCGGCAACCACGTCCTCAATGCCAAGCTGCCGGGCCACCCGCTGGGCCGCCGCCAGGCGGTCGCCCGACAGCAGGCGGATGCGCACACCAGAGGCCTTCAGGGCGCTGATGGCCTCGGCGGCATCGGCACGCACGCCCTCGTCCATGACGAACGTGGCGACCCAGCCTTCGGGACCACTCAGGTAGGCGCAGGGGGTGTCGGCCACCGACAGGCCGTCGGCGAGCAGCTGCGCCTCGTCCAGCCCGCAGTGGCGGGCAGAACCCAGGCGCCAGACGGCGCCTTCGGGGCCGGTCAGCACCAGACCACCGCCCGGCACGTCGCGCACATCGTCAAAGCCGGCCGGCTCGGCCACCGCACCCTGGCCCTGGGCAGCCACCGCCAGGGCGCGCGAGACCGGGTGCAACGAGGCGCGGCTCATGGGCCACGCCGCCTGCAGCGCGGCTTCGACCGTCCAGCCCGGCGCCACCCTCACCTCGCGCAACACCACCCGGTCCTGCGTGAGGGTGCCGGTCTTGTCAAACACCACGGTGTCGATGTCGGCCAGGGCCTCGAAGGCCTGCAGACGCCGCACCAGGATGCCGCGCCCGGCCAGTGCACCGGCGGAAGAGAGCATGGCCGCAGGGGTGGCCAGGGACAACGCGCAGGGACAGGTGACGATCAGCACCGCCACCGCCACCGCCAGCGCCCGGTGCGGATCGATCTGCCACCAGTAGTAGGCCGCAAATGCCGCAGCCAGCAGCACCAGCACCAGGAAGGGCCCCGCGATGCGGTCGGCCAGCTTGGCCAGGCGCGGCTTGTCGGTGGAGGCGCGCTCCATCAGCGCCACGATCTGTGCAAAACGGGTGTCGCGCCCCAGCCGCTCGAGCCGGACCAGCGCCGCAGCCGCCAGGTTGTAGCTGCCCGCCACCACGGCCTCGCCACGGGCGCGAGTGACCGGGTGCGATTCGCCGGTCAGGAGGGCCTCGTCCACCGTGACGCCGTCACTCAGCACCACCCCGTCGCCCGGAAAGGCCTGGCCGGACTGGACCCGCACCACGTCGCCCACCGCCAGACGCTTGAGGGACACGGCATCGAATCCGCCATCCGCTCGCTGCCGGTCGCACTGCTCGGGCAGGCGGTTCATCAGCGCGTCGAGTGCGCCGGCCGTGCGGTCGCGGGCCTTCAGCTCCAGGTAGCGCCCCCCCAGCAGGAAAAAAACGAACATGGTGAGCGAGTCGAACCACACATCCTGGCCCCAGGGGCCGGTGGGGTCGAACGTGGCCGCGCTGCTGACGATGAAGGTGACCAGGATGCCGATGGACACCGGCGTGTCCATGCCGACACGGCCCTGACGCAGGTCGCGCCAGGCACTTTCGAAAAAGGGGCCACTGGCAAACAGCACCACGGGCAGGCTGAGCATCCAGCTGGCCCAGCGCAACAACTGGTCGATGTCGGCCGGGATCTCGCCCGGCTCGGTGACGTAGGCCGGCCATGCGTACATCATGACCTGCATCATGCAGAACCCCGCCACGAACAGGCGCCAGAGCGCCTTGCGGGTTTCGGCCAGGCGCTGACTCACGCTGAGGGCCTGCTGCATCGGCAACAGGCGGTAGCCGGTGCGCCCAACGGCCTGGGCCAGGTCCGATACCCGGGTTTCGGCCGGGTTCCAGCGCACGGTCAGGCGGCGCGTGGCCGCATGCACCTGGGCCGACACCACCCCCGGCCGGCCGGACAGGGCGTCTTCCACCGTGTCGGCACAGGCTGCGCAGTACATGCCCTGGACCATCAGCACCGATTCGCACAACAGCTGGCCGCCGTCGTCCACCACCTGGGTGAAGGTCTGCTGCTCGACCGGGTCATCGAGCACGCGGAAATCGTCGTCCACCACCAGCGGGCCACGGTGCTGCCCAAACAGGTCGTCGGACCGGTGAACCCCGTCGGCCACGCCACCCGTCGCACGCGCGACAGGACCGGATTGCTGCACGGCCGAGGATTCAGACATCGGCACAGCTTACCGCAGACGACAGTGGCCGTGTTTGACCTAAGTCAACGCCACTCTGACGAAGGCTGCTAGGCTGTGCTTTTGACCTGTTCACTCTGGAGGAGATGCCTCATGTACCAACGCATACTGGTGGCCACCGACGGCTCCAAACTGTCGAACCAGGCGGTTGAACACGCGCTGAAACTGGCCGACGCCACAGGCGCCGAGGTGGTGGCCCTGAAAGTGGTGCCCCGTTACCCGCAGACCTACTTCGAAGGCGGCGTGGCGCTGGCGGCAGAAGAGGTCAAGCGCATCGAGAAGGAATGGCAGGCCGAAGCACAGGAAGTTGTGAACGCGGTGAAGGCCCAGGGCCAGAAAATGACCTTGAAGGTCAAGGCCACCACGGTCAAGTCCGACCTGATTGCCGAAGCGATCATCGCCGCCGCCAAACGCCACAAGGCCGATCTGATCGTGATGGCCTCGCACGGCCGCCGGGGCCTGAAGCGGCTGTTGCTGGGCAGCGAGACGCAGCAGGTGCTGACGCACTCGCACATCCCGGTACTGGTGCTGCGCTGAGGGGGCTCAGGCGAACAGGCCGCGGTACTGTTCGCGCAGCAGGTTCTTCTGCACCTTGCCCATGGTGTTGCGCGGGAGTTCGGTCACCACGAAGCAGCGCTTGGGCACCTTGAAGCTGGCCAGGCCGGCTTTCAGCGTGGCCAGCAGATGTTCGGGGTCCAATCGGGCGCCGGCCTTGGCAATCACCACCGCCACACCCACCTCGCCGAAGTCGGGGTGGGGCACGCCCACCACCGCGCTCTCGGCCACGCCGGGCAGTTCGTTGATGTAGCCCTCCACCTCGGCCGGGTAGACGTTGTAGCCGCCACTGATGATGAGGTCTTTGCTGCGGCCCACGATGGTGACGTAGCCGCGCGCGTCCTGAAAACCCACGTCGCCGGTCTTGAACCAGCCGTCGGCGGTGAACTCCTCACGGGTTTTTTCTGGCATGCGCCAGTAGCCCTTGAACACGTTGGGCCCGCGCACCTGGAGGCCGCCGATCTCGCCGGCCGGTAGCGCCTGCCCCCCCTCGCCCACCACGCGCACCCCCACGCCCGGTAGCGGAAAACCCACGGTGCCGCCGCGGCGCTCGGCCTGGTCGGCGTAGCGGGCATCGGCGCGGTAGGGGTTGGAGGTCAGCATGATGGTTTCGCTCATGCCGTAACGCTCCAGGATGGTGTGGCCGGTGCGCTGCTGCCAGGCCTTGAAGGTTTCGATCAGCAGCGGGGCCGAGCCCGAAATGAACAGCCGCATGTGCCGGGCGGCCTCGGGCGTGAGACCGGGTTCGGCCAGCATCCGCACGTAGAGCGTGGGCACACCCATGAACACCGTGGCACGCGGGAACCAGCCGATGGTGGTCTTGGGGTCGAACTTCGCCATCCACAGCATGGGGCTGCCGTTGACAAGGGCCCCATGGATGGCCACGAACAGGCCGTGCACGTGGAAGATGGGCAGGGCGTGGATGAGCACGTCATCGGGCTGCCAGCCCCAGTAATCGCGCAGCATCAGGGCGTTGCTCAGCAGGTTGCCGTGCGTGAGCATGGCGCCCTTGCTGCGGCCGGTGGTGCCACTGGTGTAGAGGATAGCGGCCAGGTCGTCGGCCTGCCTGGGCACCGGCGTGTGCACGTCGCTGTGGTGGGCGGCGCGCTCCAGCAGGCTGCCGGTGCGGTCGTCGTTCAGCGTGAACACGTGGGCAGTACCGGCCTTGAAGGCGATCTTGCTGACCCAACCGAAATTCGCCCCGGTGCACACCACCACCGCCGGCTCCGCATCGCCAATGAAGTATTCGATCTCGGCCTTCTGGTAGGCGGTGTTCAGCGGCAGGAACACCAGCCCGGCCCGCAGCGTGGCCAGGTAAAGCACCATGGCCTCGACGGACTTTTCCACCTGCACCGCCACGCGGGCGCCATCGGGCAGGTCGAGCGAGGCCAGCAGGTTGGCGACCATGGCGCTGGCGCGGTCCAGGTCGCGCCAGCAGTACACCAGGCCGGTGTCGGTTTCCACCGCCCAGCGGTCCAGATCGGTCGGAAAAGCGGCCCGCAAGGCGGACCAGACGTTGTGGTGGTCGTGGGAGGGGTTCATGCTCGGCAGAGGCAGCGGTTACGAGTCCCGAGACGCGGGCGGGGCTTCAGGAGGGCCGTCTGGCGGCCCACACCCACAGGGCGATACCGGCCAGCACCATGGGCAGGCTCAGCCACTGGCCCATGCTCAGACCCAGCCCCAGCAGGCCCAGGTGCGCGTCGGGTTCACGGAAAAATTCGGCCACGAAACGCAGGCTGCCGTAGCCCACCAGGAAGGCGGCCGACACCTCGCCCAGGCGGCGTGGCCGGCGCGCGTACAACCACAGCAACCCGAACAGCAAGAGGCCTTCCAGCAGGAACTGGTAGAGCTGCGAGGGATGGCGCGGCAACTCGCCCGCGCCGCGGAACACCATGCCCCAGGGCAGTGACGGGTCGGCCACCCGGCCCCACAGCTCGCCATTGATGAAGTTGCCAATGCGCCCCGCGGCCAGCCCGGTCGGCACGCAAGGGGCCACGAAGTCCATCACCTGCAACCAGGGGCGCTGGCGGGTGCGTGCAAACCACACCATGGCCAGCAGCACCCCGATCAGCCCGCCGTGGAAGCTCATGCCCCCTTCCCACACCGCAAAGACGCCCAGTGGGTTGGCCAGGTAATCGAGCGGCTTGTAGAACAGCACATAACCCAGCCGCCCGCCCAGGATCACCCCCAGCACGCCGAGGAAGAGGATGTCTTCCACGTCGCGCTTGTGCCAGCCACCCTGGCCGAAGGGCGCATGCGCCAGCCGCAACCGGCCCAGCCACAGGAACAGGCCAAAGGCCGCGAGGTAGGTCAGGCCGTACCAATGGACGGCGAGCGGCCCGATCTGCAGGGCGACCGGGTCGATCTGCGGGTGTTGCAGCATGCGGTGGCGGTCAGTCGTCCAGCAGCGACAGGTCGCGCACGGCGCCCTTGTCGGCGCTCATGGCCAGCATGGCATAGGCCTTCAGCGCACCCGACACCTTGCGCGCACGGGGCTTGACCGGCTTCCAGCCTTTGGCGTCCTGTTCGGCGCGGCGGCGGTCCAGCTCGGCCGCGTCCACCACCAGTTCGATGGAGCGCTGCGTGACGTCGATGCGGATCAGGTCGCCTTCATGGACCAGGCCGATGGTGCCACCGGCCGCCGCCTCGGGCGAAACGTGCCCAATGGACAGCCCCGAGGTACCGCCAGAGAAACGGCCGTCGGTCAGCAGCGCGCAGTGTTTGCCCAAGCCCTTGGACTTGAGGTACGAGGTGGGGTACAGCATTTCCTGCATGCCCGGGCCACCGCGAGGGCCTTCGTAACGGATCACCACCACGTCGCCGGCCTTGATCTGGTCACCCAGAATGGCTTCGACCGCGGCATCCTGACTTTCAAACACGCGAGCCGGGCCTTCGAACACCCGCAGGGTGGACGTGGGCACACTGGTCGTGTAGCGCAACTCTTCCACCGCGAACATGCTCTCGTCGATGCCGGCCGTCTTGACGATGCAGCCGTCCACGGCCAGGTTGCCGTACAGCACGGCCAGGCCGCCATCGCGGGAATAGGCGTGCTCGACGCTGCGGATGCAACCGGCCTGCCGGTCCACGTCGAGCGAGGGCCAGCGGGTGCTCTGGCTGAACGCCACCTGGGTCGGGATGCCGGCCGGGCCGGCCATGTAGAAGGTCTTGACGGCCTCCGTGGGCTGGCGCGCGATGTCCCACTGGTCCAACGCGTCCTTCATGGTCTTGCTGTGAACGGTCGAGACGTGCGTGTGCAGCAAGCCGCCGCGGTCCAGCTCACCCAGAATGGCCATCACGCCACCGGCGCGGTGGACGTCTTCGATGTGGTACTTGTTCGTGTTCGGTGCCACCTTGCAGAGCGTGGGCACGCGGCGCGACAGGCGATCGATGTCGGCCATGGTGAAGTCCACCTCGGCCTCGCGGGCCGTGGCCAGCAAATGCAGCACCGTGTTGGTGGAGCCGCCCATGGCGATGTCGAGCGAGACGACGTTCTCGAAGGCTTCGAACGTGGCGATGGAACGCGGCAGGACCGATGCATCGTCCTGCTCGTAGTAGCGTTTGCACAGTTCCACGGCCAGGCGACCGGCACGCTTGAAGAGCTGCTCGCGGTCTGCGTGGGTGGCCACCACGGTGCCGTTGCCGGGCAGACTCAGGCCCAGGGCCTCGGTCAGGCAGTTCATGGAATTGGCGGTGAACATGCCCGAGCAGGAGCCGCAGGTGGGGCAGGCCGAGCGCTCGACCTCGGCCACCTCGGCATCGCTCACCTTGTCGTCGGCGGCCATGACCATGGCATCCACCAGGTCCAGCTTCTTGATCTGGATGGTCTGGGTGCCGGGCACGGCCAGCTTGACCTTGCCCGCCTCCATGGGACCGCCCGAAACGAACACCACCGGGATGTTGAGCCGCATGGCGGCCATCAGCATGCCAGGGGTGATTTTGTCGCAGTTGGAAATGCAGACCAGCGCGTCGGCACAGTGGGCGTTGACCATGTACTCCACGCTGTCGGCAATGAGTTCGCGGCTGGGCAGCGAGTACAGCATGCCGTCGTGGCCCATGGCGATGCCATCGTCCACCGCAATGGTGTTGAACTCCTTGGCCACGCCGCCGGCGGCCTCGATCTCGCGCGCCACCAGCTGGCCCATGTCCTTCAGGTGCACGTGGCCAGGCACAAACTGGGTGAAGCTGTTGGCAACGGCGATGATGGGCTTGGAGAAATCATCGTCCTTCATGCCGGTGGCGCGCCACAGGGCACGCGCACCCGCCATGTTGCGGCCGGCGGTGGAGGTTTTGGAGCGGTATGCAGGCATGGAATGCTTTCGGGAAACGGTCGGACAGAGGCTGTCGAAACAACCTTGCATTATGGAGGAACGGCCACGCCAGGCGGCACAAAGGCCGAATCGGCGTGGGGGTTCACCGCGCGGCGGTGTTTAATGCTTGGGGGGCATGCCCAGGCGCTTGCGGCTTTCGTTGACACGCTCGGCTTTGCGGCGCTCTTCCTTCTCCATGGCTTTGCGGCGGGTGTAACCCGACTGGTCGGCCAACCACCACCACACCACCGTGAGCGCGAAGGGCGCCAGCACCCACCACCATGACCATTGCGCCACGGGTTCAATGGCCAGGTACTTCAGCACCAGCAACACGATGCCCAGTATCAGCAAATACATTGCCTGCTCCTCTGTGTAAAGCCGGCCGTATCGATTGCAACAAGTCGTAAGGCCTGCTCACGCAACGAAGGGGACAGCCGGTAAAATTCGCCTGCACAGTCCACTGTATTTTCACCCAAGGAAGCTCACAATGAAACGCGCCCTTCTGATCCTCGCCGCCAGCACCGTGGTGGCCCTGCCCGCACTGGCCGACGAGGCCCTGGCCAAGTCCAAGAACTGCATGGCCTGCCACGCCGTCGATAAGAAACTGGTGGGCCCGTCCTACAAGGATATTGCGGCCAAGTACGCCAGCGACAGCGGCGCAGCGGCCAAGCTGGCCACCAAGATCCAGAAGGGTGGCTCTGGTGTGTGGGGTGCCATCCCGATGCCGGCCAACCCGCAGGTCAGCGACGCCGAAGCGCAGAAGCTGGCCGCCTGGGTGCTGAGCCGCAAGTAAAGCGGTTCGACTCCAACAAAAAACCCGCTGGTTCCAGCGGGTTTTTTGTTGACCGCCGGGGCCCGCCGGCAAGCGGGCCCACGGCCTGGCCACGTCAGTTGGACTTGGCCAGCTGCTCGAGGATGTGCGGGTTCTCCAGCGTGGAGGTGTCCTGCGTCACCGCCTCGCCCTTGGCCAGCGAGCGCAGCAGGCGGCGCATGATCTTGCCGGAGCGGGTCTTGGGCAGGTTCTCGCCAAAACGGATTTCCTTAGGCTTGGCGATGGGGCCGATCTCCTTGGCCACCCAGTTGCGCAGCTCGTTGGCAATGGCCTTGGCTTCGTCGCCGGTGGGGATGGGACGCTTTAGCACCACAAAGGCGACGATGGCTTCGCCGGTGAGGTCGTCGGGGCGGCCCACCACGGCGGCTTCGGCCACCAGGTCGGTCTTGCCCACCAGGGCAGATTCGATCTCCATGGTGCCCATGCGGTGGCCCGAGACGTTCAGCACGTCGTCGATGCGGCCGGTGATGCGGAAGTAGCCCCGGTCTTCGGAGCGCACGGCACCGTCGCCGGCCAGGTAGTAGCCCTTGAGTTCTTCGGGGAAGTAGCTCTTCTTGAAGCGCTCCGGATCGCCCCAGATGGTGCGGATCATCGACGGCCACGGCTTCTTGACCACCAGGATGCCGCCCTGGCCGTTGGGCATGTCGTTGCCCTGCTCGTCCACGATGGCGGCCATGATGCCCGGCAGCGGCAGCGTGCAGGAGCCCGGCACCAGCGGTGTGGCGCCCGGCAGCGGGGTGATCATGTGACCGCCGGTTTCGGTCTGCCAGAAGGTGTCCACGATCGGGCAACGCTCGCCGCCGATGTGCTTGTAGTACCACATCCAGGCTTCGGGGTTGATGGGCTCGCCCACCGAACCCAGGATGCGCAGGGTCGACAGGTTCCAGTTCTTCGGGTGCACCTTCTCGTCGGTGTCGGCGGCCTTGATCAGCGAGCGGATGGCCGTGGGCGCCGTGTAGAAGATGGTGCACTTGTGCTTCTCGATCATCTGCCAGAAGCGGCCGGCGTTCGGGTAGGTGGGCACACCTTCGAAGACGATTTGGGTGGCGCCCGCGGCCAGCGGGCCGTAGGCCACGTAGCTGTGGCCGGTGATCCAGCCGATGTCGGCCGTGCACCAGAACACGTCGTCGTCCTTCAGGTCGAAGGTCCAGTTCATGGTCAGGTTGGCCCACAGCAGGTAGCCCCCGGTGGCGTGCTGCACGCCCTTGGGCTTGCCGGTGGAGCCCGAGGTGTAGAGCACGAACAGCGGGTGCTCGGCACCCACCATTTCGGCCGGGCATTCGGTGGACTGGGCCGCCATTTCTTCGTGCATGAAGGTGTCGCGACCGGCCACCATGTTGACGGCGGTGGGGGTGCGCTGGAACACGATCACGCTCTTGACGGTTTCGCAGCCGCCCATGGCCAGGGCTTCGTCGACGATGGCCTTGAGCGGCAGCTCCTTGCCGCCGCGCATCTGGTAGTTGGCGGTGATGACGGCCACGGCACCCGCGTCCTGCACGCGGTCTTTCAACGCGCCGGCAGAAAAGCCACCGAACACCACGCTGTGGGTCGCGCCAATGCGGGCGCACGCCTGCATGGCCACCACGCCTTCCACCGTCATAGGCATGTAGATGACGACGCGGTCACCCTTCTTCACGCCCTTGGCCTTGAGCACGTTGGCGAACTGGCTGACCTTGGCCAGCAGTTCCTTGAAGGTGACCTTGGTGACCTCGCCGCCGTCCGCCTCGAAGATGATGGCGGTCTTGTTCTCGCGCGGGGTGCCCATGTGGCGGTCCAGGCAGTTGTAGGAGGCGTTCAGTTCGCCGTCCTGGAACCACTTGTAGAAGGGCTTGTTGGACTCGTCCAGAACCTGGGTGAAGGGCTTGTGCCAGGTGAGCAGCTCTTGAGCACGCTTGCCCCAGAAGCCTTCAAAATCGGCTTCGGCTTCGGCACACAGGGCGTTGTAGGCGTCCATGCCGGCAACGCGTGCAGCGGCCACGGTGGCAGCGCTGGGTTCGAACACGCGGTTTTCCACCAGGGTGGACTGGATGGCGGACGAATTCTCGGACATGGATGGGTCTCCTCTGGGACAGACAACGGAAAGAACAACCCGACTGTGCGCAATGTCTCTGACGAGGCTCTTACACAGGACTGGCACCGCCACAGGGCAGTCATCCTACAATTGACGCGGTTATCGCACCACCCACCCTGCATGAGTTCGCCCATTACCAAACCCATCGCGCCGCTGCCCAAGCTGATTTTCGCCAGCCGCTGGCTGCAACTGCCTCTCTACATCGGCCTGATCGCCGCCCAGGCCATCTACGTCTTCCACTTCTGGGTGGAGCTGGTGCACCTGATCGAGGCCGCCTTCGGCAGCGATGTGGCGCTACAAAAGCTCATCACCAGCATCGGCTACGAAACTGGCACCCAGATCAACGGCTTGAACGAAACCATCATCATGCTGGTGGTGCTGGCCCTGATCGACGTGGTGATGATCTCCAACCTGCTGATCATGGTGATCGTGGGCGGCTACGAAACGTTCGTGAGCCGCATGAACCTCGAAGGCCACCCCGACCAGCCGGAGTGGCTGAGCCACGTCAACGCGTCGGTGCTGAAAGTGAAGCTGGCCACGGCCATCATCGGCATCAGCTCGATCCACCTGCTCAAGACCTTCATCAACGCCGCCAACTACTCCGAGAAGGTGCTGATGTGGCAGACCATCATCCACGTGGTGTTCCTGTTGAGCGCCATGGCGATTGCCTACACCGACCGTCTGCTGCACCACCCCGGCGCCGACGACGAAGCGCACTGACAGCCACGCCGGCACAGCGCCCCATTTCCCGCCAACCGCCCCTGAAAGACAGCCATGACCGCCATCAAGCAGGAAGACCTGATCCAGTCGATCGCCGACGCCTTCCAGTACATCAGCTTCTACCACCCGCTGGACTACATCCAGGCCCTGGGTGAGGCCTACGAGCGCGAGCAGAGCCCTGCCGCCAAGGACGCCATTGCCCAGATCCTGACCAACTCGCGCATGAGCGCCGAAGGCCACCGCCCGATCTGCCAGGACACCGGCATCGCCGTGGTGTTCCTGAAAGTGGGCATGAACGTGACCTGGCCCGACGCCACTATGAGCGTGCAGGACATGATCAACGAAGGCGTGCGCCGCGCCTACCTGAACCCGGACAACCCGCTGCGCGCCTCGGTGCTGGCCGACCCGGCCGGTGCGCGCAAGAACACCAAGGACAACACCCCCGCCGTGGTGCACTACGAAATCGTGCCGGGCGACCAGGTGGAAGTCATCTGCGCGGCCAAAGGCGGTGGCTCCGAGAACAAGTCCAAGTTCGCGGCGCTCAACCCGTCCGACTCGGTGGTGGACTGGGTGCTCAAGACCGTACCCACCATGGGCGCCGGCTGGTGCCCGCCGGGCATCCTGGGCATCGGCATTGGCGGCACGCCCGAAAAGGCGCTGCTGCTGGCCAAGGAATCGCTCATGGCGCCGGTGGACATCCACGAACTGATCGACAAGAAGAAGTCGGGCGCCGAACTGAGCCGCGTGGAGGCGCTGCGCCTGGAACTGTACGAAAAGGTCAACGCCCTGGGCATTGGCGCGCAGGGCCTGGGTGGCCTGACGACCGTGGTGGACGTGAAGATCATGGACTACCCGACCCACGCCGCCTCGCTGCCCGTGGCCATGATCCCCAACTGCGCCGCCACCCGCCACGTGCACTTCCACCTCGACGGCTCTGGCCCGGCCCACCTGGAGCCGCCCAAGACGGAGGACTGGCCCGCCGTGACCTGGACGCCCGACACCCAGAGCGCCACCCGCGTGAACCTGGACACGCTGACCAAGGAAGAAGTGGCCAGCTGGAAAGTGGGCCAGAAGCTGCTGCTCAACGGCAAGATGCTGACCGGCCGCGACGCCGCCCACAAGCGCATTGCCGACATGCTGGCCAAGGGCGAGAAGTTGCCGGTGGACTTCACCAACCGCGTGATCTACTACGTGGGCCCGGTGGACCCGGTGCGCGACGAGGTGGTGGGCCCGGCCGGCCCGACCACCGCCACCCGCATGGACAAGTTCACCCGCATGATGCTGGAGAAGACCGGCCTCATTTCCATGATCGGCAAGTCCGAGCGCGGGCCGGTGGCGATCGAGGCCATCAAGGACAACCAATCGGCTTACCTGATGGCCGTGGGCGGCTCCGCCTACCTGGTGGCCAAGGCCATCAAGGCCGCCAAGGTGGTGGGCTTTGCCGACCTGGGCATGGAAGCCATCTACGAGTTCGACGTGCAGGACATGCCGGTGACCGTGGCGGTGGATTCCAGCGGCGACAACGCCCACGAAAGCGGCCCGGCCGAGTGGAGCAAGCGCATCGCCAGCGGCGAGTTCAAGGGCATCGCCGTCACCGCCGAGTGACCGGCTGACACCCTCTGAAAACGCGAAACCCCGGCCTGGCCGGGGTTTTTTCATGGGCTGTTGGAGCAGTCAGGGACGGGGGCCCCTGGCGGCAAGCTCAGTGCAGGTGGCGCGGCTTGCGCGGGCCGCCGTGGCCACCGGCCGGGCCCGCACCACGGGGCGGGCGGCCCAGCTGCATGGAATTCACCAGCGCATCGAAGCGGTTGGTGAACAACCGGTCGATCGCGCCCACCACTTCGCCCAGCTCGGACGCATCGAAGTGGCGCTCCATCAGGTTGACCACGTCCTGAACCAGCAGGTCGCGCTGCACCTGCATGATGGCGGCCGGCGTGGGGCCCACGAAACACATCACGAAATCGTCACGAGCCTCGGCATCGGGGTCGCCTTCCTCTTCTTCGTCGAACTCGAGGTCGTAGAAGGACACCTCGATCGGCGCACCGGCCGCCGCGATGTCGTTCAGGCCCATGCAGGCCTCGTCGATGGCCAGGCGGAAGTCCTCGTCGCCCTCCACCGTCCAGCACAGCTGCAACAGGTGCTCCTGGGGGTCGAAGCGGATGCCAGGCTCGTCCTCGTAGTGGCTGGCAGCGGCGTCGATGAGGGAGCGGGCACCCGCGTACTTCCACAGGGGCTTGAGGGCCTCCTGGATCTGGTTGTAGTCCACGTCCTCGCGCAGGCGGATGTCCCCATGGACATGGATCTCAAAAGGCGGGTGTTGGTGGCTCATGGTCTTGCTCGCTGGTGGGCGCCCGAAGGCGCGGTCCTGCCCTTCTCGACAGGTGCGATTGTAAGTCTTGCCGCCCGCCAGCGGCCTGGATTGGTGCCCCGAACCGGGGTCGAACCGGTACGCTGCCTCTCAGCGAGCGGCGGATTTTAAGTCCGCTGTGTCTACCAATTTCACCATCGGGGCCAGGGATGGATTCTAGCGGCCGGGCTGGCCGCTTCGGGACCGTGTCACCCCAACTTCATCCCACCAAGGCCTGGTGCTCGCGCCGGGTGGCGGGCGAGACGGCCTCCAACGCCTGGGCATAGCTGGTGCGGTGCCGGGCGAGCAGCCGTGCCGAGGCCACGGCGCGCGACTTGCAGAACCAGTGGCAGGTGTGCTGCATGAGCAGCATTTCGGCCAGCAGCATGCGGGCCCGTGCCTTGGGGCTGCGCCCTTCGGCGTTGTCGGTCACGGCCTGCAGGCCCCGGGCGTGGATGGCCAGGGCAGCGCGCAGGTCGAAGGTCGAGGCCGGCCACCAGCGGTCGATCAGGGGCAGGGCCCAGCGGCAGACGCGGGTCTGCTCGGCGGGCAGGCGCGCGACCTCGGCACTGAAACGAGCAAACTGGGCCGCCAGCTGCTGCTCGGCCACCGCCAGGTTGGACCAGATCTGGGCCTGGCGGGCGGCGTCCGGCTCGTCCAGGGCACGCAGGTAGCCCTGGGTCAGTTGCTCCATGAGTTTTTCGATCTGGTAATGCCGCAGGTGGCTGCCCAGCAGGACGATGCGCCGCCGCTCGTCCCGGGTCTTGAGCACGACCCAGGCGAACGCCAAGAGCAACGCCAGTACAACGCTTTCCATAGGGTGAGGTTCCAAGTACCCGGCCAAAGGCCGTCGGCGCAAAAGGCGACAGTGTAACGAGCCGGCCAGCGCAGACCGGAGCGAAGCGGTCAACCACATATACTGTTTTTATGTACAGTATTGGTATGCGCACCGCCCACTTGCCACACCCCCTCGGCCTGCAGCCCCCTGGCGCCGCTGCGGCCCCGCCCAGCGCCACGAACTGGCCTGGCGTGTGGCGTGGCGACGCCTGGCTGGCCCCCGCCTATCCGGCACTGGCCAGCGGCCACCCGGTGCTGGACAGGGCCCTGCCCGGCGGCGGCTGGCCCCAAGGGCAGCTGACCGAATTGCTGCACCCGGCCGGCCAGCACGCCGAATGGCGGCTGCTGTTGCCCGCCCTGGCCCAGGCAGCCCGTTCGGGGCCGGTGCTGTTGGTGGGCCCGCCCCACAGCCCCAACCTGCATGCCCTGGCGGCGCAGGGGCTGCCCAGCGAGCGGTTGTGGCGTGTGGACGCCGACACGCCCGCACACCGCCTGTGGGCCACCGAACAGGCCTTGCGCTGCCCGGACCTGGCCGCGGCCGTGGTGTGGCTGCCCCTCGCCCAGCCCGAGCCACTGCGGCGGTTGCACACGCTCGCCCAATCGGCGGTCCATGCTGGCACCGGCCTGTCGGCCCCCCTGTTGTTCGCCTGGCGGCCGCTGTCCTCCCGCTCCACCGCCTCACCCGCGCCGTTGCGCTTGCAGGTAGAGAGCCTGGGCCTGCAAGGCCTGCGGGTCGACGTCTTCAAGCGGCGCGGCCCCCCTTTGGAGCGGCCCCTCACGCTGGCCGCGCCCCTGCCGCTGCACCAGCTGGTGAACCCGCTGGGCCAGCCTGCCACCTGGGCCGAACTGCCCGCCAACCGCCATGTGGTGGATCGCCCTGGTCGCCTCGCTGCCTGAAGGGCGGCCTCCAGCCACCCCGGACCACGACCTGGGTTGGTGGGCACTCACCTACACGCCACGGGTCACCCGGCAAGGCGGGGCTGTGCTCATGGAGCTGCAGGCCAGCTGCCGTCTGTTTGGTGGGCGGCAGCCACTCCAGCAACGGCTGCAACAAGAGGCGCGCCAGCTGGGCAGCCTGGCCATGGCCAGCGCGCCCAACGCGACGGCAGCACTGGCGCTGCTGCGCCATGCGATGGGCTCTGGCCCTGCCGACGAATGGCGTTGGGCCGAGGTGGATGAGGCCACCCTGGCACAGGCAGCCCAGGGCTGGCGGCTGAGCTGCATGGACGCAGCAGCCCCGCACCTCGACACCCTGCAGCGGCTCGGCTGCCAGACGGTGGGCGACCTGCTGCGGCTGCCGCGGGCCGGGTTGACCAGGCGCTTCGGGCGGGAGCTGCCCGACGCCCTGGACCAGTTGCTGGGCCGCTTGCCCACCGCACACCGCTGGATCGCCTTGCCCGACACCTTTGACCAACGGCTGGAACTGCCCGGCCGCATCGACCACGCCCCGGGCATGGCGTTCGCCGCCCGCCGACTGTTGCAGGCCCTGGGCCTCTGGCTACAGGCCCGGCAGGCGGGCATGACCCACCTGACCCTGCACTGGCAACACGACGTCCGCCGCCAAGCGGGAGGCCCCCTTGCCGACTGGGGCCAGCTGGACCTGCGCAGCAGCGCCCCCACCCGCGACATCGCCCACCTGGAGCGGGTGCTGGCCGAACGGCTGGCCCAACTGCGCCTCTGCGCCCCCGCCGTGGCGCTGCGCCTGCAGCTGACGGCCTGGGCACCGCTGCCCGACCAGCCGCTGGGCTTGCTGCCGGATGCGGTGGCCCCCGGTGCCGAGCGCTGGCCCCAGCTGCTCGAACGGCTGGTGGCGCGGCTCGGCGCCGATCGGGTGCGCTGCGGCCACCGCCTGGCCGACCACCGCCCGGGCTCACAGCAGGCCTGGACGGCCTGGACGGCCGACCAGCCCGCCCGCCCCACGCGGGCCGGCAACGCTTCCCAGGCCCCGCTGGCCGGACAGGCCCCCTGGCAACCGACCTGGCTGGTCGAACAGCCGCAAGTCCCTTGTGCCGGCACAAGGGACT
>Ga0208242_100122_pt1 | contig 108276 bp, 108 predicted proteins | sample SubbioAug_CSW13A_FD_184825 | JGI IMG/M metagenome (GOLD analysis project Ga0208242, IMG submission 184825) | Serpentinite rock and fluid subsurface biosphere microbial communities from McLaughlin Reserve, California, USA - CR12Aug_CSW13A (SPAdes) | ecosystem: Environmental > Terrestrial > Deep... | reverse complement strand
GGTGGAGCGTGGGGGCCTGAATGATCCGGCGCCGGGCCGCCCCAAGCCGGATCAGCCCCCTCGGGGGGCAGCGACCCGCGCAGCGGTGGAGCGTGGGGGCCCTGTTTCATGGTTTGTCCAGACCGAAGCGTTGCATCTTGGCCCTGAGACCGACACGCGACAGTCCGAGTTCCGCTGCCGCCTTGGTCTTGTTCCAGCGGTGCCGCAGCAAGGTCTCGCGCAGCACCATGGCCTCGATCACGTCCAGGCGGTCGGTCAGGCTGCCGTTGGCGGGCAGGGCAGCCGTGAGGTCTGCGCCACCGCCGGCCGCGCGCCCCTGCAGCACACGCGGCGAAAACGCCTCGGGCGGCAGTTCGGTGCCGTCGTGCAGCGCCAGTGCACGGCCAATTTCGTTGCGCAGTTCGCGGATGTTGCCGGGCCACGCGTAGGCCAGCAGGCAGGCCAGGGTGTCGTCCGGCAGGGTCGCGCCGGGGTGGCCAAGTTCGACCGACACGGCCTGCGCGATCTGGCGCGCGATCGGTGGGATGTCGGCCACCCGCTCGCGCAGCGGTGGCACCGTGAATGTCACTGCCGATAGCCGGTAGTAGAGGTCTTCGCGGAACAGGCCTTCGCGCACCCGCTGTTCGAGGTCACGGTGGGTGGCGGCGATGATGCGCACGTCCACCGGCACCGGCCGCGCCGCGCCCACCGGCCGTACCTCGCCTTCCTGCAGCACACGCAGCAGCTTGACCTGGAAGGCGGGCGAGGTCTCGCCAATCTCATCGAGGAACACGGTACCGCCGTCGGCACGCTGGAACAGCCCCGCGTGGTCTTCGAAGGCACCGGTGAACGCCCCGCGCTTGTGGCCGAACAGCTCGGATTCGAGCAGGGTGTCGGGAATGGCCGCACAGTTCTCCACCACGAAGGGGCCGCTCAGGCGCGGTGACGCATAGTGGATGGCGCGCGCCAGCAATTCCTTACCGGTGCCCGATTCGCCCAGCACCAGCACCGGTATGTCGTAGCGTGCGGCACGCTCGGCCATGCGGCAGATGAGGTCCAGCGGGCTGCCCGGTGCGCGCACGATGCGGTCAAAGCCGAAGTGGCTTTTCGCCTGGGCCATCTGCGTGGCCGTTCGCTGGCGCAGCACACGCGTGCTGGTGCGCAGCTCCAGGTCGAGCCGGCTGGTCTGCCGCTGCAGCACCTGGGCTTCCACCGCGTTGCGCACCGATTCGAGCAGGTGGTCGGGCGACCAGGGCTTGAGGATGTACTGGTAGATGCCGGCCTCGTTGATGCCGGCGATGATGTCTTCGCTGTCGGTGTAGCCCGAGATGACCATGCGCACGATCTCGGGCCACTGCTCGCGCACTTCCTTGAGGAAGTTGACCCCGGTCATGCCGGGCATGCGCTGGTCGCACAGGATCACGCTGACCGGCTGGCGCTGCAGCAGGCCACGGGCTTCGTCGGCGCTGCTGGCGGTGAAGACGGTGAAGTCCTCGTCCAGCGTGCGGCGCAGCGCGTCCTGCGAGCGCACCTCGTCGTCGACCACCAGCACGGTGAGCATGGGCTCGTTGAAAGGGGGTCGGGTCATCGGTGCACCGCCAGATGACGCGGTGTCCAGGCGTGCGGCAACTTGTGCACGAAGTGGTGCCTGGCCACGTGGTAGCTCGGGTCGAAGCCGTAGAAGTTGCGGTGCATGCGCGCCAGTTCCTGTTCGCGGTAGCGGGCCAGCGGGCAGTGCGCCTCGTCGGCGGCACGCCGGGCCTGTTTGGCCGCCACCTGTTCGCGATGATTGTAGGAGCCGGCCAGGGCCAGCGCGCGTTCGATGGCGCGGTTTTCGTAGCCCTCGCGCGGGCCTTCGTCGCAGGCGTCGATCAGGCCCAAACGCTGCGCATCGGCGGCGCGCAGCGGCAGGCGGCCGGCCATCAGATCGCGCGCGCCGGCCTCGCCCAGGCGGCGCGGCAGCAGGTAGGTCCAGTATTCCGAGCCGTAGAGGTTGCCCATGTTCTTGTAGTGCGGGTTGAGCACCACCGCTTCGTGCGCCCAGACCTGGTCGGCCGCGAGCGCGAGGAACACGCCGCCGGCGCCCGCGTTGCCGCGCATCACGCTCACCGTGAGGCGGTCGGTGGTCTCCAGCACCGCCAGCGCCACGTCGTCCATGGCCTGGATGTTGCGCCAGGATTCGTCAGCCGCGCTGTCGCCGGGGCGGTGCGCCGCGGCCTCGATGCTGTTGAGGTCGATGCCGTTGCTGAAGAAACCCTCGCCACCCATGAGCAGCAGCACCTGCGTCGGGCGTTGCCGAATTTCCAGCAGCGCATCACGCAGGCGCTCGCAGCGGTCGGTGCTCATGGCACCGTTGCAGAAATCGAAGCTCAGGCAGCCCACGCGCGCACCCTCGGGGCCGTGTTCGGTGTAGCGCAGCTCGGCCCACTCGTCGGCGGGCCGCATGAGTGGCGCGGGGCGCCGCGGCAGCGCCGCGGCTTCGGTTGCGAACAGCTCGGCGGCGACCTGCTTGAAATGCCCCTGGCCCGGGGCGGTGCCCGGCGGGTCGGCCCGCCGCGCCTGGCCAATCCACACGCCGCCGTCGACCGTGCGGCGCAGCAGCGCGCCGTCGCGCACCGCGAGCAGTTCACCCGGCGCGCGGTCGGCGAACTCGGCCAGGGTCGCCGCGCTGGCGGCGTGGGCATCGCCGAGGTAACAGGCCTGTCCCCAGAGCGCGTCCAGCACGCCCGGCTGGCCGTCGGCGCAGCGCAGCCGGGCCATCACGGTGGCGGTGTCGTCGCGCGACCAGTGAATCGCGCGGTCGGCCTGCTTCATCAACGGTTTCCATGCCGGTGTGGGCAAGGCCAACGGCGGCGCCTCGCGCTCACCCGCTGCAAAGCGCTCGACCGCTTCCAGCGTGGCCTGCAGCGCCGCCTGCGTCACCTCGCGCCGGTACAGGTGGCCCTTGGCCGTGGCGCGCATCGGGAAGCGGGCGTGGGCCCAGACCGGGCCGGCGTCGAACTCGTCGTCGGCCTGCAGAACGGTCACACCCCACTGCGCCTCGTGGTCGCGCACCGCCCAGTCCAGCGCACTCGGCCCCTGGTCGCCCGGCGGGCCGGGGTGCACCACGAAACACGGCACGCGCTGCCAGACCGAGGCCGGGATGCGGCGCTTGAGGAAGGGCGCCAGCACCAGGTCGGGCTGCGCCAGCGCCACGGCTTCTTCGGTCACGCTGTCGGCGATGTCCAGCTCGACACTGAGCTGGTGGCCGCGCGCGCGCAGCTCGGCATACAGCCGCTGGCTCAGGCTGTTGAAGCTGTGACAGAGCAGCAGGATGCGCAGGGACATGGCGTGGCGGTTGGTGGCGTGTTCAGCGGCGCAGGGAATCGACCTCGCGCTCGGCCTGCTTGCGCCCCATGTAGATGGCGAGCTTGGCCTGGATGCCGTCGAGCGCCGCCAGGTACTGAGCGACCGTGCGCGCGGCCAGCAAACCCTGCGCCACGGTGGGCGTGTCGGGGCCGAAGTGCGGCTGCAGCGTCTGGTACGCGCGGCGCTGCAAGACCAGCAGGCGCTGCGACTCGTCCGCGTCGGACGCCGGGACCGGCGGCGCAACCGATGCGGCCGGTGCGGGTGCCGGCGCCGCAGGGGGTGGCGGCGCGGCCTTGGGCACGGCCGGTACCGGCTCGATCAGACTCAGCGACAGCAAGGTGTCCAGATGCCCACGCACATCGCCCAGCCCCTTGGTCAGCAGGGCCTGCACGCTGTCCACGCCGTTGACCAGGATCAGCAGTTGCCGCGCCGCCGGCGCCAGGCCCGCGCGGCGCTGCGCAATCTCGGCCTTGCCGCTCTCCGTCTTGCGATACACCAGACCAGACATCCCACGTCTCCTCGTCTCTTGTTTTCATCCAACCCGCACCGAGAGAGATGCCCTCTCCAGTGGCACCGAGGAACCGGCTCCGCCGGGCCTCAGGTGCCGCCCCCTGGGGGGTGACGCCGCAGGCGGCGCGGGGGGATCAACATATTCTGGGCAACTGCTCCCCGCTCAGCCAGTCCACCACGCGCCGCCCACCGAAGCGCGTGGCCATCTGCACGAAATGGTGCGGATCGGTGGTGACCTCGCCGATGCGGGCCGCGTCCTGCCCCAGCGGGTGGGCGCGCATGGCGGCCAGCACCGCCTCGGCCGCCTCGGGCGCCACCACCGCGATCAGCTTGCCTTCGTTGGCGACGTAGAGCGGGTCCAGGCCCAGCAGCTCGCAGGCGGCGTCCACCTGCGGCTTGACGGGAATAGCGGCCTCCTGCAGCAGCATGCCCACGCCCGACTGGCGCGCGACCTCGTTGAGCGTGGTGGCCAGGCCGCCGCGCGTGGGGTCGCGCAGCACGCGCACCGCGCCGGGTGCGGCCGCCAGCATCGCCGCCACCAGGGTGTGCAGGGCGGCGGTGTCGCTCTCGATGGTGGTCTCGAAGGCCAGCGACTCGCGCTGCGAGAGCACGGCAACGCCATGGTCGCCGATGCTGCCCGAGACCAGCACCACGTCGCCCGGCCGCGCGTTGCGACCGCTGATGGACACGCCCGGCGGCAGCACGCCCACGCCGGTGGTGCTGATGAACACGCCGTCGCCCTTGCCCTGCTCCACCACCTTGGTGTCGCCCGTCACGACCGGCACCCCGGCCTCGCGCGAGGCCGCCGCCATGCTCTTGACGATGCGCTGCAGGTCGGCCAGCGGAAAGCCCTCTTCGATGATGAAACTCGCGCTCAGGTAGAGCGGCTTCGCGCCCGACATCGCGACGTCGTTGACCGTGCCGTGCACCGACAGGCAGCCGATGTCGCCGCCGGGGAAGAACAGCGGCGAGATCACGTGGCCGTCGGTCGCCATCACCAGCCGCCCCTCGGTGGGGTCGAAGGCCGGCAGCGCCAGCACCGCGCCGTCGTCGCCCTGACGCAGGAACTCATTGTCGAAAGCCGCGAGGAACAGCTCCTCGATCAGCTGCGCCGCGGCCTTGCCGCCCGCGCCGTGGCCCATGTCGATGCGGCCGTGCTTGATGTCCAGCGGGCGGATGTAGTTCTTCTTCACGGGCTTGGGCGCCGGGGCCTCGCCGGCGCCGGCCTGGTCGTGTTCGGTTCTCATGGCGTGGTCTCCTCGACGGGTGCCGGCACGATGGGGATGTCGCGGAAGCGCCCGTAGGTGTAGTGGGCGGCGCAGGCGCCCTCGCTGGACACCATGCAGGAGCCGACCGGGTTTTCGGGTGTGCAGACGGTGCCGAAGATCTTGCAGTCGGTCGGGCGCTTGACGCCGCGCAGGATGGCGCCGCACTCGCAGGCCTTGTTGTCGGGCACCGACTGGTAGGCCAGGTCGAAGCGGCGCTCGGCGTCGAAGGCCGCGAAGGCCTCGCGGATCTTGAGCGCGCTGTAGGGCACCTCGCCCAGGCCGCGCCACTCGAAGCTGGGCCGCAGCTCGAACACCTCGGACACCAGGGCCTGCGCGCGCAGATTGCCCTCGGGCGTGACGGCGCGGGTGAACTCGTTCTCCACGTGCGCAGCCCCGCGGTTGACCTGGCGCACCAGCATCAGGATGGCCTGCATCACGTCCAGCGGCTCGAAGCCGGCGATCACCACCGGCTTGCGGTACTCCTCGGCGAAATGATCGTAGGGCTGGCTGCCGATCACGATGCTCACGTGCGCCGGGCCGACGAAGCCGTCGATGGGCACGGTGCCGAACTGGCGCACCTCGGGCGATTCAAGGATGTGGGTGATGGCCGAGGGCGTGAGCACGTGGCAGCACAGCACGCTGAAGTTGGCCAGGCCTTCGCGCTGCGCGTCGCGGATGGCCAGTGCCGTGGGCGGCGTGGTGGTCTCGAAGCCGATGGCGAAGAACACCACCTCGTGCTGCGGGTTCGCGCGCGCGATGGCCAGCGCGTCGGCGGCCGAATAGACCATGCGGATGTCGCCGCCGCGCGCCTTGGCCTTCATCAATGAAAGGCCGTCGCTGGCCGGTACGCGCATGGTGTCGCCGTAGGTGCAAACGATGGCGCCCTGCTCCAGCGCGAGGCGGATCGCCAGGTCGATGCGGCCGATGGGCAGGACACAGACCGGACAGCCCGGGCCGTGGACCATGCGCACGTTGGACGGCAGCAGTTCCAGCACACCGTAGCGGCTGATGGCGTGCGTATGGCCACCGCAGAACTCCATGAAGCTGTAGCGGCGCTGCGGGTCGGCTTCGGCACGGATGCGTTCGCCGATCTGTTGGGCAAGGGTACCGTCCCGGAACTCGTCGATGTATTTCATAGGACCCCCACGCTCCCCACGCCGTGTGGTTCGCTGCCCCGAGACTGGGAAGGGCCCCGGTCTTCGTCGGGTCCAGGGGCTGACCCAGCTTGGGGCGGACCGGCGCTGGGTTGCATGCCTGGCCCCTCCGTTTCCGCCGCCTGCATCTCGGCGAACAGCGCCAGGGTTTTCTCCGCCTCTTCGGGGTCGATCAGGCCGATGGCGTGACCCACATGCACGATCACGTAGTCACCCAGCTCGGCCTCGGGCACCAGGGCGATGGAGATGGGTTTGCGGATGCCGCCCAGGTCCACCACCGCCTGGTCGTTGTCGCGCTTCTCGACGAGGCGCGCGGGAATGGCTAGGCACATGGGACGGTCTCCTTGACGGGGGGTGTTGTCTGTGGTGTCTGAAGCTGCTGCGCCGCGACCCAGGCCTGACCGATGGCCAGCCCGGCGTCGCCACAGCCCTGCGGACCGGGCAGGTGCACGGCGAGACCGGCGTCGGCCAGGCGACGCACGGTGCGCTCGCGCAGGATGCGGTTGAAGAAACAGCCGCCGCCCAGGGCAGCAGTGCGGGTGTTGCGTGCGCGCGCGGCGGCGATCAATGCCTCGACCAGCGCATCGGCCAGGGCCAGGTGAAAGCCGGCCGCGGCGGTGTCGGTGTCAGGTGCGTCAAACAGCTGATCCAGCACAGGGCGAAGGTCAATGCGGCCATCGGCGTGGTGGACCGCTCCGGCCAGCGGCGGCAAATCGGGCCACAGCGACAACGCGCGGGTGGCAGCCTGCTCCAGCGCGATCGCGGCCTGGGCTTCGTCCTGCTGGTGGTGGCACAGCCCCAGTGCAGCTGCCGCCGCGTCGAACCAGCGGCCGGCGCTGCTGGTCATCGGGCAGTTCAGGTTCTTGTCGAGCATCTGGCGGACACCCACCGCCAGCGATTCGCCCACCGCCGGAGCAAAGCGCGGAACGATCCGATCACCCTGACCCATGGCGTGCAGTGCGCTGGCCGCCATGCGCCAGGGCTCACGCGCCGCGCGGTCACCACCGGGCAGGGCCAGTGGCTGCAGATGGCCAAGACGCTGCCACTGCGCGCCATCCAACCACAGCAGTTCGCCGCCCCAGGCGGTGAAGCCGTTCGCCGGGCCGCCCCAAGAACGGCTGTCCCCCTCTGGGGGAACGGGCGAAACCTGGCAGGGGGAGTCTGTTCTGGTTCCCAGACCGACGCCATCGAGCGCGAGCCCCACGACCGGTTCGGTGATGCCATGTTCGGCAATGACCGCCGCCAGGTGCGCGTGGTGGTGCTGCACGCCGATGGCGGGCACGCCCAGCGCGTCGGCGGTGGCGATGGCCAGCTGCGTGCTGAAGAAATCGGGGTGCAGGTCGTGCGCGATGGCCTGCGCCGGCGCGCCAGCGGTTCTTGCCTTCAGCAGCAGCGCCTGCACCGAGGCTTCGAGCGCCGCACAGGCCGCCGGATCGCTGAGGTCGCCGTGCACCGGCGACCAGTGCACTCGACCATCCAGAACGAGACAGGCCGCGTTCTTGAGCCAGGCACCGACGGCGAGAACGGAGATCATGGCGTCTCAGGCAAGGGTTTCGCCGCCGGGCCGCCCCAAGGCGAAACCCGCCCCCTCGGGGGGCAGCGACCCGCGCAGCGGTGGAGCGTGGGGGCTCAGAGGTTCGCCGCCGGGCCGCCCCAAGGCGAAACCCGCCCCCTCGGGGGGCAGCGACCCGCGCAGCGGTGGAGCGTGGGGGCTCAGAGGTTCGCCGCCGGGCCGCCCCAAGGCGGAACGCGCCCCCCGGGGGACAGCGACCCGCGCAGCGCCGCAGCGTGGGGGGACCATGTGATCCAGCCAGTGCAGCCAGGCGTCCATGCCATCCCCGGTGGTGGCCGAGAGCTGGATCACCTCGATGGCCGGGTTCACCCGCCGGGCCAGTTCGATGCAGCGCGCGACGTCGAACTTCACGTGAGGCAACAGGTCGGTCTTGTTCAGGATCATCAGCTGCGAGGCCGCGAACATGTCGGGGTACTTCAGCGGCTTGTCCTCGCCTTCGGTCACCGAAAGGATGGCCACCTTGGCCGCTTCACCCAGGTCCCACACGGCGGGGCAGACCAGGTTGCCCACGTTCTCGATGAACAGCAGGCTGCGGCCCTCGCCCTCGTGGTGAGGGTGGTGGTGACCATCACTGCCATGCGCGCCATCGTGGTCGTGGCTGTGGTGCTCATGATCATGCGCATGCGCATGCCCATGCGTGTGCAGCTGCGCAAACGCCTCGGCCACCATGGGTGCGTCGAGGTGGCAGCCCTTGCCGGTGTTGACCTGGATGGCCGGCGCGCCGGTGGCGCGGATGCGGTCGGCATCGAAGCTGGTCTGCTGGTCGCCCTCGATCACGGCCACGTGCAGGCCCGGCTGCCGCGCCTTGAGTGCCTCGATGGTCGCGCACAGCAGCGTGGTCTTGCCTGAGCCCGGGCTGGAGACAAAGTTCAGCGCGGTCACACCGTGCGATTCGAAGTGCGCGCGGTTCTGCCGGGCCACGCGGTTGTTGGCACCCAGGATGTCGGTCTCCAGCTTGATCGCCCGTTCCTGGCTCATGCCCGGCACCGACACGCGGGCCGCACCGGCCCCGAAGTGCAGGTCGCCATTGGCCGGGTTCACCGTGATCACGCCGGGTTCACCGCCGGCCTGCTGCACATGCCGGGCATGGGCCGGGCTGTTGTCACTGCATCCACACACGACACACATGGTCTGTCTCCTTCAAGCTTGCTTCAATCATCGCTCACACGCATATCAACGACGCGCAATTCCATGCCGCCCGTGGGCTGGAGCTGGTATCCGCCGCACAAGGGGCAGGCGTCGCCGCGCTGGCCGATGGCCACGGTCTGGGCACAGGCCATGCACCAGGCCTGGCCGGGAGGCTCTTCGATATCGATGCGTGCACCGTCCAGCAGCGTGCCGGGGGCCAGGCTCTCCAGCGCGAACCGCAGGGCCCGCACGTCGACACCGGCCAGTTGCCCGGCTTCCAGACGCAGTTCGAGCAGACGCGAGAAGCCTTCGCGGCGCGCGGTGTCCTCCACCAGCTGCAACACACCACCGGCCAGACTGGCTTCATGCATGGGTCGTCTCCATGCCGCTATCGTGCCCGATCCGGGCGTCAATGTGAAAGGGTACACAGGGGTCAAAGGCGGCCATCAGCAGGTTGACCCTGGCGGTCAGGTCGGGTGCATCGACCGGCAGGCGTGCCAGCACCTGGGCGACCAGCCCTTGCGGATGGAAGTTCCACTCGGTGGGTGCCAGGACCTGGCAGGACTGCAGGCGTACAGGTTGGCCCGCGACCGGTGTGTCCAGCGTCACCCGGTGGATCAGCAGGCCACGGGCCATCTCGACCCAGGCCAGACCCTGCCGGGGCCCCATGTTCAGTGCACCCCAGGACAGCCAGCCGGCACCCGCCTCGCCCGGTGCATCGGGCAGGCACAGCCGCACCAGCTCGGCCAGCCGGCTGCCCAGCAACGACCAGGTGGTCCACGGCTGGGCGGGCTCACCCAGGTGATGGCGCGACCACGTCCCGGTGCAGGCGGGCTGCCCCTGCCAGCTCGGACGCAGCGTGAAGGCCTCGTGTTCGCCCACAGCCTGCCCCAGGGCCCGCCACTGGCCAGCATGGGCCTGTGGCCGCAGGGTCAGCTCCCTTGCCTCTGGCAAGGCCAGGTCGGCGGCAAGGGCGGCCTGAATCAGGCAGGGCAGCCAGGCCGTATGACGGCGGCTCCAGTCGTCGAGCCAGTCCGCCCCACAGGCCTGCCAGGCACGCAGCCAGGTGGCGGGCGCCATCTGCAACACATCCTCCTGCAGCCACTGCCGCATGGCCGACCACGGGTTCGTATCCATGGGCCGAGCAATCAGCGGACATGCGCGCAGACTGGTGATGGCCGCGGCTGAAAGAGCCACCCGTGTCAGCGGTGTCTCGATCAGGCGGGGCCAGTCCAGGGCCATGCGCCTGACATGCTCCAGTGCGGTCTCCCGCTGCAGCGCAGCCGCCACGTCCACCCGGCCTGGGAACAGGCCCGGATCGGCGGCCTGCAGCGCCAGCCGGCTGGCCATGCGGTGCGCCTCACCACACAGACTGTAAAGCCCGGACAGCAACTCCGGCAGCCGTTGCGCTGGCTGGCCCGGTGCCACGCGCGCGGCCCAGGCCCGCCGGCTGCTGCGCAGCACGTGGGGCATGGCGCGGCCTGGCGCCAGCCAGAGTGCACCCGTCAGATCGCTCACGAGGACCTCCCCAGTGAGGCACCCGAACGCCCGAACAGGAAGGCCCGCCGTGGGGGCACCTCGGGCGCAGCGGCAGGCGGTGTTTCCACGGGCTTCAGGGCGGTCATCACCTCCTGCGCGGTCTCGCGCGCCAGCGCCTGGTGTCCGAAGTCGTTCATCGGCGAGAACAGGGCACAGGACTCGTGGAAACCAAGCACCGGATCGTGCGCCCCAATGAATTCGAAGCGCTCGGTGCCAAAAGCGTGCACCTGCTTGCGACCGACGCGACCACCGTGCCCTATGACCGCCAGGGGCAAGCGCACCAGGCTCATGAACCAGGGTGTGATGAGCACCCCCTCGGCCACGGCTTCGTCGTCCGTGGTCTTGCGAAAGCCGACCGCCTCCACCGACAAGGCGGGGTTGAGGATGGGAATGCCCTGCATGCGTTCGGTCTCCACCTGACGGTAGAAGGCGACCAGCGCGGCGACGCGGTGTTCCATGGCGGTCATTCGAGCATCAGAAACTGCTCGGGGTCGCAGTCGCAGTGCGGACAGCGCCAGTGCGGGGGCAGTTCGGCAAACGGCGTACCAGCCGGGATCTGCCACTGAGGGTCGCCCACGGCGGGGTCATAGACCCACCAGCAGATCTTGCACTCCAGGCGCGAGCCGGGCCTGAGCACATCACGGTTGCCGAGGTAGGAGCCTTCGAAACCTTCAAACCGGGCAGTGTTCGAGCGATCCGGCGCCGGGCCGCCCCAAGCCGGATCAGCCCCCTCAGGGGGCAACGACCCGCGCAGCGGTGGAGTGTGGGGGTTCATGATTGTTCAAAATACCCCAGCACATCGGCCAGGCGCTCGTGCGAATCGCGCAGGTCTTCCGGTGCCGCCATGGCCACCTCGGGCATGTCGACCACCTCGACGGTGTTGAGGATCACGCTGTCCATGGAGTTGTAATAGACGACGCGCCAGCAGTGCGGGTGCCGGGTATTGGTGATGCGGCAGTTGCCATAGCCGCGCGAGAGCAGCAGCACGCGGCCGGTGCCCAGCTGGTGGTCGAGGTAGGCGATGTCTTCCGGTGTCACCGGCAGCAGCGTGAGATTGACCACGTGCGGCGGCTGGCCTGGCTGCCAGCGCGCGATCTGGTCGCGGATCTCTTCGACCAGCAGCGGCGCGTTCTGTACATTGGCAGGCAAGAGACCCCGCCAGGGACGGTAGAGGCTCTCGGCGTCTTCGTCGGCCGTGATGCACAGCTGCATGGGCACGGGGCCGACCTCGATCACATCGTCCACCAGCACGCCGGCGTTGAAACTCATGATGCGCCAGACACCAGCGAACACCGACTCCTGGATGCGCTGCTCCAGCGCCGACCCCTCGGTGCGCAGCAGGGCACTGGCCTCGCCCTCGCCCATCACCTGGTTGATGAGGGCCCGGTCTTCGGCCGGCAGGTCCAGCAGGCTGACCTGGCCACCGGGCCGGCCCTCGGCGGCCGCGTCCAGCATGTCCAGCACACAGCCCAGCGCAGCGCGCGCCTTGGCGCGACCGGCAATCTGTTCAGGCTCGGGCAGCATGGGCGGACGGAAGGTGTCCATGTCCTTGGGCATGGAGATGTAGTCCAGCGTCTCGTCTTCGGACTGTGTGCCCGGGCCCAGGGCCACCACGGGGATCGGGAAGGGTTTCATGTCGGGTTCCTTGGGTGCTCAGTGGCAGCTGCTGCCGCCGCCGGTCTGGCTGACGACAGGGATGCCGATGGTGGGCGGGCGCGAGGGCGGCATCGCCAGCGCGGCGGCGACCCCCGCCAGGTAGACCTCCCAGTCCTGCATGCCGGCAATCGCGGTGACGTACTGGCCGTCGCGAAAGAACAGTAGCGTGGGCCAGCGCTGCGAGCCGTAGCGGCGCGCCACCGCGTCCTCACTGTCGCGCGGCACCACCGCCACGGCAAAGCGCTGCGGGAAGGCTTTGGTCAACTCGGGCAGCACCGCGGCCACGTCCACGCCTTCGGGGAACCGCACCGGGTCGCCCGCGAGCAGCACAACGCGGTCGCCGCCGCCAGCGGTCCAGTCGGCAACGGTGTTTTCATCGACCCAGGTGGCGCCGAAATCGCGGGCCAGGCGCTGGACGAGTGGGGCGTGGGCTTCTGTCACTTCGGTCATGCGTGTCTCCTGAAAAATCACTGGCCTGTCAAGGCACGAAGTTGTTCGGTGTTCATCTGCGACGGCAGGACAAAGTCGATGTCGCTCGAAAGGTCCGCGCCCTGCATCGCGCCGAGCACCAGGTCCAGCGCCGCGTTCACCTCGGCCGCACGGTCGGCATCGATGGCTTCGCGCGCGTCGTCGAGAAACACCAGCAGCCAGTCGCCGGGTTCCACATCACCGACCAGCGCGGTGTTGAGGCGGCGGCGCTCGCCGCGGCCCTCGCACAGCGCGAAGCGGCCGTCGGCCTCGACCACCTGCATGGGGATGCCAATGCACATGGATCAGACTCCCTTGGGCATGAAGCGGTCATCACCGACCCGGCAGGCTTCTTCTGCGGCGGGCCGATGCGCTTCGTACGCGGACAGTGCCAGTTCGTCCAGCGTCACGGCCTCGCGTGCAGCCAGCGGCGTGCGGCGCTCCACCGGTCGAGCACCCCAGCGTTCGAGTTCGGCCACACCCAGCGCCAGCGCCTCCTCCATCGCGGCCTTGACCACCGGTCGCAGGCTGCCACCGTAGTCCTCCAGCTCCTGGGGCTGGCAGCCGATCAGCAGCACCTGCTGCGGGTACTTGCCGGTCAGCGTGGCCAGCGACAGCACCTCCTGGAAACCGGTCTGGTGCAGGCTCATTTTCTTGGCGCCCATGAAGCGGGGCACGGCGTCGTCGCGCACCTGTTTGAGCGTGCCGGGCTCCAGACCATAGTCGATGGCATCGAAGATCAGCAGCGCGTCGGCCTCCTGCACATGCTGGATCAGGTACAGCCCCTGGGTGCCGCCGTCGATCAGCTGCACGTGGTCGGCGAACTCCCAGCGGCGCTGCAGCGCCTCGATACAGCGCACGCCAAAGCCCTCGTCGGCCCAGAGCAGGTTGCCGATGCCCAGCACCACGATGCGGGCCGGCAGGGTGTCACCCTCGGGGTGACAGGTGGTTTCGGTCGGAGTGGCGCTCATGACAGGCAGACCTGTGTGAAATCAGCGGGGGGAAGCGGACGGGGCCGAAGCCGAGGACAGGCGCTTCCAGGCATGGAAGCTGTCCCAGGCGGCCTGCTGCGCGAGCCAGAAGCCGGCGTCGATACCGAACTGGCGCGCACAACGGATGGCGGTGTCGGGCGACATGGCGCGCTGGCCATGCACCAGCTCGTGCAGGCGGCGGCGCGAGAGGCCCAGCAGGCGGGCCGCCTCGCTCTGGTTGAGCGAAAGCGGCGCCAGGCAGGTGCGTGCCAGCAGCCGCCCCGGGTGCAGCGGTGCGCGCACCGGCACACCGCGCGGCGGTATGACCGACGCGATGGGGTGCTGATGAAGGGGTGCGGTGCGCGTCATGACAAGGAGGCGAAGTAGGAGCGAAGTGACTGAATCAAGGGCGCCGAGGAACCGGCTTCGCCGGGCCTCCAGCGCCGCCCCCTGGGGGGGGTGACGCCGAAGGCGGCGCGGGGGGGTCAATCTTTGAACGTTCTGCGGCCGGAGATCATGGTCGACACGATGGACTGTCGGCCCATGATGTCTTCGCGGATCGCGGCGTAGACATGCAGCGTGATGAACATGATCATGGCCCACATGCCCATGCGGTGCCAGGTGTGCACGTCCTGGCTCTGGCCGAACAGCGGAATCACCCAGCCGAACAGCCTGTCCTGCCACGAACCCGCACCCGCCCCCTCGCTGTAGAGCGCAAAGCCGGTGACGATCATGAACACCATCAGCACCAGGAAGCCGGAGAACATGGCCAGCCGGGCCAGCGGGTTGTGGCCCACATAGCGGCCCGGGCGCGGGATCAGGAAGGCATACCACTTGAGCATGGTCAGGATCTCGCCCCAATAGGCCTTCTGGAACAGCGGCACCCAGAACAGCTCGCGCGCGTGGTGGTTGCCGACGATGGCCCAGTAGGCCCGGCCCAGCAGACCGATGGCGAGGATGTAGCCGGCGGTGAAGTGCGCAAAGCGGATGTAGCCCATCAGGTAGTTCGCGCTGGCCTCACCGGGCATGGTGGGCAGCGGCACACCGATGAAGTAGCCGGTGACGCACAGCACGGTGATCGCCGCGACATTGACCCAGTGCCAGATGCGCACCGGTGCCTCGTAGACATAGACCGACTTGGTGGTCTGGCCGTGCGAGACGGCGCTTTCGTCGATGCCGGTGACATCGGCCAGGCGTTGCCGGGCCAGTTCTTCTGCAGACAGGCTGGACATGGTGTGCTCCTGTGCGAAGGGGGGGCCGTCAGGCGGCCAGCTGGCTGAACAGGTAGACCCCGGCCGCACTCAGGGCCGTGCCCAGGCCACCCAGGGCCACGCCGCTGCGCCGGCCCAGCCAGCACCGGATGGCCAGGCCGATGCCCACGCCGCCGATGTGCAGCACGGCGGTGGTCAGCAGAAAGCCGACCGCGTAGCCGGCGAAGCCGGACTCCGGCGTTTCCGAACCGTGGGCCAGGCCGTGCAGCGACGAGGCGATGGCAATCAGACCCAGGCCGATGGCAGGAGGCATCGGCCGGGTGGCCACGATCAGCATCAGGCCGAACAGCACCACGCTCAGCGAGACGCCATGCTCCAGGTAGGGCACGTTCATACCCTGCATGCCCAGCGTGGCGCTGACGATCAGGGCCAACAGGAAGGTGGCGGGACCCTGCCAGGCCTTGTCCCTGGGCAGGGCGACCACCGACCAGATGCCCACGGCCACCATGGCCAACAGGTGGTCCGTGCCAAAGGGGTGGACCAGACCTTCCATCAGGCTGCTGGTGCCATGCCCGGTGTGCGCCTGCGCGGCGCAGGCCAGACCGGCCAGCAGCGCGGCGGCGGTGGCGCGGTGGATGGTTTTCGCTTGCATGTGTTTCTCCTCGTGTTCTGGGGCGTTCAACGGACGGTCACACGGGCCATCTCCTGACCCCCTTCGCTCATCACGTGCGTGGAGCAGGCCAGGCAGGGGTCGAAGCTGTGCAGGGTGCGCAGGATCTCCAGCGGCTGTTCGGGGTTGACCATGGGCGTGTTCATGAGCGAGGCCTCGAAGGCGCCGATCTGGCCCTTGTGGTCGCGCGGCGAACCGTTCCAGGTGGTGGGCACCACGCACTGGTAGTTCTCGATGCGACCGTCCTTGATCTTGATCCAGTGGCCCAGCATGCCGCGCGGCGCGGCCACCGTGCCCACGCCCTTGGCCTCTTTCGGCCAGGTCTTGGGGTCCCACTTCTCGACGTTGGCGGTGCTGCTGTCGCCGGCCTTGATGTTGCCCACCATCTGGCGGAAGTCGTCCATCATCATCTCGGCCGAGTACTGGCTCTCCAGCGCCCGCGCCAGGGTGCGGCCGATGGTGGTGGGCAGCAGCTGCTTGAGGTTGTAGTTCGTCTCGGGCAGGCCCAGGGCCTTGGGGATGTCGCGGTTGATGGCGCGCGCCGATTCGTCCACCTGCTCCTTGATGCGCTGGCACCACTTGTTGCCCTTGCTGGCGTGCACGTAGCCCAGGATGTAGCGCGACAGCGGACCGACCTCGACCGCGTGGCCGCGCCAGCGCGGCGACTTGATCCAGGAGTACTTGGCCGACTCGTCGAGCTGCTGGATGTTGGTGCGCGTGCCCTTGAAGTTCGGGCCCTCGGGCTTGTAGTTCGCTTCGGTCACGCCGTCCCAGGGGTGCAGGCCCTTGGTCTCGTCGGCGTACTGGTACCAGCTGTGCGTCACGAACTCCTGCACCTGCTCGGGGTCGCGCGGGTCGATCTCGTGGATCTGATCCCAGTTGCCATCGAGGATCACGCCACCGGGCAGCTGGTGGGTGCTGTGGTCGTAGGGCACCTTCTCGTAGGTGCCGTAGTCGGCCACGTTGAGCGCCGCCAGGCCGCCGCCGTACAACCAGCCGTGCTGCTTGTAGATGGTGCCGATGGCCAGCACGTCCGGGATGTAGACGTTGTTGTTGAAGTCGATCATCTCCTGGATGCGGGCCTCGACGAAGTTCAGCCGCTCGATGTTGATCGGGGCGCCGGACGCGCCGACGCCGTCGATGTTGATGGCGCAGGGCACGCCGCCCACCATGTAGTTGGGGTGCGGGTTCTTGCCACCGAAGATGGTGTGCACCTTCACCCATTCCTTCTGCAGGTCCAGCGCCTCCAGGTAGTGGGTCACGGCCATCAGGTTGGCCTCGGGCGGCAGCACATAGGCCTTGGAGCCCCAGTAGCCGTTGGCGAAGGGGCCGAGCTGGCCGCTGTCGACGAACTTCTTCAGCCGGTTCTGGATGTCGCGGAAATAGCCCGGGCTGGACATGGGGTGCGAGGGCGAGACCGTCTGCTGCAGCTCGCTGGTCTTCTTCGGGTCGGCCTTGAGCGCGTTGATCACGTCGACCCAGTCCAGCGCGTGCAGGTGGTAGAAGTGCACCGCGTGGTCGTGCACCTGCAGGGTCTTGGCCATCATCTCGCGGATGAGGTGGGCGTTGAGCGGGATGCGGATGTCCAGCGCGTCCTCCACCGCGCGCACCGAGGCCAGCGCGTGGCAACCGGTGCAGACGCCGCAGATGCGCTCCACGAAGGCCCAGGCGTCGCGCGGGTCGCGGCCCTTCAGGATCACCTCCAGGCCGCGCCACATGGTGCCGGTGGAGACGGCGTTGCGGATCACGTTGTTGCTGTCGAGGTTGACCTCGCAGCGCATATGGCCCTCGATGCGGGTCACCGGGTCGACCACCACGCGGCGGCCGGTGTTGTCGAGCTTGAAGCCCTGCGTTTCGTATGCACCCATGTTCTGTCTTCCTGCGGTTCTGGGGGGTCAGGCTTTTTCGATCGACGCGTCGCGCTTGGCCTGGGCGTTGTCGCGCGCCCGCTTGGCCACCGAGATCGCGGCGTGCGCCGCCACCGCGGCCCCCACGGCCGCGGCCGCCGTGCCGCCGATCTGGTCGGCGTTGGCCTCGATGCCGAAGGCATGGATGTCGGTCAGGCGGTCGTAGAACGAGCCCTTGTCCCAGAAACCGTCCTCGGAGCAGCCGATGCAGCCGTGGCCGGCCTTGATCGGGAAGCTGGTGCCCTCGTTCCACTCGATGGTGGAGCAGGCGTTGTAGGTGGTGGGGCCCTTGCAGCCCACCTTGTAGAGGCAGTAGCCCTTGCGCGCGTACTCGTCGTCGAAGGACTCCACGAACTGGCCGGCGTCGAAGTGCGGGCGGCGGTAGCACTTGTCGTGGATGCGCTGGCTGTAGAACATCTTCGGGCGGCCCTGGCGGTCGAGCTCGGGCACGCGGTCGAAGGTCAGCATGTAGGTGATCACGCCGGTCATCACCTCGGGGATGGGCGGGCAGCCCGGCACCTTGATGATGGGTTTGTCGGTGATGACCTTGTGGATCGGCGTGGCCTGCGTGGGGTTGGGCTTGGCCGCCTGCACGCAGCCCCAGCTGGCGCAGGACCCCCAGGCGATGATGGCCTTGGCGTCCTTGGCCACCTTCTGCAGCTTCTCCACGAAGGGCTTGCCCGACTGGATGCAGAACATGCCGTCCTCGTTGAGCGGCGGGTTGCCCTCGACCGCGAGGATGTACTGGCCCTTGTACTTGGTCATCACCTCTTCGAGGATGGCCTCGGCCTGGTGCCCGGCGGCGGCCATCAGGGTGTCGTCGTAGTCCAGGCTGATCATGGACAGCACCACGTCCTTGGCCAGCGGGTGTGCCGAGCGGATGAAGGCCTCGGTGCAGCAGGTGCATTCCAGCCCGTGCAGCCACAACACGGGCGTGCGTGGCTTGGTTTCCATGGCGTGCACGATCTGCGGCACAAAACTTGGCGCCAGGCCCAGCGAGGTGGCGGTGAGCGAGCAGTACTTGGTGAAACTGCGGCGCGAAATGCCCTTGCGGCGCATGACCTCGTAGAAGGTTTCCATCGTGGGTTGTCTCCGTTGGCTGTGGGTCCGGGACCTGCCGATCCCGCGCCTGTGGCAGCAGGCGACTTACCCATAGCAAACGGCGGGCCACTTTGCACCGATATGGGGAAAACCCCGAAACCACCTCCCAAGTGCTTGATTGATAAATGGTTTGTTGGTCGTGCGTTGTTTGCCACACGGCCTGGACTCAGAACGCATGCAAACCAATCAACCGGTGGCCTGATCGAAACGGATGCTTGCCTTCCACCTCAAGAACCGGCCGACGGGCACAAACGGCGAAAAAAAAGCCGACCCACACGGGTCGGCTTGAGTGATCTGGCATCTCTTGGGGACGCTGGACTGCTGTACTTCTGGTGGACTGGGTTGTCTCCTCGGTCCCCCGCGTTGCGCGGTGCAGAGCACCGTTCGCGAGTGCCGACAATGTACGCTTTTGCACCAGTGCTGTGCATCGGGGCTTACCCTCGGTCACCTGAGGGACTGGCACGGGAAATGCTCAATTCAGTGGGTCGTTGGAACAACAGAAAGCTGCCCATGCCCGCATCCGATTCCGATCTGCTGGCGGCTGCTGCGCACATGCACGTGTTGCTGCGCCGCAAGACCGGCCGTGTCACCGACACCGAATGGATGGCGACCAACGCCGAGTACGCGCGCGCCATGATCGAGTTCGCCCGCGAAAAGGCCCGCAGCGAGCAGATCGAGGAACTGCTGCCCCTGGCTGACCGGGTCGAGGGCCTGCTGGCCAGCCGCAACCCGCCTGCCCGCCCGGTCTGGACCGGCCCACGCTCGCAGACACCCGCGCCGCCGGCGCCCGCCAGTGGTCCGGCCGAAGAAGGCCCGCTTTCAAGCGCACAGGCGGCCCTGGCCAGCCGCTACATCGGCCGGCTGCGCTGAACCGGCCGCACCTCAGGCCCCGGTCAGGATCCAGCGCGCCGCCTTCTCCGCGATCATCAGCGTCGGGCTGTTGGTGTTGCCGCTGGTGATGGTGGGCATGACGCCCGCATCCACCACCCGCAGGCCGGCCACGCCGCGCACCCGCAGGTGGCTGTCGACCACCGCCATCGGATCACCGTCGCGCCCCATCTTCGTCGTGCCCACCGGGTGGAAAATGGTGCTGGCGATGTCGCCGGCCAGGCGCGCCAGCTCCTCGTCGCTCTGGTACTGAGGCCCGGGCTTGAACTCTTCAGGCCGGTATTTCGCCATGGCGGGCTGGCCCACGATGTGGCGGGTCACGCGCAGGCTGTCGGCCGCCACCTTGCGGTCTTCGCCGGTGCTCAGGTAGTTGGGCGCGATGGCCGGCGCGTCCTCGCAGCGCGGCGAGCGGATGCGCACATGTCCGCGGCTTCCAGGGTTGAGGTTGCAGACGCTGGCGGTGAAGGCCGGAAACGGATGCAGCGGCTCACCGAAGGCATCCAGACTCAGCGGCTGCACGTGGTATTCGATGTTGGCATGCGGCTGTGACGGGTCGCTCTTGGTGAATGCCCCGAGCTGGCTGGGCGCCATGCTCATGGGTCCGCTGCGCCTGAGCGCATATTCCAGTCCGATCAGGGCCTTGCCCCAGAGCGAGCTGGCCAGGGTGTTGAGGGTCTTGGCGCCCTGCACCTTGTAGACCGAGCGGATCTGCAGGTGGTCCTGCAGGTTCTCGCCCACGCCCGGCAGCTCGTGCTGCACCTGTACCCCGGCGGCCTGCAACACTGCCCCCGGCCCGATGCCCGAGAGTTGAAGGATCTGCACCGAGCCGATGCTGCCGGCGCTGAGCACCACTTCGCGGGTGGCCGCCACCACCACCCGCTGCCCAGCCCGGCGCAGTTCGGCGCCGGAGCAGCGCAGCGCACCGAAGGCATCGCGAGCCAGCGTCAGCCGCTCCACCTGGGTTTCGGTCCAGACAGTCAGATTGGGCCGTTGCAGCGCCGGTCGCAGGAAAGCCTTGGACGCGTTCCAGCGCCAGCCGGCCTTCTGGTTGACCTCGAAGTAACCCACACCCTCGTTGTTGCCCGCATTGAAGTCGCGCGTGGCCGGAATGCCGGCCTGCTGGGCCGCCTGGGCAAACGCGTCGAGCACGTCCCAGCGCAGGCGCTGTTTCTCCACCCGCCATTCGCCCGTGCTGCCGGTGCCCTTGTGGCCGTGCAGGGCGGCAAACAGGGGGTCGGACAGGCCGTCGCTTTCGGCGTCGAGGCGGTGGTGGTGTTCGTGGGCCCGGAAGTCCGGCAGGCAATGCTCCCAGCGCCACTGGTCGTCACCGGTCAGGGCGGCCCAGCCGTCGTAGTCCCGCGCCTGACCCCTCATGTAGATCATGCCGTTGATGCTGGAGCAGCCCCCCAAGGTCTTGCCACGCGGGTAGCGCAGGCGCCGGCCATTCAGCCCGGCATCGGGCTCGGTCTGGTAGAGCCAATCGGTGCGCGGGTTGCCGATGCAGTAGAGGTAGCCGACCGGAATGTGGATCCAGTGGTAATCGTCCTTGCGCCCGGCCTCGACCAGCAGCACCCGGCGCGTGGGGTCGGCACTCAGCCGGTTGGCCAGCAGACAGCCGGCCGTTCCCCCGCCGATGACGATGTGGTCGAAGGTCTGGAGGTCACTGGGGGATGGCGGGCTCATGCGTGGTCTCCGGATGAATCGTTGTTGTCGCTGTGGTCTTCGGCATCGCCGTCCGGCAGAACGTAGTCGCCCCGCTCGAAGGCGACCAGCACGTCCTGGCCACGCTCGAGACGGCGCTCGGGCACCAGGATGCGCACCGGAATGGCCGGCGCCAGCAGGCTGTGGGTCTGCACCAGGTGCACGTCGGCCACCGCCGCCGGCACCCCGGCGGCCTGCAGCACGCCGCGCAGCAGAAATGCCTCGGTCGGGCTGAACACGGTGACCAGCGTCTGCCAATCACCCAGAGCGGGGTCGTAAGGGCTGTTGCCGTCGTCCATGGTGCTGTCGAGTGTGCCCCATTGAGGGCCCTGCGGATGTTACCTGCGCAGCAGCCACGATCGGGCCCGACACCGGATGCGCCTGCCCATGGGGGCCTGGACGGGGCCAGGCCTAGCGGGGGGCGCTCTTCCAGTAGGCAGAGGCCTTGATCCGGTCAGGCCGGAGGCCCGGCTTGGCACTGAGCACATCACGCCAGTCGGCCACCTGTTGCGCCTCACCCGCGCACCAGACAAAGCCGGGGCCCGCCGGCGCTGTCCAGCGCCGCAGGAACGCCAGACAGCCAGCCTCGTTGTCCAGCCAGCTCAGGGAAACCCCGTCCGGCAGCGGCAGCTCGCGTCGTTCGCTGGCCGAGTGCATCAGCACCGCCAGCTGACCGGTGCACCGCAGCGGCCACTCGGCCAGGCAGCGGGTCATGGCCGGCAGGGCAGTCGCGTCACCCACCAGGAGAAGCCAGTGAAGGTCGTCGGGCAGCAACATGGAGCCTTTGGGTCCGCCGACCTGCAGCACCTGGCCCGGCTCAGCCTGGGCCGCCCAGTCCGATGCCGCACCCGCTTCATGCAGGACGAACTCCAGATCCAGTTCGCCGGCCACGCGGTCGTGTCTGACCGGCGTGTAGTCCCGCATCTCGACGGCCGATGGATCCGCCCCGGGAATGAACACCTTGACGTGGTCGTCAAAGCCCAGGCTGACAAAGTCGTGCAGGTCAGCGCCACCGAACGTGATGCGCACCAGGGCCGGGGTCGTGCACTCGGTGCGGATGACCGTCAACTGCCGCCGTTTCAAGGGGTGGCGAATGCGCCTGACGCCGGACGGCAGGGTGTCGATTTCCAGCGTCACCGGACGACCTTCAGTGCTGTGCAGAGGTGGGATGGGCGTCATCAAGTCGGCCGAGCGCGGACCGGTGGGGAGGGTTGGCATGGTGGAACAACAGGCATTTGGTTGATAATGTCAACATTGTGAATGAACTTGTTGATATAGTCAACCAAATAGCCATGTCCGACTCTGAAGCCCGACACCTGGAAGCGCTGGATTGCCTGATGGGCTTGTTCTCGCACGTCAAACTGCGCCTGCGCCAGGCGCTGGCCGATCACGGAGCGGACCTGCCCCCGCCCATGAGCCTGCGTCTGCTGCAGTTGTGCGTTCAACACCCGGGCATCACCCCGGGTGGGCTGGTGGACCTCACGGGCCGCGACAAGGCGCAGGTCACCCGCATGGTCAAGACCCTGATGGAAGAGGGCTACCTTGAACGCCGTGCCCATCCGGAGGACCGGCGCAGCCACTGCCTCTGGCCGACCCGATCCGCCCGGCATGCGGTTCAGGTGTTTGCGCAGGCCCAGGCGACGGTGGCGGCGCAGTTGTTCGGCCCGTGCAGCCCGACAGAAATCGAAGGACTGGTCCGGCAGTGGACACGGCTCAGGCAGCCGGGCGCGTGCTCAGCCGAACAGGCGGCCGGCGATGGACACGCTCAGAGCGAGTCGGCCACCGCCAGCGGAAAGTCGTAGTCCATGTCGGTCGCCCGTGCCGCCATGACCGGCAGCATCTGCGACAGGAACACCTCGCCGACCCAGCGGCGCACCGCCTCCGGCACCGGCTGCTCACCCGCGTGGAGGCTGAAGCTGGCAAAGCGCACGATGCCCACATCGGGCGTGATCTCGAACGGCACTGGCGCCGGGCTCACACCACTGCCCGCAATGGTCGTGGTCTCCAGCCGCCAGGCGTTCATGAAGCGCTCGAAGTAGCCCACCGACCCACCGCGCCAGGCCTTGGCCACATACACATGAAAACCCGCCTCGTCTTCGGTGAGGAAGCCCCAGTCGAACTCATGCACCACGGCTGGCACGGCTTCAAACACGCCCACCTGGCGCACGTCGTCACGCGCGGCAAACTCGACAAACAAAGGCCCCGGACCGGTGGCCTGCCCCGCCACAAAACGCTGCATGGCCGGCAGGTCCATCTGGAACAGGGGCTCGGGCTCGGTCAGTGATCGCTTGGCCCGGTTGAGCAGACGCGAGGTCGCGTCCACACTCTTCTGCGCCTGGATGCACCAGTCCATGAAGGCCTGGCGACCCTCGGGCTTTTCCAGCTGCTGCAGCAGCTCGTCAAACGCCTGGTCATCGCGCAGATGCCCGTCCTCACGCAGCCGCAGCACGATATCGACCATGGAGCTGCGGGTGATGTGCTCGATGGTGTAGGCCATCTCGCCCCCCTCGAAGCCCGCCATGGCCTGCTGGATCCACTCGGCCGTCTCCAGGGGCGAGAGCCCCTGCGGCGCCCGAGGCATGTCGCTGAAGATGGCGCGCAGCACGCGCACCGTGTCGATATCGCTGGCCATGCAGGCTCCGTCGTGGCTGTCGGTTAAAGGTATGCAGTTGTAAGCATAGACCGAAACCGCCGGTCACGGACACTGCGGCTGCCACCCACCGGCTTTCAGGCCGCCCGGGCATGACGGGTGTCACACCTGGGCCGTGGTCCATCGGCAACCCCGAGGCCACCCCGCGCCCGGGTCTGTCGCACAATGGCCGCATGCAAACCGACGAAGCCTCCCCCGCCACCCCGTCCTACCGCGTGCTGTTTGTCTGCCTGGGCAACATCTGCCGCAGCCCGACCGCGCATGGTGTGTTCGAAGCGAGGGTGCGGCAGGCTGGCCTGGCCCATCTGGTGCAGGTCGATTCCGCCGGTACCCACGGCTACCACATCGGTGCCCCGCCGGATGCGCGCAGCCAGCAGCACGCGCTGCGGCGCGGCTACGACCTGTCGGGTCAGCGCGGCCGGCAGCTCACCGCCGCCGATTTCGACCAGTTCGATCTGGTGCTGGCCATGGACTGGGACAACCTGGCCCTGGCCGAACAGCTGTGCCCGCCCCAGCACCGGCGCAAGCTGCGGCGCTTCGCCGAGTTCTTCCAGCGCTTCGACCACACCGTGGTGCCCGACCCCTACGCCGGCGGACCCGCCGGTTTCGAGCTGGTGCTGGATCTGGTGGAAGACGGCAGCGAGGGGCTGCTGCGGCACGTGCGTCAGCAGCTGGAAGTCGGGAGCTGAGGCAATCCGCTCCCGGGGCCTCAGCGGATCGCCGCGAAACGCTGTTCCATCTCGCGCCGCACGGCCTTGCGCACCTCGGCGGCAGCGTGCCGGCGACGCTCGTCGGGGGTGAACGGCCTCAGGGCCGGCACCGGCGTCGGTTTGCCGGCCTCGTCCACTGCCACCATGGTGAAAAAGCAGCTGTTGACGTGGCGGTTCTCCTGGGTGCGGATGTTCTCGGCAATCACCTTGATGCCGATCTCCATCGACGAACTGCCGGTGTGGTTGACTGAAGCCAGGAAGGTGACCAGCTCGCCCACATGGATCGGCTGGCGGAACATCACCTGGTCCACGCTGAGCGTGACCACATAGGTGCCGGCGTAGCGGCTGGCGCAGGCATAGGCGACCTGGTCAAGCAGCTTCAGGATCGTGCCGCCATGCACATTGCCGGAGAAGTTGGCGGTATCGGGCGTCATCAGCACGGTCATGCTGAGTTGGTGGGCGGGCAGGGTCATGGACAGGCCTGGTACGGTGAAAAAATCGGGAACGGCATTGTGAACGCATATGAGCGAGCACGCACCGTGCCAGACGTGACCCGGCCTGCCCTGCCGTTCGTCGCCTGCGGCTTCAGCGCGCGTACAGGCCGCCGAAAAAAGGCCCATGAGCCTGCCCATCACCTCCGGCACGTCGGCCATCGGCACCGCCCTGAGCGGCATGCGGGCCGCGCAGCTGCGGCTGGACAGCAGCGCCCACAACGTGGCCAACGTGCAGACGCCCGACTTCCGGAGACAGGTGGTGACACAGACCGCCCGTCCCGGTCAAGGGGGCGTCGACGCGCAGGTCGACCGCGAAGCGGTCACACAGGCACCCACAGCCGATGGCTTTGGCCGCCTCGCCGAAGACCTGGTCGGGCAGCGCCTGAGCCTCTACAGCTTCGAAGCCAACCTGCGCACCGTGCAGGCGCACGACCGCATGCTGGGTACGCTGCTGGACACCCAGGCCTGATCGCCCTGCACGGGTCCCAAACGGACAGAGTCCGGGCGGTCAGCGCGTCGGGCGCTGGCCGCCATCCTTGCCGCGCCCCTTGGTTTCGACCTTGAGGATTTCGCCGGTGCGCGCATCGACATACAGTTCGGCGCGCAAACCCTTGCTGTCGCGGGCTTCGACCTCGTAGAGCTTGTCGCTCTTGCGCTCGATCTCGCGGATCTCGGTGTAGCCCTGCTGCATGACCGCATCGCTGATCTGGCCGAAGCCCATCACAGGGCCGGCCGGCGGTGTGACCTGGGCCAGGGCAGTGCCGGTACCGATGGCGATCAGGCCGGCCAGCAGGGCGGCGTTCAGGCGGTTGCGGGAGGTGTTGGTGGTGTGGCGCATGGCGGACTCCTTCGGTGGGGTTGTTGAATCGATGACCGGCAGTGTGCGCCGGGACACCTGAACGGTTCATGAACGGTGCGTTCATGGTTTGTTCAGACTCGCTGTGGCATGCTCTGGCCATGTCGCTGCCTGCTCGTCACCGTCGCCAACTGCTGGCCGCCATGGGCCTGACGCTGGTGGTCACCGCATCCCTTGCCGATGACCCGCGCCGCCTGCACGAAGCGGTGCGCCAGGGCAAGGTGCTGCCACTGGAGACGATCCGCGAGCATGCGCTGCGCCACTTCGGCGGCCGGGTGATCGAGGTGGAACTGGACCGCAAGCGCCACGGCATCCACTACGAGATCGACCTGCTGCTTGAAGACGGCCGCAAGCTCGAACTCGAGTACGACGCCCGCAGCGGCGAGCTGCTCAAGGTCGAGGGCCACCAGCTCGAATCCGTGTTCGGCCGCGGCGGCAGACCCGTTCCCTGAACACGCCGACATCCATGCGCATCCTGGTGGCCGAAGACGACCCCCGCCTGCTGCTGCAGCTGTCCGACGCGCTGCAGGCCGCCGGCTATGCGGTTGACCTGGCCGACAAAGGCACGGACGCCGAGCACCTGGGGCTGCACAGCCGGCCCGACGCGGTGGTGCTTGACCTGGGCCTGCCCGGGCGTGACGGACTGAGCGTGCTGCGCCGCTGGCGCGAGAGTGGGCTGGACGTGCCAGTGATCATATTGACCGCGCGCGGCTCCTGGCAGGACAAGGTGCACGGCATGGACGCCGGTGCCGACGACTACCTGGCCAAGCCCTTCCAGATGGAGGAGCTGCTGGCCCGCGTGCGCGCGCTGCTGCGCCGCTCGACCGGCAAGGCCCACCCGCTGATCACCGTGGGCTCGGTCGAACTGGACACCCGCAGCTGCACCGTACAGGCCGGCGGCCGCCCCATCGAACTGACTCCGCACGAGTACCGTCTGCTCAGTGCCCTCATGCACCATGCCGGCAGCGTGCTCTCGCGCAGCGAACTGGCCGAGCACCTGTACGAACACGATGGCGACCGGGACAGCAACACCATCGACGTCTTCATTGCCCGGCTGCGGCGCAAGCTGCCCGACGGCTTCGTCACCACGGTGCGGGGACTGGGCTTTCGTGTCGGCGACGCACACTGAAAGTGACCATGCCGCTGCGCATTGTCTCTGACCAGACCTCCTCCCGCTCGCTGCAGCAGCGCCTGTGGTGGGCCGCCGGCAGCCTGATCGCCGTCGGCCTGCTGCTGGCCGCACTGGGACTGAACGCCCTGTTCCGCAACTACATCGAGGTCGACATGGCGCGGCGCATGCAGAGCCACCTGGACGACCTGCTCGGTGCGCTGGTGGTCGAAGCGCCGACCGACCCGGCCGGCGAGGCAGCAGCGGCACCAGCCGGCAGCGGCGACGACGCCGAGCCCATGGTCCGACTGGGGCGGGAGCCCGCCGACCCGCTGTTCCGGCGACCGGGAGGTGGCCTGTACTGGGTGATCTGGCTGCCCGACGGCACCCAGTTGCGCTCGCGCTCCTGGTGGGACACCGAGCCCGGCTTCGCCCCGCCTGGTCCGGACGGGTTCACCGCCGGCCGTGACCTGCGCACCGAACAGACCGGCCCGTCGGGGGAGCCGCTGCTGATGTGGTTGCGGCTGGTGCAGGTGCCCGGTCTGGACGATCCGGTGGTGCTCGGCGCCGGAGGCGATGCCGGTCACCTGGCGCAGGCCAGCACCTCGTTCGGGCGCAGCCTGGCGCTGTCGCTGACGCTGCTGGGTGCCTTGCTGGTACTGGCCATGACCCTGCAGGTGCGGCTGGGCCTGGTGCCGCTCAAACGCCTGCGGACGGCGCTGGCCGGCCTGCGTCGCGGCGAGCACCAGCGCCTGGACGGGGCCTTCCCGGCGGAGGTTCAGCCCCTGGTCGACGACCTGAACCGCGTGCTGGATGACAACGAGGCCCTGGTGACGCGCGCGCAGGCCCAGGCGGGCAACCTGGCACACGCGCTCAAGACGCCCCTGACCGTGCTGAGCAACCTGGCGCAGGGGAGCCAACCCTGTCCTCCCGAGCTGCTGCGCAGCGAGCTGGCCCGGATGCAGCGCCAGATCGACCTGCACCTGATGCGGGCCCGGGCCTCCGCCAGTGCCCACCAGGGACGCAGCCGCAGCGCCTTGCACGCCCTGATGCCGCCGCTGCTGCGCACCCTGCAGTCCCTACACCCGCGTGTGAGCCTGTCCCTGGGCGATCACCCCGAGGTGCAGGTGCGCATGGAAGCCATCGACCTGCAGGAAGTCGTCGGCAACCTGCTGGACAACGCCTGCAAATGGGCCCGCTCGCGTGTCTCTCTGAGCTGGGTGATCGAAGCCGACCAGGTGCTGCTGCAGGTCGACGACGACGGGCCGGGCATACCGCCCGAAGCGCGCGTGGCGGCGCTCCAGCGCGGCACCCGCCTGGACGAACGCGAGCCCGGCTCCGGCCTGGGCCTGGCCATCGTGGTGGAGCTGCTGGCGCTGTACGGTGGCGAGCTGACGCTCACCGAATCGCCCTGGCAGGGTCTTCGGGCCCGGGCGCGGCTGCCTCTGGCCGGGATCTCCACGCGGCCGACAGGCGGTTGAACCGGCCGGGCCGTCATGGATGCCCTCCACTGCCTGGCCCTTGCCGCCATACTAGGGACATGAACCGTCCCGTCAAAGCAACCCCCGCACCCACCTCCCCGGTCGTCGACCCGTTGTTCCTGGCCACCCCCAGTGTGGCCACCTTCGACGGCAACCGCCCGCTGAGCAACGCCAGTGGCTTCTTCTTCCAGCGCGACGGCCGCCTGTACCTGGCCACCAGCCGCCATGTGCTGTCCGACCCCGACAGCGGCCACCATCCCGACCGCATCGAGATCACACTGCACATGGACCCGCTGGACCTGACCCGCTGCACCGGTTTCTCGATGCTGCTGTATTCCCAGGGCAAGTCGGTCTGGCGCCAGGGCAGCGACAGCGGCGGCGAGATCGACGTGGCGGTGGTCGAGATCGACCGCGATGCCCTTCCCGGCGGCGCCATCATCTTCGCCTTCACGCCTGAGCACCTGGCCCGCGACTTCGACGCCGTCGCCACCGACACCGCTCTGTGCATCGCCGGCTTTCCGCTCGGCTTCGGTGACACCCTGCACCGCCTGCCGGTGCTGCGACACGCGGCCATCGCCTCCCCCTTCGGCATCCGTTTCCAGGGTCGGGGCTTCTTTCTGACCGACGCCCGCACCCACCGCGGCACCAGCGGTGCGCCGGTGGTCATGCGCATGTCCGAGCCAAGCGCTGCCACCCGGACCCTGCCCTGGCGCCTGCTGGGGGTGCACTCGGCGCGCATGGACATGGGCAACCGCGACACCCTGCTGGACGAATCGCTGGGTCTCAACTGCGCCTGGTACGCGGACATCCTGATGACCCTGACCGAACCGGCGCCTGCACAGACCTGAAGCAGCATGCCCGCCCGCCACCCTCCGCTGCGCCCACCCTCTGCCCTGACGGGTCTGCCGAGGGCTTTCTGGTACCGGCTGGCGGCCCTGCGGGCAGCCGCCTTCTGGTCGGTGCTGGTCAGTGCGCTGCTGCTGCCCCTGGGCGCCCGGGCCGACAGGCCGCAGTGGATCCTCCAGACCTTTCCGTTCGAGCAGGCACTCGACATGGATGCGGTGTACCAGGTGTCGCACAGCCCACCCCAGCACCTGATCGAGACCATCCGGCGCTGGGGCGTCGACCTGCTGCTGGTGCGCAGCCAGGCTCCGGCACGCCCGTTGAACCCGTTGCTGGCCGATCTGCCGCCCGCCACACCTGAACTGCTGCGCGCCGCCGGCTTTCAGGACAGCCATGAGGGCCTGGTGGTGCATGCCGGTCGCACGGACTGCGCCCGGGACCAGACCACCATCTTCATCCGCGACACGGCCAGCAGCTACACCCTGATCCATGAGTTCGTGCAGTCGAGGCTGCGCCCCCTGTGCATCGGGCTCTCCGACGAGGTTCTGGAAGCCCGCTTCGGTGCGGCCTTCCGGCGGCTCAAGGTCTACCAGCGGCGTCTGTACGACGATCCGTTCAGGCTGCTCAATCCGCAGTGGCGCCGCGACATTCTGACCGCCCAGTCGGACGTGGCCGCCGACCTGTACGACCGCATCCGCCTAGGGCAGAGCCAGGAGGCCATTGTCGAGAAGGTGCTGGGCCTGTACATCGACGAGCGCAACCCCTATTTCGACGCGTCCCGCCAAGAACAGGGGCGGGTGTATGGCGAACTCATGATCAACAATGCCATCGACCTGTTCAACGCGGTGCACCAGTCGGTGGTGTTTGTGGAGGAAACGGTGGTGCAACTGGGTCGGTCGCTGCGCAACGGCGACATCGCCGCAGGCGAAGGCATTGCACTCACCGACGAAGACCAGGCGTCGGTGGTCCGGTCGGCCACGGATGTCAAGGCCCGACTGGAGCGTGTGAGGGTCGAACTCGACCTGCTCAGGCGGTTCTACCTCCAATGACCGGAGTCGGCGTCTGATGGATGGGGTGCAGGGCGGCCGTGCTTGATCCAGATCAGCGCACCAATCTACCCCTGGGGGTAGCATGAACCGGTGCAGCTCCGCACGGTGCGGACTGCATGACACCCACCCACCAGCAGGAGACTTCAACATGAAACACACCCTGATTGCCCTGGCCTTGGCCCTGCCCCTGGTCGCCCAGGCCCAGACCAGGCCCGCCGCGGGCACCTTCGAGATCAAGACGCTCACCCCCGAGACCGCCCTGATGGCGGCCCAGGCCGCGCTGGCGTCCTGCCGCGCGCAGGGCTATCAGGTGGGCGTGGCGGTGGTCGACCGCTCCGGTCTGACGCAGGTGTTCCTGCGCGACCGCTTTGCCGGCGCCCACACCGTGGACGTGGCCACCAACAAGGCCTGGACGGCGGCGAGCTTTCGCACCTCGACGCTGGAGCTGGCCAACGAATCACAAGCCGGCAAGCCCATGAGCGGCATCCGCAGCACACCCCGCATGCTGGCGGTGGGTGGCGGCGTCGTGATCGAGGCCGGCGGCTCCATCTTCGGCGGCATCGGTGTCTCGGGCGCACCCGGCGGCGAGGCCGACGATGCCTGTGCCCGCGCCGGCATCAAGGCCATCGCCGACAAGATCGAGTTCTGAGCCGGGCCGGCACGGCACGGGCGCCAGGGGCCGTGAACGCGGCAGCTGGAGCCGTATGGCGGGACCTGCCACACTCCGGGCTGCAACGTCCGTTGCTGAACTTCGCCCAGACTTGGAAGTCCCACTGGTGAGATGAAACCCGCCCTGCTCTGCCTTGCCCTTGTGTTCGTGTCTTCAATGGCCAGCGCCCAGGCCCTGTGGCGTGACGTGCCCGCCGGGTCCACGCCGGCCGAAGTGAGCCAGCGCATAGCCGAAGCCCGGCCCGCCGACCCCGCCACCCAGGCCCAGACGCCACAGGCCCTGCTGGAAATACCCGGCGTCGAGATCGCCGGTGGCGAGTTTGCGGTGCGATTCCTGTTCGAGGATGAACGCCTGCAGAGCGTGGTGCTGCGCGCCGACACCGGGTCACCGGAAGCTGCCCGTGCCCTGGCCCAGCGGGTCTACACCTCGCTGCGCGCCCGCTACGGCCTGGAGCTCAGCAGCACCAGCCGGGGCGCCGGCCCACCCAGCCTGGCCATGGACCGCCGCTGGCTGTTCCGCCGCACCACCGTGCGCTTGCAGGTGGTGGATGGCAACAGCGTCGTGGTGACCTACGGCGTACAGCCTGAGCGGCGTTCCAACGCGCTCTAGACCGTCGAACTCACGCCCCGGCCGCGCGCAACGCGCGCAGTTCAGCCTCCGCCACGTCGATGCGCACCGTACCCTTCTCGACCAGCGTGCGCGCCACGCGGTCGATCTCCTCGCCCACGGCGCCGGCCATCATGGCGATGTTCTGCGAATGCAACGCCATGTGCCCCTTCTGGATGCCGGTGGTGGCCAGTGCCTTGAGGGCCGAGAAGTTCTGTGCCAGACCCACCGCCGCGATGATGCGCGCCAGCTCCTCGGCGGTCTGAACCCCCAGCACCTTCAGGCTCAGGCGTGCGGTCGGATGCAGCTTGGTGGCCCCCCCCACCAGGCCCACCGCCATCGGCACCTCGATGCTGCCGGCCAGGTCGCCCTCGTTGGTGACCTCCCAGCGCGTCAGGCTGCCGTAGTGGCCCGCCCGTGCCGCATACGCGTGGGCGCCAGCCTCCACCGCACGGGTGTCGTTGCCGGTGGCCAGCACCACGGCGCTGATGCCGTTCATGATGCCCTTGTTGTGGGTGGCCGCCCGGTAGGGGTCGGCATCGGCGAAATGGTAGGCCGAGACCATGGCGTCGCGCACCGCTTCGCCACCGATGTCACCCACCCGCCAGACACAGCGCGCCCGCGCCAGGCGGCGGTCGGCCAGGTTGGACAGGATGCGCAGGTTGGTCTGTCCGCCGGTCCAGCCGGCAATGCGCGGCGCCAGCTTTTCAGCCATGGTGTTGACCGCATTGGCGCCCATGGCATCACGGGTGTCGACCACCAGATGGGTGATGACCATGGCACCGCCGCGCGTGGCCAGCACACGGACCTCCAGGTCACGAAAGCCCCCGCCCAGCCGCAACAGCACCGGGTCGCATTCATCGCAGATGGCCTGGATCTCGGCGCGGCGCTCCAGGATGCGGATGCGCGCGTGCTCCGGATCGCGCACGCCGGTGAGCTGGATCTGCGCGATCATCTGCGTGCCCGACATTGAGGTGATGAAGCCGCCGTTGTCATAGCACTGGCGCGCCGCGTTGCAGACCGCCGCCACCACCGACGACTCTTCGGTGGCCATCGGTATCAGGCGGTCCTTTCCGTCGATCTTCATGTTGGTGGCAATGCCGACCGGAATGTTCATCGTCCCGACCAGATTCTCGATCAGGTGGTCGGCCAGTTCGGCCGGCAGGTTGCCCGTGTTGGCCAGGTGGGCCTGTTCCGCGGCGTCCAGGTCGGCAAAGCGGGCCACGGCCTCGATGCGCTGCGCGATCGGCAGCTTGTGAAAGCCGCCAATGCGGCTGTGGCGGGTGGATGTGTCCATGTCGTGTCCTCGGTGCAATGAATCGGGGTTCGGATCCGTGTGGCCAAGAGCAGCGGCCATCAGCGCCCGCTCATCAGGCGGGGCAGGTAGGTGACCAGGTCAGGCAGTGCGGCACACAGCAGCAGGCCGACAAACTGCAGCGCGAAGAAGGGCAGGATGCCGCGATAGACCGCACCCATGCCGATGTGCCGGGGCACCGCCCCCTTGATGTAGAACAGCGTGTAGCCGAAGGGCGGGCTGATGTAGCCCATCTGGATGGTGATGGCATAGAGCACACCGAACCAGATCTCGTCGAAGCCCAACATGCGCACGATGGGCAGGAACACCGGCACCGTCAGCAGGATGATGCCCAGCTCGTCGAGCACCGTGCCCAGGAACACCAGCAACAGCATCATGGCCGCCAGGATCAGCCAGCGGTTGACCTCCAGATCGCGCACGAAGCTCAGCAGGGTGTCGGCGCCGCCCAGTCCGGTGAAAATGGCCACATAGGCCTTGGCACCGAGCGTGATCCACAGGATCATGGAGCTGGCCTTGAGCGTGTCCACACCCGCGCCGCGCAGGACATCCAGGTTCAGGCGTCGCTTGTACAGCGCCGGTATCAGCGCACCGGCCACACCCACCGCGGCCGACTCCGTGGGCGTCGCCACCCCGAAGAAGATCGACCCCAGGATCATCACGATCAGCATCGAGGGGAACACCAGGGTGCGCAGCGCGCGCAGCTTCTCGCCGGTGGTGGCGCGGCGCGCGTGCGGGTCCATCGGCACCCATTCGGGCTTGAGCCAACTGACCACCACGATGTAGGCGATGTAGAGGCTGGCCAGGATGATGCCCGGCACGATCCCGGCTATCAGCATCTGCCCGATCGAGACCTGCGCCGTCACCGCATACACAATGGTCAGCACCGACGGCGGAATCAATATGCCCAGCGTGCCCGAGGCGCAGATGGTGCCCAGTGCCAGCTCGGGCTTGTAGCCTCGGCGCAGCATCTCCGGCAGGGCCAGGATGCCCATGGCCGTGACCGCGGCGCCCACCACACCGGTCATGGCGGCCATCACCACACAGATGATCACGGTACCGATGGCCAGGCCGCCCCGCAGGCGCCCGAACCAGATTTCCATCGCCCGGTAAAGATCCTCGATCACACCCGATCGCTGCAGGATGCAGGCCATCAGGATGAACAGGGGAATGGCCAGCAACGCCTCCGACTTCATCGTGTCGTAGATCTGCAGCACCAGCACAATGACGGCGTTGGGCTCCCACAGGGTCACCGTGAACAGCAGCGACAGGCCGCCCAGCACAAAGGCGATCGGCAGGCCGGTCAGCATGAACAGCGTCAGGCTGCCGAACATCAGCAGCAGGATCAGGTTGGGTGTCATGCCATGCCCTCCCCGCCCCCGGTCTGCGCGCGGGCCTCGTCCAGCGGGTGCTCGTCCCACCAGGCATAGGCCCATTCGGCCAGCGCCTGCAGCAGCATCAGCGCCAGGGCCAGCGGCACCGTGGCCTTGACCGGCCAGATCGGCGGGTTCCATGCCGAGAAACTCGTCTCACGGAAGGTCCAGGCACTCCAGGCCGAAGGGACACTGAAGTACAGCAGGATGGCGCAGAACAGCACGATCACCGGGTAGTTCACCAGGTCCAGCCGACGCACCCAGCGCCCGCTCAGGCGCTGGCGTACCAGGTCCAGCGCGACATGCCCCTTGAGGTGCAGCAGATGGGGACCACCCAGCAGGAAATAGGGGCCGAACAGCAGAACGGCAAGCTCCATGCCCCAGACGGTGGGCGCGTTGAACACATAACGCGCCACCACCTCGTAGAGCATGACGGGGACCACCACGGCCATCAGCCACACCGTCACCTGGAACAGGCGGCGGTTGAGCGCGGTGATGGCCGAGGCGGCGGCGGACAGCCAGACAGGCATTCCAGGCTCCTCGGCAAGAGAAAGCACCGGCAGCCCAGCAGCCGCCGGTGAACGGCGATGCAGCTCAGGCCAGCAGGCCCAGCTCCTTCATGAACGCCACCTGGCTGTCCAGCACCCGGGTGGCCAGCGCATCGCCCTTGGTGGCGGCGCGCCAGGCCTCCATGGCCTTCGGACGGGCCGCAGCCACATCGGCCGGACTGAAGCGGATCACCTCGCAGCCCTTGGCCACGTACTTGGGCAGCACCAGGGCGTCGTTGACCAGGATGTGCTGGCGCAGGCCGGAAGACACCTCGCGTGCCGCCACAGCCAGCGCCGCCTTGAACTCGGCCGGCAGCCGCTCATGGGCGGCCCGGTTGGCCACATAGGCGGTGGCCGTGGTCGGCTGGTGGAAGCCCGGCAGGACAACGTACTTGGCCACCTCGGCCAGGCCCGCCTCGAAGTTGGCGGTCAGGTCCCCGCGGTCGGCCATGTCGATCACGCCCTTGTCGAGCGCCGAATACACCTCGCCAGTGGGCAGCGGCGTCACCGACACGCCCATGGCCCCCATCACGGCCGAGGCCAGGCCGACGAAGCGACCCTTCTTGCCGGCCAGGTCGGCCATCTTGCGGATCGGCACCTTCGAGTGCAGCGGCTCCTCGCCATACACCGTGGGAGCGATGTAGTGCAGACCCGCCGGCGCATAGGCCTGGCGCGCCATGTCCAGGCCGCCACGCTCGTAGAACCAGGCCTCGTACTGGTCGCTTTCGGCAAAGCCGAACGGAATGGTGCTGGTGAAGGCAAACGCCGGGATCTTGCCGGCCTCGTAGCCGTCGAAGGTCTTCATCATCTCGAAGGCACCACCACGCACCGCGTCGAATGCCTGTGCTGCCGGCACGATCTGGCCGGCCGCGAACAGGTTGATCTTGAAGCGCCCACCGGTCAGTTCGGCCACGCGTGCCACAAAACGCTCCTCGAATTTCTGCGGCGTGGTGCCGCCGTCCCACAGCGCCTGCATGCGCCAGGTGACGGTAGGCTGGGCCTGGGCGGCAGCCGGGGTGGCCACGGTGGCCACGGCAGCGGTGGCCAGGGCGGACTTCAAGAGGCGGCGGCGCGCCAGGGGGGATGAACTCATGCTGTGTCTCCTGTGGTTGTTGTGTCCCGCGTCCGGCAGGACTCCTGGGCCCGCAACCGGCGACCCTTCAGAAAGGCCCCTCGGCTGCGATGGCGCAAGTCTATGGACATTCCCCCACATTCATGGGTACAGTTGAGACACAGTTTGACAAACTGTATCCATCAAGCCATGGGTACAGAGGTCCCCACCCCTGCCGGAGACGCCATGGCCACCCCCGCACCGGACACCAAGGCCGAAGCCCTGACCCGACGCCTGATCAAGGCCATCGAAGACGAGGCACTGACACCCGGCACCCGCCTGCGATCGGTGCGCGATGCGGCCCGCAAGGACGGCGTGGGCGTCAACACCGTGGTCGAGGCCTACAACCGCCTGGTCGCGCGCGGTTTTGTCGAGTCGCGTCCGGGCTCCGGCTACTACGTGCGCAAGCTCAGCCGTTCTCACGCCGCGGCACCGGCGCCTCACGTCACCGAAGCCGTCGATGTCGTGTCCCTGCTGCGCGAGCAGCTGGAGCAGCACTACGCGGTGCGGGTGGGCGACGGCCGGCCACCCCCTGCCTGGATGGAGGGCTCCGAGCTGGGCGCCCACCTGCGCCGCGCGCGGGCCCAGGGTCTGGACGAGATCGAACACGGCTATGGCACACCCTGGGGCTACCAGCCGCTGCGCGAGACCGTGGTGCGCCTGCTGGGCGAACGCGCCATCCAGGTTCATGCCCGACAGGTGCTGCTGACCCAGGGCGCCAACCACGCGCTCGACCTGATCGTGCGCCACCTGCTGGAGCCGGGCGACAAGGTGCTGGTCGACTCACCGGGCTACTACCCCCTGTTTGGCAAGCTCAGACTGGCCAAGGCCAGCATGCTGGGCGTGCCGCGCCTGGCCGACGGCCCCGATCTGGACGTGCTGCAGGCCCACTTGCGCACGCACCGGCCCAAGGTCTTCTTCACACAGTCGCTGGCCCACAACCCCACCGGCGGCTCGATCAGCCTGCCCAAGGCCCACAAACTCCTGCAGCTGGCCACCGAGTACGACTGCCTGGTGGTCGAGGACGACCCGTTCGCCGACCTGCTGCCGCCTTCGGCACCGCGCCTGGCCGCACTCGACCAGCTCGAACGCGTCATCTACGTCAGCAGCTTCTCCAAGACCCTGTCGGCTGGTCTTCGGGTGGGCTACATCGCAGGGGCCACGCAGCGCATCACCGCCCTGTGCGATCTCAAGATGGTCACGGTGGTCGCCACCTCCGACTTTGTCGAGCGTGTGGTGCACCAGCTGATCTCGGCCGGCCACTACCGGCGCCACCTCAACCGCCTCAAGACACGCCTGACCGAGGTGTTCCAACCCAGCGTGCGCGCCCTCACCCGTGCCGGCCTGAAGGTGCACCCGGCCGACCCCAATGGCTACCAGCTCTGGGCCCAGCTGCCCGACGGCATCGACGAAATCGGTCTGGCCCGCGACGCAGCGGCCCAGGGCATCTTTCTGGCCCCCGGCTCGGTCTTCTACCCCGACCGCCAGCCCCACCAGAGCGCCATCCGCGTCAACATCGCCTACGCCACCGACCCGCGCTTCCAGCGTTTCCTGGCAGGCGCGCTCAGACACCAGGCCCATACCCCATCTGGATGAACGATCCCCTGGAATGACGATTTCAATCCCTTGATCAGGCGCTCAGAATCACCTGGAGGCGAATCCGGACGCTCGGGCGGCCAGACCACCTCACAGGTGACGGCCTGCGAATGAAAAGCCGTCGCACGGCAATCGCCCCGGGGGGCACCGTAGCGACCCAAGGGGGCTTCGTAGGAACGCGGCGGTCACGCTCCATGAAACCGTTCATCTGGGCTGAACAGCCCAAGGAGATGCGCCATGAACACCACCAACAAGGGCGGCACCCCCGCCACATTCGACCACCCCGCCAACGGCCCCAGCCGCGTCGATGCCTCGCTCGTCGCCGTGCGATGGCGGGACAAGGTGGCCGCCGACGAGCGCGTGAAGCTGCTGGACGATGCCGGCCTGCAACTGCTCATGCTGCCCGGTCAGGGCGACGCACCGCTGGTGCAGGTCAACCAGACCGACGGCCTGTCCTGGGTGCGCAGCCGCTCCGACGGTCCGCTGACCGCAAGCGCCCTGAAAAAGCTGGAGGCCAGCCCGAACGTGCAGTGGGTGATGCCGGCGCTGCGACCCGAGTCGGCCGCCCGCGCCAAAAAGGCCGAGCTCTCGCCCGGCGTCAGCGCCGACATGGCGGCCTTCACCGTCAACCCGACGCGGCTGTACCTGCGCCAGCAGGTCTATGACCAGGCCGCCGCTGCGGGTGCCCTCCCCACAGGGGTGAGCGCACAGCCGGCCCAACCCTCGCGCCTGCGGGGCTACGTATTGCTCCAGGTGGATGGCGCCAGCTTCGCCGCGGGCCACACCGCCCTGCACCTGCGCAGCACCCTGGCCACCAGCCTGAACCTCTCCGCCGCGGCAGACATCCGCTACGAGACCATTCCGCTGCTGTCCCCCATGACCCACGCGCAACACGCCGAGGCGACAACACGCAAGGGCAGCGGCACCCTCTCGTGCCGGCCACCGACCGAACCGCACACGCCCAACGACCCCATGTTCGCCACCCAGTGGGCGCTGCAGCGCATCCAGGCGCCGCGTGGCTGGCAGATCGCCCGTGGCGTGCCCGACATCACAGTGGCGGTGATCGACCAGGGCGTCGAACTCGGTCACCCCGACCTGCTGCTGCACCCGAACTCGTGGAACGCGTCGAACGACACCCCTGACGGCAGCCCGGTGGGCAACCACGGCACCCCGTGTGCCGGCATCATCGGCGCACGCATGGACAACGGCCTGGGCCTGGCCGGGGTGGCTGGCGGTGTGCAGATCATGGCCATCGCCACGTCCACCTGGGCCGACACCGACATCGCCGAAGGACTGTATTTCGCGGCCGACCACGGCGCCCACGTCGTCAGCATGAGCTTCGGTGTCTATGCCTCCTGGGGCATGTGGGACTTCGACCTGATCCGCGATGCCCTGCAATACGCGCACGACCAGGGCCTGGTGCTGGTGGCCGCCTCGGGCAACGAGAACTGGAACCAGTCACGCTTTCCGGGCAGCGACGCGCGCACCCTCTGCGTCGGCGGCAGCAACCGGTCGGACGAGCGCAAGCGCTCCGGTGACGCGTCGATCGAGCCGTGGTGGGGTGCCTGCTGGGGCCCCGATGTCGACGTGGTGGCGCCCTGCCTCGAAATCACCGCCACCGACCGCCTGGGTGCCGCCGGGTACACCGCCACCGACTACACCGAGCGCTTCAACGGCACCTCGTCGGCCACACCGCTGGTGGCCGGTCTGGCGGCGCTGCTCAAGTCGCAGAACCCGGCCCTGACCAACGTCCAGGTGCGCAGCCTGATCGAGCGCAGCTGCGACAAGATTTCGCCGGCCCTCTACGCCTATGCCAACGTGGCCGGCAAACCCAGCGGCACCTGGCACGAAGAGGTGGGCTACGGCCGGGTGAACGTCGAGCGCGCACTGCTGCAGGCCTGCGCCGAAGGCTGTGAATGCGACGACACCTGCAGCGGCTGCGGTGGCCAGTGTATCGAGCCGACCCCGGCCCCGTGCCGCGGGCCGGCACCGGTGCCGTGGCTGCCGTTTGACCGCTGCATGTACTTCTTCGAGGCCCGCACCTTCGACGGCGGCAGCAGTGCGGTCAACAACGCCGCGGCGGCCCAACGCCTGCGCCTGCGCGTGACCTACCAGCACTGCCTGAAACTGGTCGGCCGCCAGCAGGGGCCACTGCTCTACACCACCACCCTGCTGCCCGGTGAACAGGTGCGGCTGTTCGAGTACGACCGCTATCGCCGCACCCGCGCCGAAACGCAGCGCGTCTCGGTCCACACCTCGCTGCGCCAGACACTGAGCGCGCTGTCGCAAAGCCGCCGCTCCAGCGCCAGCTCGGCCTATTTCGACACCATCAACGAGATCCGCACCCATGCCGACAGCTCGGTGTCCGCCGGCGGCGGCCTGGCCGGCTTCTTCGGCGCGCCCTCGGTCAAGGGCGAGTTCGGGGTCGACACCGAAACCACGGTGGCCAGCGGCGGCTCGGTGCGCACCGCCTCGGAGCAGTTCACCCAGATGGCCGTCACGGCCTCGCAGGCCATCGAAGCCGAGCGCTCGCTGGTGGTCAGCACCTTCGAGGAGCAGGAGCACGTCAGCACCACCGCGCGCCAGCTGCACAACGCCAACCACTGCTACGCGGTCACCTACTACGTGCGCCGCGTGATGGAGGCCTACGAGGTGCACTCGCGCATCGAGTCGGTCGAATGGCGGCTGGGTGACGGCATGCCCTGGCGCTCGGTCGATGACCTGGACGGCCTGCCCGACGCCTTGCGCAAGCTGATCGGAGAACTGGTCAAGGGCTTGCTCAAGGACGGCAACACGGCGCGCGACAAGCGCATGATCACCGTCCCCACCGATGGCACCGTCTACGAAGCCGAGTTGGCCCACTGCGCCTCCTGTGAACCGGTGCGACTGGCTGAAGACCAGGTGCGGCTGGAACAGCTGCGCCTGCAGGCCCGCCGCGCCTGCCTGGAGACCGAGCTGCTCGAGCTGGAGGTCGAGCGCCGGCGCCGGGCTGGGCCCGATGCGGCCGTGCTGAACCTCGGCACCTGGTCGCTGGGGACTGCGGTGACGCCGGAAGACGACGGCGGTCATTGACCACACCGTGCCGCCTGCCACAATGGCGGTCGGCACCGGTGCATCCGATGTCAGTTGCATCCTGATCGTAGGGATCAGGCAGGCATCGCCTATGCGGCAACCGCCGGAGCATCCGGGTGGTGGACCTCGATGGTGCTGTGCACCAGTTCTTCGTGGATGGACAGCGCCGTGCGGATGGTGGCGGCGCTGAGGTGGGGGTCCCGGGTCACCACCGTCAGCGCGCAGGCATAGGCATCGTGGGCCACGCGCCACACATGCAGGTCGGTCAGCCGGGTCTGCCCGGTGGCCGGCAGGGCTTCGATCACCTCGCGAATTTCATCGACCACCGGGTGGTCCATCTCACGGTCCAGCAGAATGCGGCTGGTCTCCGCGATCAGGCCCTTGGCCCAGATGGCCACCAGCACGGCGCCCACCATGCCCATGACAGGGTCCAGCCAGACCCAGCCCCAGATCCAGCCACCCAGCAGGGCCACGATGGCCAGCACCGAGGTCAGTGCATCGGCCAGCACATGCAGGTAAGCCGACCGCAGATTGAGGTCGTTGTGGTGCGCATGTCCGTGTCCGTGTCCGTGTCCGTGTCCGTGTCCGTGATCATGGTGCTGCACCCGGGCCAGGATGAGCGCGCACACCACGTTCACCACCAGGCCGATGCACGCCACCACCACCGCTTCACGAAACTGGATCGGCTCGGGGCTGAACAGGCGCTGAACCGAGGCGACCGCCATCAGGGCCGCCACGCCCAGCAGGAACACGGCACTGGCGAACCCGCCCAGCACCTCGATCTTCCAGGTGCCGAAGGCAAACCGGTGATCACCCTTGAGCTTTCGCGAGGCGGCATAGGCCAGTGCGCTGACCCCGATGGCGGCAGCGTGGGACCCCATGTGCCAGCCATCGGCCAGCAGCGCCATCGAGCCCAGCCACCAGCCGGCAGAGATCTCCAGCACCATCGTGACCAGGGTGATCCACAGCACGGCGCGGGTACCGCGCTCGGCCAGGTCGTTTTGGCGGTGAAATTCGTGTTCGTGAACCCAGGGTTGCGACATGTCCATCAGAGGTATTTGGTGATCTGGCGGAATTCTTCGAACGACGGCGCCTGCCCGCCCCCCTGGCCCTCGACCATGTGGTGCAGGCAGTGGTCCAGGTGGTCCTGGATCAGCGTCTTCTTCGCCTGTGTGATGGCTTTTTCCACCGCCTGCAGCTGTTGGGCCACATCCAGGCAGGGGCGTCCTTCTTCCAGCATGGCAACCACGCTGGCCAGGTGGCCGCCGGCCCGGCGCAGGCGCTTGATGACGGCGGGATGGGTGCTGTGAACGTGCTTCATGGCGGCTGTTTCCTGCATTTCGATCGGGGCTTTTGTATCCTCCCCCCTAGGTTACTACGGTTCAGGTATAAACCGATCTTCCAAGCCCATAAGCCGACATGACGAAACACGGATCCCCTTGTGGCCGATGGTGGCTCACGCTGTGCCTGCTGTGGGCCGCACTGGGTGCCACCAATGCCTTTGCCCATGCCGTGACGCAAGGTGACAAGGGCTACATCCAGGAAATCACCGGCGTCCATCTGCTGCCCTTTGTCTACCTGGGTGCCAAGCACATGATGACCGGCTACGACCACATCCTGTTTCTCTTCGGCGTCATCTTCTTCCTCTACCGGCTGTCCCACATCGCCGTCTATGTGAGCCTGTTCGCCATCGGTCACTCGACGACGATGATCTTGGGTGTCTACTTCAACATCGGCGTCAACAGCTACCTGATTGACGCCATCATCGGCTTGTCGGTGGTTTACAAGGCGCTGGACAACCTGGGGGCCTTCCAGCGCTGGCTGGGGTTCCAGCCCGACACCAAGGTGGCCACCCTGGTGTTCGGCCTGTTCCATGGGCTGGGTCTGGCCACCAAGATCCTGGAGTACGAGATTTCGCCCGACGGCCTGGTGTCCAACCTGCTGGCCTTCAATGTCGGTGTGGAGGTCGGACAGCTGCTGGCCCTGGCGGTCATCCTGATCGGCATGGGCTACTGGCGCAGGACGGCCGGTTTCGTGCGCCACGCCTACAGCGCCAACGTCGCCATGATGAGCGCCGGCTTCGTGCTCGTGGGCCTGCAGCTGACGGGTTACTTCGTATCCCGCTGAATCCTTGATTGAATTCCGGACATGTACAACAGTGAAACCCCCTCGCGTGCCGAGCTGCCGACATCGCGGCAGTTGCTGCGCTCCACCGCCATCGCCGCCGTATCGGCCGTCGTTCTCCTGGTCGCCGTCGTGTTGCCGGCCGAGTACGGCATCGACCCGACCGGCGTCGGCCGCCTTCTGGGTCTGACCGAAATGGGTCTCATCAAGACCCGGCTAGCCCAGGAAGCCAGAGACGACGCCACGGCGTCCGACTCGCTTGCCATGTCAACGGTCAAGACGCCCACCGCCGAACCGGCTGCATCAACGGCCCCAGCTCCTGAATGCGAGACCGCGGTCTCGACTGCCCTGCCAGCAGCACCCGTGTGGCGCGATGAGATCAGCTTCACCCTCCAACCCGGCGAAGGCACCGAAATCAAGCTGAGCATGCAGGCGGGCGAAAAGGCGACCTATGCCTGGGCCGTGAAAGGCGGCGTCGTCAACTACGACACCCATGGCGACGGGGGCGGACGCTCCATCAGCTACGAAAAGGGCCGGTCTGTGCCATCAGACGAGGGCGAACTGGTCGCAGCCTTCACCGGCAACCACGGCTGGTTCTGGCGCAACCGGGGACAGGCCGACGTCACCGTGGTGCTGCGCACAGGTGGCACCTATGAGGCCATCCAGCGCGTAAAGTGACTTGAGCCGCTTCGGTGGCATGGCCCGTGCCGTGCCTATGCTCTTAGGCTCCAATGCTGCCGAACCCCTGTTGGCGAAGCTTCCATCAGCAAAAGACTGAAGGTACCTGCCTGTTTTTGTTCGTTCTTCGCGTTCACAATCCGCAAGCGCCGTTTTCTTGTGTCTCCCAACGTGAGGATCCGGCCTTCACGTGTTTTGTTCATGACGGCCTGAGGGGGATTCCCATGCTCTGGATGCAGGTTCTGTGGTTTTCAGCCGGTCTGGCGGCCCTGGTGGCTGGCGCCAGCTCACTGGTTCGTGGCGCCTCCAAACTGGCGCTGTCCCTGGGTATCTCGCCGCTGGTGGTGGGCCTCACCATCGTCGCCTTCGGCACCAGTGCGCCCGAGATGGCTGTCTCCACCGGCGCCGTGCTGGACGGCAAGGGCGACATCGCGGTTGGCAACGTGGTGGGCAGCAACATTTTCAACGTGCTGTTCATCCTGGGCGCCAGCGCGCTGATCGTGCCGCTGGTGGTGCATGTACAGCTGATCCGGCAGGAAATCCCCATCATGCTGGGCGCCTCCCTGCTGTTGCTGGTACTGGCCCTGGACGGCGGTATTCAGGCCTGGGAGGGCGGCCTGCTGCTGGCGCTGCTGCTCGCCTACACCGCGTTCCTGGTCATCCAGTCCCGACGGCAGAACGCCCAGGCGGCCTCCGAGTTCGATGAGGAGTTGCGCCCTGCCGCGCCGGGTGCCTGGGACGCCCACTGGGCCGCCCAGGTGGGCCTGATCGTGGTCGGTCTGGCACTGCTGGTGGTGGGATCCGACTGGCTGGTCGATGCGTCTGTCGCTTTCGCCAGGGCATTCGGCATCAGCGACGTCGTGATCGGCCTGACCATCGTGGCCGCTGGAACCTCCATGCCCGAGGTGGCCACGTCCATCACCGCCGCCCTCAAGGGCGAACGCGACATCGCCGTGGGCAACGTGGTGGGCAGCAACACCTTCAACATCCTGGGTTGCGTCGGGCTGAGCGGCCTGGTGGCCGGCAGTGGGGGCCTGGCGGTGGCACCTGCGGTGCTCAACTTCGACATGTGGGTGATGCTGGCCGTCGCACTGGCCTGTCTGCCCGTCTTCGTGACCGGTCGGGAAATCGCCCGCTGGGAGGGAGCCGTTTTCCTGGGCTACTACCTGGCCTATGTCACCTACCTGCTGCTGGCGGCCCAGCAACACACCGCGCTACAGGCTTTCTCCTCCGCCATGATCGGGTTTGTCATCCCCCTGACCATCGTGACCCTGGTGGTGGTCTGGCTTCGTCAGCCCGGGCAGACTCCAGACTGAATACGCCTCTCATGTTTGGACAGCGCATGGAGGGCAACTCCGGACCGGCCCGTCCGATCAGCGCTTGAGCTCGCTCAGCTTCGACTCGATCGCCCGCCACTCCTCGGCATCGGGCAAAGCCGCCTTGGTCCGCGTGATGGGCTTCCATTCACGGGCCAGCTCGGCGTTCAGCGGCGTGAAGTGCCGCTGGTGGGCGGGCACGTCTTCTTCGGCGTAGATGGCACTGACCGGGCATTCGGGAACACAGACCGCACAGTCGATGCAGTCATCGGGGTCGATCACCAGGAAGTTCGGTCCCTCACGGAAGGCGTCGACCGGGCACACGTCAACGCAGTCGGTGTACTTGCAGCGGATGCACGCTTCGGTGACTACAAAGGTCATGGCCCGCTCCTCAACCCGTCAACCGTCCTTGCCGTCGAGCCGGGTGGTCACCAGCCAGGGAACAAAGACCAACAGGTAGATGCCAAAGGCGATGCTCCATTCCAGCGCAGCGACCAGCAGCCAGAGATCCATGAACCTCGGTTCCAGCATGGGCAACAGCACACGCACCACCGCGGCGCCGGCAACCAGCAGGTAAGCTGCAACCTCCATTCGCGAGGCACGTATCGGCCGGCCGGTATGGCCACGCGCGGTGCGTGTGACCATGCCAATGATGAGACCGCCGGTGGCGCCCACCGCCAGGGCATGGATGCCCATGGATGCAGACACCACGTCCATCTGGGACAAGGCCAGCAGCCCCATGCCTGCCGGCAACCAGGCGTAGGCGGCGTGCAGCACCCACAGGATGGGCCGGGTGCGCGTTCGGCCCGGCTGCCAGCGCCACAGGCGGTGGGCATGCAGCATGGCGGCCGCCCCCAGCACCAGGGCGCTGAGCGGGTTGGCAGGCACCAGCACCCACAGCGCCAGGGCTGCCGCGGTGACGACCAGCGTCGCCCGCTCCAGCTGAACCGGGGACTTCAGCTGCACGCCTGGCAGCGTCGACATCGTGAATGCCGGAATCACGCGCCCGGCAATCACGCATTCGATCATCACGATCAGCGCCAGCCCGGCGCGCAGGGGCTGGAGCGGGTCGATGTCGATGAGGCCGGTGACCGCGGCATGGAACGCGCTGTTGGCGATCGCCAGCAACAACAGGATCACCCCCAGCGGCAGGTTGCGCCGGTTGCCGGCACGCAGCAGCAGCGCGATGAAACTGCCCGCCACCAGCGGCAGGAACAGCAGGTCCAGCAGTGCATAGACCGCGTAGGGCGCGCCGATGGCGGCGACGCGGGCCGACAGCCACAAGGCCGCCAGCGCGGCCAGCGCGGCGCCGCGCGTGGTGTCCAGACCGGTCCACGTCCTGCCCGCGGTGAGCAGGAAACCCACGATCACCGCCACGGTGAAGCCGAACAGCATTTCATGGGCATGCCAGAGCAGCGGCGGCACCGGCAGAACCGGGGATACCTGACCCTGCAAGATGGCGACCCACAGGGGAATGGCCAGCATGCCATAGGCCGCGGCCCCCAGATAGAACGGCCGGAAGCCCAGGCGCAGCACAGGCCAGCCAGTGGGCGCCCGCGCAGGGGCCGACGCGGCAACCGCTTGCGAAACCAGGGGAAGATTCATGACAAGGGCAGGGTTCCGACCGGGGATCGGTCCGTGGAATTAAAGCTTCATTTCGACTGAATCTTATAGCAACGCCACCCTCAACTCAACATATCAAGTGCATGTTCCAGGGTCATACCCGCCTTGATCCACGGCCGCCGTTCACGCTCTGCCAACCAACTCAGGCCGGACTCAACCGCGGGTCTTGTCCACCGGAAGGCGTGCCGGCGTGCGCCAGCGCTGCACCACCATGACCAGCGCGGCCAGGGCCACCAGCACCAGAAACGCCGCGTATTGACCGTAGGCCGAGGCCCAGGCGTCGACCTCGTCAAGAAACAGCGCGTAGACCCCGATGGCCAGGTAGGTGCCGGACAGCACCACCACCAGCGTGGTGCGGTTGCGCAGGCCCAGCAGGTAGCCCATGATGGAGCCGACCACCGGTCCGGTCATCCAGAACGGCATGAACACGAAGACGAACAGCCCCGCCATGCCGAATCGGCGCACCGCAGCGTGGCTGCCTTCGGCGCTGGCACGCAGGCGCGCCAGCGGAACGGAAAGCCAGGGCGGCAGCAGCCACTGACGGCAGCTGAGCACGAACAGCGGGTAGACCACCAGCACCTGCACCGTCTCGACCAGCACATTGCAGGCGATCACCGGCAGGTGGTCCAGCCCGTTGGCATAACCGTAGGCCATGCCGGCGGCGCGCCCGATGATCAGGTTCAGGCCGCTCATGGCAGCCAGGGTCAATGCCTGCTCAGGCCACCAGTGCGAGGCTGCGCCCAGGCCCACAAGGGCCAGGGTCGCCAGCACGGCCCCCAGGGCCAGCCAGCGCCCCTCGGGACTGGAGAAAGCGGCCCGCCAGGCCAGCGGAACCGCGGGTGCATCGGGGTCGGGGCGTGGCTGCGGCGGCATGGATGGTGGGGGTCGGCTGCCAGTATAGGGGCGACCGGGCCTCCCATCAGTCCCAGCGCGACTCGGCCTCGCGGCGCGTGAAAGCGACCCGGCGTCCGTCGCTCAGCAGCTGCCGGATGCGCCAGGGCACACCCTCGTCGTCCAGCTCCACCAGACCGATGCCACAGCCATTGAGCAGACGCCGGCCGTGCGCCGTGCCCTCGGGTTTGCGCGGAATCACCCGCATGTTGCGCCGCCGGGTGAACCAGTTCAGTGGCGAGCGGGGCGAATAGAGCCAGCGGTTGGCCAGGTCCAGGCGGTCGAGCAGACCCTCCGGGAAGGCATTGCGCAGCCCGCTGCTGCAGATCTGCCAGATGTCGGGGCCACGCTCCTGGCCGCGCACCCGTTCACGCAGCTCCACGTCGTAAACGAACGAATAGTGCACATCGCCGGACAGCACCACGAAGTGCTGGGGTGTCTTCGGGTGGCGAAACACATTGAGAATGGCCTGACCGGCACCCGGGTGGGCCATCCAGTTCTCGGCATCCACCATCAGCGGATGGCCGAACCAGGTGAACAGCCGCTGGATGGTCTCGATCAGCTTGACACCAAAAATGGGCGCCGACGACACCAGCAGCACCGCCGGCAAGCCCTTGAGGGCCTGTTGCAGGTCGGTCAGCGCCTCCCAGTCCATCAGGCCCGAAGGGCTGCGGGCCGAGATCTCCGAACGCCAGCGGTGCGTGCGGCTGTCCACCACCACCAGCGGCGGCTGGGTGGGCCAGATGTAGTGCCACTGGCCGAAGCCCAGCAGGCGGTCGACAAGCCCGTCGTGGGCCGCGGTGCCGGGACGGGCAAGGCCAGCCTGCAGGCCGTCCATCAGCTTTGCGTCGAAAGCCTCAGGCCGGTTGCCCCAGGCCTGGTTCAGCAGGTAACCCATCAGCGCGTTGCCGATCACGCGACGAGAAAACGGGTGGCCGTAGGCCACCTCCTCCCATTCGCGGCTGAGATTCCAGTCGTCGGTGATGTCGTGGTCGTCGAACACCATGGCCGTGGGCAGGTGGGCCAGCACACGCCGCACCTGCGCCAGACCGGCCGCAAAGTCGTCCACCGCCACCCGCTCGCGGTCATAGTCAACCTGGTGGGACGGGTCGAGCGCGGACGGCGGTGCCAGGTCCACCAGCGCCCAGGGTGCCGGCGACCACACCAGCAAGTACATGGCCAGCACCTCGGCCAGCGAGATCAGGTGGTTGTGCGCGCTGTCGGTGGTGAACACCGGCTTCTCCACGCCACCGAACAGCACCTTGATCAGGTCCATGTTGCGCGGCTGGCGCGGCAACAGTGTCTCGCGGCGGTAGAAACTGGCCCGGTGCGCATAGAGCGCCTTCGCGCTGGGCACCCCGAAGGCCTCTCCTCCAGCCAGCGTCTCGTCCGGCAGGCCCAGCCGGTCCACCAGCTGATGAATGGCGTGCAGCATGGGCCCGGCCACGTCGTCGGCATAGACCTGGTCGCCACTCATCACCAGCACGGCCGGCCAGTCGGGCAGGTCTTCGGCCCCGTCAGAGGCTTCTTGTCCGTCTCCGCCAGCCAGCAAACGGCCGAGCAGCCGGTCCGCCTCGACCAGTCCATCGCCCCCCGGGTGGTGTGGCTTGCGGCAGGACCCATGCAACAGGCTGTGGATGCGCGAGGGCAGCACAAAGCCGGGGGTGCTCTGGCCGGGGTAGCAGAGATCGGGCGCCCAGTGCGTGTGGTCCAGCCAGTCGCCATCCGCGCCGGCCTGCATCGGCTGCAGGGCCAGCTGGTAGCCCACCCACACATCGCGCGGCAGGGGCTCGTCCAGCGGCAGGTTGACCAGCAGGTAGTGCAGGCGCGCCCCGGCCGACAGCAGCTGGCAGCCGCCCTCGCCCGGCACCAGCACCTGCTCACGCGCCGTCCCACCTTCAGGCTGCAGACGCAGTCGCAAGCGCACCGGCTCGCGCACCGCCAGCCAGCAGACAAAGCGCTCGGGCGTGCACTGGCGCAGCAGCGGCCCGGCCAGCACCCAGGGCAGCGCGGCGTCCCGGGTGCTGGGGCGGCTCTCAGGGCCGGCGGTCATGGGGCGGGGTGCCCGCAGCGGGCCGTCGGTTCACACATGGCCCGCATTGTCGCGGAGCCCGCGCGCACGCGCCGCCCGTGCGGCGGATGCCCTGCAAGCCCCTGCCCCATGCGGCTTGATCGCGCCCGAGGGGCGGCGCACAATGCCCATCCATCACCATGCAACGCCGCCGCTGGCTGGCCAGCACCACCCTGCTCATCAGCACGCCCCGCGCCTGGGCCACGTCGCCCTGGCAAGCGGCGCTGGCGCGCGCCCGGGCCCAGCGCGACGCCGCCGTGCGCAGCGGCGACCAGCCCTACGGTTCCGTGGTGGCCGACGCGCAGGGCAACATCGTGGCCGAGGCGCCCAGCCGCGTGGTCGCGCTCAATGACCCTGACGCCCACGCCGAACGGCAGGCGCTGCAGGCGGCCCAGCGCGCCCTGGGGCAACAAGACCTGGGCGGGCTGGTGCTCGTGGGCAGCGCCCGTGCCTGTCCGGCCTGCACCCTGGCCGCCGAGCGGGCCGGCGTGGCCCGCCTGGTGTCACCCGACGGCGAAGCCGAACCCGCCCTGCTGGCCGCGGCCGCGCGCAACGACACCGCCGCGCTGGCGGCCGCCCTCGACCGCGGCGCCCCCATCGACACCCGCGACCTGCGCGGCCGCACCGCCCTGCTGCTGGCGGTGCAACAAGGGCACGATGCCGCCGCGCAGCTGCTGATTCGCCGTGGCGCCGACATCAACGTGCAGGACGACATCAGCGACAGCCCTTTTCTGCTGGCCGGCGCCCGCGGCCGCACCGCCATGCTGGCCGAGATGCTGGGCCCACCCACCGGCAGCACGACCCGACCCGACTACACCCGCCTGAACCGCTACGGCGGCACCGCCCTCATCCCGGCCTGCCACTACGGCCATGTGGACACCGTGCGCCTGCTGCTGGCGCACAGCCGCATCGACATCGACCACGTCAACCGCCTGGGCTGGACCGCCCTGCTCGAAGCCGTCATATTGGGCGACGGCGGCCCCGCCCACACCGAGATCGTGCGCCTGCTGCTGACCCACGGTGCCAACCCGACCAAAGCCGACGCACAGGGCATCAGCCCGCTGGACCATGCGCGCCAGCGGGGGCAGCAGGCGGTGGTGGACTTGCTGGTGACGGCCAGCGGGGCGCGGGGGCGGGCTTCGTAGAAGGGTACAGGGCTGGCAGAAGTCCGGTATCGACCCGTTGAGGTCCTTTTCCGCATCGACGCGAACGTCTGCATGTAGTTCCAAGGAGGGCGCTTCGCGGCAAGCTCAAGCCGCACACACTAACTCACCTGTTGTGCCTTAGGTTCACGAATCCGCTCATCAACGCGCGCAAGCGCTTTCTCAAGAAGCTCCAACTTGAATATACAATTCGTTTATGTTTCGTATACGGAGTGTAGCTTGGGCATAGTGAACATCGACGAAAACCTGCATGATCAGGTCCGTAAAGCCAGTACCGTCTCGTGCCGCTCAATTAACGCGCAAGCGGCCTTCTGGATCAAGATCGGCATGTTGTGCGAAATGAATCCGACGCTGAGTTTCAACGAGATAGTGACCCGCGAACTCAAAGATGCTGGCATCATGACGCAAGACGCCAAGGTCGCATTCACATGACCAAGCGACCGGAAGAAATCGCCTTGATGGCAGAGTCAGGGCGCTTGTTGGCAAGCGTTTTTGGCTACCTTGATCAAATGAACTTGATTGGCATGTCTACCATGCAAGTCAACGATCTGATCGATGGGTTCATCGTCAATGAACTCAAAGCGCGCCCGGCGAGCAAAGGGCAGTACGGCTACGCCTACGCGCTAAATGCCTCACGTAACCACGTTGTGTGCCACGGTGTGCCTTCCACGACCGACATCCTGCAAAGCGGGGACATCGTCAACTTCGACATCACGCTCGAGAAAAATGGCTTTATTGCCGACTCCAGCAAGACCTATCTGGTTGGCGAGGTGTCAGCCATGGCTAAACGGCTCGTAAAAGTAGCACATGAAGCGATGTGGAAAGGGATCAAAACGGTTCGACCTGGCGCCCGGCTTGGCGATATAGGTCACGCCATCGAGCGCCACGCGCGCAGAAGCGGCTATTCAGTCGTCAGAGAGTATTGCGGGCACGGCATCGGGCGTGAGATGCACGAGGATCCGCAAGTGCTGCATTGGGGCAAACCGAAGACGGGTCTGGAGTTGCGCGAGGGGATGGTGTTTACCATCGAGCCGATGATCAACCAAGGACGTGCCGCAGTTCACACCCAGGACGACGGTTGGACGGTCGTCACGCGCGATGGACAACTATCCGCCCAGTTTGAGCACACAGTGGCCGTGACTAGGAGCGGTGTACAGGTATTGACTATGCGCTCTGGAGAAAGGGTGCCCAACTGATGGTTGGACGCCCGTGGGCGGGGTGTCTTAGCGGATGCAGCTCAATGGCAGAAGGCCGAACGTGTGCGGACATCCACCCAGCGGTTATGACGGACCGGATTTGGCCGTATGCAGTCAGTACGAAACAGGCCCTTGGGATCACCCCTCCACCCACCATGCCCACCCTGTACGACACCATCGGCAGCACCTACGCCCATTCCAGGCGCGCTGACCCTGGCATCGTCCAGGCCCTGGCGCGGCAGCTGCGCCTCGCCCCCGGCGGTGCCTACCTGGACCTGGCCTGTGGCACCGGCAACTACACCGCCGCCCTCAGCGGCCTGGGTGGGCAGTGGAGCGCTGTAGACGTGTCGCGGGTCATGCTGGACCAGGCCCGGCCAAAGGCCGGGCACATTGCCTGGGTCCAGGCCAGCGCGAGTGCCCTGCCTTTCCCCGATGGCCGCTTCGATGGCGCCCTGTGCACGCTGGCCATCCACCATTTCCCTGATCTGGAAGCACCGTTCGCCGAGGTGCGCCGGACGCTGCGCTCGGGCCCCTTCGTCATCTTCACGGGCCTGGCCGAGCAAATGCACCACTACTGGTTGTGCCACTACTTTCCGCGCATGATGGCCCGCGCGATCCAGAAGATGCCGTCCGAGGCCCGGGTTCGCTCGGCCCTGCACCAGGCCGGTTTCCAGGCGGTCACGGTCACGCCCTTCGAGGTCACCGACGCGCTGCAGGACCTGTTTCTCTACGCCGGCAAGCACCGGCCCCACCTGTACCTGGATGCCCAGGTTCGGGCCAACATCAGTTCCTTCGCCAGCCTGGCGGCCGATGCCGAACTGCAGGAAGGTCTGGCCAAGCTGACCGCCGACCTGAACAGCGGAGATTTCGCGGCGGTGCAGGCGGCCTACGCCACCCCGTTGGGGGACTATGCCTTTGTCTGCGCGCACCCTGATCGGGGGCAGAAGGTACCTTAACGTATCGCCACCCGGCCCGCCACGACGGCCACTTGGGGCATGTGCGGCCTGCGTCAAGAACGCTGCGCGCCCCTGGCATGTGGCCTGCGGGCCATGTCAGCTGCGATGCGACACCACCTTGAACCTGCCAACGGCCTGGGCCAGTTGTTGCGCCTGCTGCTTCATGCTCGCTGCCGCGGCTGCGCTCTGTTCCACCAGGGCGGCATTCTGCTGCGTCATCTGGTCCAGGTGTGTGACTGCGGTATTGACCTGAGCAATGCCTGTGCTCTGTTCGCCAGCCGCTGCCGTGATTTCGCCAATGATGTCCGATACGCGCTGGACTGAGCCGACGATCTCCCCCATGGTCTTGCCCGCCTCACTCACCAGCTGGCTACCGGCTTCAACCCGTTCCACACTGGCGCCGATGAGACCCTTGATCTCCTTGGCGGCACCGGCACTTCGCTGCGCCAGATTGCGGACTTCGCCGGCCACCACGGCAAAACCCCGTCCCTGCTCTCCGGCGCGTGCGGCCTCCACCGCTGCATTGAGCGCGAGTATGTTGGTCTGGAACGCGATGCCGTCGATCACCCCGATGATGTCGTTGATCTTCCTGCTGCTCTGATTGATCTCTTCCATGGTCGACACCACCTGGCCGACCACCTGACCACCACGGGCCGCCACCTCGGCGGCGCCGGCCGCCAGCTGGTTGGCCTGCTGCGCAGCGTCGGCGCTGCTGCGCACCGTGCTGGTCAGTTCTTCCATGCTGGCGGCTGTTTCCTGCAGGTTGCTGGCCGCGGCTTCGGTCCGCGCACTGAGGTCCTGGTTGCCTGCGGCAATTTCGGTGCTCGCCGTCTCGATTCCCGTGCTGGTCTGCTGAACCTGTGACACCAGTTCGCGCATCGAAGCCTGCATACCCTCCAGGGCGCCCATCAGGCTCTCGGGATGCTGCGCAGCGGGGATCTGCCCAGTCAGGTCACCATCGGCGATGCGCCCCAGCGTGGCTCGGGCCACGGCGGGATCACCTCCGATTTCGTGCCGCAAGGTGCGGCGCAGCATCAGGCCCAGCAACAGCGACGTGATCACCGCAAGTACGGCCAGAAACAAGGACCACTGCCGGGCGCGATCGACCCGCAGGTTGACCTGGGCCTGGGTCTGGCTGGTCAGCTCGCGCATGTCGTCACGCAACTGGATCAACGCGCCACGCAGCTGCCGCCATGCCGGCGTTTCCTTGCCGATCAGCAGGTTCACCGCCTGTTCGCGATCGGACTTGATGGCCTCCAGAACCAGCTGCTGGGCCTGTGCCTGTTCCGCCCGCATGTTTGCCAGGGCCAGTACCGCAGGCTCCACGGTCAATCCTGTCGCCAAACGCCGAGCCCCGGCATAGGCGGCGTCGTAGGCTTCTCGGGCGGCATCCAGGTTTCGGTAGGCGGTCGGGTTCTGCGGATCCAGCAGCACATTGCGCAAGGCCTGTCCCATCTGGAGCCCCTGGGCATACATCTCGCTCACATCGTTGGCCAGCGCGGCTTCGGTGCGCAGGTACTTTTCGAACTGGTGCTGGGTGCTGACCAGGGAAACAATGGCTGTGGCGAGTCCAGCGACGAACAGAACGGCCGGTGCAGCAAAAGCCAGCAACAGGCGCTGGGTGAAACGCAGTCTCATGGGAATCCTCATAGTCGGGGAACACGAGACCCAAGTATCGGCATTCACTTATGCTGCTTGAACCGAATCAACCCGGCAATCACCCCCCAGTTCCGACACTGCGCCCATTGAGGCGTCAACTGCCCGTCGAACCTCAAGCCGGAACGTCGGGCAGGGAGAAGTGAAACGCAGCGCCCTGGCCGCGCTGTCCTTCGCCGCGAATGTCGCCACCATGCAGGCGCACGATCCGGCTCACCGTCACCAGACCCACGCCCGACCCTTCGAACTCATACGGCGCGTGCAGCCGCTTGAAAGGCTGGAACAGCTGCGCCGCATACGCCATGTCGAACCCGGCACCGTTGTCCCGGACGCAGAGGGTGCTCATGCCGCCGGCCTGCTGCGTGCGGGTCAACGCGATCCTCGCGTCCGGCCTCTTTCCCGTGAACTTCCAGGCGTTGCCCAGAAGGTGCCCGAGGGCGATCCGGATCAGGTGGGGGTCCGCCATCACCTTGAGGCCGTCCTCGATGGCCCACACCACCGATCGCCCGGGTGATGTCGCAACAAGCTCGTCGGCTATCTCCCGGGCCAACGCGCTCAGATCGACCGGGGCAGGCCGCATCGGCGCATTGTTCAGGTGCGCCAGCGACAACAGGTCTGTGATCAGCTGACCCATGTGCCGCGACCGGTCCTTGATTCGACGCAACTGGTCCCGACCTTCTGGCGACAGGGCATGCGATTCCTGCTCTTCGAGGACGGAGGCAAAGCCATGGATGCTTCGCAGCGGCGTGCGCAGATCGTGCGACACACTGTAGGAGAACGCATTCAACTCCCGGTTCGCCAGGGTCAGCTCCTCGGTACGCTGCGCCACCCGCGCCTCCAGTTCGTTGTTGAGCTTGTGCAGCTCCATCTGGGCGTTGCGTACCTCCGTGATGTCCAGCACCGTCCCCATGCTTCGCGTTGGCCGGTCACCGTCGTACTCGGTCCGTCCGCGCTCGCGCACGTATTTGATCCGACCGTCTGCCAGGAGCAGGCGATGCACCACGTTGTAGGTGCGGCGGTCCCTGATCGCCCCCTCGAAGGCCTGGCGCACCAGTGTCCGGTCGTCCGGATGCACACACGACAGAAATTGGTCGAATGTGGTGTGAGCCTCTGAAGGATCCAGCTCAAAGATTCTGAACACCTCGTCAGACCAGAGCACCTCTCCGGTTCGGTGGTCCAGCTCCCAGTTGCCCAGGTGAGCGACCTGCTGCGCCTCCTTCAGGCCCGCTTCACTGCGCGCCAGCGCACGCTGCTGCGCAAGTGCCCTGAGTTGATCGCGGGCGATCACACCGCCGAAGCCCAGCAGCAGCAGGGAAAGCAGTCCGGTGACCCACAGGTTTCTTTCCAGGGCAGGTGTCAGCGGGGCCAGCACCGATTTGTCGGCCAGCCCAACCGACACCACCAGGCCGGTTCCCTCCAGCCGATGCCATCCGTAGGTGCGGGGAGCATGGTTCTTCTCGTCGGTCACCCGGTAAGTCCCTCTCACCAGGGTCGGATCCGCCAGAAAGGGCCGGTCCTTCGGCACGCTCTGACCCATGAAGCTGCCGTTTTCCCGGCTTCGGGCAAGGTAGGCACCGCCGGGGTGGATCAGAGAGATCACGTCCTGCTCGGACAGCGTCAGGGTGCTCAGTCTCTGTGCAATCTGGTCCGATTGCACCAGCAGGTAGATGACGCCGTCAAAGCGCCCGTTCCACAGCAAGGGTCTGCCCAGCAGAAACGTCCATTGCCCGGTCAGTCTCGATCGCACAGGGGTGGACACCTGCAACTCGTCACCTCCGGCGCGCAGGGCCCGAAAGTTCTCGCTGTCGCCCACGTTGACCACCCGGTCCATCCCCAGGCTGTTGTAGACCAGGTCGCCGCTGTCATCCACCACGGACACATGCGAGGCCAGACCGGATGGCAGGTTGTCCAGCGCGTCTCGCACCCGGCTGTCAAAAGACGCGTTGTCACCGGCGGTCCAGCGTTCGCGCAGATCACGCAGCACCAGATCTGCGCTGCCGAGCTGGGCCTCGACCTGTCCGGCCATGGCATCGGCCAGGTGCAGGCTGCGCTGCTCGGCCTGAAGCAGCACCTGCTGGCGCACCAGGGTCTGCGATCGCTGGGCCTGCCACCACAGCACCGCGGCAACAAAAATGGTGAACCCGGCAATCAGAACGACGAACGGAGGCAACGACCTGCCTCTTGAAGAATCCGCCAACGACATGTCTTTGAATGTTGGTGAGTAGCGTCCAACGCCCACCCTTGTGATGGCATTGTTCGGCAAATACAAAGAAACATGAAGGCTGGCAAGGAGAATCCGCCACGAAGGCTTGCCCCGACGTGACAAACTGCAAAGGCCGATGCCAGATGTCAACCGACAAGCGGTGCACGGCTGGGCCTGTCGGGTGTGGTCTGGCCGTCGCCCCGTCCCATTCCGCTATCCTTGCAGGCATCGTCCCATCTTCAGTTTCTCATGTCGTCCACCCCCAACAAGCTCGAACTCACCCTGGAAAGACTCATCTTTTCCAGCCGCTGGCTGCTGGTGCCCTTCTTTCTGGGCCTGATCGTCAGCATGGGGGTGCTGCTGCTCAAGTTCTTCAAGGAGATGGGCCTGCTCATCCAGGGGGTGCTGGGCATCATCGAGCACGACACGGTGATTTCCATCCTGACGCTGGTGGACACGGCACTGATTGCGGTGCTGCTGCTGATCATCGTGTTCAGCGCGTACGAGAACTTCGTCTCCAAGCTGAGCATCGGCGACCACGAGGACCGGCCGGCCTGGATGGGCAAGGTCGGCTTTTCCGACCTGAAGATGAAGCTGATCGGTGCCATCGTCGCCATTTCGGCAGTGGAACTGCTCAAGGCCTTTCTCATCAGCACCGCACTGACCACCGAGCAGCTGAAGTGGAAGGTGATCATCCACCTGACGTTCGTGGTCTCGGGCCTGCTGTTTGCCGTGGCCGACTGGGTCAGCGAGAAGCGCAAGTGATGCCGGAGCCCGGCACGCCAGGCACCTGCGTTGCATTCGGACCGGGTCAGGCCGCAGGCGCCACCTGCTGAGCCAGGTAGACCTGGTGCAGGGTGATCTTGCGCACCTCCACCTGGCTGGACTGGATGTGTGAGCGCAGCAGCAGCTCGGCCCGGTCGGCCTTGCGGGCGATGATGGCGCGCAGGATTTTGGCGTGCTCGTCGTAGGTGGCGTCGATGCGCATCTGCTTGAGAAAGTCCAGGCGCCGGATGATGCGAATGCGTTCGGTCACCTCGTGGTGGACACGGGCCATCTCGGCGTTGCCGGCGGCCTTGACCAGGGTCTCGTGAAAGGCCTCATCCCAGGCAGCAACCTCGGTGGCGTCGCTGCTGCGCTCGCCCACGGTCACCAGCCACCGGTCCTTCAACTGTTCAAGCAGCGGGGACGGGTCGGACGCCTCGCGCTGGCACAGGCGCTGCACCGCGGCGGTCTCGAGCACCATGCGCAGGTCGTAGAGCTGGTCGAACCGGTCGAAATCGAACGGCAGCACCCGCCAGCCGCTGCGGAACATGACCTCCACCAGCCCTTCCTGCTGCAGGCGGAACAGGGCCTGCCGCACCGGGGTGCGAGAGACGTCGAACCGATGGCAGATATCGTGTTCGCTGAAGCGGTCGCCGGGGACCAGCCGGAAGTCGGCGATGTCTTTCTTGATCTGCCGGTAGACCTCTTCGGCACGCGAAGGTTGCAGGGGAACGGGTTTGACGGGCATGCGACGGGGTTGGGCTTGTTGCACGGTCAGACTCTATCAGTGCGCACGGTCGGGTGCGCCATTGCCGTCAGCAAGACCGCGCTCGGCGCTGTCCAGCCGACGATGCCGCCCTGGGCCCGCAGCATGTCCACCGTCGCGGTCTTGAAGTGGGGGAAATAGCTTTCGGTGCAGTCCTCCAGCAGCAGGCAATCGTATCCCCGGTCGTTGGCCTCGCGCATGCTGGTCTGCACACAGACTTCGGTGGTCACCCCCATGAACAGCAGGTTGGTGATACCGGCCTGCTGCAGGCGCTCGTGCAGACCGGTGGCGTAGAAGGCGCCCTTGCCCGGCTTGTCGATCACCCATTCACCCGGTAGGGGTGCCAGCGCCGGGATGATCTGGTTGCCCGGTTCACCGGCCACCAGAATGCGCCCCATGGGTCCCGGGTCGCCGATGCGCAGCGAAGGATGGCCCCGCAGGCGTTTGGCCGGCGGACAGTCCGACAGGTCGGCGGCATGGGCCTCGCGTGTGTGGACCACCAGGCCGCCGGCCGCTCGCCACGCATGCAGCACGGACTGGCAGGCGGGCACAATGGCTTCCAGAAGACGCACATCGTTGCCCAGGGTCTCGCCAAACCCACCGGGCTCGATGAAATCCCGCTGCATGTCAATGATGACCAGCGCGGTATGCGCCAGGTCGAACTCAAATGTGAAGGGTTGGGCGTCGATCAGCATGGGTTCTTGGATTCAACGAAAACGTTTGTCCGGCGTGAAATGTCCCAGTCCAGGGATGCCGTGGAACCGGCTTCGCCGGGCCACTGGCATCGCCCCCTTGAGGGGGTGACGCCGAAGGCGGCGCAGGGGTGATCTCAATGACCGCCTCCGCCCATGTGGGCGCCGATGGTTTGCCTGTCCGCACCCGAGCCGCGTGTTTCAAACACGATGCGGCCTTCGCTCATCACCACAATGCGGTCGGCCAGTTCGAGCAGCTCGTCAAGGTCCTCGCTGATCAGCAGCACGGCCCCGCCCTGGTCGCGCACGCCGCGCAGGCGTGCATGGATTTCCTCGACAGCGGCAAAATCCAGTCCGAACACCGGGTTGGCCGCGATCAGCACGTTGATATCACCATGCAGCTCGCGGGCCAGCACGGCGCGCTGCACGTTGCCGCCGGAGAGGCTGCGAATGGGGGCGTTCTCACCCTGCGTCTTGATGCCGTAGGCGGCAATCCACTCAAGTGCCCGGCTGCGCCATTGACCGAACCGAAGGCGCCCGCCCCGGCACAGGGGTGCGCGATCGAAGTCACGCAGGGCCATGTTCTCGGCCACCGACAGGTCGCCGACGCAGGCGTTGCGCAGCGGCTCCTCGGGCAGGCTTCGCACCTTCAGGCGCTGGTTTTCTTCACGCCGGGCCGCATAGGGCTGGCCGCGGACGGTGACTTCACCGGCCAGGCGTGCACGCTGCCCGACCAGGGCTTCCACCAGTTCGCGCTGGCCGTTGCCGGACACGCCGGCCACACCGAGGATCTCGCCCGCTCCCACGCTCAGGGTCAGGTCCTGCACTGCAAGCTTGCCCCGGTCGCCCATCACCTGCAGACCGCGCACACCGAGCGAGGTCACCGCCGGGTTGGCTGCGTCTGCACGCCCCGGCCCGGCCGGCCGATCGCCGGTCGATGTCGTCTCGCCGATCATGGCCTGGGCCAGCAAGGCGGGGGTGGTGTCGGCCACCGCGCAGTGGTGCACCGCGTGTCCGCGGCGCAGCACGGTGACGCTGTCGGCATAGGCCATCACCTCGCGAAATTTGTGCGTGATGATGAGTACGGTGCAGTGCCCGCTGCGCGCAAACTCGCGCACATGGCCGAGCACCTCGTCGGCCTCCTGCGGCGTGAGCACCGACGTGGGTTCGTCCAGGATCAGCAGGCGGGGTTTGAGAAACAGCTGCTTGAGCAGCTCCAGCTTCTGCTTTTCGCCGGCGGCGAGTTCCTGCGGTCTGGCGTCCAGGTCGAGCCGGAAAGGCGTGGTCTCCAGAAACTGCGCCAGCTCGGCGCGCTGGCGTTTCCAGTCGATGACGGCGGGGGTCTTGCCACCGGCCATCAGCAGGTTCTCGGCCACGCTCATGCCGGGTGCCAGGGTGAAGTGCTGGTAGACCATGCCAATGCCCAGTGCGCGCGCCACAACCGGGTTGGGAATGGACTGCTCGCGGCCGTCGATCAGGATGCTGCCCGAGGTCGGTCGCTGGTAGCCGGCCACACACTTGACCAGCGTGCTCTTGCCCGCGCCGTTCTCGCCCAGCAAGGCATGCACCGTGCCCGGCTCGACCCGCATGCTCACCCCCTGCAAGGCCTGGAAGCTGCCGAAGCGCATGCCCAGGTCGTAGGTCTCCAGCGCCAGGGCGCCGGTGGCCGGCGGTAGCCCGCCAATGGGGTGGTCGGCGCTGCTCATGCCAGGCTTTCAAGCAGGGCCGAAGACGGGGCGTGTGCACCGAACACCCCTCCCTGCATGGTGATCATCTTCAGCGCTGCCTCGTGGTTGCCCCGGTCGGTGGCGGCGGTGCAGTCCGACAGCAGCAGGCATTCGAAGCCGCGGTCGTTGGCATCGCGCATGGTGGTGTGCACACACACGTCGGTGGTGATGCCTGTGAGCACGAGGTTGCAGATGCCGCGCGTGCGCAGCAGCAGTTCCAGGTCGGTGGCGTAGAACGAGCCCTTGCCCGGCTTGTCGATGACGGGTTCGCCCGGTAGCGGTGCGAGTTCGGGAATGATCTCCCAGCCGGGTTCGCCGCGCACCAGAATGCGGCCGCACGGGCCTTCGTCACCGATGCCCACGCCCTGGGTTCCGATCTGCCGCGACCGCCAGCGTTTGTTGGCCGGTAGGTCCGACAGGTCGGGTCGGTGACCCTCGCGGGTATGGATGAGGGTGTACCCGGCCCGGCGCATCGCGGCCATGACCAGCTTAAGGGGCTCAATGGGCGCGCGCGTGAGCGAGATGTCGTAGCCCATCTTGTCGACATAGCCCCCCACACCACAAAAATCGGTCTGCATGTCGATGACGATGAGGGCCGTGTTGTCCGGACGCAGGTCACCGTTGTAGGGCCAGGCGTAGGGGTTGGCGTTGACATGGCGTGTCATGGGGTCAGGCCACTTTCTTGACGGGAGCGGGGGCACAGGCATCGGGCACCAGAGGGTGGGCCTCGGGGCCCCGGTAGCTGCGCGTGGGGGCTGCAAACCCGCAACCGGTGCCGTCGGTCACATCGACCGTCCACGGCAGGCGGTAGGTGCCGGCCGCCATGTCGTGCATGTAGGTGTAGGGGCAGTCCTGTGCGCCACCCTTCACTGCCACATAACCGCGGTGGTAGAGCTGGTAGATGTTGTTCTCCACACCCCAGCCCCGTCGGGCTTCGCGCACCAGATCGGGCCGCAGTTCGGCGGTGATGATTTCGTCGGGCCGTCCGCCACCTTCGGTGATCACCGTGCCATCAAAGTTGCAGAACATGCCCTCACCCATGGAATCGAACGTGCCGTCGCTTCCACACAGGCAGACGCTGGCGGTGATGGCCAGGTTCTGGAACGCATTGGCCTGGTTGGTGATCTTCCAGGCGTGCCGAATGGGCGCGGTGTAGCCGGCCGTGCGCAGGATGATCTCTGCGCCTTTGTAGGCGGCCTCGCGCGCCATCTCGGGAAACATGCCGTCGTGGCAGATGATGAGCGAGAGCTTGCTGCCGTTGGGGCCAATGCAAACCGGCACGCCCAGGTTGCCGGGTTCCCAGGGCTCGACCGGCACCCAGGGGTGCAGCTTGCGGTAATAGAGCCTGATGGTGCCGGTGTCGTCGATGATGAGCCCGCTGTTATACGGGTTGCCATCGGGGTTGGCTTCCATGATGGAGAAGCAGCCCCAGATGTGGTGGTCGATGCAGGCTTGCTTGAAGGCGGCCACTTCAGGGCCGTCGAGCGAGACCATGAGCTCGGGCGCTGTGCTCATGGACAGACCGTGCAAGGCGTATTCCGGAAACACCACCAGGTCCATGGTGCTCTGGTTGCGTCGCGCCTTGCCCACCAGCTCGCAAATGCGCCGGGTCTGCGCCGCCAGCTGAGCCGGTGTGTCCACCACCGGCAGCTGCAGCTGCACCAGGCCCACGACCACGCCGTGCTTCGATTTGTTGAGACCGCCCAATCCGCTCATGTGATCGCTCCTATCGTGTCGAGGACAGTTCGCCCGGGCTGCCGGGCACCACCACGCCGGGCCGGCAGCTGATCACCAGGATCAGCAGCGTGAGCACATACGGCACGATGTTGAACAGGTGATAGCCCCAGCCGATGCCGACCGACTGCAAAGCCGGTCCGATGGCGCCAGCGCCGCCGAACAGCAGGGCGGCGCCCACGCAGCGCAGGGGACTCCAGCGCGCAAAAATGACCAGCGCCACCGCGATCAACCCCTGGCCGCTGGAGATGCCCTCATTCCAGCTGCCGGGGTAGAACAAGGTCAGCGACGCGCCGCCCAGACCGGCGATGAAGCCTCCAGCCATGGTGGCTGCAATGCGGATGCCCGAGACGGAGTAGCCCAGCGCACGGGTGGCGTTGGCAGAGTCGCCAGCCATGCGCACGAGCAGGCCCAGCCGGGTGTTGGCAAAGGCCCACCACATCGCCCCGGCCAGCACGATGCCGATCGGCAGCAGGGCATTGACCTCCAGCGCCGAACGCACCGCTGACGAATCGCTCCAGGCGCCCAGGGACAGGGCCGGCAGCTGCGGTGCCTGCGGCTGGATCAGCGGCTTTCCGAGGTAGAAAGCCAGCCCCATGCCCAGCAGCATGAGCGCGATGCCGGTGGCGATGTCGTTAACGCGCGGCAGCGAGCACAACAGGCCGTGCAAGGCCGCCAGCAGGGCACCTGCGGCCGCGCCGGCCAGCACGCCGACCCAGGGCGAACCGCTGAGGTAGGACGCGCCGAAGGCGGTCATGGCTGAGAGCACGAGCACACCCTCGAGCCCCAGGTTGATGCGTCCGGACTTTTCCGTCAGGCATTCGCCCAGGCTCACAAACAGGAAGGGCACGCCCACGCGCAGCGCCCCGCCGACGATGCCGCTGAGAAAGATGATCAACTGGTCGCTGGTCATGACTTGTTCCCTTGCACCCCGACCGCAGCCCCGGCGGGCTGGGGCACGTCGATGCCGAACAGGCGCGCAAACCAGGCCTGCCAGTTGGTGTCGCGCAAGGCTTCGCTGGCCAGGATGAGCACGAAGGCAATGCCCTGCAGCACCAGCACCGACGCGTCGGGCAGGCCCAGGCGGCGCTGCAGCAGGCTGCCGGCGGCGCCGAATCCGCCGAACACGATGGCCACCGGCACAACCGCCAGCGGGTTGTGGCGGGCAATGAAGGACACCAGGATGCCGGCATAACCGTAACCGGCGATCAGGGCCGCGTTGGCACTGGTGTGCACGGCGGCCACTTCAATGGCGCCGGCCAGCCCAGCCGCGGCCCCACCCAGGGCACAGGCCAGCACCACCAGCCGTGTGGCCGGAAGCCCCACCAGCTGCGCGGCGCGCGGGTTGCCTCCCACCACCCGCACCGCAAACCCCGAGGGCGTCAGCTTGAGCCACAGGCCGGCAGCCAGGCACATCAGCACGCCAATGACCAGGCCCCAGTGCACATCCGACCCGCCGATCAGGCCAATCAGAAGCGCGTCATCCAGCGCCGGGGTGGACGGCTTGTTCAGGCTGGCCGGGTCGCGCAGCGGTCCCTCCACCAGGTGCTTGAACAGGCCGATGGCCACATAAGCCAGCAACAGGCTGCTGATGGTTTCATTGATGCCGCGGTACTGGCGCAACCAGCCCGCCATCCCCATCCACAAGCCGCCCACCACCGCCCCGGCGATGCAGACCGCCACGGTGCCGGTGATGCCACCCGGCAGGGGCACCGCATGTGCCAGCGCCGCACAGGCCAGCCCACCCAGCACCAGCGCACCCTCGCCTCCAATGACGGTCAGACCGGCGCGGGCCGGAATGGCCACACACAGCGCCGTGAGCATCAATGGCGCCGCCCGCTGCAAGGTGTTCTGCCATGAATACCAGTCGCCGAAGGCGCCCTTGAACAGCAGCACCCACACCTCCACCGGGTTCACGCCGGCGAAGGAAACGAACAGGCCAAACAGCACCAGGGCCGCCAGAATGGCGCCGACCGGAAGGAAAAAGCTGCGCATGGCGGGCGGTGCTTCAGACGCTGCCGTTGACGCCTTCGACCAGATAGTTCATCTTCTCCAGCTCGATGTCGGTCTGCTTGAACGCCTTGCCGGCCGGGATGATGGTGGCGCCCTTGTTGTCCTTGAGCGGCCCTTTGAAGATGTCGAAGCTGCCCGCCATCATCTGTGCCTTGACACCGTCGGCCTGCTTCTTGGCGGCATCGGTGACGGCCGGTCCGTAGGCCGATGGCTTCACGAAACCTTCCTTCAGTCCGCCACGCACGAAGTTCGGGTGTGGCTTGCCGCTGCGGGCGGCTTCGAGGAACGTGGTGTAGGCGGTCAGCCAGTTCCACTCGGCGCCCGTGAGGTAGGCCTGGGGCGCGAGCTTGGCCTGGCTGGCGTGGTAGCCGCAGACCATCTTGCCGCGCTTGGCCGCGGTCTCCACGATCACCTTGGGGCCGTCCACATGCATGGTGAACACGTCCACCCCCTGGTCGGCCAGGCTGTTGGTGGCTTCGGCCTCCTTGACCGGCATGGACCAGTCACCGGTGAAGATGACGCTGGTGGTGATGGACGGGTCGACCGAGCGGGCGCCCATGGTGAAGGCGTTGATGTTGCGCAGCACCTGGGGAATCGGCTTGGCGGCGACGAAGCCGAGCTTCTTGCTCTTGCTCATGTGACCGGCCACCACGCCATTGAGGTACTGGCACTCGTCGATGTAGCCAAAGAAGCTGGCGGTGTTCTTGGGGTGCTTGCCTTCGGCCCACATGCCACCGCAGTGGGCAAAGCGCGCCTTGTCGAACTTGCCAGCCACCGCCAGCATGTGCGGATCAAAGTAGCCAAAAGAGGTGGGGAACACCAGCTCGGCCCCGTCCTGGGCGATCATGCCGGTCATGCTGCGCTGCACCGCGGCCGTCTCGGGCACGTTCTCCTCTTCCACCACCTTCACGCCCGGCATCTGCTTGAGCAGGGCGGCCGCTTCGGCGTGCGCCTGGTTGTAGCCGTAGTCGTCGCGCGGGCCGACGTAGATCACGCCCACGGTGATGGCCTTCTGGGCGAACGACAGCGGGCTGGCGGCCGCGGCACCGAGTGCGGCCAGGGTCTTGAGGGTATCGCGGCGATTGGGGTGGATGATGTTCATGGAAAGACTCCTGTGGGTGGGTGGAGGGAACGACAAGGAAAGTGGCTTCAGGCAAGCAGGCTGACGTGGGCCGCGACCACACGCCAGCCGTCGGAGGTGCGCATCCAGGTCTGGCTTTGTCGACCGGTGCGCTCGCTGCCGACCCGGAAGAACTCGGTGTTGGCAGTGGCGAAATCGGCGCCGTAGGTGGTGATGACGGTTCTACCCAGCGTTCGAGCGAGTCCGGCAGCGGGCCGGCCGGCCCGGAATGCCCGGATGGCGTCATAGCCATACAGGTTCTCGGTCGCGCCATAGCGCAGCGTGTGCGGGCTGTTCCAGAACAACTCGTCGAGCACGGCCACGTCGTTGTTCACCAGCGCCACCTCGTAGCGCTCGAACACGGCCGTGACTTCAGCCAGCACTTCGGGCCGGTTGACATCGGATGGGTCGATCACAGCGTGGTCTCCTTCAGGTGGGCCACGCCGGACAAGGCCAGTGCCTGCCCAGCACGCAAGGCCAGGTCCTCGCGCCAGGGCGCCGCGATGAGCTGCACACCCACGGGCAGCCCATCGGTGCCGGTGGGCCACAACGGGGCCGCCACCACGGGGCAGCCGGCAAACGAGATCGGCTGGGTGAGCAGGCCCATGGAGGGCCGGCAGGGAAAGCGCGTGCCGTTGATGTCAATCCATTCGGTGCCGATGGCGGTGGCCGGCACGGGTGTGGCGGGGGCGATCAGCACGTCCCAGTCGCGAAACAGGGCATTGACCTTGTCACGGTAGACGCGGCGAAACCGCTGCGCGCGGGTGTACCAGGTGGCGGGCTGGAGTGCCCCCGAGATCAGGCGGTCCACCGAGAGGGGTTCGTAGTCGGCCGCCTGGCTGCGCAAGGCAGGCAGGTGCAGGCTGCCACCCTCGCTGGCGGTGACGATGAAGGCGGCAGCCCGGGCCTGTGCCGGGTCGGGCCACGCGACGTCGGTTTGAACCGGCACATGGGCCCGCAGCGCATCTGCCGCCATCGTCACGGCCTGCCGTGCTGCGGGTGTGGCATGGTCGACGAAGTAACCGCCCAGCACGCCGATGCGCAGCCCTTGTACCCCCAGATCCAGCACGGGGGTCGTGGGCTCAACCCGGGTCGCGTGGCAGCCCGGATCGAGCGGGTCGGGTCCTTGCAGGACATCGTAGGCCAGCGCCAGACCCGGCAGGTCGCTGCCGAAGGGTCCCAGGTGATCGATGCTGTGCACGAACGGGAAGCTGCCGCGCCGCGTCAACCGTCCGAAGGTGGGCTTGAGGCCCCAGACTCCACAGAGCGATGACGGTACGCGGATGGAGCCATTGGTGTCGGAGCCCAGCGTGAGCGGCACCTGACCGGCGGCCACCGCGGCGCCCGACCCACCCGAAGAGCCACCCGCCACACAGTCCAGCCTGTGCGGATTGCGGGTGGGGCCGTAGTGGGTGTTCTCGGTCGTGAAGCCGTAGGCGTACTCGTCCATGTTGAGCGAGCCGACCAGCACGGCACCTGCGGCCTTCAGGCGCTGCACCAGCACCGCATCGGCCACGGCTGGGGCATGGGACTGGTTCACTTTGGATCCGGCCAGCGTCGGCTCACCGGCGACATCGAACAGGTTCTTCACCGCAAATGGGACACCGGCCAAGGGTCCCAGCGGCTCGTTGCGGGCGCGCTTTGCATCGATCTGCTGCGCCTGTTCCCGTGCAGCCTCGAAGCAGGTGCTGGTGAAGGCGTTGACCCGCGCATCGGTGGCCGCAATACGCGCGATGCAGATCTCCAGCACATCGGCAGCACGACGTTCACCGCAGGCGATGGCTTGCGCCGTTGCGGAAATGGAAGGAATCGGATGGTGCATGGCGCGAGGCAACCGAGGTTCAGCGCGGCGTGTCAAACGGTGCCGGCCGGTACAGCTCGGCCGGCTCGTCGTGGACCGCCAGGGGGAAGTCGTCGAGCAGTGCGGCCATCGCAGCGGTCCGGTGCAGATGAACCGCCACACGGGCTGCCCGGGCTTCGTCCAATCTCAGGTTGACCGCAGCGGCCGCCGCCTTCACGTAGTCCAGTGTCTGTGCTTCGTTCACCGCCGCACCTCCCGTTGAAACACCTCCAGACTGCGCTTTTTGGCCGCCACAAAACTGGCTTCCGACAAGGTGGTCACCGTTCGAGGGCGCGGGTCGTCATAGGGCAGGATTTCGGCCACCTTGGTGGGCCGCTTGGTCAACAACAGCACCTGGTCGGCCAGGTAGACCGCCTCCTCCAGGTCGTGCGAGACCAGCATCATGGTGGTGCCGGTCTGCATGAAGACCTCCTGCAGCTTCTCCCGGATGAACAGCGTCATCTCGTAGTCCAGGGCCGAGAAGGGCTCATCCAGAAACAGCACCTCGGGGTGCGGCGCGAGCGCCCGCATGATCGATGCCGTCTGCTGCTGTCCGCCCGACAGCTCGTAGGGATAGCGCTTCAGGTCGAACTTGACATCGAAGGAAGCCACCAGCTCCGCCACCCGCCGATCCACCTCGGCCTTGCTCCTGCCTTCGAGCTTGAGCGGGTAGGCGATGTTGTCGATGGTGCGCATCCAGGGAAACATCGCCTCGCGGTAGTTCTGGAACACGTAGCCGATCTTGGTGTCTTTCAAGGACTTGCCATCGAACAGGATTTCGCCTCCGTCGATGGGTACCAGCCCCGCGATCATGTTGATCAGCGTGCTCTTGCCGCAACCGTTGGGGCCGAACACCGAGACGATCTTGTGCTTGGGGATGTCCAGGTCGAAGTTCTCGTACAGCGGCCAACCGGCGAAGTGCTTGGTGAGGCCTCGGATGGTGATGTGTGTGCCGGCCGGGCCGGGCTTGAAAGCCGGGGTCGGTAGGTCGGCAAACACGGGGGCATTCAGGACGGTGGTCATCGGCCGCTCCAGTGAACAATCTTTTTCTCGACCAGCAGGAAGATCACGTTTAACGCATAGCCCAGCGCACCGGCGGCCAGGATGGACGCGTACATGTCCTTCACGTTCATCACTTGCTGTGAGTTGATGATGCGGTTGCCCAGACCACTGTCGGCACCGATGAACATCTCGGCCACGATGACGATCACCAGCGCCATGGACACCGCCGAACGCAGACCCACGAAGCTGGGCTGCAGGCTTTCCCAGATCAGCACGTCCTTGAACACCTGCCAGCGCGTGGCGCCCATGACCCTGGCCGCCATCACACGCTGCTTGCGGGTATTGATCACACCGTAAGCGCTGTTGAAGATGACGATCAGCAGGGCGCCAAATGCCGCGATGGCCACCTTGTTGATGTCGCTCACGCCGAAGATCATGAGGAACAGCGGAATCAGGGCCGACGAAGGCGTCGAGCGGAAGAAGTCGATCAGGAACTCCACGCTGCGGTAGGCCTTCTCATTGCTGCCCAGCACCACGCCCAGCGGGATGCCCACCAGCGCTGCAATCAGAAAGGCCTGCACCGTGCGCCACACGGTGACCATGAAGTCCCCCAGCAGGGGGCCACCGGCGAGGCCACCCAGCAGGGCGCCAAGCGCATCCAGCGGTGGCGGCAGCAGGATGGGCTTGATGAAGCCCAGCCTCACCACCAGGTCCCAGACAATGAAGAGCACCAGAGGCCCCACAAAGGGAAGTGCACGGCCCCAGTCGACCTTGCGGGGTGCTGGCGGTGCGTCGACGGACGCCGGCGGCGTCCAGGGGCTCGACGTCTCGGTGGCTGCGGTCGGGGCGGTCATGGATTCATCCCTTGTAGAGCATGGAGTCGACCATCAGCCGCTTGCTGAAGATGCCTTTCTCGCTGAACAGGTCGAAAAACTTCTGGAAGTGGGCCACGTCGGCCGGGGTGAACTCGTTGTACATGGTGTACGCAGCCAGCGGCACCTCGGCGGTGAGCGCCCCCTCAATGGCGGTGTAGCCCTTGAGGTACTGACGTGCCTCGGCGGCCTGGTTGCGGACATAGGCCACGCCCTTGCCATAGGCGGCCACAAATTTCTTGGCCGCGTCGGGGTGTTTCTTGATGAAATCCGAGGACAGGGAAGCGGAACCACCGAACCAGGGGGCCATGGGGTCGCCCAGGACATAGTGGGCAATCACGCCGGCCTCCAGCACGCGGCTGGTGCCATTCATGCGGCCGATGGTGCCCGTGGGCTCCAGCGTGTAGGCGCCATCGACCTGCCCGGCAGCAATCGCAGCCACATGCTGGCCAATGGGCAGCTCCACCACAGTGGCACCAGTGGCGCCGCCACGCTCCAGCACGGTCTTGGCCAGGGTCACGTTCTGGATACCCGGTCCGGAGGCGATGCGCTTGCCCTTGAGGTCGGCGATGGTCTTGGCCGGGCTGGCCACTGGCACGATGATTTCGTCGAGCACGTTCTTGACGTTGCTCGGGTTGGAGCAGAAGATCTTGAACGTCCCAGGCTGGGCAATTTCACCGATGGCGATGTTGGCTGAACCGGTGCCATTGGCGGTGCCGTCGGCCCGACCCGACAGCACCGCCTCCATCACCTGCTGGGCGCCCGCGAACTTCAAGGCTTCCACATCGAGGCCGGCTTCCTTGAAGTAGCCCAGCTCGATGGCCGAATAGAACGGGAGTCCGGCGGCAATCGGCCAGTAGCCAATGCGGATCTTGGGGCCGGTCTGTGCCCGCAGGATGGCCGGCGCACCCAGCAGCCCCATCACGGCGCCAGCTGTACCCAGCTTCAGCAGTTGGCGACGTGGCTGGGATGCGGGTGTAACACCAGGGGAAGTGGGATGGGATGGCTTCATGAACAACTCCTGCACGGTTGAAAAGTCGAATGAGGAAGGAACTTGCGTCGATGGCTTTGCATCAGGCACAGTCCCTGGTTGGACGGTGGGACGACGCGACATAGGCACGCCAGCCCCCGAGCGCGGTGATGTCGGTGGCATCGGTCAGTGCCAGAGGCTCACAGAGGAAACCCTGCACGGCGCTGCCATCGGCCAGTTGCAAGGTGCCGATGGACAGGGGGGCGGGCACCAGGGCCACAAAGCTTCCGTAGTGGGCCAGTGGCATTTCCCAGACCTCGACCTCGATGGCGGCCCCTTCGCCTGGGGCGACGCGCAACAGGCCAGGCTTTGGCGGGGTGGTGTTGGCCAGGGCGTACAGGCGGTACTGGTCAGCAGTTCTTGTGCTTTCGAGCAGGGTGGCACCCCGCTCGGTGAGCTGGGTGTTCAGCGGCATACCCGTTAGGTGGGCGCCCACCACCGCCACACGCACGCAGGGGGCGGGTCGTTCCGTCAGACCTGGCACCGGCTCCATCGGCGGCAAGGGCCGACCGGTCGCCCCTTGGGGCAGGTCGGTGGCATGGTGGAAACGCTGTCCCAGTTCGGCCAGTTGCCAGTCACTGCCACAGCGACCGATCAGGGTGATGCCAAAAGGCAAGCCGTCGGCACGCTGGCTGGCAGGGACCGCCAGGGCGGCGTAGTCCAGCAGGTTGACGAAGTTGGTGTAGGTACCGAGGTTCCGGTTGAGCTGCACCGGGTCAGCCAGCATGGCTTCTATCGTGTAGTGCGTCGGGGCCGTGGGGACCACCAGCAGGTCGATGTCCCGCCACATCACGGCGGCTTGCTGCGACAGACCGGCAAGACGGGTCTGTGCATCGAACAGGTCGGCGGCGCTGAATTCACGGCCCGAATCCAGAATGCCCCGCACAGGTTCGATCACCGCCTCTTCGTGCTCGTCGAAGAAGCCACGGACGGCACTGTAGCGTTCGGCCACCAGTGCGCTGCCGTACAACATGTCGGCACACTGAGCCAGCGGCGCGTAGTCGATAGGCACCGCCTCACCCCCCATGTTCCTGAGTTGCTGCACCGCCTGCTCGAATGCAGCGCCAGCCAGTTCGTCACCAAAGAAGTCCAGCCGGTCGGGCACACCGAAGCGGAATTGCTGACCAAATGGCGCACTGGCCATGGGCAAGTCCCGGGAATAGGGGTCGGCAGGGTCATGGGCCATGGCGGCTGCCAGCACCTGCGCCGCCCGCGCCACCGTGGTGGCAAAGATGGACACGCAGTCCACCGACTGGGCAGCAGGTACCACACCATGGGCACTGATGAGACCGCGCGAGGGCTTCAAGCCCACAATGTTGTTCAGGCCCGCCGGAACACGCCCGGAACCGGCCGTGTCGGTGCCCAGGGCAAAGTCGACCTGACCGGTGGCCACCACATAGGCCGAGCCCGAACTGGAGCCCCCGGATACGTACAAGGGGTTGAACGCGTTGGGCACCGCTCCATAGGGAGACCGGGTGCCGTTCAGGCCACAGGCGAACTGGTCAAGGTTGGTCTTGCCCACCAGCGATGCACCAGCATCGAGCAGGCGCTGCACCGCTTTGGCGTGTTCGCCGGCCTTGTACGCAAAGGCTGGACAAGCCGCCGTGGTGGGCCAGGTGGCGGCGTCGATGTTGTCCTTGATGGCAAACCGCAGACCTGTCAAAGGCCCTTGTTCAGCGCCTGCCAATGGCTCGGTGGGCCGATGAATCCACGCCTGGGACGACCGGTCCCTGACAGGGTCAGGCCCGGACGGAGCGGCGGGAACTTCATCTTGCACCATAAATGTGAACTCCATCTTGGATACAAGTTCACATGCAAGTTGAATGCCAGGGCGATCCAGCCTGCGTTGTTTCCCCGATTCACAGAAGTCGGCACCGCTCCGGGCAAACCACAATGGACAGCGCCGGCCCGCACGGCCATGGTGAGCGGTTCGACCGCCAGCCCTATCGCTCGCCTTTTGCCCGCGCCCGGAGACACCGCCATGCCCGCCAGCCCGCACCAGCATCAGCACATCAGCACCGTCATGCAGGTGGCCACCGACGGCGCCAATGTGGCTGCCGCCGCGCGGCACGAGCAGGTCATCCGCGACTCGTGGCTGCGCTGTGTGCACGAGCACCGGCTGGACCCGACCCGCATGCAGGAGGCGGTGATCCTGCCACAGGCGCGCCTGCGCGAGCACCAGGAGCAGATGGAGGCGCTGCTGCAGATCGCCCGCCACGGGCTGGAGACGCTCTACAGCAAGGTGGCAGGACTGGGCTATGTGGTGCTGCTGACCGATGCACGTGGCGTCACGGTCGATTTTCTGGGTGACCTGGTGTTCGAGCCCAGCCTGCGCAAGGCGGGGCTTTACCTCGGCGCCGACTGGAGCGAACACCACGCCGGCACCTGCGGCGTGGGCACCTGCATCAGCACCGGCCAGGCCCTGACGGTGCACCTGGACGACCATTTCGACGCCACGCACATTCCGCTGACCTGCACGACCGCACCCATTTTCGACAGCGCCGGTCAGCTCAGCGCGGTGCTGGACATCTCGCAACTGAGCTCCGACCAGCCCAAGTCGAGCCAGCAACTGGCACTGCAGCTGGTGAAGATGCACGCGCACGACATCGAGAACGCGGCCTTTCTGCACCGGCACCGGCACGACTGGATCCTGCGCCTGTCGACTGCGCCGCAGTTCCTCGACGTGCAGCCGGACTACCTGCTGGCGCTGGACAGCCGTGGCCGGGTCGTCGGGCACAACCGGCGGGCCCAGCAGGCTCTGCAGCCGACCGACGGCACGCGGCTGCTGGGTGCGGATTTCGAAACCCTGTTCGAACTGCCGTTTGCGCAGATCGGCCGCTTCGTCATGACCCAGCCTTCGGACCAGCGCGCGGTCATGCTGGCCGGCGGCCACCGGCTGCTGTTCCTTTCGGCCGTGCCGCCGCCAGCGCGCCCGGTCGCGGCGGTGCAGCGCGAACGTCAGGTGCCCGCGCCGCTGGCGGCCCTGTCGGCCGGTGACCCGGCGCTCGACCGGCAGATCGAACGGGTGGCCCGGCTGGTCAACACCCCCATCGGACTGCTCATCACCGGCGAGACGGGCTCAGGCAAGGAGTTCTTCGCCAAAGCGGTGCACGCAGCCAGCGAGCGCCGCAGCCGGCCCTTTGTGGCGGTCAACTGCGCGGCCATCCCGGAGCACCTGATCGAGAGCGAGCTGTTCGGCCACCTGCCCGGCAGCTTTTCGGGCGCCTCGCCCAAGGGCAAACGCGGGCTGATCGCCGAGGCCGACGGCGGCACCCTGTTCCTCGACGAGATCGGCGACATGCCTCTGGCGCTGCAGGCGCGTCTGCTGCGCGTGTTGTCCGAGCGCGAGGTGCTGCCGGTGGGCGCGACCCGGCCGGTGCCGGTCAACATCCGCGTCATTGCAGCCACCCACGCACCACTGGAGACGCTGGTGCGCGCCGGCCGCTTCCGGGACGACCTGTACTACCGCCTCAAGGGCGCCCACGTGGAGTTGCCGGCCTTGCGCGAACGCTGCGACCTGGCCGCCATGGTCACCCGCTTGCTGGCCGGCCGCGCCATCACGCCGGCGGCCCTGCAATGCCTGTTGGCCCACCCCTGGCCAGGCAACCTGCGGGAGTTGCGCAACGTGCTCGACTACGCATCCAGCCTGGCCGGTGATGGTCCCATCGACCTGGACGACCTGCCCGAGCTGCAGGCTGGCCCGCGCCTGGGCACGCCAAGCGAAGTGAATGACTCATCGGTCACCGGCGACCCGCAGGCCCTGCGGCAGGCGCTGCAGCAAGCCCAATGGAACGTCAGCGCCGTGGCCCGGCAGCTGGGCGTTTCGCGCATGACCCTGTACCGGCGCATGAAGCGCGCCGGCATTGTGCCGCCGAACCGCATGGCCTGAAAACGCCACGAGGGTGTGACACCTGTCAACCGGCAGTGGTGACAGGTGCACGGGGTGTGACACCGGGTACACCGGCACAAGCCTTGACAAATCAAGCACTTGCGCGCGCTGGCCGCCTGGCACGGGTCTTGTGATGCAAGAGGACCGGCCCGCATCGAGGCCGGCATTCCACAGGAGACAAGATCCATGACCGACACCACGCCTTCGCAGCGTGCCCAGCACTGGCTCGACCAGTTCGCTGCTGCCCTGGCCTCGGGCCAACCCGATGCCGCCCTGCCCCTGTTCGACAGCGACTGCTACTGGCGGGACCTGGTGGCCTTCACCTGGAACATCCGCACCCAGGAAGGCCATGACTCGGTGCGCGACATGTTGTCCGCGCGCATGACGGACACCGCGGCGTCCAATTTCCAGCTGGAGGGTGAGGCAACCGAGGCCGACGGCATCACCGAGGCCTGGTTCACCTTTGAGACCAGGCTGGCACGGGGCCGCGGCCACCTGCGCCTCAAGGGTGACAAGGCCTGGACCCTGCTGACCACCATGACCGAGCTCAAGGGCTTCGAGGAAAAGAAGGGCGAGCGCCGCATCAAGGGCGCCGAACATGGCGTGCACAAGGGTCGCAAGAGCTGGCTCGAACTGCGCCAGGACGAACAGGCCAGGCTGGGCTACGAGGAACAGCCCTACGTCGTCATCATCGGCGGCGGCCAGGGCGGCATCATGCTGGCGGCCCGCCTGCGCCGCCTGGGGGTGCCTACCATCGTGGTCGAGAAGAACGAGAAGCCCGGCGACAGCTGGCGCAAGCGCTACAAGAGCCTGTGCCTGCACGACCCCGTCTGGTACGACCACCTGCCCTACCTGCCTTTCCCGGACGACTGGCCGGTGTTCGCCCCCAAGGACAAGGTGGGCGACTGGCTGGAGATGTACACCAAGGTCATGGAGATCAACTACTGGGGCTCCACCACCGCCAAAAAGGCCACCTTCGATGAAGCCAAAGGCGAATGGACCGTGGTGGTCGACCGCAACGGTGAAGAGGTCACGCTGCGTCCGAAGCAGCTGGTGTTCGCACTGGGGGTCTCGGGCTATCCCAACGTGCCCAAGATTCCCGGCGCCGAGACCTTCGAGGGCGACCAGCACCACTCCAGCAAGCACCCCGGCCCCGAGAAGTACGCGGGCAAGAAGTGCGTGGTGCTCGGCTCCAACAACTCGGCCCACGACATCTGCGCGGCCCTGTGGGAGCACGGCGCCGACGTCACCATGATCCAGCGCAGCAGCACGCACATCGCGCCGTCCGACTCGCTGATGGAGCTGGCGCTGGGCGGGCTCTACAGCGAACAGGCGGTGAAGAACGGCATCGACCACCACAAGGCCGACCTGATCTTCGCCAGCGTGCCCTACAAGATCATGCACACCTTCCACATCCCCGTGTACGAGGAAATGAAGAAGCGCGACGCGGATCTCTACAGCCGGCTGGAGAAGGCCGGCTTCATGCTCGACTTCGGCGACGACGGCTCCGGCCTGTTCATGAAGTACCTGCGCCGCGGCTCGGGCTACTACATCGACGTCGGCGCCAGCGAGCTGGTCGCCAACGGCAGCATCAAGCTCAAGAGCGGCGTGAACATCGAGTGCATCAACCCGAAGTCGGTCACGCTCTCCGATGGCACCGAACTGCCGGCCGACCTGATCGTCTATGCCACCGGCTACGGCTCGATGAACCACTGGCTGGCCGACCTGGTCTCGCCCGAGGTCGCCGACCGGGTTGGCAAGGTCTGGGGACTGGGTTCGAGCACCACCAAGGACCCGGGGCCGTGGGAAGGCGAGCTGCGCAACATGTGGAAGCCGACCAACCAGCAACAGCTCTGGATCCACGGCGGCAACCTGCACCAGAGCCGCCACTACTCGCAGTTCCTCTCGCTGCAACTCAAGGCGCGCTACGAGGGGCTGCCGACGCCGGTCTACGGGCAGGCGGCGGTGCACCACCTGCGCTGAGGGGCTGAACACATCCCCCACTCAGGGGACGTGCGGGAAAGCCCGGTGCCCCGTGGGAATGCTTCTTGCACGACACTCCCCGCGGGCACCACGGTGGTGCCCGTCCAGCGGGAGTGCCCATGTCTGCCCCTCGACCCGCGCGCGGCCACCTGCCGCCGCGGGCCACCTTCAAATGAAAGCCGCGCGCATCACCGTGGCCCTGTTCGGGCCGCACGGCCGCGGCGCCTTCAACGAGGCCGGCCTGACCGGCGCCCTGCATGCGCGCGAACTGGGGCATGAAGTCGACATCCGCTGGATCGGGCCTGGCACCCCCGACGGACGCACCGAATCGTTGCGCGACCTGTGCCGGCGCGGTGTGGACCTGCTGGTCGCCCACGGGGGCCAGGGCGATGCACCGGTTCGGACCCTGCATGCCGAGTTTCCCGACACCAGCTTTGTCGTCACGCAGGGACACTTCACCGCACCCAACGTGGCCTGCTATGAAGTGCTGCAGGAGCAGTCGGCCTTTCTGGCAGGCGTGCTGGCCGGGCTGCACTCGCGCACCGGTGTCGTGGGCCACCTGTCCGGCGAAATGCTGCGCCCCGGCCTCAAGGGCCGGGCGGCCTTTGCCCAAGGCCTTCGCATGTGTGGCCGGCCGGTGCATTTCCTGACCCAGTTCTGCGGTGAACAGCACGACCCCGCCCTGGCCTACGCCGCCACCCTGTCCATGCAGCGCGACGGCGCCGACCTGGTATTCGCCATGCTCGACGGCGGGCGGGCCGGCGTCAACCAGGCCTGCCGGGAACGCCCGATACGCCAGATGGGCAGCGTGCTGGACTGGGTGGCGCGAGAGCCGGACATTTTTGTGGCCTCGGCGGTGGCCGACTCGGGCCGCTGCGTCATCGAGGCCATCAACGACTTCGCCACCGGCCGGCTGCGCCCGGGCACCCGACGCCTGTTCGGGCTGGAAGACAGCGGTTGCGTGCGGCTGGTGCTGGCTCCAGCCCTGCGCGTCATCCACGGACGCCAGATCGGGCAATGGCAGGACCGGCTGCTGGAGGGCTCGCTGGCCATCGAGACCGGCTTCGACGACGACCAGAGTGCCTCGATGGACCTGGCTTCAGCAGCCTGAGTCGGGCCAGGCCCTGAGCTCCGCCAGCAGGCGCTCACGAACCTCGGCCATGCCCCGGTAGGTCACCACCGCCTCGCTCATCGAGGCCAGCGCCTGCGCCAGTTCGACCGCGCGGCCAGGCGACACGGCCAGCACATCGGTGAGCGGGCAGACCATCACCCGGATGAAGAACACGCCGGCACCCAGCGCGGGCAGCGGCAGCGTGGTCTGCCTTTCGACCCGGAACAGGGCCTGGTCCAGCAGGCGCTTCGTCCCGGCCGCGGACCGTTGCACCGCCTGCTCCCAAGCCACCGACTGCGCTTCGTCCGGGTACAGCGCCAGTGAGGGGTCCGGTGTCAGCAGCCAGACGTGGCGCAGCATGGACGCCTGGCGGAACGCGAGGTCCACGATGCCACGCGCACCGGCCAGCAGCAACCCGTTGTCGGCCACCGGCGCATGGATGGCGGCGAAGTCTTTCCCCGGCTTGTCGTCGGGCCGCCACTTGGATGGGAAACAGACCGACACCGCCCGCACCCGCATTGCCGTGCCCGGCGACGCGCCGGGCTCGTCGTGCAGAAAGACCATGTCCTCCTGCAGGCCCAGCGTCAGCGCCCTCAGTTCGGCCGGCAGCGCCTGCCCGGTCTCGCGCGCGGCGGCCTCGGCCACCGCGGCCAGCACCTGCGGGTGCGGCTCACCCGCCAGTGCCCGACGGGGGTTTCGGTCCAGCACGGCCTGCTTGGCCCGTGCATAGGCCGGCGCCTGCGCATCGCGCAACAGCAGTGCGTGGCCCGCCCCTTCCCGGCGCGAGAGGCCCGGCTGCATCCGAAACGGTGAAACCACCGTCCAGGGCATGGCCTCCGCGGGTGTGAAATGGTCCTTGTGCAGCATGGCTGCCATCCTAGCGACCGCCAGCGTACCCAAGCTCAGTCGCGCAGCAAGGCCTCGACCTCGTCGTCCGACACCTGCGGAAAGTCGCGGTAGAACTGGCCCACCGCCTGGAACCGGTCGGGCACCAGCAGGCACACCACCTCATCGGCCAGGGGCTGCACCAGCGCCAGCGCTTCGGGTGAGGCCACGGGCACGGCGCAGACCAGACGCGCCGGCTGCTGCTGGCGCAGGCTGTGCAAGGCCGCCACCATGGTGGCGCCGGTGGCCAGTCCGTCGTCCACCACGATCACGGTGCGACCGCGGACAGCCACCGGGGCATGGATGGGCGAATAGCGCCGACGCCGCTCACGGATGCGCTCCAGCTGGCGCGCCGTCTCGGATGCCAGGTAATCCTGATCGGCTCCGAAGCGAGCCGCATGCGGGGCCACCCAGACCCAGCCGCTCTCGTCCACCGACCCCACCGCCACCTCGGGCTCACCGGGCGCGCCGAGCTTGCGCACCAGCACCACGTCGAGGTCGGCCTCCAGCGCATCGGCCAGCTGCCGCGCCATGGGCACCGCCCCTCGCGGAATGGCCAGCACCAGTGGCCGATCCGGCTTCAGGTGGGCCAGGCGCACGGTCAGCTGGCGGGCGGCATCCAGGCGGTCTCTGAACATGAGCCGCACCTCCCCTTCAGTCTTCAGAACCTTCGAGCAGGCGCTGCACCAGCGGGTGCTGCACCTTGCGCGCGGTGCCAATGGCATAGCGGTGCTCCTGCACCCCGTCGCAGGGCGCCACCCACTGCAGGCCATAGCCCTGGGCCAGTTTTTCGCGCATGCGCTCGGAGGCCGGAAACACGCCCATGCCACCCGAGCCGAAGGTAGCCAGCAGGGCACTGTCCTCGAACTCCCCTACCAGCTGAGGCACCACACCGTGGGTCTCCAGCCAGTGGTCCACCCGGCCGCGCACCGAGGCCTGCGCCGAGGGCAGCAGCACCGGTACCCGCTCCAGACTGCGCGGGAAGTCGGTCCTGGCCTGCTCGAACCAGCGCGGTGGCGCGTACCAGCCAACGTCGGTGGCGCCCAGAGCATGGCTGTACAGGCGCAGGTTGGGGTTGGCCGGCGCCGGCCGGTCCGACAGCACCACGTCAAGGCGGTGCAGGGCCAGGTCGGCCAGCAGATCGTCAAAGTTGTCCTCGTGGCAGATCAGGCGCAGGCTGGCCTCGCCCAGCACCGGCGAGAGCAGGTCGCGCACCGCCAGCTTGGACAGACCGTCGGATATGCCCACCACCAGCCGCAGGCTGGTCTGCTGGCCCGCCTCGCGCACCGCCAGCGGCAGCTGCCCACCGATCTGGAAGATCTGCTCAGCCATCTGCAGCGCCACCTGCCCGGCCTCGGTCAGTGCCAGGCCGCGACCCGAGGGCTTGAACAGCGCGCGCCCCAGCGACTTCTCCAGCAGGCGAACCTGGGCACTCACCGTCTGCACCGCCATGCCCAGGCGCACCGCGGCGTGTGACATGCCACCTTCCTTGGCGGCCACCCAGAAGTAATAGAGGTGCTTGTAGTTGAGTTCCGTCTGCATCATCTGAATTTTTCTGCAGCTGACTGCGTCATTTTCTGCTTTCTTGCGTGGTTTGTGGCGCCTATCCTGAAACCGTTCTTCAACCCCGTAACAGGAGGTCCCCATGCAGATCCGCATCGATTCACTCACCCCGGTCACACCCGGCGAAGGCTGGCGCGACACCGCCGAGCGCCGGGTTCGCTTCGTGCTGCGCCGTCTGCGCGGCAAGGTGCAGCAGGTGCACGTGCGGCTGCGCGACCTCAACGGCACCCGCGGCGGCCCGGATCAGGTCTGCCAGGTCAGCCTCATCACCGAAGGCCAGGGCACGCTGGTGGCCAGTGCCGTCGGGGCCCACCCCCGGCAGGCGCTGGACGCCGCGCTGCACGGGGTTGCCACCGCGCTGGTGCGCAGCTTCAAGCGCCGCCGCAACACCGCTCGCCCCGGTGCCCGCACACTGCGGGTCCTGCCAGCGGTCTGAACGCAGACCCGCCTTTTCGAGTCACACGCACCATCCGATCCCGACAACCCTCCGGAGTTTCCGCCATGCAGAGCTATCCCACCAACAGCCCCCAGGCCGCTGCCCGCGTGCTGGCCATGGCCCTCGTCGCCGACGGCCACTATTCCATGACCGAACTCAAGGCGGTCGACCGGCTGGAGATCCCCCGGCAACTGGGCCTGAGCCCTGAAGACTTCAAGTCCATTCTGGACACCTTCTGCCAGGACCTGCTGGCCACCGCCGATGGTCAATGGTGCGCCGGCGTACCCGCCGAAGTGCGCCAGCAGCTGCTGGCCGAGGTGCAGGACCCCGAGCTGCGCGCCCGGCTGCGTCAGCAATGCGAAGCCATCATGCAGGCCGATGGCCACTGGTCCGACGGCGAGACCGAATTGCTCGACGCCCTGGCGGGAAGCTGGAAACAGCCAGAAGCCACTGCCCTGGCCCAGGCCACATGACCGCCCTGCTCTGGGCCGTGGCCGCCCTGCTGGCCACCGGCTGGTCGTTGCTGGTCTGGGCTGCCGTGTCGGTCGCAGGCTGGGTGCTGGGCGCCGTGCCTGCCGGCAGCACCACCCAGCTGTCCGATGCCGTGCGCCAGCTGCCTGCCCCGCCCGTGCCCGATGTGCTGACCCCCTGGTTTGACACCGGCTGGTGGACGGCCATGCAGACCCTGACCGCCGACCTGCTGGCCTGGCTGGGCCCTTGGTTGCCCTCAGCCGCCACCCTGATGGGCTGGCTCACCCCGCTGGCCTGGATCACCTGGGCCCTGGGCCTGCTGACCCTGCTCAGTCTCACCGGCCTGACCCACTGGCTGCTCAGGCGCTTCGGCCCCAGAGCGACACCACCCGGCACGCAGCCGGTCTGATACCGCGCGGACTCACCCCCGCCAGAAGAACAGCACCGTCATCACCAGCCCGGTGACGATGACGCCGATGCGCACGGCCTGGGCGGGTAGGCGCTTGGACCAGCGGGCGCCGAAGAAGCCGCCGACGGTGGCGGCCACCATCATGAGGATGCCCTCTTTCCAGGCGATGGCGCCAGCAATGACGAAGGCGACCACCGACAGCCAGGACAACACCAGCGAGTTGAGGTTCTTGAGGGCGTTGACGGTGTGGATGCGGCCTTCGCCGGTCAGGGTGTACAGGGCCATGAGCAGGATGCCCAGGCCGCCGTTGAAGTAGCCGCCGTAGATGGCCACGGCCAGCAGGCCGGGCTCGCGCCAGCGCGCCAGGCCCGGACCATCGGCACTGCCGGCCTGGGCGAGCCGCGCAATGGCCGGGCCGGCGGCGAACAGGACGGTGGCAAACAGCAGCAGCCAGGGCACGATGCCCGAGAACACCTTGGCCGGCGTCACCAGCAGCAGCAGGGCACCGGCCACGCCACCAACAGCGGAAATCGCCATTTCGCGTCGCAGGCGCGTCATGGGCAGAGCGCGCAGCTCGGGCCGGAAACCCAGGGTGCTGCCCAGGTAACCGGGGCTCACGGCCAAGGCGCTGGTGGCGTTGGCCACGATGGGCGGCACGCCAGTGAACACCAGCGCCGGAAAGGTCAGGAAGCTGCCACCGCCAGCCACGGCGTTGAGTACGCCAGCGCCAAAGGCAGCCGCTGCCAGCAAGAGGGCAGAGAACAGAGGGTCCACGACGGATCAGCCGCTTGGGCTGCCAAAAGAAATCGCCCTTCCGGCTGGTCGGGCATGGGCGCGCCGCCACCGGCGCGCAGGGGTCACTCGGACTGGTTGGCCAGCAGGCGGAAGCCCTTGCCTCGCATGCAGTGGGCCACCATCATTTCACGGTCGGACTTGTCAATCTTGGCCAGACCGACCTGGTAGCGGCACTCGGAGAGCTCGGTGTAGGTGTCGTCAGCGCTGACGTTGGGTTTGGCCCAGAACGGCTTGGGTGTGGACGAGCAGGCGGCAAGGGCCAGCAGGACGGTCAGGGCGGCGAGGGACTTCATGGGTTGGGGCCTGTGTTCGAAAAACTGGGCCACAGGATACCAAAGGCCTCCAAGCCCCGGGGTTACAGAAGGATTCCGATGCCGCCGTCAGCGTGCCCGGCCCAGGCGGGCCTGCAGGCGGTCCAGCACCTGGCCAACCACCGTGGCCTCGGCCGCGGGGTTCTCGCGGGCGATCTCCTGCTCGGCCACGCTCAGGTTCAGCCGCACATAGGTGCTGTCCAGCGCATGGCGGGTGGCCAGCAGCTGCTGGGCGATCTTGGCGCAGTCGGCGCCCTCTTCCAGCAGCTTCTGCAGACCACGCACCTGCCCCTCGGCGCGGCGCAGGCGGTGCAGCAGCTCGGCCTTGCGGGCCTCGGGCAGGGCATGTGGCGTGTCGTTCATGGGCAGGCCCTGTGCTGTTCAGGCCGGCTGGATGGCCGCCACCGGCTCGGGTGCCAGCAGGCTGCCGTCACGCAGGCCACGCACCGTGGCAAAACACAGCCACAGCACAACGATGGAAGTGATGGCCAGCAGCAGCACCGCCAGCGTGGATGGCACCGGCATGCCCAGCGCCGGGTCGGCCAGGCGCAGGGTGAGCGTGGTCAGAGCCGCCAGCGGGAACGACAGCCCCCAGAAGGCCACGCTGAAGGGTTGCGCCGCGATGCGGCGCACCAGGGGCAGCAACCACAGCAGGAAGAACAGCGCCACGCCCCACAGACCCAGCACCAGGGCGGGCGAGGCCTGCATCTGCTGCATCACCAGACCAATGACCGCCGGTGGTGCCACGGTGATGAACCAGGCCGGCAGCAGGCGGTCGGGCAACGGACTGTGGGCGATGCGGCGCGCCAGCAACAGGGCCACCACAACAGGCCAGAGAAAAGCCCCAATGCCGAATTGTGCCGCCGACCACAGGCCGTGACCCAGCGGCATGCCGGCCAACGGCACCACCACGTTGCCCACGACCGGTATCAGCAGCACCGGCGTCACCGAGGGCCAGAGCGAGGCCGGGCCCTGCCCGGCCGGTGCGGCCGTGGCAGGTGCCAGCCAGCGTCCCAGCACCCAGACCGTGGCCCACAGCTGGGCCAGGCTGCCGGTCCACCACAGGGTCTGCCACAGCGGCACCAGAGCGCCGGCGGGGCCACCCAGCGCCACGCCGACGGTGGCCAGCAGCAGCAGGGAAACCGGCACCGCAGCAATGAAGGCGTGGCGCACCGGGTGCTTCAGGTCTTCTTCCAGCGCCGCCGGGTGGCGCTGCCAGCGCAGCAGCGAGGCCACCACCAGCACACCGAACACACCGAGCGCGACCACGCCCATGACCAGCGACAGCGCCCCGGCCATGTCACCCAGCAAGCCCTGGGCAGCGTTCCAGGCCAGCGTCAGGCCGGCCAGACCCATGACGGTGGCAAACCACCCGGGCATCAGGAATTTCAGGGGCGCGGGTGAAGACATGGTTTGACCGAGGGGGTTACTTCACTTTACATGCGGTACCGCCCTCGGGCACACCCAGCTTCTTGAACAGGATGGCGGGCGGGCAGAAACCGGTGAAGCCGGACTGGAACAGGTTGAAGCCGGCAAAGGCGGTCAGCGCCAGGAACCACTCGCTCACAAAAATGGGGCTGCCGTGGTAACCCAGGGACAGCGAGAGCATGACGACAAAGCCGGCCATGATGCGGATGTAACGTTCAACGGTCATTTGAATCTCCTTGAGGACAGAACGGGACGGACGGGAACAGGAATCGGCCGCTCACACGGCCACGCCGCGCACGGCATGGCGCTGGCGGTACAGCGCGTAGTAGAGAACCGGAATCACGACCAGCGTCAGCATCGTGGACACCGCGATGCCGAAGATCAGCGAGATGGCCAGGCCGTTGAAGATGGGGTCATCCAGGATGAAGAAGGCCCCCATCATGGCGGCCAAGCCCGTGAGTGCAATGGGCTGCGCCCGCACCGCGGCCGATTGCACCACCGCGTCGGCAAAAGGCAGGCCGCGCGCGGTCTCCAGCTCGATGAAGTCGACCAGCAGGATGGAGTTGCGCACGATGATGCCGGCCAGCGCGATCATGCCGATCATGCTGGTGGCGGTGAACTGCGCACCCAGCAGCGCATGGCCGGGCATGACTCCGATGATGGTCAGCGGGATCGGCGCCATGATGATCAGCGGCGTGAGGTAGCTGCGGAACTGCGCCACCACCAGCAGGTAGATCAGGATCAGGCCGACACCATAGGCCGCACCCATGTCGCGGAAGGTTTCGTAGGTGATCTGCCACTCGCCGTCCCACTTGATGGCGTACTCGCGGTACGGATCGGACGGCTGGTTGATCCAGTATTCGCCCAGTTCACCGGTGTTGGGCAGCGCCGCCTCGGCCAGCGTCGGACGGATGCCGAACAGGCCATACAGCGGCGAGTCCAGCTGGCCCGCCATGTCGCCCATGACGTAGGTGACCGGCAACAGGTTCTTGGTGAAGCGCGGCTGGTCGATCACGCCACGCTCGACGGTGACCAGCTCGGACAGCGGCACCATGCGTCCGTTGGCGGCCTTCAGCGGCAGGGCGAGTACGGCGTCCAGGCCGACCTGGGCCTCGCGCGGCAGCTGGATGCGCACCGGCACCGCGAACTTGGCGTGGCCGTCGTGCAGGTAGGCGGCGTCGTTGCCCGACAGCGCGGCGTGTACGGTCTGCGCAATCACCTGCACCGCAATGCCCAGCGACTCGGCACGCTGGCGCTGGATGCGCAGGAAGGCACGCGGCGCGTTCTCCTTGAGTGTGGTGTCGATGCCCACGATGTCGGGCGTGTCGGCAAAGGCCTGGGCCACGCGTTGCGCCAGTTCGGCACGACCGGCGTCGTCCGGGCCGTAGACCTCGGCCACGATGGGCGCCAGCACCGGCGGACCCGGCGGCACTTCCACCACCTTGATGCGCGCACCGTGAGCAGCGGCGATCTTCTCCAGTTCCGGACGGTGGCGCTGCGCGATGGCGTGGCTCTTTTCCTTGCGGTCACCGGCACCGACCAGGTTGACCTGCAGGTCGCCACTTTCAGCGTCGGCGCGCAGGTAGTACTGGCGCACGAGGCCGTTGAAGGTGATCGGGCTGGCGGTTCCGGCATAACCCTGCACGTGGGTCACCTCGGGTTGTTGCGCCAGCCAGGCGGTCATGTCCTGCAGTGCCGCGGCCGTGCCTTCCAGCGGCGTGCCGGCGGGCATGTCCAGCACCACCTGGTACTCGCTCTTGTTGTCGAAGGGCAGCATCTTGAGCACCACCCACTGCACCACCGTCATGCCCACCGACAACATCAGTGCCGCCATGATGCCGGCCAGCAACAACCAGCGCTTGCTCGCACTTTGCAGGAAGGGCGTGAGGATGCGGGTGAAGGTGGACTGCAGGGTGCGCGTGAGCCGGCTCGGACCGTGGTCGGCATGACCATGGGTCTTGGTCAGTTTCAGCGCGAGCCAGGGCGTGACGGTGAACGCGATGGCCAGCGAGATCGCCATGCCCATGCTGGCGTTGATCGGGATCGGGCTCATGTACGGACCCATCAGTCCACTCACAAAGGCCATGGGCAGCAGGGCCGCGATCACGGTGAAGGTGGCCAGTATGGTCGGTCCTCCGACCTCGTCGACCGCACGCGGGATGATCACCGACAGCGGTTCACCCGGCGTGAGCTGGCGGTGCCGGTGGATGTTCTCCACCACCACGATGGCGTCATCCACCAGGATGCCGATGGAGAAGATCAGTGCGAACAGCGACACCCGGTTGAGCGTGAAACCCCAGGCCCAGGACGCGAACAACGTGGCCGTGAGGGTCAGGATGACGGCTGCGCCCACGATGACCGCCTCGCGCCGGCCCAGCGCCAGCCCGACCAGGATGATCACGCTGCCGGTGGCGAAGATCAGCTTCTTGATCAGCTGGTTGGCCTTGTCGGCCGCGGTCTGGCCGTAGTCGCGCGTGATGCTGACCTGCACGTCATCGGGGATGACGGTGTTCTTCAGGTGCTCCAGCCGCTGGGTGGCACCGCGCGCCACGTCGACCGCGTTCTCACCCGGCTTCTTGGTGACGGTGATGGTGACGGCCGGAAAGCTGTTGCCCTGCTGATCAGGGTGCGCCATATCAGCCGCGCCCGGCGTGAACCAGACATAGCGCTGGGGTTGCTGCGCACCGGTTTCGACCCGCGCCACTTCGCGCAGGAAGATGGGACGGCCGTTGCTGACACCGACCACGATCTCGCCCACGTCCTGCTCGTTCTGCAGGAACTCGCCAGTCTCGATGGTGAGCATGCCCGGCTCGCCCGGTGCCGGCGTCGGGTTGACCACGGTGCCCGACGGCATGGCCTGATTGGCCGCCGCGATGGCGCCGTGCAGCTGTTGCACACTCACGCCGCGCTCGCGCAGGCGGTTGGGCTCCAGCCAGACATGCACTGCCCGACCGGGCCCGCCGATGGTGACCACCTCGCGGGTGCCCGGGACGCGCTTGAGTTCGGTCTCGACCGAGTGGGCCACCCGCTCGAGGTCGAGCGCGCTGGCAGCGTCTGCCGTCCACAGCGTGGCCGCCAGCACCGGCACGTCGTCGATGCCCTTGGGTTTGACGATCGGTGGCATCACGCCCAGCCCCTGGGGCAGCCAGTCCTGGTTGGCGTTGAGCACGTCGTACAGGCGCACCAGTGCCTCGGTGCGCGGCACGCCCACCTGGAACTGCACCGTCAGCACCGCCACGCCGGGACGCGAAACCGAGTAGGTGTGTTCGATGCCCTGGATCTGCGAGAGCACCTGCTCGGCGGGTTCCGCCACCATCTTGGCCACGTCGGCGCTGGACGCCCCCGGGAACGGAATGATGACGTTGGCCATCGTCACGTTGATCTGCGGTTCTTCCTCGCGCGGGGTGACCAGCACGGCAAACAGGCCCAGCAGCAGGGCCACCAGCGCCAGCAAGGGCGTGATGGCGTTGGCCTGGAACATCCGGGCGACGCTGCCCGAGAGGCCCAGCTTTTCGTTCGATTCAGGCGTGGGGATCATGGTTCGTTCCTCACTGGGTGGCCGGGCGGGCGCCTGCGATGCCGGCCCGGACGGGGTCGAGGGCCACACGGTCGCCGGCCTTCAGGCCCGAGAGGATTTCCACACCGGCCTCGCCATGGCTGATGCCGGCGCGCACCGCGCGCAGCGCAAAGCCCTGGGCGCCATCGGCGCGCGAGGTGACCACATAGACGGCGGTCAACTCACCCCTGCGCAGCAGGGTTGAGGCAGGCACCACCAGACGTTGGGCCTGGCCCCCGACAAAGCGCACCTGCACCTGGCGGCCGGGCACCTGGTCGGCGCCGTCGTTGGCGCCCAGATCCAGCCGCCACTCCACTGTCTGCGACACCGGGTCGGCCGCCGGCAAGGCGGTCTGGGCCACCGGTTGCACCCAGCGTCCATCGGGCAGGCGCACTTCCACCCGCTGGGCCTGGCTGGCCAGCGTCTGTTGCGAGGCGGGCACGAACACCACGGCCCGGATGGGTTGCGGCGCGTACACCGTCAGCACCGGCGCGCCGGGCATGGCCAGCGAACCGGCCTCGGCATGGGTGGCCAGCACCCAGCCGTCCCAAGGTGCCGTCAGGCGGGTGAACCCCTGGGCCACCGAGGCCTGGGTCTGGCCGGCCCGCGCAGCCGCGGCGCCGGCTTCGGCGGCCCGGAACTGGGCTTGGGCCGCATCCAGCGCCGCCTGGGCGACAAAGCCCTGGGCCCGCAATTCTTTGGTGCGCTCAAAGGCGGAGCGTGCATTGGCCAGGTTGGCTTCGGCCTGGGCCACACCGGCCTGGGCCTGCGCCACACCGGCCTGGGTGGCGCGGTCGTCGATGACGGCCAGCACCTGGCCGGCCTTGACGCGGTCACCGGCCTTGACGCTCAGGCTGGCAATGCGGCCGCTGGCCTGGGCAGAGAGCACACTCTGGCGCACCGCCTGCAGGCTGCCGTCGATCAGCAGGCCGTCACCCACCGCCCGCTCGCCCAGCACCAGCACAGGCACCTCGGGACCCGTGACCGGTGCCTGCGCCCGCGCGGGCGCAAGCGTCAACCAGGTGGCCGCCACCAGCGCGCCAAGGCCAAGCACAACAGCCGGACGACGGGCCGACAGCAGCCGCTGTCCGGAAGCAAGAGCGAAGAGGTGAGACGGGCGTGCAGACATGGAAATCTCCTATACCTGCTGCAGTATACACATATACCCCTAGGGGTACAAGACCCTGTCATCCGGAGCCCGTGTCGCGCGAAGGGTCGCTACCCCTCAGGAATACCGCCTGGCCAGCACCCGGGCCGCCCCGAAAAAGCCCAGCGCGGCCACCACCAACACGGCATAGGCCACCCGCAGCCCCGCTTGCCCGGCCAGGGCGCCCATGAGCAAGGCCGCGATCTGCGCGCCCGAGATGAAGGCCAGCATCAGCAGCGCCGACAGCCGGGGCGCCTCTTGCGGGAAACTGCGCAGGGCCATGCCCAGCAAAATGGGGAAACCCACCGAAACCCCCAGACCGGTCAGGTAGTTGCACAGGGCCAGCCAGGCAAATGGCGCGCCCGCCGGGCTGAGCCAGACCCCGGTGACCGCGACCGCCGCCAGGGCACCCAGACCCTGGATTTTCTGCGCCATGCTCCAGCGGCTGTGCACAAAGGCCTGCCAGATGCGACCGGTGACCATGCCCGCCATCAGGAAACCCAGCGCCAGGCGCGCGGTCTGGTCGCTTTGCCCGAGCGCTTCGCTGGCAAAGCTCACGAACCAGAAATACTGACCCCATTCGCACAGGCCGCTGCACGCGCCGGCGAACAGCACCCAGCGCACCACCGGCTGGCGCAGCAATCCCGCATAACCCAGGTGCAGCCTCGGCTGGCCTGTGGCCGTCATCTGGACAGGGTCGCTGCGAAAGGCCACCGTGCGCAGGCGGCGCCGCTGCAGGGTCAGCACCAGCATGACCAGCGCCATGAAGCCGAACACCCCATAAGGTCCGCGCCAGCTCGGGCTGGCCAGCAGCACGGCCGCCGCCATCAAGGGCGAGAACATGGTGCCCAGGCTGTAGGCCACGTCGACCAGGCTGATGATGCGGGTGCGCTGCTCGGGTTCGTCGCTCATTTCGGCCAGCAGGCCATGGCCAACGGTGAACAGCGCGGTCTCGAAGGTAGCGATGGTGACCATGAAGAAGGCCAGCCAGGCAAAGCTGGGGGCCAGCAGCACGCCGGCCAGGGCCAGCACCACCGCCGCCGTATAGACACGCAGCAAGCGCCGCGGCGGGAAACGCTTGGCGATGGCGCCCCCCAGCAGCGAGCCGATCGCTCCTCCGGCACTCCAGATCGCCATCAGCCAGCCCATCTGCTGGAAGGACACGTCCATCTGGGCGCGCAGGCTGGGTGTCACAGCCCCCAGCAGGGCCCCGAAGATGCCCCAGGTGAGCGCGCAATAGAGAATGATCCAGGCGACGTATGGGAGACCGCGCAGGACACCCAGAGGGGCGGCCAGAAAGGGAGGAACGGCGTTCACAAAGGACTTCGATTGGTTAATGCAATCGATTGTCTTCGTTCTGGACCGGGTGCGGATGGCCCGCCCTCAAAAAGAAACCGGGCGGTAACGCAGGGCACACCGCCAGTGGCGCGGGGGACGGGCGAGGGATTACGGGGCGAACGGCACGCGCTGCGCCACCGCGCACAGCAACTCATAGCTGATGGTGCCTGCCGAGCGGGCCACCTCGTCCACCGGCAGAGCGGCGCCGGTGGACGACCGGCCCCAGAGCACCACCTCGCTGCCGATGCCGGCACCCACCCCGGCGGCATCCAGCGGACCCAGATCGACCGTGATCATGTCCATGCTGACCCGGCCGACGATGCGCGTGCGCACGCCCTCCACCAGCACCGGCGTGCCGGTGGGCGCATGGCGCGGGTAGCCATCGGCATAGCCGCAGGCCACCACCCCGATGCGCATGGGTGCCTCGGCGGTGAAGGCCGAGCCATAGCCTACGGTGTCGCCCGGCTGCAGGCTCTGCACGCCAATGACCCGACTCGACAGGGTGAGGGTCGGCCGCAGGTCCCAGTCGGCCGCGCTGTGCTCCGGGTAGTCCGGTGCACTGCCGTACAACGCAATGCCTTCGCGCACCCAGTCGGCCGCCAGCGTGCTCACGCCCTCGCCCCGCAGCGGGCTCTGAGCGTGGCGCAGGATGGCGGCGCTGTTGCACAGGGTGCGCTCGCCCGGCAGGTCGGCGGTGGCGGCCTCGAACACCGCCACCTGGTGGGCGATGCCCCGCGGGCCATCGGCGTCGCTGAAGTGGGTCATCAGCGCAATCTCGTCCACCTGCGGCAGCACGTTCAGGCGCGCCCAGGCGGCGCGGAAGGCTTCGGGCCGGAAACCCAGCCGGTTCATGCCGCTGTTGAGCTTGAGAAAGACCCGGTGTGGCTGCGGCGTCTTGTGCGCCGCCAGCCAGTCGATCTGTTCTTCGCAATGCACCGCGTGCCACAGGTGCAGGCGCGAGCACAGCTCCAGGTCACGTGGCTCGAACACCCCCTCCAGCAGCAGGATGGGGCCCCGCCAGTCCAGCGCCCGCAGCCGCTCGGCCTCGGCCAGGTCCAGCAAGGCAAAACCGTCGGCGCCACGCAACGCGTCGAACACGCGCTCGATGCCGTGGCCATAGGCGTTGGCTTTGACGACGGCCCAGACCCGGGCATCGGGGGCGCGTTGCCGGGCCTGCTGCAGGTTGTGGCGCAGGGCCTCGGGGTGGATGGTGGCGAGAATGGGACGGGGCATGGGACTGGAAAAGGACGAGCCGTTCGGCGGAATTTACAGACGGTCACATTTGCCGTGCTATAACCCGGCACGCATCCGGGAACACACGCCGCACTGTCGCACAAATCGCCTGGGCCGAGCCCCCGAGACAAGGGGTCGGCCGCCATTTCATACCCATGAAGCGCGGCTTCTACACCATCATGACGGCGCAGTTCTGCGGCTCGCTGGCAGACAACGCGCTGTTTGTCGTGGCGATCGAGCTGCTGCGCACACGTGGTGCCCCGGAGTGGGAAGCCGCGGCCCTGGTGCCCATGTTCGCCCTCTTCTATGTGGTGCTGGCGCCCTTCGTCGGCGCCTTTGCAGACGCCCGGCCCAAGGGGCAGGTGATGTTCATCAGCAACGCCATCAAGGTGGTGGGCTGTCTGCTGATGCTCGTGGGTGTGCACCCGCTGCTGGCCTACACCCTGGTGGGTCTGGGCGCAGCGGCCTATTCCCCTGCCAAGTACGGCATCCTCACCGAACTGCTGCCGCCGTCTCAGCTGGTCAAGGCCAACGGCTGGATCGAGGGCCTGACCATCGCTTCCATCATCCTGGGTGTGCTGCTCGGCGGTCAGCTGGTGGGACCGACCCTCAGCGGCCTGCTGCAGTCCGTCGACCTGCCGGGCCTGCCGGATGACGCCACGCGGGCCTCGGCCGCCGCCATCGCGGTGCTGGTGCTGGTCTACCTGGCGGCGGCGGGTTTCAACCTGCGCATCCCGCGCACCGGTGTCACGCCGCGCCCGATGCCGCGCAACCCGCTGGTGCTGCTGCCCGACTTCTGGCGCTGCAACGGGCGCCTGTGGCGCGACCGGCTGGGCCAGATCTCGCTGTCGACCACCACCCTGTTCTGGGGTGTGTCGGGCAACCTGCGCTACATCGTGCTGGCCTGGGCCGGCGCCGCGCTGGGCTACAGCACCAGCCAGGCTTCGTCACTGGTGGGGGTGGTGGCGCTGGGCACCGCCGTCGGGGCCGTGGTGGCCTCGGTGATGATGCGGCTGGACCGGGCGACAGCCGTGCTGCCACTGGGAGTGGGCATGGGCGTGCTGGTGATGCTGATGAACCTGATCGACAACGTCTGGGTGGCGGCGCCTTTCCTGGTGCTGCTGGGCGGCCTGGGCGGGTTCATCGTCGTACCCATGAACGCTTTGCTGCAGCACCGGGGCCACAACCTGATGGGGGCCGGGCGTTCGATCGCGGTGCAGAACTTCAATGAACAGGCCTGCATCCTGCTGCTGGGGGCCCTCTACAGCGCTTCGACCGCGGCCGGCTGGTCGGCTTTCCTGGCCATCACCGCCTTCGGCGCCCTGGTGGCCGGTGTCATGGTGCTGATCATGCTTTGGCAGCGCCACAACGAAAGACACCACCCACACGAACTCGAACGCCTGCTGGAGATCGCCAGGCGGGATGAACTGCACGGGTGAGCCCGCGAGCCGCTTCAGAAGCCGATGTTGGTCTTCTCGAAGCCGTCCAGGCTGACCAGCCGGTGCTGGGCCAGGGTCTTGTACAGGTCGGCCTCGCTGACCGAGCGCGAGAGGTAGGCGTCGCTGCCGGCCAGACCGGCTTTCATGCGGTCCATGCTGCCGGCGGTGGGCGCGAACATCATCACCACCGGCGACTGCCCGGTGGGCAGCTTGCGTTGTTTGGCCTGGCGGCAAACCTGAAAGGCATCCGGCTCGCCCTGCAGGCGGTCGATCACCACCAGCCGGTAGGGGTGGGCCTTGAGCATGGCCAGCGCCTGCGGGGCCTCGCGTGACCAGTCGATGTTCAGGCCGTAGCGCTTGAACCGCTTGTACAGGATACGGCCTTCCACCAGGCTCTCGGCCACCAGCAGGACCTCGCCACGCCTGACCTCGGCCACCTCTTGGTTGCTGCCGGGCGACCGGGTGCGCTGGGAGCGGCTCGGGCGCGACGCCGGTGATGCCGCCGGCTGGGGCGCCGGTGCCGGCAACTCGTCCAGGCCACCGAAATCGGTCAGCCGGATGACCCCGGGACGAGCGGGGGCCGAAGCCACCTTGGCCGCCGCCGGCGCTGCCCGGGCCGTCAGCGCGGGAGGAACCACAGGTGCTGCGGGACGCATCGGGCGGATCATCGGACGTGTCGGCGGGAACTCGGTGTCGGGCGAGCGCCTGCGCGCAGCCGCGGCCGGCGCCGCGCGGCCCATGCTGGCATCCAGCGCCTGCAGCTGCGAGGCCTTGAAGGGTTCGGTGGTCGTGAAGCCGTTGGTCCGGGGGGCGGTCGTCGACTGCCGCACACCCACCAGCTGGTCCAGCGCGGCCAGCACCGACACCAGCCTGACCGGCTTCTTCTGCAGCGGCCAGCCGGTGCCGCCGTCACTGTGCCCGATCAGCAACACATGCCCGGGCAGCTCGGCGTGCTGCACCAGGTGGATCGCCTGCAGGTTGTCGGCATTGACGATCAGGATCTGGGCGTCGATCACCTCATCCTGCACCTCGTAAGCCGGTGGACGGCGCGCGGCCATGCGAAAGAACGACTCGAAGGTCGCCGACTCCGGCTGGGCAAAACCCACCAGGGCCACGGTATAAGCGGCTGCCATGTTCTTGTTCCGAACGAATATGTGTCATCCTCAACCAAGCCAGTATGGCCTCAAAGGCTGTACCCGGTACGGTTGTGCCCCCATGAATCGGTGCAATCGTGACACATTTCCCTTACATGTGGCGGTCGCCCAGGTGGATCGCCCGCCAACCCTGCCGGAGCCGCCATGACCACTGTCTATGACTTTGAAGCGCTGTCCATCGAAGGCCAGCCCGTTGCACTTGACCGGTTCCGTGGCAAGGTCATGCTGATCGTCAACACCGCCAGCGCCTGCGGTTTCACGCCGCAGTTCGGCGGTCTGGAAAAGCTGCACCAGGCGTTCGGTCCGCGTGGCCTGGTGGTGCTGGGGTTTCCGTGCAACCAGTTCGGCAACCAGGACCCGGGCAGCGATGAGGAGATCGGTGCGTTCTGCCAGCGCAACTACGGCGTGAGCTTTCCCATGATGAGCAAGGTCGACGTCAACGGCGCCGAAGCCCATCCGCTGTACCGCTGGCTCAGCGCCGAGGCCCCAGGGCTGCTGGGCAGCAAGGCCATCAAGTGGAACTTCACCAAGTTCCTGGTCGGCAAGGACGGCCGCGTCATCAAGCGCTATGCACCGCAGGACGCGCCGGAAAAACTGGTCGGCGACATCGAGGCGGCGCTGGCAGCCTGACCCGAACACAGCCACAGGGACTCCCGCATGCGCGGGAGGGACGGGGCGAAGATGGCGGAGCGTAGGGGGCAGCGACCCGCGCAGCGGCGGAGCGTGGGGGCCTGGAATTCAGCGCCGGGCCGCCCCAAGCTGAATTCGCACCCCCTGGGGGGGCAGCGACCCGCGCAGCGGCGGAGCGTGGGGGCCCCTTGTGATTTCAGCGCTCGAACTCGGTGTTGAGCACCACCGTGCTGGTGGTGCGCAACACGCCCGGAATCGCCTTGATGGCATAAAGCACGTCTTCCAGCGCGCGCGCATGCACGCAGCGCACCTTGACCAGCGAGTCGTGCTCTCCGGCCACGCTGTGCACCTCCACCACCTCCGGCAGCTCGCGCAGCCGATCGGCGATGTCGCGGCAGTGGGTGCCGCCATCGTTGCGAATGGCCACAAAGGCCGTCAGGTGCAGGCCCAGCGCCTCGGGCGCCACCTTGATCGAGAAACGCTCGATCACCCCACGATCGACCATTTTGCGCACCCGTTCGTGCACGGCCGCGGTCGACATGCCCACCTCGGAAGCCACATCGGCGTATGAACGGCGGCTGTCTACAGCCAGTGCCGTAAGAATTCTTTTGTCGAGGTCGTCTGTCTGGAAATTATCTTGCATTGTGTCAATTCTTCGGATACATTCGGCCTCATAGGCAATGTGCCGGACATTTTCCACCTTGAGGCCTGAAATGCCAATCTTTTTCCGCCTGCCCGGCGCCAGCGACGACCGGATGCGCCTGGTCACGGCGCTGCTGATCGTCTACCTCGTCTGGGGCACGACTTACCACGCGCTGAACCTGGCCATGCAGACCATGCCACCGCTGCTGATGAATGGCACGCGCTTTCTGGTGGCAGGCGCGGTGATGCTGGGCATTGCCCGCTGGCAGCGCCTGCCTTGGCCCACACCGGCCCAGTGGCGGCATTCGGCCCTGATCGGCGGCCTGATGGTGTTTGGCGCCATGGGCATGGTGGTGGTGGCGCAGAAAATGGGCATCGGCTCGGGCTTGATGGCCACGGTGGTGACCACCATGCCGATGTGGCTGGCGCTGTGGACGCGCTGGGGCGGCGAGCGGGTGCCGGTCACCAGCTGGATCGGGCTGGCCCTGGGGGTGACGGGCGCTGCGGTGCTGGCACTGGAGGGCGACTTCTCGGCCACCTGGCTGGGCGCGCTGCTGGCCTTCGGGGCACCGCTGTGCTGGAGCATCGGCTCCTACGCCTCGCGCAAGCTGGACCTGCCGGCGCCCGCCATGGCCTCGTCCGCACAATGGCTGCTGGGCGGGCTGATGGGGGCTGTCACCGCCTGGTGGCTGGAGCCGGCCTCGCACAGTTGGAGCCCGCTGCAGATGAGCCTGACCTCGTCGCTGGCCTGGCTCTACCTGGTGGTGATGGGCACGCTGGTCACGCTGAACGCCTATCTGTGGCTGCTCAAGAACGCCTCGCCGGCGCTGGCCGGCAGCTACTCATTCGTGAATCCGGTGGTGGCGCTGTGGGTGGGCGTGGCGCTGGGGGGCGAGGTGCTGACGGGTCAGGTGTTCATCGCCCTGCCCTTGATCCTGATGGCGCTGGCCTGCATCATCTACGGACAGCCGGTGTGGCGCTGGCTGCAGCCCCGACTGCGCACGGACGGGTTGCGACGCGCTTGAACGGCCACGGAGTCCAAAGGCCTCATCGCCCGAACTGCGCCGTGAACCTTGTCGTATTGGCTGGATCGGATCTTGCATGCAAGCGAGAAGATAACCACCTGTCCGGGGTGGATGCCGAAAACAGCCGACACTGAGTCCAGCGTCGGGCCATCTTCGGTGCCCGGACCAGGTCTTCTTTTCAGGAGAACCGCATGGACGTGATGAGCAGTTTTGCCGCCCGCTATGAACGCACCCGTGAAGAGGAAATGTCCCTCGAGGACTACCTCGCCGAGTGCAAGCGCAACCCACTGGCCTACGCCACCGCCGCCGAGCGCATGCTCAAGGCCATCGGCGAGCCGCAGATGGTGGACACCCGCAACGACCCCCGGCTGTCGCGGATCTTTGCCAACAAGGTCATCAAGATCTACCCGGCCTTCGCCGAGTTCTACGGCATGGAGGACGCGATCGAGCAGGTCGTCTCCTACTTCCGGCACGCGGCCCAGGGGCTGGAAGAAAAGAAACAAATCCTCTACCTGCTGGGCCCGGTCGGTGGCGGCAAGAGCAGCATCGCCGAGCGCCTGAAGGCGCTGATGCAGGACGTGCCGTTCTACGCCATCAAGGGCTCGCCGGTGAACGAATCGCCGCTGGGCCTGTTCGACCCGATCGAAGACGGACCGCTGCTCGAAGAACAGTTCGGCATACCGCGGCGCTACCTCAACCGCATCATGAGCCCCTGGGCGGTCAAGCGGCTGGAGGAGTTCGGCGGCGACATCCGCCAGTTCAGGGTCGTCAAGCGCTACCCCAGCATCCTCAAGCAGGTCGGCATCGCCAAGACCGAACCGGGCGACGAGAACAACCAGGACATCTCCAGTCTGGTCGGCAAGGTCGACATCCGCAAGCTCGAAACCTATGCGCAGGACGATCCGGATGCCTACAGCTACTCCGGCGGCCTGTGCCTGTCCAACCAGGGCCTGCTCGAATTCGTCGAGATGTTCAAGGCGCCGATCAAGGTGCTGCACCCGCTGCTGACCGCCACGCAGGAGGGCAACTTCAAGGGCACCGAGGGCTTCGGCGCCATCCCGTTCGACGGTATCGTGCTGGCCCATTCCAACGAGAGCGAGTGGAAGACCTTCAGGAACAACAAGAACAACGAGGCCTTCCTCGACCGTATCTACATCGTCAAGGTGCCGTACTGCCTGCGGGTGTCCGAAGAGGTCAAGATCTACGAGAAACTGATCCGCGGCTCGTCCCTGGCCGAGGCCAAGTGCGCCCCGGGCACGCTCAAGATGATGAGCCAGTTCGCCATCCTCACGCGGCTGAAGGAGCCGGAGAACTCGTCGCTGTTTTCCAAGATGCAGGTCTACGACGGCGAAAACCTCAAGGACACCGACCCGCGTGCCAAGAGCTACCAGGAGTACCGCGACTACGCCGGCGTGGACGAAGGCATGAGCGGCGTTTCCACCCGCTTTGCCTACAAGATTCTTTCCAAGGTGTTCAACTTCGACAGCCAGGAAGTGGCGGCCAACCCGGTACACCTGATGTATGTGCTGGAGCAGCAGATCGAGCGCGAGCAGTTCCCGAAGGAGACCGAAGAGAAGTACATCGCCTTCATCAAGGAGCAGCTCAGTCCGCGCTATGCCGAGTTCATCGGCAAGGAAATCCAGACCGCCTACCTGGAGAGCTACAGTGAATACGGCCAGAACATCTTTGACCGCTATGTCACCTACGCCGACTACTGGATCCAGGACCAGGAGTACCGCGACACCGACACCGGCGAGGTGTTCGACCGCCAGTCGCTCAACGCCGAACTGGAGAAGATCGAGAAACCCGCCGGCATCGCCAACCCGAAGGACTTCCGCAACGAGATCGTCAACTTCGTGCTGCGTTCACGGGCCAACCACCAGGGCAAGAACCCGGTCTGGACCAGCTACGAAAAACTGCGCTCGGTGATCGAGAAGAAGATGTTCTCCAACACCGAGGAGCTGCTGCCGGTGATCAGTTTCAACGCCAAGGCCAGCGCCGACGAGGCCAAGAAGCACGAGGACTTCGTGCAACGCATGGTGGCCAAAGGCTACACCGCCAAGCAGGTGCGCCTGCTGTGCGAGTGGTACTTGCGGGTCAGAAAGAGTTCCTGACCACCGGGAGGCCCAACGACCCAGGCACAGGGACTGCACACCATGGCGCTGCAACAGATCATCGACCGCCGGGCCGCCGGCAAGAACAAGTCGATCGGCAACCGCGAGCGTTTTCTGCGCCGCCACCAGGAGCAGATTCGCGAAGCGGTGCGGCGCGCGGTGCAGGGCCGCAGCATCCGCGATCTGGAGCGCGGCGAGGAGATCCATATTCCGCGCAAGGACCTGTCCGAGCCGGTGCTGGAGCACGGCCCAGGCGGGGTGCGCGATCTGGTGCACACCGGCAACCGGGACTACCTGACCGGCGACCACATCGAGCGACCCAAGGGCGGACAGGGCGGGTCGGGCTCGCAGGCCAGCGACAGCGGAGAAGGCGAAGACGACTTCGTGTTCTCGCTGAGCAAGGAAGAGTTCATGCAGATCTTCTTCGAGGATCTGGCCCTGCCCCACCTGGTGCGCACCCAGCTGGCCGAGATCCCGGAGTACCGCAGCCACCGTGCCGGCTACACCAGCGACGGCACGCCCAACAACCTGCATGTGGTCCGCTCCATGCGCGGCGCGCTGGGGCGACGTATCGCACTGGGCACCGCCTCGCGCCGCGAGCTGCACGCGTTGGAAGAACAGGCCACCGAACTGCGCCGCCAGCCCAGCGAAGACCCGGTCGTCCGGCAGGAACTGGCCGAGATCGAGGCTCGCATCGCGGTGCTCAAGGCACGACTGGGCCTGATCCCCTTCATCGACCCGATCGACCTGAAATTCCGCAGCCGGGTGCGCACCCCGGTGCCCACCGCCAAGGCGGTGATGTTCTGCCTGATGGACGTCTCGGGATCGATGGACGAGCAGCGCAAGGACCTGTCCAAGCGCTTCTTCATCCTGCTCTACCTGTTCCTGACCCGCCACTACGAAAAGATCGACCTGGTCTTCATCCGTCACCACACGCAGGCCCAGGAAGTCAGCGAAGAGGACTTCTTCCACGCCCGCGAGACCGGTGGCACCGTGGTCTCCAGTGCGCTGGAGCTGATGACCAAGATCGTCCAGGAGCGCTACCCCTCGGGCGAGTGGAACATCTACGGCGCGCAGGCCAGCGACGGCGACAACTGGGAAAACGACGACCCGGCCTGCCAGCGTCTGCTGCGTGAGGCACTGTTGCCGGCCTGCCGCTACTTCGCCTATGTGCAGGTGGTCGACGAGCCCAAAAACCTGTGGCGTGCCTACGAGGAAGTGGCCGCCACGCACCGCAACTTCGCGCTGCGGCGCGTGAGCGAGGCCAGCCAGATCTTTCCGGTGTTCCGCGACCTGTTCAAACGGGAAGGTGCCACGCGATGAGCGCCGCCGGGCCGCTCCCAAGGCGCTCAGCTGAGCCGTGCGCAGCACGGAGGATAGTCCCATGAATACCCAGCCCCTGCCCCCCCTGCCCCGGCCGGCCCAGCCACTGCCCAACCCGAGCGACTGGTCGTTCGAGCTGATCGAGCAGTACCACGAGGTGATCCGTGCGACGGCGCAGCGCTTCGGCCTGGACACCTACCCCAACCAGCTGGAGGTCATCACCGCCGAGCAAATGATGGACGCCTATGCCAGCGTCGGCATGCCGGTGAACTACCGCCACTGGAGTTTCGGCAAGGAATTCATCGCCACCGAGAAGAACTACAAACGGGGCCACATGGGCCTGGCCTACGAGATCGTCATCAACAGCAACCCCTGCATCAGCTACCTGATGGAGGAGAACACGATGGCCATGCAGGCGCTGGTCATTGCCCATGCAGCCTACGGCCACAACAGCTTCTTCAAGGGCAACTACCTGTTCCGCATGTGGACCGATGCGTCGTCGATCATCGACTACCTGGTCTACGCGCGCAATTACATCGCCGAGTGCGAGGAGCGCCACGGCATCGAGGCGGTCGAGCTGTTCCTCGACTCCTGCCACGCATTGCAGAACCACGGTGTGGACCGTTACCGCCGTCCCAGCAAAAAGAGCCTGGCTGACGAACTGGCCGCCCGCAAGGACCGCGAGGCCTATGCCCAGCAGCAGGTCAACGACCTCTGGCGCACGCTGCCCAAGAAGGCCGACGCCGCCAGTGAGACCCAGGCCAGCAAGCGTTTCCCGCTCGAACCTGAAGAGAACCTGCTCTATTTCATCGAGAAGAACGCGCCGCTGCTCGAACCCTGGCAGCGCGAGATCGTGCACATCGTCCGCAAGATCGCCCAGTACTTCTACCCGCAGCGCCAGAGCCAGGTGATGAATGAGGGCTGGGCCACCTTCTGGCACCACCGGCTGCTCAACGAGATGTACGACAACGGCTTTCTGCACGACGGGCTGATGCTGGAGTGCCTGGCCTCGCACACCAACGTGATCTACCAGCCGAAGGTCGGGCAGCGTGGCTACCGGGGTTTCAACCCCTACGCCCTGGGCTTCGCCATGTACACGGACATCCAGCGCATCTGCGAGCAGCCGACCGACGAAGACCGCCACTGGTTCCCCGATCTGGCCGGCACGCCCTGGCTGCCAGCGCTGGACCATGCCATGCGCAACTACAAGGATGAGAGCTTCATCGGCCAGTATCTCAGTCCCAAGTTGATGCGCGACTTCCGGATGTTCGCCATCCGCGACGACGAACAGGCCTCCGACCTGGTGGTCAGCGCCATCCACGACGAAGACGGCTACCGGCGCCTGCGCGAAAACCTGGCCCGGCAATACGACCTGGGCGCACGCGAGCCCAACGTGCAGGTCTGGAACGTCAACCTGCGCGGCGACCGCTCACTGACCTTGCGCCACCAGCGCGACAACAACCGCCCGCTGGGCGACAGCGCACCCGAGATCGTGCGCCACGCCGCGCGCCTGTGGGGCTTCACCGTCCGGCTGGAAAGCGTGGATGGCGAAGGCACCGTGCGCCAGCAGTGGTCGGTCACGCCGGAGCCCGTGCACTGACCCGGTTCAAAGCCAGTGCAGCAGCGCACCGGCCACCGCCGGCAGGGCGACGGCGCTGAACAGGGCCGACAGACCCATGGCCAGGCCGGCGAAGGCACCCATCTCCTCACTGACCTGAAACGCCCGGGCGGTTCCGATGCCATGCGCCGCCGTGCCCAGCGCAAAACCGCGTACCGCCGGATCGGTGATGCGCAGCGCGTCGAACAGGTAGCGTGCGGTGGCTGCGCCCAGGATGCCGGTGCTCACCACCAGCACCGCGGTCAGCGAAGGCAGGCCGCCGATCTGCTCGGCGATGCCCATGGCCACCGGTGTGGTGACCGATTTGGGGGCCAGTGAAGCCAGCGTCGCCCTGGACGCACCCAGCAGCCAACCGATGCCGATGGCGCTGACGGTGGCCGCCAGCGTGCCGGCCACCAGGGCGCCCAGCAAGGGGAGCCACAGGCGTTTGAGACGGGGCAACTGCTCCAGCAGCGGCACCGCCAGCGCCACCGTGGCCGGCCCGAGCAGAAAGTGCACGAACTGCGCGCCCTCGAAATAGGTGGCGTAGGGCGTGCCCGTGGCCCACAGCAGCAGACCCAGGCCCAGCACCGCGATGGCCACCGGATTGGCCAGCGGGTGAAAACCGCTGCGCCGGTACAGCACAAAGGCGCCCTGGTAGACCAGCAGGGTCACCGTCAGACCCAGCAGCGGCGTGGCCGACAGATAGACCCAGACATCGGCCAGCCGACCGGTCGCCGCTTCGGGCAGGGGCAGACCTGGGTTCATGGCCGGTCCTCAGGTGGCGGGGCTGCCTGCGTCAGGCGCATCAGCCACTGCAGGGTGAGCGCAGCCACCACCAGCCCGATCCAGGTCGACAGGACCAGGGCCACACCGATGGCCAGCGCCTCTTCACCGATGCGGCTCAGGTGCAGCATGACTCCGACACCGGCCGGCACAAACAGCAGCGACAGGTGCTGCAGCAGGGTCTGAGCGGTGGGGCGGACCATGGCCAGCACCGCCGGGCGCCAGGCCAGCAGGGGCAGCAGCAGGGCCAGCCCCAGCACGGGTCCGGGCACCGGCAGGCCCAGCGTGCGAACCAGCGCCTCGCCCAGCAGCTGGAAAACCAGCAGGGTGGCCAGCGCAGCAATCACTGTTTCAGGTGGACGGCTGCAAGAGCTCGTCCAGCAACTCGATCCAGTGCCGCACCGGCGTGGGTGTGCCACTCTGCAGGTGGGTGATGCAGCCGATGTTGGCGCTGGCGATCACCGCCGGCTTCAGTTCATCCAGATGACCGAGCTTGCGGTCGCGCAGCTGATAGGCCAGCTTGGGGTTGAGCACCGAGTAGGTGCCGGCCGAGCCACAGCACAGGTGCGACTCGTTGCGCGCCACCATCACGGTCAGGCCCAAGGCGGCCAGCTGGGTCTCGACACCCCCCTTGAGCTTCTGGCCATGCTGCAGGGTGCAGGGCGGGTGAAAGGCCACCACCTGCCTGGCGTCCGGCTGACGCGCCAGCCTGGGCCGCAGCGCCGGCACCAGCGCAGGCAACAGCTCGCTCAGATCCCGGGTCAACTCGCTGATGCGCGCCGCCCGGGCGGCGTAGGCCGGATCGTCGGCCAGGACATGACCGTATTCCTTGACCGTGACGCCACAGCCCGAGGCATTCATCACGATCGCTTCGACCCCCCGCTCCACATGCGGCCACCAGGCGTCGATGTTGGCCCGCATCTGCGCCTTGCCACCGTCCTGGTCGTTCAGGTGAAACTTCACCGCCCCGCAACAACCGGCTTCAGGCGCCACCACGGTCTGGATGCCGGCGGCGTCCAGCACGCGCGCGGTGGCGCTGTTGATGTTGGGCATCATGGCCGGTTGCACGCAGCCGGCCAGCATCAGCACCTTGCGCGCGTGCGTGGCGGTCGGCCAGCGACCGGCGTCCTGCTTCGCCGGCACCTTGTTCTTCAGCGTCTCGGGCAGCAAGCCGCGCACCAGCTGGCCCAGCTTCATGGCCGGACCGAAGGCGGGCGAGGTCAGACCCTCCTTGAGCAGCCAGCGCACCGCCTTCTCGGTGGCCGGACGGGGCACCTTGGCATCGACGATCTTGCGGCCGATGTCGACCAGGTGCCCATAGTCCACCCCACTGGGGCAGGTGCTCTCGCAGTTGCGGCACGTCAGGCACCGGTCCAGGTGCAGCTGGGTCTTGCGCGTGGGCTCGGCGCCTTCGAGCACCTGCTTCATCAGGTAGATGCGTCCCCGCGGACCGTCGAGCTCGTCGCCCAGCAACTGGTAGGTCGGGCAGGTGGCGGTGCAGAAGCCGCAGTGCACACACTTGCGCAGGATGGCTTCAGCCGCCTGGCCGTCGGGCGTGCCCTGGAATTCGGGGGCAAGATGGGTCTGCATGAGGTTCAGGCCTTCTTGCCAGCGGCAAAGACCCCGGCGGGGTCGAACGCGGCACGCAGCCGCTGGGAGATGGTCTGGATGGCCGCCGATTCGGCGTCGAAGCGGGCCACCCCACCGGCACCGGTGGCCGGCACGCGGAACAGGCCCGCATGGCCCTGGACGGAAGCGGCTGCCGCGCGGATGCGGGCGGACTCGGTCACCGGCGCCCAGAGCCAGCGCTGCGCACCCTGCCACTCGACGAGCTGCGGCCAGGGCAGGTCCAGCACCGGCGCCGTCTGTGGCACCGACAGGCGCCAGAGGCCCAGATCTGGCGCGGGCGCCTCGAAAAACGGGAGCGCCTGTTCGCGGCAGGCCACCCAGTCGGGACCGGCCTGGGCGTTGTCCATGCGCTGGCCGCCCGGCAGTTCGCGCAGCATGCGTTCACAGGCCGCTTCCACCGCCGCCACCGCCCCACGCAGGCGCACGAACAGCAGTTCGGGGTGGTCGGGCGCGGTGTCGTCGCGCACCCAGCAGGATGCGTTCAGCGGCAGGGGCTGTCCGCCCCAGCGGTGCAACTGTTCCAGCGCGTCGTGCTGGCCGAGCCGGAACACCAGGGTGGCCTCGGCCAGCGCCACCGGCAGCACCTTGAGGCTGACTTCGGCGATCACGCCGAGCTGGCCACGGCTGCCCGCCATCAGGCGGCTGATGTCGTAACCGGCCACGTTCTTCATGACCTGCCCACCAAAGGTCAGCAGCTCCCCCTTGCCATTGATCAGCTGCACACCCAGCACATAGTCGCGCACGCTGCCGGCAGTGGCGCGCGCCGGACCGGCCAGACCGGCCGCCACCATGCCGCCGACCGTGGCAGCTGGTCCAAAGTGGGGGGGCTCGAAGGGCAGGCACTGCCCGGCTTCGGCCAGCGCCGCTTCCAGTTCGGACAGCGGCGTGCCGGATCGGGCGGTGATCACCAGCTCGGTGGGTTCGTGGCTGACGATGCCGGTCCAGCCGGCGGTCGACAAGGGCGTGGCCCCAGGTTCTTCATCCAGAAAGGCCTTGGTGCCACCACCGGTGATGCGCAGCCGCCGACCTTCGGCCGTGGCGGCGCGCAGGCTGTCGACCAGCGACTGCAGCGGGGCGGGATGGGTGAGCTCGGACATAGGCCGCCATGGTAGCGACCCGGCCCGCCGTCGGCGTTGAATTTTTTGCACGGGCGGGTGCAAATGCGGCCGCTGCACCCATCGGCGTCCCAAGTGAAACGCCCGCCCCCTTGCGGGTGGCGGGCGTTGTGATGCCTGTCGAACGGGTCGGCGGGGCCGACCCGGGCAGGTGATCAGCGGTTGTAGGCGGTCTCGCCGTGCGAGGTGATGTCCAGACCTTCGCGCTCGGCCTCTTCGGTGACGCGCAGGCCCATGACCATGTCGACGATCTTGTAGCAGATGGCCGCGACCACACCGGACCAGACCATGGTGATCACCACGCCTTCGGCCTGGATCAGCAGCTGGCTGCCGATGGCGAAGTCGTCGCCACCGGTGCCACCCAGGCCAGGGGCGCCGAAGACGCCGACCAGCAGGGCACCGATGATGCCGCCGATGCCGTGGATGCCGAACACGTCGAGCGAGTCGTCAGCGCCCAGCATCTTCTTGAGGCCGTTGACACCCCACAGGCAGACAAAGCCGGACACCAGGCCGATGATGATGCCACCCATGGGGCCGACCGAACCGCAGGCCGGGGTGATGGCCACCAGGCCGGCAACGGCACCCGAAGCGGCACCCAGCATCGAGGCCTTGCCCTTGCTCAGCGCCTCGCCGATGCACCAGGCCAGCACGGCAGCGGCGGTGGCAAACAGCGTGTTGATGAACGGCAGGCCGACACCGACGTTGGCCTCCAGGTTGGAGCCGGCGTTGAAACCGAACCAGCCCACCCACAGCATCGAGGCACCGACCATGGTCAGGGTCAGGCTGTGCGGCGCCATGGCTTCCTTGCCGTAGCCGATGCGTTTGCCAACCATGTAGGCACCCACCAGACCGGCCATGGCCGCGTTGATGTGCACCACGGTACCACCGGCGAAGTCCAGTGCACCCTTGTCCAGCAGGTAGCCACCAGCACCCCAGACCATGTGGGCGATCGGCAGGTAGCTGAAGGTGAACCACAGGGCGCAGAACAGCAGCACGGAACCGAACTTGATGCGCTCGGCGAAGGAGCCGACGATCAGGGCGCAGGTGATGCCGGCGAACGTGGCCTGGAAGGCGATGAACACGTACTCGGGGATTTTCACGTTGTCGGTGAAGGTGTCGGCCAGCGAATCGGGTGTCACGCCCATCAGGAACAGCTTGTCCAGGTTGCCGATGATCAGGCCCTCGCCACCGAATGCCAGGCTGTAGCCGTAGACGGCCCACAGCACCGCAATCAGCGAGAACACCACCATCACCTGCATCAGGACCGACAGCATGTTCTTGCTGCGGACCAGGCCACCATAGAACAGCGCCAGGCCCGGCAACACCATCAGCACAACCAGAATGGTGGAAACCATCATCCAGGCCACGTCGCCCTTGTCGACGGTGGGGGCGGCGGCCTCTTCGGCAGCAGCCGGGGCCTCGGCAGCCGCGGCCGGCGCTTCAGCTGCGGGCGCTGGCGCCTCGGTGGTGGCCTGGGCCACCACCACAGCGGCCTCGGTCGCGGTTTCGGCCATCGCACTCAGGCCACCCAGGGCCAAGCCCAGGCCCAGGAAAAGAGATACAAATAGTTTTTTCATGTCTGTGATCTTTCTTGCGTCGGTGTCCCGTCAGAGCGCTTCCTTGCCGGTCTCCCCGGTGCGGATGCGAACCACCTGTTCCAGCGCGGAGACGAAGATCTTTCCGTCGCCGATCTTGCCGGTGCGTGCCGCACCTTCAATGGCTTCGATGACCCGGTCGACCAACTCGTCGGCCACGGCGGCCTCGATCTTGACCTTGGGGAGGAAGTCGACGACGTACTCGGCGCCGCGGTAGAGCTCGGTGTGACCCTTTTGCCGGCCGAACCCCTTGACTTCGGTAACGGTGATGCCCTGCACGCCCATACCGGAAAGCGCTTCACGCACCTCGTCCAGCTTGAACGGCTTGATGATGGCGGAGACCATTTTCATGCTGTAGTACCTCTTCTAGATCGGGAGGTGCCGGGCCGCAGGACCGTGACACCCAGGGTTGTTGCTTGCGCCTTGACCGGGCTAGCATGGACCGTGCCAGGCTGCTCCGATGCCGCCCGCAACGCCCCGCCACAACCTGCGCAAACCGGTCGGCGTGACAGGCGGTTACAGACTGCTGTCCCAGCCATCGGTCCCCACCCATCCCCCATTTGTGGGCGCTGCCCCGGCCAGGCCATGCCATCATTGGCGGTTTGTGGGTCCAGCGGCGCGGCTTTCACGGCCTTTATGCACCAGCACGGTGCACATCGCGGACACCGGGCCGCGCCTGGCCGCCCACCACAAGAACGCACCAAAACAGGGAGAAAACCATGAGTCTGTCCGTGGTGCACAGCCGCGCGCTGCTGGGCCTGGACGCGCGCGCCGTGCGTGTCGAGGTGCACCTGGCCAATGGCCTGCCCAGTTTCACGCTGGTGGGCCTGGTCGACACCGAGGTCCGCGAAGCCCGTGAACGCGTGCGATCGGCCATTGCCAATGCCGGTCTGGCTTTTCCCAGCAACCAGCGCATCACGGTCAACCTGGCACCGGCCGACCTGCCCAAAGACTCCGGACGCTTTGACCTGCCGATCGCCCTGGGCATCCTGGCGGCCAGCGGACAGATCGACAGTGCCAGACTGAAGGGCTGGGAGTTCGCCGGTGAACTCTCGCTCGGTGGCGAACTGCGCCCGGTGCGTGGCGCACTGGCGATGAGCCTGGCGCTGCATCGCGAGGCTGCACGCACCGGGCAGGCCACCGCCCGGCTGGTGCTGCCACCGGCAAGTGCCGAAGAAGCCGCCCTGGTGGCCGATGCCGAGGTCTACCGCGCGCGCCATCTGCTCGATGTGGTTGCCCACTTTCTGCCAGAGGCCCAACAAAAGGAACAGGTCATCGACGACAGCGGCTGGGTGCGTCTGCAGGCGGCGCGGCAGGGACCGGCGCCGGCCTACCCCGATCTGGCCGACGTCAAAGGTCAGGCACCGGCCCGCCGGGCCCTGGAAATTGCCGCCGCCGGCGGGCACAGCCTGCTGATGGCGGGGCCCCCGGGCTCGGGCAAAAGCATGCTGGCGCAGCGCTTTGCCGGCTTGCTGCCCCCCATGGACACGATCGAGTCGCTGGAGTCGGCGGCGGTGGCTTCACTGGCCGGCCGCTTCGACATCGGCCGCTGGGGCCAGCGCCCCACCTGCGCGCCCCACCACAGCGCCAGCGCGGTGGCGCTGGTTGGTGGCGGCTCACCCCCCCGCCCGGGCGAGATTTCGCTGGCGCATCACGGCGTGCTGTTTCTCGACGAGCTGCCGGAATTCCCCCGCGCCGCCCTTGAAGCCTTGCGCGAGCCACTGGAAAGCGGCCACATCCGCATCTCTCGCGCGGCCATGCAAAGCGAGTTTCCCGCCCGCTTCCAGCTCATCGCCGCCATGAACCCCTGCCCCTGCGGCTACCTGGGGCACCCCACCCGCCCCTGCCGGGACACACCGGACCAGATTGCCCGCTACCAGGGCAAGCTCAGCGGTCCGCTGCTCGACCGCATCGACCTGCATGTGGAGGTGCCGGCGCTGGCGCCCGACGAGTTGCTGGCGGGCCAGCCCGGCGAGAGCAGCGCCCGGGTCCGCGAACGCGTGGTGGCGGCGCGCCACCGTGCCCATGCCCGCCAGGGTCACACCAATCAGGGGCTCAGTGGCCGGGCCCTGGACACCCATGTGGGGGCCGAGCCTGCTGCGCTGAAGTTCCTCAACACAGCGGCCGCGCGCCTGGGCTGGAGCGCCCGCAGCACACACCGAGCCCTGCGCGTCGCCCGCACCATCGCGGACCTGGCCGACAGCGAGGCGGTGGCGGTGCCGCACATTGCAGAGGCGGTGCAGTACCGGCGCGTCCTGCGCCCGTGAAGCCACAGCTGCAGTTCGTCAGTTGAGCAGGGCGGGGTCGGGCCGGCTGGCCTGTTCGATCTCGCGCAGCCGTCGGCAGGCCGGATCCTGCGCCGCCGCCGGGTCGGCACAGGCCTGGCTCTGGCACACCGAGCGGCTGAAGTAATTGCCACTGCCGGCACAGCGTTGTTCAACCGACAGCGGGGCAGCCGGTGTGGCGCTGGCGGCTGCCCGGTTCTCCGGCACGGTCGGCTGCACCGGGGCAACCGCCGTGGTCGCCGGTGCCATCGCCTGGGGCGTCTGGACGGATTCGGCACGCGCCGCCGTCGGCGTCTGTTCGCGTCGCCGGGTCGGGTCGGCCTGCCGCTGCGACCCGCGCTCAGACGCGGCCCGCTCCCGTGCATGGGCCTCGGCCCGTTCGCGGTCTTCCCGCGCCA